>JAAUYH010090613.1_pt1 | contig 22824 bp, 18 predicted proteins | sample 7278061 | NCBI WGS metagenome assembly JAAUYH01 (sample SAMN14350203, study PRJNA611818) | marine sediment metagenome | isolation source: surface marine sediment (0.6m) | place: French Polynesia: Moorea | collected 2018-08 | reverse complement strand
GCTGCCGCCATGAGCAAGTGGCCAAGATCAGCAGCCTGCATCAGGGCTATCGCAATATTTTGTACGTCCTCATCGGGGCCGGCATCCTCTTGGTCCTCGGCTTGGCGTTTTACGGCATCAAGATGACCCATCGTGTGGCTGGGCCATTACATAAGGTGTCGCTATATTTCGACAAAATGCGCGATGGGCGGCTCGACGAAGTGTACGATCTGCGCAAAGGCGACCAGTTGGTGCGTTTTTACAACCGCTTTAAGGCCGCACACCAAGGGCTCGTCGGCATGCAGCGCGAGGATATCGAGGTGCTCAGGCAGGTCGTCGAATCGGCCGATGTGGCAGAGATCGCCGCGCGCTCCCCCGAGATCGCGGCGGCCCTAAGCGAAATGCGCGAAGTTCTCGCCCGCAAGGAGAGCGAACTTGAGTAGGCAAGACCGACATTCGTCAGATGAGCAGTCCGGGCCCTCGCTACCGAGGGCGACGGTCTCTGGCGGTGGTATGCGAAAACCCTATCGCCGCCGCATTAGCAATTATTTGCTCAATAAATCCCTGCAGCTGCGCTATGTCGCCGTCATTACTGCGCTATCGACGCTGCTCTGTTCGGTATTGGGCTATATGATTTGGCGGCAAGAGCATCTGGCATCATCCCAGATCATGGAGACTGTGGACGATGCGCTCTGCGATGGTCTATCCGCCGTGGAATGCGCCGGATTCAAGGCCGAACTGAGCCAGAATTTGACCGGCCATGATACCCAACTGCTGCTGTTCATGGTCTTAGTAGGGCTCGGGATGATCGTGGTGCTATCGCTGTACGTGGTGGTGATGACTCACCGCGTGGCTGGGCCCCTGTACAAGATTGCCGGTTGTTTTGACGACATGGCCGAGGGCCGTTTGCCGCCGACCCTGCCCCTGCGCAAGGGGGATTTGCTGCGCGATTTTTATCGAAAATTCGATGAGATGCACGAGGCGGTGCGCGGGCGCTACCGCGACGATATCGAGTTGGCGCAGCGCTTCAGCCGCGCTTGCGATGACGCGGGGGTAGCGCGCACGGGAGAATTCGGCCGTCGGCTCGATGCCATGGACACGCATTATCGCGCTCGCAGCCGCTCACTCGAGTAAACGCCCGCGATTCCATCGAGAAACGCCCGCGATTGTATCTGGCATCTGTATCTGGCATCACAATGCTGACCCGGAAGCCCGGTCATGCTAGATCGTGTAAGGTATGGAGCGCGGTGCCATTCTAGTCGAGCTCGGTGAGCGATACGTCGCTCTCGGTCTGCTACATGCAGCGCGTGGTGTGTTTTCGCGGGTGATTTCCGATACTGGCGCAGCCGACGCCGACGCCGGCGCAGCCGACACCGGCGCAGCCGGCGCTGTCGCGACTGCAACCCTGCGATTGGCCGAACTGGCCCTGGCTGCTGGGGATGGACGCCAGGCGTGTGAGCATGCGCGCGCGGCAATGCGGCATCGGGCCGGTGCACAAGCGCGGATCGTCCTCGGTCAGGCGCAGCTCCTCGCCAATGAGCTATCGGCGGCGCGTCGGTCGTTTGCCGGGGTGTTGGAGGTGCTGGGATCGGGGCCGATGAATCCTAGGGATGCTGGCGCAGGGGCCCAAGTCCGGCCGTCGATCTTGGCCCAAGCCCATTGGGGATGTGCGCAAGTCAGTCTGCGCACGGCGGACGAAGCCGGTGCCGGTGCGCATGCCATGGCGGCGTGGGCCTCGTTTGTCGAGGCGCTCATCGCGGTCGGGTCGCAAGTGCTCGATTCTCATCCCCAAGCGCGCATCGATGCTGTCGGCGATTTTATCGACGAGCAAAGCGTCTTGGTTGAGGCCCTCTTTGCCACCATGCTCAAGACCGGACGGGGGCGCCAGGCCTACGAGGAACTCACCGCACTGCGTGAGCGGGTGCCCGAGGCTCCGGTCGATGCGCTCTTGGCTCTGTTTGGTGAAGCCGAGCAGCGGGCCGGGTCGGCGCGCAGTCCGGTGGCGGGCACCCGCCCAGCGGACGCCGCTGGGGCGGGGCGATCCGATGTGGCGTCGATGGACTCGGTGGCCTCGGACAAGGAGATCGAGCACCATCTGGGTCGCGAGCTTGAGCGACGTCCCAGTGCGCGGGCGATACGGATGCGCCTCACCGAGCGGCGTATGCAGAGGCGCCATCGCGACCGACATGCGCGCCATGCGGCGATGGCGGACTTGCAGGTGCTGCGGACCGACTTGGAGTCGATGGAAGGCTCCCTGGCGCGCAATCGCGATTTGAGCCGGGTCTACATGTGGCTGGCCACCATGGAGGATTGCGCCGCCGATGATTCCATCGGTCGTGATCACACCCACGCATGGTGTGATAAGGCGCTCGAACTCATGCCCCACCACGCGGCGGCGGCCAAGCATCGAGCCCGCTTGGCCTGGGGACGCGTCGGCAGGCGCGGTGAGCGCGCCTCCGCCAATACCGCCCCTGTCGATGCCGACATCGAGGCCGCGGCCAGAGCTATGGCCCGCGCACTCATCGTCGATCCTGGCGATGAGGCCATGTGGCGGTTGGCATCGCAAATGTTGGTCGGCACGGGTGCGTTGGCGTCCGAATCTCGGAGCAAACCCCTAGTGCAGGCCATGGCTCAAGCTATGATCGATGCGGCCGGTAGCGGTGAGGCTGCGCTGCTACAGGCGCTCTCGGCCGCTGTCGCCACTGCGCGAGAGGACCTCTTGGCCGCGCTCCACGCCCAGGGGCATCGGGTCAAGAATCTGCTGGGCATCTTCGCCGCCCGCACCCGCTCGGCCCGCCGGCTTGCCGGGCCCAATGCAGAGCCAAGTGCCGCCGGATCAAATGCTGCCGGGCCAAGTGCCGCCGGGCCAAATGCCGGACAAGAGCAACCGCTGGCACGTCATTTGAGCACCCTTGAGCGCGAGGTCGTGACGGCATACAATGAATGGGCAGAGTATCTGCGGTCACTGCAGAGCACAGATTTGCACTGGGAAATCGTGCCCGCGGCCGCCTTGGTCACCGAAGTCGTCGACATTATCGCGCGCACGGGGGCGCCGGTCACTGTCTCGCCCGTCATCGCCAGCGCTTTGCCAGAATTGCGCGGTGATCGGACCCTCTTACGCGACGCGTTACTCAATATCGTGGGCAACGCAGTGGAGGCCAGCGCTGCCACGCCCGGCAGTCGGGTCGACGTCTATGTCGGCGCTGGTGAGGGACGAACGCCGTCGCTACAAATCGCCGTGGTCGATACTGGGCCCGGCATTCGCCACAGTGATTTAGCCCGGATCTATACCCCGGGATTCACCACGAAGGCGTCGGGGTCGGGGATGGGTTTGGCGGTGGCCGCGCGGGTGATCAGTGCCCATCGCGGTCGCATCGGCATCGACAGTGAGGTGGGGCATGGTACCAAGGTCACCATCACGTTGCCGGCGGCCTCCAATGGTGCTGCCCAGTCATTGATGATCACGCCGGTTGCCCAGTTGGCGTTGCCGGCGGCGGCCGTCGTCGCACCGCGGCCGCGTTCGCTGTCACGACCGATCAAGAGGGATGCATGAGCCGCGGCGGCGACACCGATCGTGGCGGCGATACCGATGGCATTATCCTGGCCGTCGACGACCAGCCAGAGGTGCGTCGCTTGCTGGCCGATATCTTTGATGCGCGCGGCAAATGTCTGCGCCCCTTTGCCAGCGGGGAGGAGGCGATCGCGTTTGCCGCCGCCCACGATGCCCTGCTATCCCTCATCATCCTCGATCTCGATCTCGGCAGCGGGCAGGCTAATGGCATCGACATTTGTCGGCAATTGCGCCGGACCCACGCCGATGTGCCCATCATCATCCTCACAGGTCACAGCACCATTGATGAAGCGGTGGCCGCGATCAAGGCCGGGGCCGACGACGTGATCGTCAAAGACCCATACCTGGAAGACCAGCTCGATCTCTCGGTGGAGAAAATCGAGCGCATGATGGCGCATGTGCGTGAACGCCGCCGTCTCGAGGGGGAAAACCGGGCCCTGCGCGCGCTCAACGAGCGTCTCGAGCGTCTTGCCGGGACCGGCTGGCAAATTGTGGGTACCTCGGCCGCGCTGCGCAAGATGATGGCGAAAGTCGAACGGGTGGCGCCCGTGCCGCGGCCGGTCTTCATCTCGGGCGAGCGCGGTACTGGCAAAGAACTCATCGCCCGCGCCATCCATCACCTGTCGCCGCGTTCAGAGCATCCTTTTGTCACCATCAACTGTGCTGCGGTGCCTGAAACTCTACTGGAGTCGGAGCTCTTTGGTCATGAGCAGGGGGCCTTCACCGGGGCCACCCAGCGCAAAGAAGGCAAATTCGAGATCGCCCATCGCGGCACCTTGTTCTTGGATGAAATCGGCAATATGTCGATGAAGTTCCAAGAGAAAATCCTGCGCGTGCTCGAGTATCAGCGATTTGAGCGCGTCGCTGGTGCGGAGTCGATCCAGGTCGATGTGCGCATTATCGCGGCGACCAACGCAGACATGGAAGCGCAGATGTCGGCGGGGAATTTCCGCCGCGATCTATACGACCGTCTGGCCTTTGAGGTGATCGAAGTGACGCCACTGCGGGCGCGGATGGAGGATGTACCCGCGCTGGCGCGCTATTTTCTGAGCAAGTTCGGCGAGGAAGTGGCGGGGGTGACCGCGCGCGAGCTCACCGAGCAAGCCCTTGGGCGCTTGGTGGGCTACGATTTTCCCGGCAACGTGCGCGAACTCAAAAATGTGGTCGAACGCGCCGCCTATTCCACGACGGCGGCCTCGCTGAGCGCCGGCGATATCGATGCCGCGCTGCCGCCGCCGAGAGATGTGTCGTTGCAACCGGCTGGGCAATCGGCTGGTTTGTCCGCGCATCCCTCGGAGGGGTTTCGCGACGATGCCAGCCTACCATTACCCGAGCGCATGGAGGCCTTTGAGCGCGCGGCCTGCAAGTACGCCCTGGAAAAGACGCGCTACAACCAAAAAGAGGCCGCTGCCATGCTCGGGCTTACTTATGATCAGTTCCGTCAGCGATACCGCAAGTACGGACTGCGAAAGGAGTGAACATGGGAATTATCTCCCGGATGAAAAATGTGGTGAAATCCAAGGCCAACTCTGCCATCGAGCGGGCCCGCGACCCGGAAAAGGAGCTCGAGCAGGCGATCTTGGATCTCGAACAGGCGCGCAAGAAAGCGCTGGGGGAGCTCGTGGGCTATAAGGCCGCGGCCAAGAAAATGGAGCGCGATATCGAGCGCGAAGAGGCGCGGGCGAGCGATTGGGAAAAGCGGGCCATGGCGGCGGTCAGTGCCGGCAATGACGAGCTGGCCAAAGAGGCGCTCAAAGAGAAGGTCAAATCTGTGGCCGAAGTTGAGCGCATTCGCAAAGACCGCGACGAGGCCCAGAGCTACGCCATCCAGCTCAATAAATCGCGCAAGGAGGCCGAGCGCAAATTGGAGATGCTCAAGATGCGCAAAGGCACGCTGGCGACCCAGCTCAAGGCGGCCAAAAGCGGTTCGGTGCTCGGGGTGGACAGTGCGCCGTGGGAGCGCTTTGAGGCCGCTGAGGACCGCATCGATAGCGCGGCAATCGAGGCGGAAGTGCAGGCTGACATGGCCATTGAGGAAGGTGGCAAAGGTGCGGCGGCGGCGGATGAGTTCGATCGCAAGCTTCTCGCGGCTGGCGCCGATCCCCATCAAATGGCCGACGACGATCCGCTGGAGGCGCTCAAGGCCAAAATGAAGGCCGAGCGCAAGAAGTTGCCGCCCAAACTGGAACCATAACCATGACGGGCGCTGACGATATGGCAGCGGAGCGCGGCGGGCCGAACCGGGGAACCCCAGACCGGGTAACCTCGGTCAACGACCATGACGCCGACGCCGACGTGCTTTCGCGACTGGGTGAACTGGCGCTGGTGCAAATCGACACCCTGGTCGCCGGGGCCCCCGGTCCGGTGGCCGCAGCCCTCGTCAGTGCCTATATCGATGATATTCGCCACACGCTGGGACTGGTAGAGGCGCGTCTCTGCGAATTGACGGCCGAAGCTGGCCCGTCGCCACTCACGGCGGTTTTGCGCCACATGCCGGGCACCCATGCGCTGCCGGATGTGGTGGAGCGGCTCGATGTCTTGGGCCGGGGAATGCGGGCGCGTGCGCGCGATTTTCGCACCCAAGCGCGCCTATGCGAGGCGTCGGCACCGCTGTTTTCCCGCTTGATTGCCGCCGAGCGCTACTTGGCCCAAATGAACCCAATGAATGGGACGAATGTGTAGAGCATATGGCCACCTGTGATCATCTGCGCTTAATCGGGACTCCCGATACCAACAAAGTCATGGCCGCCGAGATGGTGCGTCTGGCGTGGCAGGCGGGCAAGTTCCGGCCTCCTTCGCCGCGCAAGGTCGGCAAGTGGTCGTTGCTCTATCCATTTGATGCCGACTTGGCCCACATTGCCGTGTCCTATCACCGCACGGCCACGCGCGTGCTCTGGGATCTGTATCAGAGCGATGCGATGCGGCTCACGCCGCTGTACGAGGTGCTCAAGGGCGATATCGCCGGCGATACCCGGCCATGGCTCTCGGATGGCGCCGGTATTTCGGTCTCGGCCCGCCACGTGGGGGCATTTGCCGCTGGTGAGCGTCAAGTGGTGGGGGCGGTCAAGAACGCCATCATCGACGGCGCGCGTATGCGCGGGCTCACCCTGCACGTAAATCCCGAAAAGCCGGACGTGCCGATCATGGTGCGCATGGACGATGACGGCATCGTCGTATCGATCGATCTCGCTGGCGCCTCTCGCAGTCAGCGGGGATATCGCATCGCCCGCGGTGCGGCGCCCTTGCGCGAGCATCTCGCCGCGGTGCTCCTCATGCTGTCCCGTTATGATGCTCGCAGTGAAATCCTGCTCGACCCCATGTGCGGCGCCGGAACGATCTGCATTGAAGCTGCTCTGATGGCGCGCGCGCAGCCAGTATGGGCAAGTGATCATCCCGCCGCGTATTTGCGTCTGCCACCCTTCCGCGGGTATCAGGCGGCAGAGCGAGCTCTTTTTGCCGAGACCAAGCCGATTATTTTGGGCAGCGATCGCGCGGGGAATTCGCTGCGGGCGGCGCGCAGTAATGCGGCCAGCGCGGGGGTCGATGTCCATTGGACCCAAGCCGAGATTGGTCAGCTTTCCCGCGATTCTATCGGGGCCGTGTTAGACCGAGAGGGCCGCTCCGAGACATCGGGCTTGATTGTCTGTAACCCACCGTACGGACACCGCTTGACTCCTGGTGATCTAACCCAGACATATCGCAATCTGGCTGAATGGTGCGACCAGTTTGCAGGATGGCGTGCTGGTTTCCTCGTCGCCAACCCGACTTGGGAACGCACGTTCGGGCGTCGGCCAAAGGTGCGAAAGCCGCTATCCAATGGTTCTATACGGGCAAACTTTTTCTTGTACGAGCTGTGAGCCTACTCCAGACTCAGGGGTCTGCTACCTCTACCAGCCCCGTGAGTTCCTGTTACTCTAGCCGGAATGGTCGTATGCATCGCGTGTCCCAAAGGGCCATTGGTGTGAGATGGAACATGAGCTCGCGGAATGTATCGGTGCTGCCGCGCGCGAAGCGCGGAAAGCGCTCGACCTGACCCAGGAAGATGCGGCCGAACGCATTGGTGTAAGTGCGGAATTCTATGCCCGCATAGAGCGGGGCAATGCCCTGCCCAGTGTGTCCACATTTTCCCGGATTGCGAAGGCACTTGATGTGAGTGCGGATACCTTACTGGGGTATCGCAGTGAATACGACGACATCGGCGAAGGCCGCAACCGGCGGGTACTGCCGCGTTGGGCCAATTCGTTGCCAACGGGCGAGAGTCCGGAGATTCGTCGGGTTACGCGTCGATTGCGTACGGCCAGCTACGGAACCCTGCGTCTGGTGACTTTGCTACTGAAAGTCATGGCGCGGCCGGGTGGCGACGACGATCTGGAAGACGAAGAAGAAGATTGACCCAAAGTTACGAAGACTAACGAAGACTGACAAGGCGCTGTGAGCGCGCTCGTCCAAGTGCTGGCCAGGTGCTGGTGGCGTTTCTACTTCGATGGATTCGCTCGCGGATTCGACCGCATCGAGGGATCGGATCGGCAAACCTGACCGGGTCCGTCGGCAATGGTGATACACCTCTGTCCGCTAGGGCATGTTTTCGAGTTGCCGGCACAGGGGATTTCGCATGAGGTGAATGAGGGCCCGCGGGGACCGGCGATTCCGTAGTAGGACAAGCAGCGCAGACCCTTGGCACACCCACCTTCGGGGCACGGCAGTCCCTGACCGGTGAGATCTCCATCGGCGGATGGTGAACCTGGGTTTGAAACCGGCGTTGGCAACGGCTCAATGCCAGACCCTATGCCGGGCTCGGTACCGGTCTGTGACGGCTGGGTTGCGGGGGCTGATGCCCCTGCGGTGTAATCCTGATCCGTTTGAGAGTTGTCCTGTTGATGTTGACCCTTGGGCATTGCTGACGCAGACGGGTCGGACACGGGTGTCGCCGTTGGCGGCGCCGCTGAAGGCGGGTTAGAACGACAGCCGGCCGCGATCGGTACGATCGCCGCGGTCGCGACGATCGCGGCGGTCGCGACGACCGCGACGACCGCGGCGGTCGCGGATGCGTACGCGTATGGGCGACGAGGGCGGATCGGGGATATACGCATGCCGCTGACCTTACTACAATCGCTCACTGTGAGATGTCTCGCCAATGCCAATTGCGTTCCCGGTACGATCCTCGTGCTCTGGATGGTGCTCGCATGGACGCTGTTTTTCGCGGTCTTTAGCCGTCCGGGGCTTGCCGGCGACGGCACCTTGGTGTGGAAGACCATCGAGACCGAACATTTTATCATTCACTACCACGAGCCTCTCGATGACGTGGCCTACAAGGTCGCGGCGGCGGCCGAGCGCAGTCACGAGGTGTTGGTGCCTGTGTTCGACTACGCTCCGCCGCAAAAGACCCAGGTGGTGCTCACCGACAATACCGATTCCTCCAACGGCTTTGCCGGGGTGTTGCCGCGCAATCGCATCCGTCTGTTTACGACGGCGCCCACGAGTCTGTCGTCACTCAACGACCATGACGATTGGATGTTCACCCTGGTTGCGCATGAATATGTCCATATTCTGCACATCGACACCATTGGCGGACTGGCCGACATCGTCAACAAGATCGTGGGCAAGATTTGGGCGCCCAATCAGATTCAGCCGCGCTGGCTCATCGAGGGGATCGCGACCTATCAAGAATCCGAGCAGACCTCAGGGGGGCGCATTCGCAACGCGCTCTTCGATATGGAGCTGCGCATGGACACCTTGGCTGGCAACAAACACCAGCTCGACGCCATGAGTTCGGGGCCGCGCGCGTGGCCGCGCGGCAATGTCGCGTACTTGTACGGGTCGCATTTTCTCAAATACGTCTTTGACCGCCATGGGGCCGACAAGCTCGGTGAGATGTCGTGGGCCCACGGTTCGTCGACTTTGCCCTACGGTATCAACCGCGCGGTTCTGCAGGCCACGGGCGAACACTTTGAGACCCATTACGATAATTGGACCCAGCATTTGCGCGACAAATATGCCCTGCAAGAGGAAGCGGCGACGCGTCTCGGTCTGCGTCAGGGGCGACGGCTGACTTTCAGCGCTGAGATCAACACCGCGCCCCAGTACAGTGCCGATGGGGCGGCTTTGATATGGCGTCATGGAGACGGATATCGCGAGGGGCGATTTCGCACCATGCCGGTGGGCGGCAATGTCGGGCAGGCCAGTGATTATGCGTTCATCGAACGGGTTGGCGATTTTGCGCTCTTATCCGACGGTTCCATGGTGATCGAGCAAAATGGCACCTACCGGACCAACTACAGCTTTCAGGACATTTTTCTCTGGGATCGCCGCAGCGACACGGTCCGCGCATACACCCATGGCCAGCGGGCGCGCTCTCCGGCGGTGAGCAAAGACCAGGGCTCGTTGGCGTTTGTGGTCAATGATGCCGGGCGCACCTCGCTCGCTGTGACGCCCATGCAGCCAATGGCATCGCCGCGGATTGTGTGGGCCGGCGACGACCGTTACGATCAAGTGGCTGATCCTACATGGGCCCCGGACGGGAAATCTATTGCCATATCGACGTGGAGCCGGGGCGGCTATCGCGATATCGCCGTCGTCGACGTCGATTCGGGCCGAGCCTCCTTTATCACCCGCGATCGGGCCTTGGACGTCAACCCGGTGTTTAGTCCCGATGGCGCCTATCTGTACTTTGTCAGCGATCGAAGTGGTATATACAATGTATATGCCTATCAGCTGGCGACGGCGGAGCTTTGGCAAGTGACCAACGTGCTGGGCGGCGCATTTATGCCCCATGTGTCGCCAGACGGCACGCGTATGGCCTATCAGGGGTTTGTCGGCCGTGGCTACGACATCTTTGAGATCGATCTTGAGCCCACGCGTTTTGTCCCCGCGCTGCCCTATGTCGACGATCGACCCGAGCCGGCCGATGTCGATGCCGATGTCGATGCTGGCACAGTCTTGGCCACCGCTCCCCGGCCGTATCGGGCGATTGAGACCCTGGCGCCGCGCACCTACGATGTTGAGCTGCTCAGCAATAGTTTTGGCGACGCCATCAACATCTCTACGGACGGCAGTGATGTCGCGGGTCTGCATTCGTACTCGCTTGGGGCGACCGTGGGACTCGATCGCGCCGGCATCAATATGGGCGCCTCCTACGGCTTTAGTGGTTGGTGGCCGTTTTTGCGCGCCGCGGTGAGTCGCGACTCGTCGCGCCGCGGCGGTCTCATCATTGATGGCGTCAACACCGCCTATACCCAAGATCGCTATCGATTGAGCACCAGCGGCGATGTGACTCTGCTCAGCAGTGATATTGGCCGCGCGCGTCTGGGCGTCAGCTACGATTTGGATTGGTTCCGCATCGTCGACGATGTGCGCGGCGCTCCGGATCCCAATCAGCAACTCACCCGGGGACCAGAAGATAACGTGCGTTTTGCCGCGCTATCGCTGCGCTGGAGCTATTCAAATGCCCAGGGCAACACCTACACCATCGGCGGGCAGAGCGGCAATTCTCTGTCGGCGTCGCTGCGGCTCGATCACCCAGTACTGGGCTCGTCCGTGCGGGCCATGTCGCTCTTTTATCGCTGGGACGCGTTCGCCAAGCTGCCGTGGGCCGATACTGCATCGCTCTCCATCGGTCTTGCCGGTGGCATCCGGGTCACCGACCAGGGCAATGCGGGCTCGTTTGTCCTGGGCGGCGTACCAGACCAGGACGTGGTGCAGGCCATTATTGAGAGCGTGCGTTTTAGTTCGAGCGGATACCTGCGCGGCTATCGTCCCGGGACCGTCATCGGCAGCCAGTACCACCTGGCCAATATCGAATACCGCCAGCAGCTATGGGAGATCGAGCGCGGGCTATCGTCGCTGCCGATCTACGTGAGACGCATGCATGTCGGCGGGCTTGTCGATGTGGGCAATGCCTTTAGCGATGGGTTTGATCCCCTCGACTTTAGAGCTGCGGTGGGGGCCAGCATGCGATTGGACGTGGTCTTTGGCTATGTCGTCCCGGGATCGTTCGATATTGGCTATGCTCGGGGTCTGGTAGACGACGGCGTCGGCGAGTACTGGCTCTTGATGACCGGCACGATCTGATACGCATGAGCTGGCAGGTACGAGCTGACGGGGGCGGTGCCGTGATGGCTGCGCGCGCTTGCCAAGGTGACAGCCCTGACTTGCGTTTACCGTGGGTTTTTGTTTACGTGAGAGCCCTGGTAATGAGCTAGCCCATTATGTCTGAGGATTCTTGTGCTCCTGCTGCCGACGAGGCGACCTCGGTGAACCGGAAACCTGCCGCACCGACTCCGGAAGAGTGGGCGTTGCGGGCGGTCGCCGGGGTATTGGCCGGTGGACTCGCGGAGCGTCTTGCCCGGCCGCTGCAGGAGTTGCGCGAGCAACTGGCCGCCATGGTCGATACCATTGATGGGTATGTGGCCGAGGCGCCGGGGCCGACGCCCTATCCCTGGAAATCGCTGCAGGCGCTAAGGCAGGAATTGGCCAACGCGTACTTGCTCGGCAAGGAGATCGCCCGCTTTGCCAATGACCTGCAAGAGGGCGTTGCCGAGGGCGAGACTTGGGGGGCGGTAGACGTCAACCGCAGGGTGGAGACCGCGCTCAACTTGGCCCGCCATCACCTGCGGCAAGGGACTGAAATGTTTGTCGATCTGGGCTCCATCCCACCAGTCCGCGCACCTGCGGGGGAGCTGGTGCTGACGGTGGCGGAACTCATTTTATGCTGCGCCCAATCCGCGGAGGCGCGCGAAGGCAGTGCGCTTTCGGTGCGCACGTATCTGGAGAGCGGCCCGGGCACGGCGCCAGATGGGGCGCCGGATGTGGCGCCAGATGCATTGGGGGCATGGATCGTGATTGCGGTATCGGATAACGGCGTCGGGATGCCGGAGGCTGCACGCGAGGCCGAAACTGTGGTAGGTCCCGTGATGGCGCGTCTCGGTGGTCGTTTTGACGCGTTGGCCGTGCCAGGGCGTGGCTCGGTATTCGAATGCCGGTTGCCGGCGGCTTCGGAGTAGTATGAGCGATTCAGAGCGAGTTCCATTCTCCATTCTCACCGGATTTCTCGGTGCTGGTAAAACCACTGTGCTCAACCGGATGTTGGCCGCGCCGCAGGGGCGCCGCATCGCGGTCTTGGTCAATGAATTGGGCCGGATTGCCATCGACAGTCGGCTGATTTTGTCCCGTGGCGGTGATGTGCTTGAGCTAGCCGGTGGCTGCGTGTGCTGCAAAATCGATGTGAAAAACGATCTCTGGGACGGCATCGTCGACATCATCAAGCGTTCGGCACCGGATCACGTGGTCTTAGAGACCACGGGGATTGCCGAGCCGGCGCTCGTCGTCGAAGATTTCTGCCGCCTGCCCGAGTCGATGCGCGAGCGCATTGTCGTGGCAGGCGTTGTGTGCGTGGTCGATGCCGATGCTGGGGTGAAGCAAATCGAGCGCCGCGACGAAGCGCGCGAGCAAGTAAAAACCGCCGACCGATTGTTGTTATCTAAACTCGATTTGGCTGCTCCCACTGGTTTGGCGGCCGTCCATGAGCACTTGCGCCGGCTCAACCCTGTGGCAGAGATTGCCAGCTTTCCGCAAAGCGACGATGGCACGGCGGCATTGGTGCACTGGATGTTGGAAGAGCGCTACGTCGAAGCGGCAGATCCAGAGCAGCGCGTGGACGGCGCGCCCGCGCACGGGCATCTACACGTTCACGGTGACGGGCAGCTCATCGCCGTGAGTTTTAGCGATGAGATTCCGGTATTGGCCGAGCACGTGATGGCCCTTATCCGTTCGCTCGGCGAACGCTTGCTCCGGGTAAAGGGCTTTGTCTATGTCACCGGACAGGGGCCGGTTGCCGAGCGGCCGCGGGCATTTATCGAACTGGCGGGAAACTATCTCGAATTGCGCGAAGGCCCGGTGTGGGGGACCGATATTCCGCGCACGGAGTTGGTCCTCATCGGTGAAGACCTCGACGAGGCCGCGATACGGCGCCAGTTATGGGCCTGTCGCGCTGCCGGCCTGGGGTGATGTGATGCCGCCGCCGGGGGCGTCAATGGCCTAGGCGTCTTCTTCGATGATCGAGCGCAGGCAGGTCTCGGAGATGCCCGAATCCCAGTCGCGCTTATTGATGAAGTAGTGGCGCACTTTGCCTTCGCGATCGATGACAAAGCTCTCGGGCATGGCGGTGACGCCAAAGGACTTGGCAATGGGGCCGATATTGGCGTCGCCAGTGGGCGGGTCGAGTAGGATATTGAGCGGCGTACCGTCGGGGAAGCGTTCACGGATGAGCTCCCAATCGGGATCGGAGGCGACGGACAAGACGTGAAAATCGTCGTACTCCTGCTGCAGTTCTTCCGCCATCCGCTCTAGGCCGGGCTTTTCTGACTTACATACATTGCACCAGGTAGCCCAGAAGTTGACGAAGACCACCTGTCCGCGGAAATCGGCGAGACTGACAGGGTTGCCGGTATGGTCTTGCGCGGTGAAATCCACTGGCGCCTCCGTGGGGACGCTTTGCAGGGACTCATTGGTCGGACTGGGACGCAGGCCGTTGCAGGCGGCGCGGACTTCGCGGGCTGCCGCGGGCTGAATCGAAACGGTAAATAGACCACCGAGAACGGCCATACCTGCGCCTACGATGGCCATGGCGACGAGTCGGCGGCGTGAGCCTTTGTTCGAGTTCTGGCTTTGCAGAGCACTCATCTGGAATATCTCCTAACGATAGAAGCGAGTCGAGTAACAGGACAATGCGAGAAATGTAGTGGATCTTGAGGTATTCTGCCAGGAGCGATGTCGGTACGCGGATCACTGAGCACGATGTCTATCGAAGACATCTTTCTATGGTTGCAGCGAAGTCAGTTGCGAGCCACGCTCACGGTTGAACGGGCCCCGGTCGCACGGATTTTCATCGTAGATGCCGGGGTGATCAATCGGGCTACGTCCAACGATTCGCAGGACGATATTGGCGAATTGCTGCTCGGTGCTGGTCTTTTGGACGGCGCGTCTTTGGACGAAGCGCGCAAAGTTCAAGTCGATACCGGCGTTCCCCTCATCCGCATCCTCACCATGGTGGATAAAGTGGACGAAGCACGACTGCGGAGTGTCTTGGAAGAGCGGGCACTGGCCGCGATCGGCGATGTCTTCACCTGGGAAGATGGCACGTTTGCGGTGGAAACCGGCAAAGCCAGCGGTGAGGCCGTGGAGATACAGATCGCGCTGCCTCTCGAGCGCTGTATCGAGGCTGGGCGGCGACATTTGCAGGATTTCCAAAGCGGCGGAGCCGAGGCTGAGTGGGCCAGCGAGTCCTTGATTTCAGCCGTGGTCGCCGAGCCCAGCGTCGATGACGATATCGAAGCTGCGAGGCGTATGTTTGCCGATGGCCGTGGTCTCGATGCGCTCGATATCATCGAAAAGGTGTGCGAAAACCATCCCGACAGCGAAGCGGCCGGGGAGTTGCGCGCCTCTATCGAACGGGCACTATTTGCCGAACTATCGCAGCGACTCCTGAGCGAGTTTCGCATTCCCAAATTACTGGTCGATCGAGACGATCTGGCGTCATTGCCCTTATCCGAGCATGAGCGATACCTGGCGACTCGTGTGGACAACCGCTGGGACCTGCTATCTTTACTGCGCGTGTCACCCATGCGTGAGGTCGAGGCCCTGATCACATTTCAGAGGTTGGCCGATCGCGGTATCATTTCGCTATAGGAGCGCTATAGGATCGGGCGCCAAGATCCACGATGCGCAGGCATGAGTGCAGATAAAGTCGAGTGAACGTGGAATCAGTACGCAGCGAAAACTCTAGCCGAATCGGCGAGCGCTCCACGTTGTTGCCCAAGAGTGGAATAGGCGTTCAAGGGCCGTACTTGGTGATCGCGCCGCCGGGCAATCCGGTGATCCGCCTCGATGCCCGGCTACTCGACCGCATCGAACTGGTCAAGCGTTCGTCCACCGGGGCCATGGTGGTGGCGGGGGTTGCCGCCATGGGAATTGTGGCTGGGGCCCTGGCTTGGATTCCGGGCGGTATCTTTACCTGCGCCGGGTTGGCCTATCTGGCCCACGAGCGCTACACCGAGGCCAATCGGCGCAACCATTCCCGTGATTTACTGTTGGCCCTCGGCGATTTAGAGGTGGCGTTGCACGTCATTGATGGCCCTGAGTCAGCTAAGCAAATCGCCGAGCGCTTGGCCCCGTACACGCGCGAGGCACCGATTACGCGTCCAGAAGTCTACGAAGATGCGGTACGTCGTTTGCGGGCCCAGTCCGAGGGGCGGCGGCTGGAGTCTTCGCGCCGCGAGCTCGAACAGGCGTTGGTGGTGGGAGCCGATGTGGTTCAGGTCAAGGGCGAGCTTCTGCAGGTGGGCGCGGTGAGTTTCCGCGTCGAGGAAGTGCGCGAACACGCCCTGCGCGGAGCCAATTTATCGCTGCCCGGGGGACGCTTACTGCAAGCCGCCATGGGATTATTGATGGTGGCCGCCGATGATCGGGCTCGGATGGGGGAAGACGCCGAGTTATTGGCGCGGCGGATCAGCGACTACGAAGCCTGGAGTGGCCGCACTGCTGGTCGCTGACCGTGATGCGGTTGTGGTCGCGGTTGCGGTCGTTTTTGGCGTCATGATTGCGATTTGGCGCGCTGGCGCAGGCCTGGGCACGCACCCGCGATAGGCCGGAAAATGCGACCTCATCGGTGAGTGCGAGGCCGTCGCTGTGGGCGGCATGGGTTGCCAGGCCAAACAGCCGTGCCCGGGCCGGGGCTTCGCCGTACGTGGGATCTACTGCAATCCAGTGATCGCGGATAGCGACGATGGCCCAGCGATGACGCACCAATGCGGCGGCGCCCTCGTCGAGGCGATAGCCCGTCACCAGCCGAGTGGGAATGCCGCGTGCGCGGGCCAAGGCAGCAAACAGCAGGGCATGGGCGGTGCAGTCGCCGCGACCCTGGCGAAGGGCCATGGCGGCATTGCTGCTGGAGGTGCCAAGATCGTCACCGAGCAGGTCGGCGGTGGCCCGGGCCAAGATGTAGGCTTGCTCGCGCATGGATTGCGGATGCCCGGCCGCCGCGATGATGCGATCGGCGAGTTCGATGATGACCGCGCTCGGAGGGGGCTCAGTCGCTTGCTCCGAGATCAAGGATGTGTCACGGGCCGTGTCCACCGGGGGCACATTGCGATCGCCGGCTTCCAGGGTGATGAGCCAGCGCTGACCCTGAATGCTGACGTCTTGGCCCGGCAATGGTGGAGGTGCTGGTTTTCCGGGTGGAATCGGTTCGAGCACCACGGTATCGATGGCCGAGAGTCTTGCGCCATGGGGCAGGGGCAACTCGATGCTGGCGGCAGCGACCACGTCTGGGGGACGAAAGGGGGCGGTGACGGCGGCGGCATCGACCCGGGTTGCGACCACGCCATCGGTGCTGGTTGTGCGGAGCAGTGTGCCTCCGCGGCCGAGGATATGCAGATTTTCCAGGACCCCACCGGGAACATGCAGGCGAACTCGGATGCGATTGGCCGACGTTGGCTGCAGCGCCAGTTGGGCCAGCGCATAGTCGTAGCCGGGCAAAAATACGGTCATGGACACATCGGCAGTTGGGCCACCGCGGCGTGCCAGCAATAGTGGCAACATCTCGGCGGGCACGGCGTTGGCCGGCAACTTGCGCTCGGAACCGTCGGCACGTCGAACATGCCAGTCTCCGTTGGTCATGCGCTCCGCACTACTGTGATTTGCATCCCATTGATTCACCAGGACCCGATAGGGGCGCAGCGATGAATCTGCATCAATGATGATGTTGGTTTCGCTGTGGACAATGGCGTCGCCTCGGCGCACGGTGACGCGTTCGCGGCGCTCAAATCGCAGATGCTCCCGGTCTTGCGCACGCAGGGTTTCACTGGCATCGCCGATGCGGCTGCCGTTCCAGCTCAGGATGAAGTGGGCTTCGTAACCGCTGAGTGGATTGGAGATGCCGCCATGACTGGGCAATGTGATCGGGGCATCAATGTCTGCGTCGTGCATCAGCGGCGCAGTCAAGGTTTGGGCAGGGGCACAGGAGACGCTCAATAGCGCACTCATCCACATGACCAGGACTGCGCGGGATGCCATCATGCGCCGGCCGTGCTGCTCCTCCATAGGTTCTATGGTAGCGCTGTCGAGAGCCGTACGGCATAAGGACGGGCAAATACAATGGACGAAAATAAACTTCGTGCGCGACCGTGGGTGATTGTCGGTTGCGGCTATTCGGGCACGCGATTGGCCAAACGGCTTGTCGCTAGAGGAGCAGAAGTGTGGGCAACCAGGCGAACGCAAGAGGCTGCGGCTGTGCTGCAAGATGAAGTGGCACAAACTGCGACTCAGCCCAATGCCCCGCTGCATGCAACCCAAGTCACACCGGCGAACGCGCGCGTGTATGCGAATAGTCTCGACTTAGCAGAGGAGACGCTGCCGGGAGAATGGCTCGCGGATTGGGCCCGGGCCGAGGGGCAATCTCTGCGACGCGCGGTGCTCGTTTGCTGTGCTCCGCCATTACAAGGCGAAGATACGCCGGGACTGGTGGTTGAGGAAAACTTACTCCGCATCGCCGCGGGCGCGGGCATTGTCCGCTTGGTATACGTGTCGTCGACGGGCGTGTATCCACCGGGGGATGGCAGTTGGGTAGACGAGAATGTCCCTGTGGCGCCCGCATCGACGCGTGGGCGCAGGCGGCTCGCCGCTGAGACCCGGGTGTTGCAGGGCGCGGCAAGTTGCGGCATGGAGGCGGTATCGCTGCGGGCCGCCGGGATTTATGGGCCGGGTCGCGGTGTGCCAACGCGTCTGTGGGCCGGCAACTATCGCATCATAGGCGATGGGGATACCTACGTCAGTCGCATCCATGTCGATGACTTGGTCGCCGCGATCGTGGCGGCTGCGACGGCGGAGACCCTAGGCCACAATATTTACAACGCGGCCGATGATGAGCCCGAGACTTCGCGGGTCTATGCCGATGCTGCGGCTGCGATTCTCGGGGTTGCCCCGGCGCCATCGGTGCCGCTGTCGGCCGTCGATCCATGGGTCGCGACCATGATGCGGGCCAACCGGCGCATCGCCAATGGTCGTTTAAAGCGCGACTTGGGCGTGAAGCTATCGTATCCCACCTGGCGTGAGGGCTTGGCGCAAATTATGGCGGAAGACCGGATTGGCCCGTCTACTGGTGAGGCGCGCGCATCTGAGGCGGACGAGCCCGAATCGAGATAACTTCGATTCGATGATCACCCGTGGGCGGCACTTGTGGGTATTAGTCGCGGGCGCCAATGGCGAGTTCGAGCGTCTCGTGGAGGAGCACATCTACGCCGAGGAAGGCCAAAGCCCAGATGAGTAGGCATGCCAGCAATCCGGCTGCGACATCGTCGAGCATGACGCCAAAGCCGCCGGATACATTGCGGTCAAGCCAGCGAATGGGCGGCGGCTTGATAATGTCGCATAGGCGGAAGAGCGCGAAACCCAACAAGAGTAGCCAGTGGTTGCCCCGATCCACTGCCAACATCGTGAGCATGTAGCCGGCTACCTCATCAATGACGATGCGCTGGGAGTCGTGGGTTCCCCAAGAGGTATCTGCAATCTCCGCCGCCCATACGCCGAGGGCGGTAACGGCCAAGCCAATGACGGCAAAGAGTGGCAGGGGGACGTCGCGCAATAGCCAGACGACTGGCACGGCGACTGCAGTGCCGCAAGTTCCCGGGGCTACTGGTGAGTATCCTGCGCCGCCGGCTGTGGCGAATAGGCGCGCAAAAATGGTGCTGTAGGGCGTTCTTGCCATAGGATTCCGAGCTCACCAGTCAGCGTCCGTCGAGCGGCGCACGCGACTGTCAAAAACGAGACATGATGTTGTCAAAAAATAGACCGAGTGGTTGTCGAAAATGCGACAGGCGAAGTAGAAGTGAATGCTTCTCGACCGGCGCCATCCGCTATAAGACACCAGCCGGTCGGCGAGCAGGCAATTGGCCTGCCACAGTTTCGGCCGAATTGTCGACGAGGGGCCCTTTGTCTTGTTGGAGCACGTGCGGGCCGGTCTATGCCAAGCGGTATGTGAGCCCTCCTCAGGTTTAGCTTCGCATGCTGGAGAATACGGGAGAAATGTTGTAGTGGAACGGTTTTATCTCATCGCGCCGGCGCTGATTCCGGCCGCATATCTGCTCACTGCGTTTGGGTATTTCTGCATCTTGGCCGCACTGGGCAAGCAGCCAGAGGTCGCCGGGCTTGAGCGGCGTAAGTTCACCGATATCTTTGGCCCGTTCTTGACCACCTATTTCATATGGCTGATTCGGCCGGTGGAGCGCATGTTTGTCGCTGCGCGGGTACCCCCTAACGCGATCACGGCAATATCGATCGTGTGTTGTGCTACCTCGGGGTTGGCGCTGGCCACCGGCCACCTATCCGTGGCCGCGTGGGTGTACATTTTGGCCGGGGCCATGGACATTCTCGATGGCCGGTTGGCGCGGGCGACCAATCGGGTCTCGCAGGCCGGCGCATTTTTGGATTCAGTGTCTGACCGGTGGGGCGAGCTGTTGGTGTTCGCCGGCTGCATGTGGTTTTTGCGCGAATCTGCCTGGCTGGGCGCCGTGATGTTGGCAGTGTCCGGATCGATGATGGTGAGCTACACCCGCGCTCGCGGCGAGGGGTTGGGGATGAAACTCGACGGCGGCACGATGGCTCGTCCCGAGCGCATTGCCACGGTCGCTGTGGGAATTATGGTAGCGGCCTGGCTCGAGGCCTCGAGTAGCACTGCCGGATATGCCATTCACGTGGTCGGTGGTGCTCTCTTGCTCACTGGTTCGGGGGCCACAGTGACGAGTTTGGGGCGCTGGCGTGACGGGTATCGAATCTTGCGCGAGCGCGAGCAGATCGCGGCGCGGGTGGTAGAAATCGAGGGCGCTCGGTCTGCGATGCAAGCGGAGCTCCCCGACTTGCGGTCTCGCGGTGAGGTGGCGCGGGAAGCGACAGCGGGGGGACACGTGGTCATAGCTGCGACGACGTCGGCTGAGCACCGGGCCTCGGCGCGCGATGCCGCTTCTATTGGATAAGGCGGGCTAAGGCGGGATTGTCCGGGCGTGAATCTGTCAATCTCGCCGACGACGTTTACGTGACAGCATTGATTCGGGCGTCGCAAATAGGTGTGCGTCCGACACGCAAGTGATCTGGTCCGCGGCGGACGGTTTGAATTTCTATGCGCCCGTGGTGCGCATAGGCGTGCGCCTCGTAGTACATTCTATCTGTGCGCAATCTCGTGATTGTCGTGGCGGTATGTGTTGCCGAAATGTCTGCCGCTAGCGCCGATGTGGGCGCTTTGGCGAGACAGGGCGAAAGCCAGACCGCCCTCGAATCTGACGAAAGGTCGAAGGCCGATGGGGAGACGCGTCCGCGCGCTCGCGGCGGGCAACAAGTCGAGCAGACGTCGGGGGGATTTCGCGCTATCGAGATGCGTGGGCGGGTATTTGTGCGGAATACCGTGGAGCGTGACGATTGGCAACAGCGACTCGAGATCGCCAGTGCGCGCCTCAGTTTGCGCTATGAGCATCGAAAGCGGGGAATTCGCGGCGAGGTCGATGCCGAATTCGCAGAAGGCCAGGGCGAAATTCGCGACGCCTATGTGAGGCTGGAGCTCGATCGCGATCTCCTCGAAGGAATCGGCATTGGTCGGTTGCGGATTCAGGCTGGTCGCTTTAAGCGCCCTATCAGTGCGGTTTCGTTGACATCCCGTTGGGATCTCCCCGGGGTAGAGCGCGGGCTTTTAAATGACTTGGCTCTTGCCAACGAATTCAGTGGCGAGGCGGACGAGATTCAGCTCGGTGGCCGAGCCACGGGCATTCAGCTCGAGTGGCGCAATCGAGAGCTGCCCGCCTCACCGCGTCTTGCCGTAGGGATATTTCGCAGCGCGGTACACGAGCAGATTGCCGATTCGTCTCGGGCGATAGCGGGCAATCGCCGGCCGCTCACGTGGCGCGAGGGCTTTCCCGAGGATATTTTTGCTCGGCTGTCGTTGCGGCCCACGGGCCCCATTCGTCTCGGGGTGTCGCTGGGCTGGCTGCGACAACTCGGAATCGCAGGTACTCGGTCGAGCTTTCGCCATGGCTGGATTGGCGGCGCTGATGCGGTGGTAAATTGGAAAGTGGATAGAGAGTGGCGGGTCAGGCTGTGGCTTGAGGGCTTTGTGGGCGACAATCCACTGCATCTCGGCTCTGAGCTCACTGCAGAAGGCACGTTTCGGGCTATACGCACGATTGCGGCTCTGCGCCGACGGCTGGGCAAGCTGTACCTAGAACCTCATCTGAGCGCTCAGGTCTTCGATGCCGGCGCCGAGGCGGTCGATGCTGGCTTTTCGCAGCTGAGCGGCGGCATGAACTTAGGGCGCGGCAATCGCTGGCGGGTGCAGGGCATCGTTGACCATATCTGGGCCGACGATGCCTTTCTCGGCATTGAAGGGACTCGTTTCATTGCACAACTCGGTGCGCTCTTCTAGGTCGGTGTAGGCGATGTTCGTGGTATTTGAGGGTATTGACGGCAGCGGAAAAACCACGATCTCCAACCGCGTGGCCAAACGGTTGCGCAAGCGGGGCATCGAGGTTGAGCACATACGCGAAGGCGGCGAGTTCACTTCGCCCCTCGTAGGCCGGATGCGGGCGTTTGGCAAAGATCCGCGCAATATGTCGATGGCGCCATTGACTGAGTTTTTGTTTTATCTGGCCCGTGAAGCGCAACTGATTGCCGAGTGCATTCGGCCGGCGCTCAAGCGTGGGGGGCTGGTATTTGCCGACCGCTATTTGTACTCCTATGAAGTATTGAGCCACTACGGGCGCGGACTGTCGCTCGATCAGGTGCAGCCGATTATCGATACGGTGTCTGAGGGCGTATGGCCCGATTTGGTGGTGCTTCTCGATGTCGATCCCTTCGTGGCCCGGGCGCGGCGCAAAGTGAGTAGATTGAGCAAGCGAACCAAGGGACAAGCTGCTGGCGGAGGTTCGCGCAAAGGTCTACAGGGCGTGGGAACGCAACACCGCCTGCGCAGGGGATACCTTGAGCTCGCACAGCGGGAACCCGATCGGTGGCTCGTTATCGATAATAGCAATCCACGTGATTCGCTTAACCGCCTCGACGTTCTGGGGGACTACATCGCCGACGCCATCGAGTATGTACTGAAAGGCGGACGTGTCTCCGAGGTTGCCGCGAAAAGTCGGAAAGCGCGCAGGGCCGCCAATACGTGGGACGGTGCTGCTGGAGACGGCATTGCGAGGGGTCGCCATCGGTCCGGGAAGGGCAGCGCGATCGACGAACTCGAT
>JAAUYH010010545.1_pt1 | contig 22832 bp, 5 predicted proteins | sample 7278061 | NCBI WGS metagenome assembly JAAUYH01 (sample SAMN14350203, study PRJNA611818) | marine sediment metagenome | isolation source: surface marine sediment (0.6m) | place: French Polynesia: Moorea | collected 2018-08 | reverse complement strand
TGCTTTAGCGGGCGAGCCGCTGGGGAACGGCTGCTTCGCAGCCTGGGGAACGACCGCTGACGCGGTCTCGGGAACGCTCGCTGGCGCGAGCTGGGGAACGCGCTTCGCGCTGGGTCCCATCTCACACGAAATCCGACTGACCAGACCCAGTGTGTCCATCAGTCCAAATTCATGGAGTGTTTGCAAATAGCTACGGGGTGAATCCCCAGCGCGCAAAGCGCGCGTTCCCCAGGCCCCGCAGGGGCCGTTCCCCAGCGACCGCAGGGCGCGTTACCCAGACCGCGTCAGCGGTCGTTCCCGCCAAAAAAAGGGGGCCGAAGCCCCCTTTCTTGACAGGATTCCCAATCGGTTCAGGTTGCCGACGCATCAAAAATCGACTGAATCGACCCATCCAGCATGGCGTTGAACTCGTCATCGGTCTGCTGGGCTGACAGGCCCTCGGACAGGGCGCGTGAGAAGCTGGCCACCATGCCGTTCTGGGCGGCCAGGCGGCGGTTGGCTTCTTCCCGGTTATAACCGCCGGACAGGGCCACCACCTTCATGCAGTTGGGATGGGCGATGCAGTCCGCGTACAGGTTGTCCTGCTCGGGCAGGGTCAGCTTCAGCATGACCAGCTGGCCATCGTCCAGAGCGTCCAGGTGCTTGATGATGTTGTCATGCAGAATGGCTTCAGCCTCGGCCTTGTCCGGTGCATTGATGTCCACCTCAGGCTCGATGATGGGATGCAGCCCAGCCGCCAGGATCTGCTTACCGACTTCGAACTGCTGGTTGACGTTGGCCTCGATGCCTGCGGCATTGGCGCCCTTGATGACGGAACGCATCTTGGTGCCGAATACGCCCTTTTCCCTGGCCCGTGCCAGCAGGGCATCCAGGTCCGGCATGGGCTTCATGAGCTGGGCACCGTCGACCTCGTCGGCCAGGCCCTTGTCCACCTTCAGGATGGGCACCACGTTCTTCACGTTCCACAGGTAGCTGGCAGTCCCCTGTCCCTCGATATCGCGGTCCATGGTGTTTTCGAACAGGATCGCGGCCAGGATGCGCTCGCCGTTGAAGGCCGGGCTGGTAATGATGCGGGTGCGCATCTCGTGCACCTTGTCGAACATCTCGTCATCACCGCTGTACTGGTCTTCACCAATACCGTACAGCCTCAGGGCCTTGGGCGTGCTGCCGCCGCTCTGGTCCAGGGCGGCAATGAAGCAGCCGTTCCTGGTGTTGATCTTCTGCAGTTGTTGGTCGTAGTTGCTCACGATTTACCCTCGGAATTCGCACAGTGGAAAAAATTCTGACGCAATTTTAGGTGATCCCCGGAGCGGGAACCATCAGGGTATCACGCAACCCCGCGGCAACGCTGCCGCTTGCAAAAGTATCAGAAAAATGGCCGGCGGCGGCCGGTTTGGCCGCCGCCGGGTGCCGGGTTCAGGGCCCTTCGAATCCGTTGGCGAAGATGGTCAGGACCGAGTCGTCGCTGAACAGGTTGACCGCGTTGTCAACGCCAGCGGTGACCACCACGAAATTGCCGTTGGGGCTGACCGCCACCGAGGTGGGTCCGCCCAGGGTGGTGATGCCGCCGGTGTTGTCCAGCCGGATTTCAGCGAAATTCAGGTCGCCGTAGGCCGAGCTTTGGACGTCGGTGACCCGCCTGAACATCACGAAGCTGGAGTCTTCGAAGCCTACGGCGTACAGCGCGTCGCCGGCCGGGCTGATGGTGACCGCGTCAGGACCGTCCAGCCCGGCAAAGCGATCAGCCTGCCGGTCCAGGGCCGCCATGAACGAAGCGCTGCCGCCAACCAGGGAGAACTGGGCCAGGGTGTCGTCGGACCGGCCCAGCACGTACACGTGACTGCCGTCCGGCGACACGTCCAGGTCTGAGGCACCGCCGATACCGGACACGCCGGACACGTTGTTGCGGAAGGTATCGACGAAACTCAACTCGCCGGCGCCATCACGCTCGAACACCGTGAATGCGCTGGAAAAATCCGATCCCACCAGCAGCCGGCTGCCGTCGGGAGAAAGCCTGACGCTGACCGGACGATCAACGAAGGCTACGGCGGCCCCGCTGTCGCCGGGATCGTTGGCGCCGTTGACCTCGCTTTCCAGGAAGGTCAATGCGCCCGATCCGGCATCCACGCTGAATGCCGCCACGGCATCGTCCCCGGATCCGGCCGCGTACAGGTGGCTGCCGTCGGAACTCAGAACCAGATCCCACACCGTGGCCAGGCCACTCACCTCGGTGCCCGAGGAGTCATCTCCGTTGGCGATGGTACCGACCAGGGAAAGGCTGCCGTCGCCGGAGTCCCGGGAAAGCACCATAATGCCGTTGTTGCCGCTGGCGGCCGCGTACAGGTAGTTACCGTCGGGGCTCAGGGTAATGGACTGAATGCCTGCGAACAGCCCGGCTTCAAAACCCGCGGTCTGGGCATCGATCTTGCCCAGGAATCCCATGACGCCGAAGTTACTCACGCTGAAGGTAACGATGGTCCGGGAGACCAGGGTCGACACGTAGAGGTACTGGTTGTCCGGGCTGAACACCGCATCCGACGGACCGGCCAGGCCTTCCACGCCGTTGACGCCGTTCTGGGCAACATCGGCCAGCTCGTTTTCAGACGCGCTGTCGTTATCCAGGATAATGGCCAGGCCAACCGCGTCAGAGATGGTAGCGTTGGCCGGATTGCTCAGGTTCAAGGTCAATGCCTCGGGCGTTTCGACGAAACCGTCGGCCAGGATACTGACCTCAACCACGGCCGACATGGATCCAGCGGGTATGGTCAGGCGGCCGGCGGTGCCAACATAGTCGATTCCCCCGGTAGCGGTATCGGACAAGGTTTCGAAGTCCACCTGCACATCCTGGGTGAACGCCCGGCTAAGCAGAACCTCGAATGTCGCTGTCGCGGTACCCGTCGCCGGTTCCCACACCACGGTGTCAGCCACGCGAACCTGAGGCTGACCGTCATCGTTGAGAATGGTGCCGGTGGCACTCTGGAACTGGATGATGGCGTTGGTGGGGTTCGACAGGTCCACGCTGAAGGTCTCGTTATCCTCGACGATAGTGTCGCCGCATACCGAGATGGCAATGCTGGTGGAGGTTTGTCCCGCCGGGAAATCGCCAATGGTATTGTCGTGGATGAAATCACTGCCGGATTCGCAGGACCCAACCCCACCGGTGGCGGTGCCGTTGCTGGTGGTCCAGTTGAATGACACCGGGTCCTGGGAGGGAACCGTCAGATTCACGCTGAACAGCATGGTCGAAGTGCCGCTGTTACCTTCCTGCACCTGGGCCGGGGAAATCACGATGGCCGGCGTGGTTCCGGTCAGGAATGCGGGATCGATGTCCAACCGCTGGGCTTCACCGTAATCACCGATGATGACATTGGCGACTATGGAGTCATTGATAAATACCGATGCACCTTCGCCAGGCCGGGCTCGTCCGGGCAGCCGCGGGTCCAGGGAATCCATCGGGATCCTGAGGGCGTAAAGCCCGCCGAGCTGCGCGTTCTGACCCAGCGTGTAGGTGGTCAACACATCTGCGCTGCCGTCCAGCCTCAACGAGATCACGGTACCCGCGACCAGGGGCTCACCGAACCAGGTGGCGGTTCCGTAGAGCACGTGGTCCGGCTCGGACAGGCGGGCCAGCAGCGGACCCGCCGTCAGCGCGGCCAGCAGACCGGCCAGCAGGGTGCCGATCTGAATCTGTTTCATGGTCTGTCTTGAAAGATTCATATCAATTCCCCGAGTAAGCGTAGGTCTTGAAATTGAGCAGGATGTCTCTCACCCCGTTGCCGTCCCTCAGGCCGTTGGATCCGGGCACCTCCTGACCGTCGATGAAGGTGTCCAGACCTTCGTCCGGATTGAACAGCAGGGTTTCGCCGGGGATGATCAACAGCCAGCGGTCATTCCAGACCGAGCGGCCCACCAGGCGACTGTCGCTGGCCAGTTCACTTTCGTCCAGCGGCTCGATGAAGGGATAGGCACGGAAGCGCGAGAAGCGCCGTACGTCCGCGGTGGTGCCAATCACCGAATCCACCTGGGGAATCCAGCTCGGATCATCCAGGTCCTGGCTTCCCAGCGGGTACGGAACCGGGATCACCTGGTCCACGATCTGCCACTGCCTCACCTTGAAGTCGAACGGATCCGGACTGCGCAGGATGTCGGCACCCACGGGGAACATGTACACCCTGGGGGTGTTGGCCAGAGGCAGATTATCGTAGTCGTCAAACCACACGCCCACCGATCGCACCTTGGTGGCGAACTGGCTGGGATCGTAAGTGCTGTCTCCCGGCCCAAGCTCCCAGTTGAAGAAGTTGAGGCCAAAGCTCACGCTGGTCTCGAACGGGATCACCAGGGCGGGCTGGGGTCCGGCAGACTCCGGTGCGAACGGTCGGGCGTAGCGCCGGAACTCCGGCAAAGCCCACAGGTTCGGCACCCGGTAGTCTTTCAGCAGCTCGCGCCAGTCGGCATCGCCCTGCTCGCCATCGCTGATGCGGAACAGCTCCCGCCGCAGTGAGAAGCGGTTGGCTTCCACCTGGGGATTGTTGAATCCCATCTGGCCCTTCAGCACGTCGAAGTTCAGCTTCATCCGGGCCATGGGATCGGCCAGGCCACTGGAGCCCGGCACCACTTCGCCACTGATGATCTGGCCGATGGAGCGTTCCCGCACGATGTCGGTAAGGAAGGTCTGGCCCGCCTCACTGTTGGAGCCCAGCTGGTTGGTCTCGTAGTCGTAGGCGGATGCGGCCAGGTAGGTGTAGCGGGCCGCCATGTCGAAGGCTGCACGGTACTTCTGCAGCGCGTCGTTGCGGGCAATGCGGAACGCCATGTCTTCATAGCGATGCTGCTGCACCGCTTCGGCGCCCCGTTTGCGGAAGGCCACCAGTTCCTCCAGCACACGCTGACCTTCTGCCAGGGAGGCGAAGTAGCCCTCCCAGGCCTGTCGCATGGTCTCGGTCTTGGCAAACACTTCAGCGCGGCGGATGGGTTCTTCCCGCAGCATCTTGTCCAGGTCACCCTTGATGTTGAACAGGTCAAGCCGTGACTCCAGGATCTGGACCTTCTTGTCCGCCAGGTTGGAGATGCCACCAACCTGGGCCTCGGCCGCCTTGGCCTCCCACTTCAGGGCAGTGCCCGCGAATCCGAGCAGCTTCTTGCCGATGCTGGCGGCTACCTTGACCGAGCAGCGCGCCGGGGCCAGGGTGTCGCCACCGTTGGAGAATCCAAACACCAGGGAGCCCGGGATACAGTTCGCCGTGCTGTCCCCGATCTCCTTGGTCGCTTCGCCGGCTTTCTCCAGCGCCCGGCCGATCTTGTCCATGGCGAAGATCTTCAGCTTGATGGCGCCGGTGGTCCTGGCGCCGGCATCCAGCACCTTGATCTGGCCCTGTTTGACGTTACGGGTCGCCTGCAGGGTATCGAGCTGGTCGATGATGTCCTGGCGCAGGTTGGTGTACTCCCGGTAGGCCCGCTTCAGGGCGACCTGGGTCTGGAACACCTGGGCCAGGTTGTCCTGGATCTTGCCCTGGGCGCGGCGCCGGCCGGTCCAGCTGGGATCCTTGATCAGCAGGGTGCCGAAGTCAGGGTTCTCGGCCTGGATGTACTGCACCTCGTAGCTCAGGTCGGGCGCAATCTCACCCAGCTTGCAGCCGGTTCCCGTGATCTTGCGGATCAGGGAAATGACGCCGGTAGTGCCGGCGGTCACGCCGTCCAGGCATTCCGTGGGATCGGAGCCTTCGACGGTGGAGAACTTGGAATCCTCGCCCAGGCCGAAGAAATCCAGCCCCGCCTGCATGGGTTTGTAGGCGCCGTTGAAGACGCGGATGTCGCTGGGGAACAGCGGCGGCAGATCGCCGTCTTCCGCGGACTGCTGCACGCCATCGATATCGAACGCCGTTCCGGAAAGCTCGGCCGGGTCCACCAGCATGTAGTGGTACACGTCGGGACCGTTATAGCCGGCCGGGTAGGTTCCACCAGGACCGATGTCGTCCTCGTAGGGATAACCGAAAATCTCAATCAGGCGGTTGCGGTAGTCCTGTTCCGAGGTACGGGAATCCCGCCGCAGGTCCTCGGTGTTGTTCTGGGTGTAACGCAGCATGCGATTGATGGCATTGGCGTGATCCCACACGCTGACCACGTTTTCCATGGCCACCGTGGCCCGCTCGAAGATCTGCTCAAAGTGGGTCTTGCCCGCGTCCAGCTGGGTGGGATCGATGTCGAAGGGCACCACCCCCTTGGCCAGACCCAGCGGGTTCAGGCCGCGGTCGGCCTCGTCCACCTGCTGCTGGATCAGAACGGCCTGGGCCGAGATCTCGTCGATCTCCGGCAGGTTGGTCCGGTCGATGCGCTGAATGCCGCGCTTCTCCGGATCCGGCTCCTCGGCCTGGACAATGGCGTTGGCCGTGACCCAGTCAAAGAACGCTCCCTGGCCGGCCCGCTTGCCCCACTCGGAAAGACCCCAGGCGCGCTCGGCGCTGATGTCCTTGTATCCCTGCCACTGGCCGGCGGGATCGTCCACGTAGGCATTGCGATAGGTCAGGTCCACCACGGCAGCGCCCACCTTGGCCTTCAGAGCCGCGGTTTCCGCGAACTGCCGCTCGTCCAGGAAGTCCACCTGGATCGGTACGCCGGCCACGGTCACCGCTTCAGGCCTGGGATCCCAGGAGAAGAACGGATGGCGCAGCAGGTCGTAATAGTAATCCAGCGCGGTCAGGTAGTGGCCCCAGGCGTCCCCGTGACCCTGGGGAAACTGGATACGGGCGTCGAACTCGTCGATCACGCCATCGTTATTCTGGTCGGTGATGTTGTAGGAGATGGCGTAGGCCACTTCACCGTCGTTGCGGGTGAAATTCCAGAAGGCCCGGTTGTAGACCGGGTTGGCCGCCACCGGCCCCTGGGAGTTGTCGCGCCCGCGCAGCAGCACCAGCTCCTCTTCCAGCAGCGAGGCAAACTGGTTCTGGAAGTTGAAGATAGTGGGCGCCAGAGTACCGAGACCCTGGGTCTGGGTGGCAGTGGTGATGCCGATGGTGGGATCGTCGGCGTCCGCCTGGGCCTCGTTGCCCAGCAGGGTATAGAAGTCCACCAGCCGCGAGGCCACCAGCAGGATGGCCGCGTTGGCCGGGCCGTAGTCCACCGGCGGCGTGGAATCCACCGACAGGGTCAGGGCGCGGCGCATCACGGTTTGGTACGCCTCGATCAGACCCACCATGTTGAGATTGTTGGGGTCGCTGTTGAGGGCAATGTCGCCTTCGTAACGCTCACCCAGCTGGATCAGCATGCTGGTGAAGTTATTGGTTTCAGCAGCGGCAAAGTTCTGCACCCGTGCTTCGAACGGGTTCAGCCGTGCCAGCACCCGCTTGACCCAACCCTCGGCCAGCTGTGCCCGCTCCTCCAGCGGGGTGGCGCCGGGCTGGCCGGCGTACAGGCTCCAGTCAGTCTGGTTGCCACAGGCCGGCAGGCCGCGGTAGCGGGCCACGTACCAGTTGTCGCTCAGGGTCTGGATGTTGGCGCCCTCGATGACAATCTCCACCGCGCCCTGGGGATCCGGAATGTTGAACTTCAGCCAGCCGTTGAGCTGGCCGTTGTCCGGATCCGGCAGCGGGAACGGCGGCGTACCGTCCAGGTCCGGCTGGAAATACCACTCGAATTCCAGCTCTTCCACCCGTCCGCCGAAGTCGCCGCTGTGACGCAGGGTGAGCTGCTCGTCGAACACGTTGTCCGGGCTGATCACCTGAAGCTGACCCTGGTACGGCGCCTGAAACGGCGGCATGGCCGGCACGTCGATACAGTCGACCCGGATCACCTGCAGGCTGACCGGGGCGGGATTCAGCGCCGGGTCATTATTGAAAGCCAGGGTCATGTAGCCGGTACCCTGGGCGTTGCCCGCGGTCAGGGCCGGGCTGATGCCGACGGCCCCGAAAGGCTTGAGCGCGCCGTCGCCGCTGGGATCCGAGGGATTGAGTTCCTCCCACGCGATCAGCACGTCGCTATCATTGACCGAGCGAAGCACCGTATCCAGCACGCGGCGCACGCCATTGGGGTTTCGGGTCAGGCGGAACAGGGCCTGGACGGCCTCGTCCCAGGTACAGGCATCACCTGAACCCAGCGCGCAGTCCGTGTGGTCCAGGGGCGGAATCGGGCCGCCGCCGTCCAGGCTGAACAGCACGTCCCGGTCGGCGAAGCTCATCACGTTCAGCAGCAGCAGGGGTTCACCCGCACCGCTGTTGTCGAATATACCCTTGAACGACAGGCGGCCATTCAGCGGGTCATAGACCAGTCGATTGCGCAACGCCACCGGCAGCTTGATCAGCCCGTCCGAGCTGCCAAGGATGGTTTCCTTGCCGTCGGTGCCCAGCTCGCTGGCCACTTCCGAGGGCAGCGCATCCAGTTCCACGGTTCGCGGATTCAGCGGATCGATCAGCTGCGCCAGGGTGTCGTCGGGCTGACCGCTGGCCGCGTTGACCTCGTCGAAGGCGACCTCAACCGCAGCCTGGTTGAAGATATTGGGCAGGCCGCGCTTCTGCTGCAGCAGGGTTTCACCGGGCGTCAGTATGGGCACCGTGTCCGGCCAGGTGATGGTGTAGGCCACCTCGATGGGCTGGCTGGGATTGGCGGTGCCGCCGTCAGCTTCGGGCAGCCTCGGCATCCAGGGCACACAGTCGCCGGATCCCAGGTCGGGATTGTCCACGTCCATGCCGGGCTGCAGCGGATAGTAATAGAAAATGCTGCCGGCGCCCTCGGACGAAGACCACAGCTGGTTCTTGTAATCCCGGAAGAACGGCGGCGGAACCGGCCGGATCGGTGTGGAGCCTGAAATCTCGGATTCCGCGCAGCCGCCCAGCAGGCGCACCGGATAAGGTGGCTCCACCGGGGTTGCCGCGATGCCGGAAAAACGGAACTCGTTGAAGCCGGCGCCAGTGGCCTCCACCCGGTAAACCCGGAAGGCCCAGTCAGAGATGTTGGGATCAAAATACTTGATCAGCACCCAGGGGTCGGACTCGGCATCGATGTCGCCCACCGGGGAGCCGAAGTCGGCCCGCAGCGCAAAGATGGCCTCCAGCCCGGTGCCGGTGCTGGAGGGCGCGAAGAACGCATGCTCTTCGTTGGGATTGAACCCGGGCAGGTTCGGGTCGGCCTGCCGGTACAGAGTCTGGCTTTCGAACAGCAGCGGGTCCAGGGGCTGCTGACCCAGCACCTCGCCACCGAACTGACTGGCAATAATGATGCGGTCCGGATTGAGCGGCCACGCCGGGTCGTACTGGACCGGCTTCTCACCCCAGAACACACCCTTGAGGTTGGCGCGATACCAGACCACCACCATTTCCCTGCCGGCGTCCTGGGGACGGGCCGGGTTGACCTCGTTGACCGGGATGATCTGCCCGATGCGGGCGTCCCGGTTGTAGGAGGCGTCGGGCCCGACGCCGTCGTAGAACGCCAGTTCGTTGACCACGTAACCCGTGCGCCCGGGTTCCTCGTGGAAGATGTCGGTAATGGGCTCACCGATTTCCGTCGGAACGCCGTTCTCAAACAGCGGCGCCTCCTGGAAGTTAACGGTTCGGATGACCTCCAGGTCTACCGGGAACTGGGATGGGTTGGGTGTCGATCCCTCCACATAGACCACCGTGGCAAATCCGCGGGTGGTCGCGGTGAAGACCGATCCGCTGACCTGGGCGTTGCTGGCCAGGGAATCCGGCAGGATCACGCCATTGGCATTGAGGTAGGTGAAGCTCTGGTCCGCCGGATTGATTTCCACCGGGGCGCCCGCCACGTGGACCTGGTAACAGGCGGTGTCGTTGGTGGGATCGCAGACGGCGGTCGGCCAGGCTGCGTTGCCGATGCTGACGGCCCGGTTCTCATCCACCGGGTTGTCGCTGACCCGCCATTCAATGGTGACCCCTTCGGAGGGCTGCACCGGGAACAGCTGGGCGTCGGCACCGGGCACCGGCGTCTGCCAGTAGAACAGCCGTGGGATACCGTCCACCACCTTGACGCCGTCCACGAAAATTTCCGGGGGCAGCACGGTGGCCGACGACAGCTCGGCGGTGGCCGGCGCAGGGATGGGTTCACCCACCACCCAGCTTTCCACGTCGAACCAGTTGCCGTCGATGTCCAGGTTGGCCACCACGGCGTCACTGGCACCGTTTGACAGGGCCTGTTCATCGCCAAAAATGGCAAAGTCCTGGAAGGTGCCCAGCAGGTAGAGCTGGTCGGGGGGGTTGAATGCAATGCCGTTGGCGAAATCCTCCAGTGCACTGCCGGCAATCCCTGGGAGAGTGTCCGCGGCACAGCCGCTCATATCCAATGTACCCAATCCGGTACCATCACCGCCGGTGGCCCAGCACCAGTTCAGCAGGGAATCCAGCTTGGCCACAAAAATATCTCGGCTGTCGGACTGCGGGAACAGGTCAAAATCAAAACCGATAGCGGTGGTGGTTTCGAAATCCCCCACCACGTAGACGTTGCCGTCCAGGTCGGTGGTGGTACCGCGCAGGTTGGCGCCCGCAATGGCCTTGGCCACTTCGCCTTTCAGGCCCGGGCCTTCCAGGTCCATCTTGAAAATCGCGGTCCCGGGAACCGTAAGGTTGGCGGCGGCGTTGTCGATAGACACCGAACCACCACCGGCGTGGGTTGTGGTCAGGTACAGGGCTTCTTCGGAGCCTGTCGGGTCGGCATAAAATGCCAGTCCGGTGGGGCTCAGTTCACCCGGGATCTGCTTGAAGCCCGGCACCGCCGTTGGCGGGGCAACGCCGTCATCCAGTACGTCACCGGTGAAGTCCACGTCATTGACGTCGTCGGACATGGCGTTGATGACCTGGGCAATGAACGGGTCGCGGGTGGAAGACAGGATCTCAACGTTGTCCACGTGCCAGAAATCCCAGCAGGGACCGCTGCCGGTGACCCGGTGAAATCGCAGCTTGAAATCCGCATGCAGGGCGTCGGACGGCAGGTCGTAGGTAAATGTCCCGTTGGTGCGGCCACCGCCGCCACTGAAGCGCTGCAGCTGTTTCCAGCCGGCATCGTTGTTGTAGGTACAGGTGGCGCCATCCGGGCAGTAGAGAACGCGGAAATCCTCGCGGTAGTCGGTGTCCTCGGAGAAAAAGTCCTGGCCCTCGATGATGTCCACCTTAACGGTCACGCTGGTGAGGCCGGAAGTGTCGATGGTCTCCGACATCAGGTTGCGGTTCGCACCACCCGACAGGAAGGCCGCAAAATCGTTGTTGTTGCCCACTCCGATGGGCACCGGTACGTACTGCCCGCCGGGCGTGCGGTGGTCCCAGGCGCCACCCAGGCAGGCGCCACGGTCACCCTGCCAGCCAATGGGAAAGCGGTCGCGAATGCGACATTCCTCGGCGTTCCAGCGTGGCGGTGACTCAGTGCAGCCCGCGTGGATTTCGGCTCCCGGATCGCTGTACTGGGTGGGGTCGTCAAAGGTCATCAGGTAGTTGGAGGTTTCCCCGGTCTTGGAGTAACCCGTGATGAAGATGCGGCCGTCCTCGGCCACGGTCATGGCGGTGATGCCTTCGAAGCCGGTGGCGCCCGAGATGCGGGATTTGGCCCACTTGGTGCGGCCGTTGTCCGCGTTGATGCGGGCGATGAACACGCCAACGCCGGCCCCGGTCGGCTGGGGCAGGGTGACCAGGTCGTTGGTGTCGAAGGGAAGCTGGTCCAGGGGACCGAAGTCCGTGCTGGCCCCGCGATACTCACCGGCGATAAAAACGCTGTCCGGTGTCGGGGGCGTATTCAGCGGATTACCCGGGACGATGCCGATGCCGGTGGCGAAATCATCGAAGCCGCCGCCGGCCTGGTAGGCCCAGTCCAGGCTGCCGTCGGATTCGTTCAACTTCAGTACGAAAACGTCGGCGTTGCCGTTGGGCGCATCAAAGGTGCTGCCGCCCAGGGTCGTGGTGCCGAAGAAGTGACCCGTCACGTACGCATTCTCGGCATTGTCCGAGGCAATGGCGGTGGGTTCCTCGAAGTTGGCGCCGCCAAAACGGCGGGCCCAGATCACTGCACCGTCGGGCCGCAGCTTGGCCACGAATACGTCGGTTCCGCCCTGGGCGGACAGCGTGATGGGGCCGATATCGATAGTGCCGGTAAAGCTGCCGGTGACGTAAATGTCGCCGGTGGCCGTGGTGGTGATGGCAGATGCCTCGTCATCCAGGGCACCGCCGAAATTTTTTGGCCACGCCGCCAGTGCCTGCCCGCTGACCAGCATGCCGGCCAGCACCAGGGCGCCGAGGCCCGATACCCACGAAAGCCGCGGAGATTTCAGTGTCCGTTTCATAGCTCGTTCCTGTGTCCTGGCGGCCATCACTGGTTCAGCACCGCAACGTCGGTGATCCGGGTGATGCGGAAATCTCCGGAAAGAAAGATCGGGTTCTTGTGCAGCCCGGTTATGGTCTCGGTGTAGTCACCCCCCATCAGGGAATCGCCCCAGTCCGGTGGCGTTGTACCTTCGGGATCTGTCACCGAAAAGCGCAGCTGGATGACCCGGGTGACGTCAAAGGCTTCGGCCTGGAAATTGACGAACTGGGCGTCCAGGTTGTCGTGGTCAGGGTGATAGCGGTGCTTGAACGGGTTGGTCGGAAACTGTGCCGGCAGGTCCAGGTTAACCGACAGCACCCCGGTTGGCCCAAAGGTTCCAGAGACATCCAGGAACTGATCGGCGAAGTCGTAGCTGGTGGTGCTGTGGCGTACGCCCACGCCCTGCCCGTCCCTGGAGGTCAGACCCTCAAAGTTCGGCAGCAGGCTGTCGTCGGTAATCAGCACCTCGTTACCCTGCTCCACGATTTCCAGGTTGGCGGGATCGTCCGCGGCCGGTGCCAGCACCGCCGGACGGGCCATCTGGATCACTTCCTTGAGCAGGCGCACGGCGCCATTCCCGTCAACGTGGATGATGATTTTCTGGGGAAACGGGCGGCTGACCTGCTTGGGCTCCACCCCGGCCAGCTGCGCCTCGCTGACGCCGGTGACAAAAACTGAACCCAGCCACAGCCCCGCGTAGGGATTGACCCCCAGGCCCTTGAGCCGGCTGCCGGACTTGGTGGTGCTGTCTTCGGCCAGGACCGACTCCAGGCTGGGCGTAACGGTAACGGGCGTGCCGGCTGCCACGACCCGGTAGCGCACCCCGACGCCGTTGGAGAACTCCAGGATCTGCTCGTACTCGGGCAGCGCAAAATTGGCCCGGTCAGTGGACAGGTTGAAGTACTCAACGCTGCCGGCAGCCACGTCGATGGGCAGGCTGGCGGGCAGGTCCGGATAGCTGGCCTCATTGGTGTCCGGGTCTCTCAGCTCGTAGGACAGAGGCATGTCCTCGCCGGTACCGCGGGATACGGTGACCGTCACATCAGCCGACCCGTTGTTGATCAGGCTGACCGTGCGTTCGGTGCCGGTATTGCTGAAATCGAGGTTTTCCGAGCCGGACAGGTCCAGCTCCAGCGGCCCCTGGTAGGCGGAAACCCCCTCGGTGAAGATCCAGTAGGCCTCACCGGAGTTGACCGCTTCGGCAAACGGGCTGTTGACCCGCTGCCACACCCCGCCGCTGCCCAGCTTGTAGACAGGCTGACCGGCATGGGCAGTTGAGGTTTCGAAAAACTCGCCGAAGCTGGGCGCGCCGGACTCAGCAACCGGCAGCCCTGTCAGGGTGAATCCGCCGGTATTCCAGCGCAACCTCTCCAGCATGGGCTTGCCGGTAATGGTCAGCGTAGCAGGTGTGGTGGACTGCAGGTTGACCAGGTAGGCGGTGTTGGCGTCGATGCTGAACAGGCTGGTCAGGAAAGACTCCGGTTCGGTGGCGGGGAAATAGGGATACCAGCCGTCCACGTTCAACAGCCCCTCAGCGGGATCCGACACGAAATCCAGACCGGGTTCCGGTGGAATCCAGCGCCACACGCTGCGCACCGGTACGCCGGAAAACACAACGTCGATGTCCTTGTTGTCCGGTTCCAGCTCAACATAGATCGCGTTCCAGCCGGGCTGCAGCGTGAAGGTCTGTTGAATCGACACGGCCTGTGCCACCGAGGCCTGCCAGGCCGCGGCAACAACAAAGACGGCCAGCAGGGCGCGTTGCAGCCGGCCCCGGGCGTGGTTGTGAGTGCTGAGTTCAAGATCCATCATGGTCTCTGTCGTCCTGTAGTTCGATTCCGCCATCGGTGCTGTCATGACTTGGGTAGCGCCGGCGGCGTTTTCCTGGGGTCCGCGGTCTGCGGGTTCAGCGGCTCCACCTGTTCCAGGCGGTCGTCGTATATCTCTACCTTGGAGTTCTGGGTCAGCCGGGCCAGCAGCGCCTCCTTGGCCTGGTGCCGCCGGGTTCGCTCAAGGTGGTAGCGAATGCCGTCCGCCACCTTTTCAAACGGCCGCGGCCGGGCTGGCTCCAGGGCCATCAGTCGCAGCAGGAAGATGCCGTCAGCGGTTTCCACCGGCGGCGCCAGTTCCCCGGGAGATGAGAGCGCAAAGGCCGCCTCCACCACCGCCGGGTCCCAGGGGTGCCGCTTGCCGGGATGCTGCACCAGCCACGCGACCGCGCCGCCGTTGTATCGACTGGCCCGATGGGCCGAAAACTCCCTGGCCAGGTCGCCGAAATGCCGGACATCAGGGCCCAGGTCCGGCACCCGGTCCTGGATCTCTGCGGCCAGGTCGCGCAGCCTGGTCCAGGCCTGCGGGGAATCGTCCCCGGGCGACGGCAACAGGATCAGCGCTACGCGGTATCGGGCGGGAATGGCATAGTCATCCTGGTTGGACTGGTACCAGGCCTGCACGTCCTCGTCCGTAACGGTGGCCTTGGCCAGTGCAGCTTCCATTTCGTCATCGTAGAACTTGCTGATGGCCGCCCGATCCGACACCCGGAGCACCTCCGGGTCCTGGTGGAAACCGGCGGCACGGGCCGCCGCCAGCTGGCGACGGTAATCCACCAGTGCGTCCAGCAGCTCCCGCTTCTGCTCCAGCGAGTGGAACTGATCCGGAAGCTGACCACCGCGACGGGCCATTTCCTGTTGAAACTCAGCGATGGTTATGACCTCGTCGCCCATGCGTGCCAGCACCTGGCTTTCGTCTACTGCGTCCACGGCCTCGGGAGGCTGCCAGAACAGCAGGCTTGCCGCGGCGAACCCCGCGGCAAACACGGCGCTGAACACCAGAGCCTTTTGCGTCGCTGTTGTCATGGTGTATCGGGTTCCTCGAATCCATTTGAGAACACCACGTCATCAACCAGGATGGTCGTGATATCGGTGTTGTTGGGCACAAACAGGTCGCCCGCCGCATCCATTACCGTTGCCGTCACGGTGCTGTCGATGGAGTCAACCAGATCGACGTCAACCGCTGCGTCCAGGGTGCCACTGAGCGTGATGGCCAGTGACTGCCGGGCTGACAGGCCGCCGGTCAGATTCAGCTGCCCGGTGCCGGATGCTGCATCACAGACGGACTGCGCATCGGCTTCACAGGTCCAGCTCAAGCCGGTCACCAGAGCCGGATCCATCTGGCCCGTGACCTCAACCTCAAGCACCGGTGCCGAACCCTGGTTGGATACCAGGATGTCAATCACGAACGAATCGCCCGGCACCAGGTTGTTGACGTTGGGTGTCTGGGATGCCGCCACGTCGATGCCCCGCGCCAGCGTGGTTTCTTCGGTGGCAAAGTTGTCGGCAGTACCGGCATCGATCGCATCCGACACCAGTTCCCCTGGCACCTGGTAAGTACCATCAGGCAGCGACGCATCCGGCCGCAGCCGCAACGACACCTCGCCGCTGCCCGGCAGCAGATCTGCCAGACGGCATTCGAACACCGAGGGCGGAGACTGAACGGTGAGATCCAGGAAACAGTTGGTGGGCGGCTCGACGGCGGTGAAGCCATCGGGCAGAGTGTAGCGAACACCAACGTCGGCCGCTGACGGTCCCGTGTTGACGATGGTCGCCAGGTAGGTAATGCCCGGGCCATTGCCATCGGGATCATAGGGGTCGCGGTTATCCACCAGGCTCACGGACAGGTCCGCTCGCCGCTGGATATCCGGCATGGCGCTGTAGTCGTTGTTGGCGGCATCAGGATCCGTCACCGCGGCCGGGGGAGTGATACCGCCGCTGGCGGTCACCGAACCGGCACGGGTCAGCAGTGGCAGATCACCCTCGATCACCAGCACCGCTTCACTGCCGGCAGGCAGGTCCACCGTGGCGTCAAAGCCGGTGCCGTCGGTTGGGCAGATCGGCGAGGTGAAGCTGGAGCAGCTGATGGTCACCGGCTGGATCGCATCGGGCACCACCCCGCTCAGGGCGTTGCCCAGGCTGTCGCTGGGCCCGTCGTTGCGCACCAGCACCTCGTAGCTCACCGAGGTACCCTGGTTCCAGGGTGATCCCAGCTGCATGAACACGGCACTCAGGTCCGAAACCTGGACAACCTCCGGCAAGGGCGTAAAGACCAGTGAGTTGTTGGCGGGTAACGGGTCGCTGGCCCCGGCTTCAACGGCTATCGAGCCGCTGACGGCAAGCGGGCCAACCAGGCTGGGGTCCAGGCTGCCGGTAACGTCCAGCTGCACGCTGCCCGCAGGATCCAGCTCCAGCGCGAATCCGCTCACCGGACCGCTGCCGGACGCGGCACAGGATGCGCCGGTTGCCGGGGTGCAGCTGTAGCTGATGCTGCTGACGCCTGCGGTCAGATCCAGGTTGATCTCACCACTGACCGCAGCACTGGGGCCGGCGTTGCTGAAGCCCAGAGACAGGTCGATGGTCTGGCCGGCGACCGGGCTGTCGGTGACCGACAGGACCTCGGCCACCAGATCATGTTCGACCAGGATATCGTCGCTGACACCATCCAGGGCCGCCTGGCCCACCACGGCGGCGCCGGAAACCAGCCGGGTGGAACTGGTGAGGCGCCCCCTGGAGCGCGGGTTGACCGTGGCAGCCACGGTCAGGTCCAGGCGCGAACCGGCGGCAATATCAACCAGTTGGGTCAGTGCGTCCGCGCCACCCAGGGCGGTGTCTGGACAGACCGAGAAGCCCAGGAAATCCCACCAGCTTGCCTGGCCCTGGGTCGGGTGCGCCACCAGCAGTTCACGGTCATCGGGTGATACGGCCAGGGCGCTCACGTCATCCAGGGTCGGCCCGGCGGACGCCTCGCCAACCAGGCCGCCGAAACGCAGGCTGCCGCTGGCGAAGTCCCGATGGAACAGAAGCAGTTCCCGGGTGGCGGTGGAGGCCACGATCATCTTGCTGCCGTCCGTGGTGAGCACAAACGCGGCCAGGCCTCCAAAGGCCGGATTGGACCCGGCGCCGGAGGATTCGACCTCGATCAGGCTGAACTCGCCGGTAGTCGAATCGTGGGCAAAAGCAAAGACCTCACTGGCCGTGATGGCGTAAACGGCAATTCCGCTGCGGCTGATGATGACATCACGGGGCGCCGTCAGGGTCGGCGTCGCCGCGGCGTCATTGGCTCCGCGGTACTCCAGGTTTCCATCCACCGGATTGATGCGGAAGCTCACCAGTCGGTCCGACCCGGTGCCCGCCGCAACCAGCGAATCCCCGGTACCCGATATGGAAAGCGCAGACACGCCCCGGATGACATTGCTGTCTGGAGCGATGGTGCCGAACCCGTCGCGCACCCGCTCATCGAAGGTCAGCACGCCGGAGCTGTCGCGGTTGAACTGGACGATGGAATCCGCCGCCGGCGCCGCCACGTACACCTGGCCACCGCCAGGCGCCACGGCAATGTCCACCGGGCCGGTGAGGCTGGTCACATTGTCCTGGCCGTTGCTGAGGACCTGGAACAGCGCAAGGGAGCCGTCCCCGGTATCCCGGTTGAATACCAGCAACTGGTTCGAAGCCGTGGCGGCCACGTACAGCTGGGTGCCGTCCGCTGCCAGGGCCAGACCTTCGGCCCCGGCCAGACCGGAGACCATCAGTCCACCAGACATGGCACCATCGGTGATGGTGTCTTCCAGCACCAGGCTGCCACCGGCGCGCCGGTAAGCCAGCAGGTTGCCGCCGTTGGCACCCAGGGCGTAGACGAAATTGCTGTCGCCGCTGATCAGGCTGTCCGACACGCCACCCAGGCCGGTGTCGCTGAATGACTGGTTCAGGGTCAACGGCTCGACAAACTGGCATACCGGCAGCTGCACGCTGGCCTCATCGACGCCGTTGGCATCGTCGGGATAGAAGGGCAGCAGGATTTCCAGGCTGGCCAGCAGGGCATCGGCGCTACTGTTGTTGACCAGGGAGATGTCGTACTCCACGCCGACCCCGGCCACGGGATTGCCGTCGGGTCGCCCGACGTTGCGGCGCACCATGGTGACGTCCACGCCGCCGGTCTGGGGCGTCACGGAGTCGCTGTCTGTGGCTGCGTTGCTCAGCGGGTTCAGCTCCATCACGTTGCCCAGGGCAGTGGCCTGAACGGTGCTGTCCACCGTGCCCACGGCGGCGGTGGACACCCGGGCATCCAGGGTGTAGGTCAGCTGTCCGCCAGCCGACACCTGGGCCACGTCACTGATGTTGCCGTTACCACCCGGTACGCAGCGGGAGCCCGCATTGACGTCGAAGCCATCGATGTCGTCGGCGGCCAGGTAGGCCTGGCGCTCGCCCGGCGCCAGCACGATGCCGGCCAGGTCTGTTGGCAACCCGGCCTGGACGGACTGTCTCTGGACCAGTTCGCCGTTCAGCAGGGTGAACAGGGTCACGCTGGGAGAATCAGCGGATGCCACGTAAAGCTCAAGTCCGCCTGACGACAATGCCAGACCCACGGGTCCATTCAGGGCGTCCACACCCGGATCGCCGTCGAAGATGGCCTGCTGCAGCGTCAGGACGCCACTGGTGTCGTCCACCGAGAAACGGGCGACCGAGTCGCTGCCGGTTGCGGCCACGAAGGCCGACAGGCCGTCAGCTGAGAACACCAGGTCCGCCGGCGCCACCAGTGCGGGTTCGGTCAACTGGCTGTTCTCCAGCACCACCGCGTTGGCCAGGACTCCGGAGGGATCCCGCTCCAGGCGGGTGATGCGGTCGTTGGCCTGGGACAGGACGTAGAGGAAGTTTTCGCCCGGGCCCAGGATGAGACGCGACGGGCTGTCCAGCCCGGCAATCTGGGCACTGCTCACGGTGTCCTCAAAGGTGAGGGTACCGTCAGCCGCGTTCCGGCTGAATCGTGCGATGGCGTTGTCCGCGCCGCCCGCGACGTACACGTCACTGCCGCCGCCGGCAATCACCACGTCCAGGGCACCGCCGAGGCCGTTGACCCCGGCTACGCCGTCCAGCACCCGCCCGACAAAACTCAGTTCACCGTCAGCGGCGTCCCGCTGGAAGATGGCCACGGCGTCGTCTCCGGCCGAGGCCACGTACAGGTGCAGACCGTCCGGGCTGAGCGCCAGGCGCTCTGCCCCGCTCAGGCCGTTGACAATGTCGCCGTCCAGGTTGGTTCCGTTACTGATCGGCAGGCCCGCCGCCTGCACAGAGCCGTCCCGGTTGTCCCGCCGGTAAAAGGCAATCGCGCCACTGGGGCCGTCACGGCCGACGGCATAAACATGTGTGCCGTCGCTGCTGATAACGATATCCGTCACGTCCGTCATGCCCATGGGCGCAGGGTCGGCCAGGGCTGACAACCGTCCCGGCACCGGCAGTGCTTCACAGCTCCAGGTGCTGAACGAAAGACGCTCGGGCAGGATGTGCTCCACCAGCACCTGGGCCGCGTTGCTTGGACCGTTGTTGGTGACGCCAAAGGTGTAGGTCACCGATTGACCCGGGTTCAGGGCCGACACGCCGTTGCTGTTGGTGGCCACCAGGTCTACTGCCGGCGCCAGCACCGTGTCATCGTCCACCGCCGTGTTGTTGATGGGATTGGGATCCAGCGCGGTCTCGGCGGTCACGCTGGCCGTGTTGACCACACGACCGGTGGCATCAGCCCGCAGGGTCGCCAGGGCGGTGAATCGAACGCCGGTGCCCACCGGCAGGATGACCGGCTCACCGTCCAGGGAACCGTCACCGGATGCCTGGCAGCTGGCCGTCACCGGGCCGCTGATGTCGGTGGGTGCACAGGTCCAGGAAATATCGCTGAACTGATCCGGGAACAGGTCGGTGACCCGGGCAACGTCCACGTTGCTGGGCCCGGTATTGTTGACCTCGATGACATAGGTCACCACGCTGCCCGGCGCCGCGCCGCCGCCGCCGTCCGCGCGGTTCAGCAGGTAGGTCAGTTCGCCAGACGCGGCGTTGCGGCTGAACTGGGTGATGGACCCGGCGGCCGGGCTGGCCACGTACAGATCATCGCCGCCCGGGGAGATCACCAGGCCGGCCGCCCGGGTCAGACCCCGCACGGTCTGGGTCGGGACAACGGTGGCGTCACCCTGGCGGATTTCCCCAACGCCAGTCAACAGTCCGGTGGCATCATCCCGCTGGAATACGGCCACGGAGTCACTGTCCGTTGCGCTGGCATACAGGAAGTCGGCCGGCAACGCGTCATTGAACGCCAGTTGCGAGACCCCGGACAGGCTGAGGCCCGCGCCAGCCTCGTCAATGGCGCCGGCAAAAGATACATCCCCGCTCACCCCGTCGCGTTCGAGCACAACCAGGGCAGCACTGTCGGCGGCGGCGACGTAGATATGCCGGTCGCCGGGTTCAACGGCGACCGCGGCCGGGCTGAGCAGGTTGGTGACCCCGTCGATTCCGGTGGTCAGTACCTGTCTGGACATCAGTTGCCCGAACATGCCGGATTGCTCGTCGGCATCGCGGTCAAACACCAGCAGGCTGTTGTCCAGCGCGCTGACGACGTATAACTGGTCCCCGCCAGCCGACACTGCCAGGTCCACTGGCTGGGCCATACTGACGACACCGTCCAGACCATTCTGGATGCCCTGCAGGAATGTCAGGGTCCCATCCATTTCGTCCCGGGCAAACACGGCCAGGGTGCCGGTGTTTCGTCCGGACACATAGACGTGGCGGTCGTCGGCGCTGAGGGCAATGGCGCTGGCCCCGCTGAGCCCCGAGATGGTGCCGTCGTTGCGCAGATCCTGGGATATGCTCAGCTCGCCGCTGACGGGATCGCGATCGAACACGGTGACGGCACTGTCAAGGGAGGCGACGGCGTACAGGTTTTGCCCATCGCCGCTGATGGCCAGGTCGGTCACGCCGTTCAGGCCGGACACACCGTCAATGCCATTGCGCACGAAGGAGTCAAACACCGGCTCGCCGAGAATCGGATCGTCCAAACCACCCGGGGCAACGGTATTGCGCCGGAATATGGCGATGGACTGCTCGCCGTTGCCCGCCACGTAGAGAAACTCTCCGTCCGCGGACGCAATTACGGCGTCGGCCCCGGCCAGACCGTCGAACTCGATGAATTGGTCAGACTTGGTGATGACCAGGTCTGCCTCCGGGTTAAGGTCGTTGACGTCGGTGGCGCAGTTGTTGTTGTCGTCACCCGGGTCATCCAGGTCACCGCACTGGACCCCATCGCCATCCACGTCGGCTGCTATGGTGGCGTTGTTGCGCAGGGTACCGGTGACGTTGGCCGCCACCCGGGTATCCAGGGTGAAGACAATTTGACCGCCAGCAGCAATGTTCACCGGTACCGCGTCGATGTTGCCGGAACCGCTCACCGGGCAGCTGGAGTCAGCAATGCGTTCGAATGCGGCTACCGAGTTGTCGATCTCGGCCAGGCTGTAAAGGAACCGGGAATCACCGTTCAGCGCCAGGCCGGACACGCCGCCCAGCCCACCGCTGTCACCGATGTCGCTGATGACGCCGTTGAGGACCAATTCGCCGTCGCTGCCCAGGCTGATGATATTGATGGCGCCGGAGCCGGCCGCAGCCACGTAGACATGGAAGTCGTCGCCGCTTACCACCAGGTCCGACGGGCCTGACAACTGGCTGATGTCACCCACGCCCTGCTGGATGCTGTCCACCGGAGTCAATGCCCCGCTCATGCTGTCACGCTCGAAGGAGGTCACCGCGTTTTCACCCGAGCTGGCGACGAACAGGAATCGATCATCGCTGCTGGCGGACACTGCCGACGGCGCCGCCAGCAGCAGCGTGGCGTCGTCAGCCAGGACTGAATCGAAACTCAGCTGGCCGGTACCGGGATTGCGGTCAAACACCACCACGCTGCTGCTGTTGGTGGCAGCCGCATACAGCTGGTTGCCCGCGATGGCCAGGTCAACCGGGCCCTGCAGGCCGCTGATCCCCTGGCCGCCGTTGACGTAGCTGGCCTGGAATGACAGCAGTCCGCTGCTGGTATTGCGATTGAACAGGACCACCGCATCGGCCTTGGACGCGGCCACGTACACCTGCTCTTCGCTGCCGGCCAGCAACACTGACACGGGCTGATCCATTTCCGGGATGGTGCTGGTGCCCAGCTCCTGAATCAGCGCCAGGCTGACCGCACCCGCGTTGTCCGACGCCTGGAATACCGAAATGGCGTCGCCCAGCTGGCTGACCACGTAAATGAACTGGCCGTCTTCTGTAACCACCACGTCGCGGGCGCCGGCCAGGCCGGTGACCTGCATGCTGCCCACCGTGTCACCGTTGCGCACGCGCTGCTGGAAGGTCAGGCCACCGGTGTTGGGGTCGATCTCGAACACCATCAGCGAGTCATCCAGCACGCTGGTGGCATAAAGGTGCGCCTGAACCGTGCCAAAGGCTGGCGCCACGGCGGCACTGGTCACGCCCAGCAGGCCGTCAATGTCCTGCTCCACCTCGATCAGCGACAGACTGCCGGAGCCGATGGCGGTACAGGCCCAGGAGGTTTCCGCCAGGACGAATCGATCGTCATCACTGATGTCGCCGGGCGTGTCGCTGCCGTCAAGAATGTCGGACACCCGTACGTTGCCGGGCGCCGCGTGGATGGCGTCGCTGGGCCCAAGGTTGCCGATGGTCAGGGTGTAG
>JAAUYH010210220.1_pt1 | contig 22839 bp, 16 predicted proteins | sample 7278061 | NCBI WGS metagenome assembly JAAUYH01 (sample SAMN14350203, study PRJNA611818) | marine sediment metagenome | isolation source: surface marine sediment (0.6m) | place: French Polynesia: Moorea | collected 2018-08 | reverse complement strand
CATTCAGGTACCATTCAGCGTTAAGCTTTGAGTTACGGCATGATAAGAACAGAACAGCTTCTTCAGCAAAGTACAATGAGAATTCAAGTTGTTCTATATCTCAGCCTATTTATATACTAATCGCGTAAAAATAAATTAAAGTGTTAATCGTGTACGAAGTGGAAGTATGAGTCTCAGATTAGCATTAAATCGAAGAAGAGCGTACCACTTTGAGTGAGAATATAAAATACACAAATATAAAAAGAAGATTGTGAAAGGTATTTTGGATTCTAGCGTGCCACAAGATGTGGAATACCGGCACAAAGAAAATGTAGCTAATATAGCGGTATGATGCGCTCAAGGGCGATTGGTTACGCCCAATGAAGATCAATGGAACGCTTGTCTCAGAAATGCTGCACCGTTGCCGAAACAATTGACGTCAATGCTATATCGATATTATTACTGCGCGTTGCATTCCTGCAGCGGCCCACAGGTATAGTCGGAACTGTAAAAATTCATGACAGCCAGTTAGATCAATTGAATGCAATTTTTTTCATTTTTACGTAGCAGAATCAATGATTTGATTGTTGTGATTGTTTTGATTCCCAAATCCGAGTAGGTCAATGTCAAAGAGACTATTCTTTGCTATGATATATAGCGCTTTTCTACATATTTCTCCTTCCTTCAGCATAGTGCAAGTGTTCGTAATATTGGTACTGACTTCGTTTTACAGAATCCAATACCTCGCACTGTGATTTTCGTGAACAGTTCGATGAGCTCTGTTCGTAGCTTCTATGCTGATTAATTAAGTGCACACTTAAAACTCATTAAGTACAAGAGAATTACTCGACCTAATAGTACTACGCGAGCCGAAAAACCACACGCATTATAAGTCGATTGATGATGGACACATAGATACAGCGGCAGCTGAGAGAAGGCTGTTATACTTGACGCTGAGCTGCTGATAAATTCCTCAGACAGTTGAATATTCTCAAGCAAACAGACTAGACGGGTGGAAGTGCACAAGGAAATAGAGTTGGACACAATGATCTTGTTACCGGTCTTTTCGCGATACATCATTCGAATGTTTTGATAATTGAATTCTATGCCACTGTTCACAAGGAACAGAAAATTTTAAGTTTCTAGTCTCTTGAAGCGTTTATCAGCGCGGTTTACATAGGCGCTGAGGTTCCACACTTAAATATCAGTTGGCTAGATTATCACGGCGAGCCAATTGATGAGAAGGTTATTGAAATTATTGTCACAGGAATCATTCCCACATGGGTAATCCGCATTGATGCTCCGCGACGAGAAAAAAGAATAATCGTTTCGATATATTGGATGCGGTAGGTGTCAGCGATGTCTAGTCCTAGAAAACTTATGAGACCGATCACCTCTTGTTTTGTGCTCACTTATGCGATCTTTTGTCCCTCGGAAGAGAAGTATACCATTGAGATTCGTTAATGGCGTAGCTGACCTGCCACACTTGTCTCGGAAGCCAAATCCCTATTATCCGATGACTCTTGTGTCGATTGGGTGAGACAGTTGTAAATAACATGTTTTACGGCACACTGATTGTTTCCTACTATGTCACCTGCAAGTAAACCTAACCAGTGAGGCCATATTTGCCGAAAATCAGTTGGGATCGGCACATATTCGTCTTCAGCACACAATTATTTTGTAAATAATCTTGATAATTCGGTGCTATAAATCGTTAAACCTCATTTTTTAGTTCATTAATGTTTTTCGAATAGTCTTAGCCTACCTCACCTTTCATCTAGCTCAGCAGAAAGAATACTCATAGCATTAAGTAAGGCATGCGTGAAGGCTGTGAAATTGGTATACCTTGCGAATGAATTGATCGAGCAGCTTTAGAATCGTATATTCTCGCACTCCAAGAGCATGCTGTGTTGTTGCACGATCTTGTTCAAAACATTGCTTCGAGGATTGTCTCGAAGGTTGAAGAAAAAAATAATGAAGCATTCTTTTCCATGTACTACCAGTCGCTTTGTCATTCACGAGGAAGTAGGTGTACTGCAAATAAGCCCGAGGTCTAGTGACCAACACCATCACAAAGTTACAAGGGGGGCAGGCGGTTTACGAGTCCTAGGCGTAGAGATAAGATCGACTATCAAGTGAAGGTAACCGCCGCGGCGTAGCTCAACACTCAATCGGGACGCGTTCAGGAAAGGACAGTCTACACTAGAGTAGGGCAGGCCACGGTGTTTGAGATCAGCAAGAAAGAAAACCACTGCTAAGTTCTACTCGAAAAAAAAGTCACCTCATTAAATAGATTCTAGGGCTATATAAATGCTACAGACCGAAATAAGGAGTAAAACGGGAGCATACCTCCTTAAATTGCACTACATGACCCATTTTTCCCCAGGAACATACGTTCGGGTGCCAATGAACAAGTGTTTTGTCGCGGCGGTGTCGAGTAAAGTCGAGTGCGGGCTACGGCAAGGTATGACTCCGGGAGGGAATCATCGTTATATGTCAGCGTCTGTGCTAAAATTTTACCGTGCTCGCCTTCGGCTTTAACTGGAACAGTCCTTGTCAAAATTTTTTGAATATTATCTTTGGCAGACGGCGTTACTCTATTAGTCGTCGGCGCCATAAGATTCGAGGGATGCGCCGCGGCATAATCAAAATGCAATTCATGGGTTGAGTATGGCGCGTTGGTTTCCAAGCTCTCCAAGAGTCGTTTATTGTGTCGTGCCATGCTGTCAGTCGTTGCTGTAAGATCATAATCAGCCCGTGGGCTCGTCTCTGGTTCGCGTGCAGCCATCTCAGCGCGTTTTGGTCTAGAGTAGTTCAAGATTCGTTCGGCTTTTGCCGAAACGTGATTTATTAATAATTTAGCTAAATTAGGAATGAACAGGTAGGGTACTCGTATCTCTTTTGGGGCGGTCATTAGGCTGTGGGGTTCCCTAGTAGGGAAACTGGGTTAATGCCCGTCCACATCTCAAGCGAGTGCTAATTGATGAAATCTGAGGTAACCGAAAGGTCGCTTTCGGGCTGATACTGAGATTTAGGGGGCGCTCAGTCGCCCCCGGAATCTCTGCGGCGCCACGATATTGAGCCCACCTGGCTAGATCGCCATAGGGTGCACGTATAAACCGTTTGTGATATGCGGGCTGCTAGGGAAATCAAATTTAAGCTCGTAATCGAGCGCTCATTCAGGTCAGTTGGAGTCACCCAAAAATCAATTACATTAATATACCCACGCGCGCGGTTTGAACGACTTCGCGAAGTCCGCGTTTTTGAGTTAGCGCACTTATACCGCGGTCTGTTGTTTCGTGCTCCCAATTCGTTCGCATCTTCCGACACAGGGAGGTCTAGCTATGGCGTCACCGGTTCTCGTTGTATTCTGGTGGTTCACTTCGTGAAGTGCTCGTTCGCGAGCCGCGCTTGTTTTCCCGGTACCTTGAGTCCGTAAATTGGTGGTGCGGGGATATGGCTCAGCCGATTTCCTACAACAATTCTCCTGTGGAGTCGAGTTTCTCTTCTGGGCTGGGCAGTACCCTACATGTTGAGCCGTATGCATAGGGAGTCCTAGTTGCCGACGCTGCGGCGGTCAATATGTACTTTGCGCCGAGTGCGAAATTGCGGCCGCTGGGGCGAATGATTGTCAAGCCAAATCGACCATTCGTGCAATATGGTGTTCCTGTTCCCGAGTCTCCGGGCGGACCTGCCTTTCAGCTCTCGTATCTTGGACGAACCGTGACAGGGTATGCCTCTTATGGCGTTACTCCTATGATGGAGCTGCAACAATACCTTCTGCAGGCAGTTCGCCAAGCCTATAAACAGATTTTGCCCTTGAATCGCAGAATTACTCGTCGTCGAAGTAGTTGAGTGCCGGCAACCATCGTGCCGGTTCCATCGTGCCGAGGCAAGTTTGTCAGAGTGACGTGTTTTGCGGGGTTGTTACCAACCGTCAGATAGTCGCCCTCCACGGAAAAGGTGTTAGTCTGGCCTGGGACCATCGTCATTATTTATTCCCACACTCGGTTGGACTGCGCGAAGACTGCCGACGGCGGATTCAAGTACATCTGGAAACCCGAAGATGTCGCGATTTGTATGTTGGCGCTGTGGCGAAATCCAGAAAGAGCTTGCTCCAATCTGTAAATGTTACGCTTTATTGTCTACCGAGGATCGATAGTCTGCAACGGGGAGTGCCAGGATTGGAGGAGAACACATTGGTTAAACCAATCTTTAGAGAACTAGCATGGCCTCGCCGTCCAGCTCGACTGGGAGTTTCAAACCCTTTCCACCCCCAAGGACAAGTCTCTGGGAAGCATGTGGAGAGGGTATCTGTACTTCCAAATCCAGTGATGAAGCGCCGATAGACGTTGGTCGCTCCCAAGAAACTTCGCAGTTGTGTGATGTTCTTGAGATGTCTTGCTTCTCTTATTATTTTGTTTATGAGGCGTCGATTACGAACTTACCTGGTCTAATGGCATGTCCGAGGTACTTGATAGAGTTGTGGAAGAACTCGCACTTGCAGTACTTTAGAGAGATTCCATCATCTCCGAGGAGAGTTAGAAAGCCATAGAAGTCTTGTATGTGGTCCTCGACTGACTTGTAGAATATAATGACATCGTTAGTATATACTTGGCAGGTTCTTCCCTTGTACCTAGTGAGGCTTATGTCATGCGCGCTCTGAAATTTAGACGAAGCATTGGTGAGCCCGAACAGCATGCCTGTGTTATACCGTTATAGTGTATGAAGTAAACCATTTCATGCACTAAACCTTCGATACCACAAACAGTGATATTACCTGCCAAAAATTAGCATCCTATGACCAGATGCAACATGGAGCGTGAAACACCACACCAGGTTCAACCGCTGAACCATTAAGTCGGCATATCTCCAACACTCCGCCTCGACGCAACGTATTCAGAATTGTCGAGAGCAATTAGAATCACCTATGAGTATCATGCCAACCAAGTACTCGAACTTTTCTGGGCCAAGAGGTTTCGTTAGCGCATCTGCCACCATGTATTTCGTAGGGCGGTATTCCAGCACAACTTTGTTATTTACAATGGCTTCACGCGACACATGATATCGAACATCAATGTGTTTCGTACGTTTTCCATGCAATTCTGTCCACCTTATGCACTCCTGGTTATCTTCGTACACAACTGCCTTGTCAGTGTCAACGCCAAGTTCTTTCATGACGTTCGTGAGATAACGCAATTTTCGCATACACTCCGACAGAGCAATATACTCCGCTTCAGTAGAACTTCCTGAGTTGCATTTCTGCTTGTACGATTTCCAACTTACCGCTCCACTATTCTACAGCAGTAGGTAAGAACCGTTAGAGATCCTATTTGATACGTCGCCAGCCCAATTACTATTACAATACACCGTGATTTGAGATTCAACCTCAGATTCTTTTTCAAAAACAGGCTCCACAGAGCCAACCATTATTCCATGGTCCAATGTTCCTGCAAGGTATCAGAGAATTCTCTTTCCCGCTTTCCAATGATGACAAGATGGATTTTCTACGAATCTTGCAAACACGCCCACTGCAAATGCGACGTCCGGCCTTGTGTGGCAACTCAAATACAAAAAACTACCGACCAGTGCTCGACAGAGAAAATCCCCCATTCCCTCAATCTCTGTCTCATTGATGTGCGTTGTTTTCAATAAATCGTCGATGCTCGTTACTGTCGGAGTAAGGCTGCATGCCGCAAGCTCCATTCCAAACCATTTTAGAATGCGCCGACAATATGCACCTTGGCATAACACCATCTGGTCGCCTCGTCTCTAAAACTTAATCCCAAGATAGTACCGTACTAGTCCCAAATCTTCTAACTTGAACTTATGACGAACTAAGTCTTTCTTCTTTTCCAGCGTGTCATTCTTCGGACTCATAGTGATAAGGTCATCAACGTACACCATCAGTAGTACCTTCCGAGATCCATTTCCTACCTCAAATGAACAGTCCGAGGAATTGAACTTTCGGAATTCTAATTCCATTAATGCATAACACAGCCGTTCATACCATAATCTTGGGGACTGCTTCAGGCTGTATAGGCCCTTCAACAAACGGTACACCTCCCCTTTCCGACGTATATTTCACCGTCGATTATTACATTAAGGAATGCTGTGGAAATATCAGCGTGATGTATTACCCAAACCTTCGAAACGTACATACCAAGGGTCATCAGGAGAACGTCATAAGATAGCACAGGTGCAAACGTTTCATCGTAGTTAACTCCATACTTCTGATGGTATCCTTTCGCGACTATCCGCGCCTTGTATCGGGCTACTCGGCCACCATCATCAAACTTCCGCTTCCAAACCTCCTTGCACGAAATTGCCTTCCGACCCTCCGGGAGCGAGGATATCACCCAGCTCTCATTAGAATTAATCGATTCCAACTCGGCATTTAGTGCTGCCGTCCACTCTTCCTTTTTCGGGCTACTCATTGCCTCTTCCTATGTTAGTGGATCTTCGACAGGCAACATTGCCGCTTCTATACACGACCTGTTCGGCGACGAGTTACTTCAGGTCTCCCCGCAGAACTTATCCTACCCTCTGCGGCATTCGTACCATCACTTCCATCGCCAGCACCTCCTGACTCCTGCATTCCGTTTTTCAACAAATTTTCCAGCTCACTTCATCTGGTGAACCATTTGCTGATACAAGGTACTGAGCTACCATTTCAAATTCCATTGTCAGTTCCACTATCTCTTCAGCTTCAATACAGTCCTTATCAACACGGGAAATATTTTTCCAAATTTTCATAGGGAATTGGTCTTCCACTATCTTGCAATGACGCGTTACCTGCACCGTACGCGTCTCGTCCATCAAGACTGGGTACTTTCCATACGTTAGGCATCGCAATAGTACCACCGATTTCGCCTTCACATCCGGACATTTCCTTATCTTGTCTGGAATTCCCATCCATATCTTGCAACCGAGGGTTCGTAGGTGTTCCACAGAGGGTTTCACTCCGGTCAATAATTCCTACGAGTTTTCGAACACTCTACACGCACTAATCTGTTCCGTGCGTCCACGGCAGCGTACAAACACTCGGCCCAATAGTTCGCCGGTGCTCCTGAATTGATCAGCATTGCCCTTATCGAATTATTCAGCATGCGGTTCATCCGCTCCGCTCAGCCGTTTTCTTGAGGAGTATATCTGGCACTATTGCCGATTTCAATACCATCCGAATCCAGAGTTTTAGCCGCTTTCAAATACTTCTTTCCACCGTCCAGGGCGATTCGCTTCACCCTGTTGCTCGTCTGTCGTTCCACCCACTTCACATACTTCACCAATTGGGAAGCTGCATCATCTTTCGGCTCCAGGTCTGCTGCATATACAAGTCCAGAAGCCTCTTCAATAAAGAAAACGAAGTACTTCGTCGAACCCAACGACATAACATTCATTTCAGCAACATCTGTGTGGATTTCCGTTCCAGAAACACTTTTTACGATGGTGCTGGATTTCATCGGACCATTCGTTATTTTCGCTTCTACACATGGCCCACACTCGGGCAATTTGACCTTTTTATTCAGGTCTAGTCCATGGACTAAATCTTTGTACGCCATATGCTTGATTACCCTCCTGTCCGCATGGCCAAACCGCGCATAGCAGAGGTTTAGCATCTTGGCGCCCTCATTTTCTGCAGCCATGGCCCTTTCCGTACCACTTCGTCCCGTGATAACAAGGACATAAACGCCACCCTTGCTTTCGTTTCTCCAACATTCTTGCTCATACTAGTTGGCATGACACCCTTTCTTTAGTCAAAAACGCGGATATTGCACCGCCAAATATTGAGTTACTCCTTGCCCCAAACGACTCAAAGAATACAGATATCAGCAACGATTCATCCAAAGGTGATACCATGGCGGCCAACTGTGCGATGCATTTTTCCCATTTGGACAAGTACACGTCCAGAGGCGGACAGTCCACACCAGAGTTGGGTATCCCACGGTGATTGGGTTTATTGAGTATGAAAACTACTGCTAAATACTACCCAAAAAGAGTGCCTGCCTAAAATAGCGTCTAGGACTAAATAAATACTACAGACTAAAATAAATAAAAAAAACAATCAATGAAACAGGAGTAAATCCCCTAAATTGAGCTACAGTAAGGCTTTATTATTTGATTTATTAAATTTGCACGACACTATTACCATGGTGAGCTTTAAAACGATTCATAAACTTGATTCGGATATTGACTCCCTAATTTAAGCTCTTTTGCCAGTTTGAATTTCTAGACTGCAAAAATTCATATGCATCGAAAGGCAATAATCGGACTTTGGTACCCATGATCATTTCATTGCTCTCTTCGGCTAGTTGGAGCATGACGCAGTTTCTCTGTCTTACATTTTTCTTAAATTGCACAACTCATTTTTTATTTTCAATATAAAGCTTTATTCAGACGGTTGAACCGACAAGATCAATTCGTCTGCTACTATTGGAAAAGAAATCGAAAGATGCTTAGCAAGCAGATCTCTAATTTTATTTCGTTGTCCGTGCTTATTCAAGAGCCTTCATTCCCGCACCTGTGTGTATGCGATCCTCTGGTTCGGTATTATTAGTGCTTGTGCCGTTTTTAAGAGCGCTCAAGAGGGTTTTCTTGATGTTCATTTCGAGAAAACTTCTGAAATTTTGTTTCTCTACATCTTTCTAGCTGACAAATAACAGGTTGTGTCTTTTAAGTATCGTCATAAACCATTTGGTGCTAATTTTTCTCCAACGTCACTGTACCCACGAACCCTGGTAAATTTATTTGTACATGTCTAGAAATTTTTTTGAGCAGCCATAGCCTAAAGGTATAGATGTTCGCATTTTGACGTTTCATTTGCATGTAGTTAGAATATTTCCTGATCTGCTGGGTGGAATGAATTTTCCCGAGCAAGAAGAGCGAGATAGATGAAGAAAGCAACCTTTTTCTGAAATCCGAGACATTTGGGCCACTCGATTAGAAATACAGGTTTCACGTTATGCCAATATACTTCGGCACTTCTCGAGTATCGACTTCTTCAGTTTCGTTGGCGTGTTGTTGAATTCTGGGAGCTTTCGGCACTTTTTCTCACCTTGTTGATGTTCAACATCGGGTAGCCTTACCATATTTCGTTAGCGAATGAATGCATGTGATAATTTTAATTCTGGTAGCGTAATAGCACAAAAAATCGTCGCATAAAATGTCCGAGTAATCAGTTCAGGCATAAAACCAAGTTCTCTTTATAAGGCTCGTTTGAAGTTCGTATATGCCAGCATGACTCATCGTCGGCATCTTCTCTACTACTTTCGAGAATATCTATAGTAAATCAAATAAGAATAAGTAAATGAAAAAATTATACATGTTTAATGTATAGTGGGGATTAAATACCAACATATGATAGAAAAGTATTAAATTTGGTTTCTTAATGAAGCGAAAATACACATGGACTACGTTCTTGCAGTTCAATAGGAAGGATCTACATAAATAAGGTTAAACGATTTAATTTAGAATAGAAAATTTCGAAAAATGAAAGCAACCCATTTATTACAAACCCTCCTAGCGGATTTGAAAATCTAGGTTATAGTGACACACCAAATATTTTTTCGTGCACACATACTCAAAAACAAAAAAAGCTGTACATTCCAATCAAATGCTCCGAATTATGTTGATTTCACCCAATCAATTTAATTCTGAAACATTTCCTGCGCAATCTGATACTTCTAAATATCGAACCGATTAATTTCCGTATTCCCTGCGCATCTTAAGACGTTTAAGCTCAAAATACATGTATGAGATCTATTGGAACAAGATGAAATCTAGAGGGCGCCATCTCTATGAATGTATGGAATAGGCGCATTTTCCAACTCTAGAAACTAAAGAATGGCAATCGGTCCAGATTTGAAGTCGAATCTGATCTGCTTTCAAACATGTGCAAACCAACCAGCCAACTAGCTCTTTCAACATTTTACGCAAGAAACAAACTGTCTTTGTACTTTTCAGGCTAAAGAGCAGCTAAATATTGAACCGGCTACCATTCTGTGGCGCAGAAATTTGCTTAGCTTGGATACACAGCACACCTCTGTCGGAAGATCGCCGATTGTCATTTTTCATTCTATAACTACTATTATTTTGCTACAATATAAAAGCGTGTCAGCAGCTGTTGTTTCCGTTTGGTAATTTCCAACGAACGCCTGTACCAGTAGGTCCGGAACCGTATTCCAAGATATCAGGGGGCATAATTCTTGCAGTGTGCTTCGCTATAAGAGGGGTGGACGCCTGATCGGACGAGCCGTCACTGTCAACACACATCCTAATAGCTTTTCACCAGCCTCGCGTTTGGAGTTGGGCTGTGTGTACATATAACCACAATCCAATTGTGAGCCGATGACATTTATGACTGTGGCACTTATAGTGAATTAAAAACATACAATATTTGAAGCGCCTTTGGTTTACGATATTGAAGCGGCCGTGTACTAATGAATTCGAGCAACCGTTTTTCTTGTACTAGAAAAAATTTCTTTAATTCATCGTACGCTTTTCTGATACAAAGTTTGTGTTGCAATTATTGTAAATAAGTACACGCCATTGGAAATATTCCTCGCATGGATGAAACGAGAGGTTAGACAATCTTCGGAGAGGCATTGATAAGCCAAAAATATAATACTGCGACAGTTACACATAGTGTCCGAAATCATAAGCTATTAAAACCACTAAGTTCGAAATTACGATCAAGTAGCCATGTGTTTCTGGCAGAAAAGAAATGTTAATTGAAGTCATGCTAGCAATACAAAACATAACGTATAGATTCATAATCATGTGTAACGTATAGTGTATATATATGTAATTGACATGAGTGAATGTGCTTGATTTGGTATCGTGACACCTCAAGTCGCGATTTTTAACCGCTGCTGGCCACTTCACGCTGTAAATCAGCAAGAATTTTGCTCGGCCATGCATTAATAATGTAATATTTGGTCGCTTATGTTATTCTATCATTGATCTAGATTTCATACGTTATACTCCAAAAATATTGCATACTACAAAAAAGGCAAATTTAAGGCATAAATGTCTTACTCACTGGAACAGAAACCGAGAATAATCTTTGATCCTTAAACATACTATCCCAATAGTAGCTGTGTTCTTCTTCTTCTTCTTCTTCTTCTGGGGAAAGATCCTGGAAATGGAATATTCGAGAACAATAGAATCACTTTAAGAGAGACAAGAGAGAAATATATGGTGTCATGAGAGGATGAAGACGATAGGTTACAGAAGGAAAAAAGGAAGGAGATAGAAGGAATAAGGTTGAAAATAGAAAGAAATGCAGTGAAAATTATATTGGAATGTTGCTCTCAATTAATTTTCTTTGCCTCTTGCTTATCTCCGAGTAGAATTTAGATTTTTATAGAGTAAGCGTCGTGTCGAAACTAGAAATTACTGGTTTTGTCTGCAATTAAAAAGTAAATACATGTCTCTGATGATTTGTGAGAAAGTAACGCCTTTCATTCTCGCCGATATTTAAATGTCGTCGAGCTCTGAATAAAATTGAAATCGATCATTTCAAATACTCAAACGCTACACCAGCCGAAAGCGTAGTCGCGAGGGCAGTAGCCGGAGAAAGTAAAGTTCCCACAGCATCTTACTAGGATCTAAATACTCTAATCATTTTAATTCCCTCGGTGAGAGATATTGTTAAAGCCGCAGCGTACAATAATTTGTACAACAAATTCATATCCGCAATCAAGCGACGACTTGGCGTCTTGATGTGGTTAGATAGAGTGTTAGAACAAATCTGAGACAAATTAACTCAAAGGACATAATGCTAAACTGGAAGTACTTCAAACCTGGCATACTGTGCTATCGTATGAAATAAGCAACCAACTACATTTAATTACCATGATACACCGTGCTTACCTCTCTACCCGGGTGGCGCCGAACAAGGATTTGTTTTCATTTCACTTTTCTACTGGTATTGATTCTCCCTTGTTGTTTGTGAGATATAATTAGCGAGAACTTATTCATTTGTTCCCAGCTTCAATTCCTCTGTACAAAGTTGTCCTACGAGTACTTCCTCAGGGCTGGCCGTTTTTGAATAAATCTGACCAATTCAATCCATCTCTGCTGTTTCCTGATCTTCTCCATGTTAGCGTTCTGATCTCTCCGCTGGCTTTTCGCCTCCCCAGGTCATTTTTTTCGAGTTGTCCATGTATTATGCTTACCATCTTCGACCTCCTGAGTTCTTGTTGGAACTGTGCCCGATCCGCTATCATATTACTGCAATCATACCGCGGACATGTCACTCGGAGTCATATTTTCATGGTTCTTCCTGTTTCTTCTATCATTCTTGCCAAGTAATTCTTCACACCGATAATCATTTTATTCTTTCTTTCCGTGTAGCTCTTCCAAGGAATTCCTCGCCCATCATCGGTCCTTTTCCTGTGTCCCTTCCAAAGTCATGCGAAGAGCCAACGCTTTCCTGGTGCTCGCATTTTAGTACCCTAAGAATATGCACCAGTTTGTACTAGGCCCAGTAAATGTTGCACAATATCTCTAGCATGTTTTTCCCATAAATTCTACTCCGGAGTCGCCGAAACGGTAGCCCTTAACTCAACCATTCCCGTCTCTTGTCAACCGTTCTCTGTTCTGTAGCCTATCCATTGTCTTTCTGAATTTTGTGCTCACCACCTCAGTCTGCATCTGGGCGCTGGCCTTTTCGATCTTTCTAGGTTCCGCCGTTTATGCATCCTCGATCGTCTTCTTCTGTTTTTGTTACCTTCTCCGTGTCTTCAGTCGTCCCTGACATCTTATTTTCCTCGAAGAAGTCGGGACCTTGTGTGCGCGCTCTGTGCTTCTTCGTGTTCTTACGTAGATCTGAATGGTGACTTTCAAGCATCCTTCTCATCGGGCGATTTAATCACGCAACGCGTGAGGTTGTATAGGCGCGGGTAGTGGAAAGGAAAGACACGAACACAACGTCCCTAGTAGGTCTAGTGAAGATGTACGACAGTGTGCTCTTGCCGTAGTGGCGGTATCCTATCGAGCTAAAGTGGAGTCAGGAGGTGGGATCTCACTGAAAGAAAGAGCGTTTGCCACTGTGAGTCACTTTCGTACAACGGTTTGAAGCAGATATTGAACGCATTTGAAGTGCGATCGGCATGTGCTATGCTGACTTTGCCTCACGTGCCAGTGACAGTCGTGTGCTAAGTTAGATAGATCATAGTAGTATGGGTCTAAGTCGAGAACAGTGTTGTCGAAGCACTACATCAAATGGTGCAAGTAGTGTGTCGAGGGTACGAAACTCGGCTTTTGTGTTTTAGAGGGGGTAGTAGAGCATAGACAAACTCGTGCTCCTCTTGTTCCAACTTCAAAAACTGAAAATTGACGGAGCAAAACAACAGCTACGGAACAGTGTTGCATCAATACACTGCAAGTAGATGTATTGCATTACAAGCATGTATAATTGACTTCTGCTTCTGCCTTATTCGTCTGAAGAAGAAATCTGAAATCCGTAAGGATCCAATTAGAAGCATCTATATAACGCAGACTATCTTTTTATTAGATAATCATTCACTGTAATTACCCTTTTCTCAACAGCGTTCAAATCAAATTAACTCCTTAACGGCAAACCCTAAACACAAACTTTGACAGGGAGTGAATTATTCACAGTAATTCGCATTGTAGTTCTGGTTCCACAGGAAATGAGGTCACCCCCTGTAATTCGGTACTACTCCTTCGTGTATATCTAATACCTTTTATAGCGGCACACTAATAGCACGATTTTGTGTACTCCACTGGCCAATGTAAAATGTTCGCATGCAAGTAGGATTCAGGAACGTAACAAATTCATGATCTTATTCGCAATCTCAGGGCCTCTGCGTACGTTATCTATCCATTTGCAACCTTCATATCATACTTCTTCTAGCATCCTGGTCTTTTTCAGTCTAATACTAGAAATACCTGGTGAATATTGTAACTGTGGGCCGTTTTCTCCCCATCTTGCTTACTAGAACCGTAAATTCCGTTCCCGTTGTCAAATTGTTAAAAATTTCTCTCCTGTTCGCGCGGTTTTTCCGCTTTCTATCCAAATACATTCTGCACTTCCTGAACTACTTATATTTCAATTAACTCTTCGCTTTCAGCTTTGCATGCCGAAACCACCCGAGGCTCTCCGAAGAGCTCAAATATCATTGTAAATAAAGCCACGATTTGCTCTCTGCTTCAGAAGTAGCCCTGGAAAAGATAATTGAGCAGTGCTTTGCATTCGTTATTTTATTTTGATGGTGCAATCCCAGCAATTTGTCAATTCATTGATTTTGACAAATCATTGAGTGGCTCTACGAACCAGCCAGCAACTAAATTGCCATAAAAAACGCATGCACCCTGACTGTTTGATCATGTACCGAACAGTAGAGATGTACTGTTCAAAACTACAGTCAATTATTGTATGGATAGTGCAATCTACAGTAGGAAATTCTGAGCTGTCGGGTGCCGTTTTTGATTAGTTAAATTAACGTTACAATGGTTTATGAAGCACATCAATCTTTTTTACTGTCTTAATTCCGCGGTCATGCCTATTCTTCTTCGAATCTCTTCTACTTCTATCTGCTTTACTCGCAGGATGGGAAGCCGAATGACATGTCAATTAATATCTCGTTTGCATCACTTCGTACTACACAGTTGCATGTAAACTGTAGATTCTCACACCGAACTCCCCGATTTCCACGTTCTCTCAACATTTGTGACCACCGCAGCTGCTGCACCTATGAATAAATTTCTGCTTCGCTGCATTGCAGTATCGGCACTGCATACTTTATGGTTCTTGTATCTCGTCCAATTCACCTACAATAATTTACAAATGATTGTCAGACGAGCTCACCACCATTCTCAGCTCAACCCAACCGTAGCGTCGTCCAATCGTAGGAAAAAAGAGCGGACTTGATTAGTATACTGTGCAAGAGGAATGCGGTAGTACCTTATCTAGCGACCCTTCTACGTTTGGATCAAAATGATCCGAGGGCATTAGCCCCGGATGATCGTCAACTCCTGCTGAATTCGGTGTTTATTGTGCCTGTGTTGTTCACTCAAGATTACTATTATTTTTACAGAAAGGGTGCATAAAAGAATTTGATAATTTACTAGCTAGGGTATATAATTCAATCGTTTTCTTTCCAGAATCAAGGCCCTGTTAAGTCCGTGGAGTGGCTCAATTAATTCCAGAGGGATGAGAAAGTGGAAGCGGCAGGTAGTTTTAGAGTTCTGCGTCCAATTCTCAGCGGTGCACATGTATGGCGGTACGGGTGAAGCGTTAAACAGGACTTGAGGATATCTCTGATGCCTAATAAGGGTGAATCCATATGTCACCATGAAACAATCCTAATTCTTTGCTACCTGTGAGCTATGCCGTGAAGGTATCCAATGCCATGGTACCAGACAGCGCTATACTTTTTGCCTGTTCTCGCGTAAGTGACATGGCATTAGCAGTTTAAGAGGTAGATAGGTTGATGAATAGAAAAATCGCTATGCATTCACCCCTTACGCGTAGTTTGATACGATCAACTCCAAGTACGTTTTGCACGCGATCCAAGAAATCAACTGAGGTGAACGTTGGTAAATTGTGAATAGTATATTCAAACATGCACATTGAGCACGCGCACACGTATTTAAATCAGCCAGCTGCTTAAAGCAAGTGAATTGGTGTGCACTTTCATTGTTAGCGAAACGAATTCTACATGTTGTAGCTCCTTGTTCGAGTATGGGAATCAATCACAAGGAAATTTGGCGCAAATATTGGGCTCGCGTACAATATTGCCCGCTAGACGCACCAATGGAGTTGAGCGAGAAAATCCCCGGACATGCTTGCAGTGAAGGGAGTAGGCCGTATATAGTTTTGTGATTATCCATGCCGTTGTGACACCGACATATGGCTTGCATGAGTATAAAATCACTAGTGCTTTCCAAAATCGTTATGGTTCTTCACGTGTACAGCTTAACAGTTGTTCACGCTCACAATAGCTTGAATAGGGAGTATATGTACGTCTAAGATCGCCGGTCTCTTGCGACCAGCTTAATACAATGTTTCTGTGATACGCTGCTTCTCTAATTCACCAAGGAGGAATGCAGCTTGGAAAGCTGACATCAAATTGACATGTTTAATTCACTGATTTTGGTCTCACTTTTCATCTACTGCTCTTTCATATTTTGGCAATAGCCTCCCATCTTTTCTCACCTTGCTCTTGCCGAGAATTCTAAATCAACTTCACAAATTTTAACTTAACGTCGTAGGATTGTCGATAAAATTCCTGGCCCACTACAATCCTATTATAAAAAATTGTTCTTCTATGAATTTTGTATGAAAATCGGATACAAAATGTATCGTACAAGCTAAATGCACCGAGAATTTGATTGCTGTGGTTTCTGAAAATTTTCTGGTAGTTTGATTTACTATGGGCCACGAATAAGTTGTCGACAGCAGACCTCTGCATTTGTGCATCCGAGAACTGCTATGAAAGTTAATCCCACAAAGTCTCGCTATACGAGCCTTGGAAGAAAAGAATTTGAAGAATAGCTTTCGTTTGACTCAATAAATGAATGCTCCAAATATTCCAAATCTCAATAATCAATTTTGAAAGGGCAACAGAGTAATATTTTGGCTTCAATGATTGCACGACAGTGATACAGTAACTAAAACTAATTTTACAGCAACAATCGATTTCACTGGAAATTTCACTTACCTAATCAAGTACCTAATTCTCAAAATATTAATTTAAAGAGTGATCAATAATATAGTCCCAACTATCTGAAGAATGTCCTATTAGATATGTTGATATCGACAAACAATAACTCGTAAAATCATAATATTTCAAGATGACGCCAAAATTCTAATATTCACCTTTTAATAAGCTGACGCTTCAAAGAAAAGGAGAGCAAATACCGTGACAAAACATGAATATTTGCATGAATAAGTTCGCTGATTCTCTGCAATTGCATCAGCAGAAAAATTGGCCGAAGTCACCATAGTTTGAAAATAATCAATCTTGCTCAAAGACCAAAATATTACTGCTCATCAAGATATCAGAGGAAAATAGCTCGTGCGATTTTTCTGAGTACTGAGAAGGACAGGAAATATACTAACTGTAGAAAGGTAGGCAGCATAATGGCAGAGTGCAAATAACTCGAAAAATTTCGGAGTGACGAGAGTTGCGAGACGGACACTTTATTCAGGATGAAATCAGCAGCTTTAGTCGCGAGGACTAGGGCAGTACGCGTAGATACTGTACAGTGCCACCGAGTCCTTCGTCCTGCGTGTAGGGAGGGGCACCCGACCACCAGCGCAACGCGGATTTCGCAGTGAGCGGCTACGCGGTTTCGCCTTTTGTAGGCGCGACGCGCGAGGAGTAGGAACCAGTCCGTGCGTCCGCGGCGCTGGCAGTGGCGCAAAGAGGACCGATGTCGAGTTGTCGCGCGCGTCGCATGGCTCTGACTGGCCCTTAGCGAAAGCGACGAATCCCGCGTGCAGTCACTGATGCGTTGGAAGGCGGGTGGGGCTTAGATCCTGCTGTCAACTTTTTCTTTCGCAATTTCAACTCGCGCTGGTGTCTACGCTCGGTTCGCGTGCGTGCGAAGCGAGCATGCGGCGCAGGTTCTGGATAGTAGCGCCTTCAGTTGCCCGTGTCCACGTGTGACGCGTGGCGCGTGTAGCCAACGGCTGCTCGGGCCAACCAGTCAGAAGCTGCCATCTACTCCGCGTCTAAAACGCCAGTAACATTGCCAACCAATCCGAGCCCGTTCTGCAAAAGAACCTTTATTCCGATCAACAGTCAAACAAAACTTCCGGATATTGTTAGAAAATCTCGAATAGAAAGAAAAAGACAGGTTCGAAATTCATCAAATCAGCATCGGAATGAAAAAATTCATATGTCTGGTAATAATTCGTACCTGAAATTTGAACGAGCGTGCATTAATTAAGTGATCAATTATGTGTAATAGGTAGTAACCAAGCTAAGGCTTGTTTCCGCGAACACAATGTTATGTGCAGAATTAAGGTTTCAAACACTAATTCTTGTTTTGAGCTCGGATTCTTAGAATTGCAATATTAAACGGTTCCGCTCTTGAAAAATAATTCAATGTCGTGAAAGCAGATACCACAATCATTAGTGTGTTTAATATAGTGCGTGAGTGCGTATTTCAGCCAAACCACTGGATTGGTTATGATATGGCTAGGAAAAAGCATTTGCTAACCGTCGTACACCAGCAAAATCATTTCAGTAGCAAAAATAATTTCTCTTTTGTCAAACCTTAGAAGATGTCCAAGATGCATTTGTTCATTTCATGCTAGAACAGTACCACACCATTCAGATGGACTTGTTGAACAAACACTGCTGCTTTGGTGATCGTAAGGAGCGGAACAGAAAGCCATAGTTTTTAAGGGAAAGGTGAATGGGTTCGCGAACCACTGAAGTGAGTTTTCAACAATGCCCAAGAAGATCATCCACAAATGAAGCTAAATTTTCTACTGAGATCAGGTGTACAAGAGAGCAACGACACCTCGGATCAAAAGGACTGGTCCCCTTTCTATTGGTTTTTGGATGCGTACCAAGATTTCCTGCAGTGGACTCAAACATCCCGGTCAAAACAGAATGACTCACGATTGAAGGCATAAATCACTATACAAAACAATTCAAGTATATGAACAGAACGGTTTTCGGGAGCCGAGAAGCAAATTTTAATAATTGAAGTACTAAATTCTATGATCTATGATCCAGCAATGCTGAAGCTGAACAGGCGAAACAAAAAATCGTCGAATTTAGTTTGATATGCAACATTGAAATAGTGCTAGGGTACGCTTGTACTATTGATAGAAGACTAGTCATGACAATCATTGATACAGAAACTTATAATCCTAATTGTAAGTGGATAATTGTAATAGAAGGACAAAAAGATGAAGAAAAGCAAAGCTGGTCCATGAGGCTACTTCAGTTAAGGAAAGCTCTATTCGAATATTAGCAGTATTTTTAATCATTTAAGGAGTAATTCCGAGCCATACCGTAAACATACAGCAGAAGAAAACAATTTAACTTCGTTTATGGCTTGATTTGCAAAGCAAACTGCATTTAATATCGGACTCTGATGACTACTGGACTACTACATTCAAAAACAGTACTAAATTTATTATCTTTCTATCAGGAAGAGCTCGTTTTCTTAACCCATATATACAAGTTTGGGGATTTCAGTTGTAATCCACAAGTTACAACAAGTCACTGATCATTGTTTTGCTGTAAATTACATGAAAGAAGGTAGGGAGCAATTTCGGTACTTGAAAAGTTCTAAGAACTTCAAAATACATGTGCAATCATTTAAAATTGAGAGCCTATTGTGACGGATCATTTTTTCAATAAATATTAATCCTGACAGCTAGTATTCGTTGTAATAATGACGGAAAAAATATTCATACAGAAGCAGAAAAGCAGTAAGCGGTGCCCTTGAAAATGATATTCATGCTTTTGCCGATGCCTTTTACTGTGCATTTTCTTTGAAAATCGAATTTCAGCATATTTTCAAATAGCATGTTCCGTTCCAAATTTTACCAGATTTCAAAAGTTTACAAGACACTTCAATTAAGAATTCTAGAGAAACGGAAGGAGACATACTCTAGACGTGCAAACTGTAAACCATACCTACGCTTCTTATGAAATTTCTATAATCGGGTTTCAAAAAGCGAAAGTAGCCCTGGGGATGGTTTGACAAATCATTAGCAGTTTGTAGCCCTCAAAAAATTTATTTCGATACAAAATTTTATTTCTTAATCGAACAATAGGTATCGCCGAAGAATCCGTAGCTAAATGAAAGCTCCGGTTGTCTCACGAAATCTTTAATTAAGAGCACATTTCTACGTCATCTTCCAGGTTTAAATACTCGTTGACTGGAATTGTGTATACTTAGAAAATATTCACGACAACGGATAGTATCACTGAAGTTTTTCACGGGCACAGAGAAATCGGAAACAGTATAAGAAATCAAATAGGATTGATAGTCATATTAAATAAAGTTATTTTCAAATTCCTAGAAATCTTTTTTCATCTTATTAACAGGTTATCGAGATTAAGGCGCTATCGATTCAGCTTCATAGAAAATCTTAATCAAATGCATATCTAACCCTTCAATTCTTCTACGCGTTTCTCGAGGTGTTTTTCGGAAAACAGTTCGTTCAACTGTGATTTGACTACTGATTTTGTACAGTAAATATCGAATGAAGCTTTTTCACCCCATCTTCTTGCTTCTTTGAGTACTTCTTTTTAGTAATTTTGCCGTCCATCGTTACAGTCTACCCAATATTTGATTCGGCTGCTTATTCAAATTCAATATCACCAAAACTATGAATATGGCTTGAAAAGTATGGAAATGTACATGGAACGAAGCACCGAATCCATGACACAATTACTAACGTTTTACACTAGATGACGTAATCATGCTTTATAGCTATTAATACCCATTGACATTAATCGTGGTAGTACTAATTAGGCTCAGCGCAGTATGAATGCACGAACACTTAAGTTCAAGACAAACAAAAATTAACGAGCTTGGATCTTGTTTTGTGAGCTGCGGGAAATAGCGAACAGTATTTTAGCTTCTTCAGGAGTCAGATTTAGGTAGGATAATAAACTCGGCTCAACGGAAACGGATGGATTCGGATCAAGGTGCTTGATTTTGATATTTCATTTTCAATGAAAATAAATAGTTCTCGAGATAATTTGAAGCTGTGTTGATGTATCCGACGGAGAGGGTCTGATAATTTTTAGAAAACGGCAATAACAAATGACCCTAGTATTTCAAACAGCTGTTTGGGTTGATTAAATTACCGTAGCAGTGATAAATGAAATGTAGGCGAATAATTGCGATGGAGGATTTCAATTTTACCGGCGGATACGGAGAGCGTTTTTCGGTCCGAATTATAGACTTGCCAATAACTTTGGAAAAGTCATCGGGTGATACATAAAAGAGTTAGTAAGTTGTTACTATCTTAGTTAGGTAATAGTAACCTTTCCGACCACAGGTTTCTAAAATGTTACTGAAATAAAGTATTAAAAGTAAAATTTAAGTCCTGGCATCTGGTATTCTTGAAACCTAACAAGTAACCTTGATTTTGATAAATTTGACTATGAGAGGGTATGAAGAACGTAGCTGGACTGAATTGAGCTTAAAATAAGTTCCCAATAAAATTAGATAGGTTTTCGGGCACAGAAGTACTACTACGATTGGACCCAAGGCTGGTGCGTCTTAATAGATTACCGTAATCGATGCAATCAATTTATTCTTTGAACACTAGGTAATTGGTTATCAAGGGTTACTAATTGTTACTCGTAGTAATAATATTAGTTAAGTAAAATAACCTTCACATTCACTGTATACAGTGAGGACACGGGGATCCGGAGAATTTAACGTTTTAAACAGGCTTAAATTGTGTTACGGCAATCCTACGAATTACACATTGATCGGAAGTGCGTGAAGATTTAAAATTGAGTAGTGTGGTGTTGCTTACACAGTAAGATCGTTATGATTTATCTACCAGGCTTGAATTCGGGCGGACAAATGATCACCGTGTTCGCAAGTCATACAGAAATTCAAAATTGCAGGAAATCGGGAGAAATTTTTTGTTCGCTCGAACGGAAAATTAACAGCTATCTTCAGTTTCAAATTTATTGTTTGCTGTCCGTCCGTATCCATTCAGTGCTGTCAAATTTAATTGTAAACTGGAAAATTATATTCAAAATTATAGCATCCCATTTAATTTACTTGATCGTAATCCGACCGTGTCTGCAAGACCAATTTTACGATCCACCCAGATACGCCACATTTTGGAAGAAATGAAAAGTGACAGGCATTTTTCCGTAACCGTTCTAAAATAACCTTCTGTACCCATTCCAACTCACCAAAATCCGCTGATTCCATCAGATAAATCCGTCCGAATTCAACATTGTCATCTAATGACAGAGTTCCAAACGAGCTGAACAGATATTGTCGACTCTTCACTGGCCTGGTACGGCGTATCCCTGTTCTGCACTATCACATTACGCAGATGCCCCGAGACTTCCGCAACTCCAAAGAGAGAACGAACTTCAGGAATTTGATTGTCTTGAGTCATGTCGACTACCGGAGGTGAACGCACTGAATGGTCTCGGAAACGGCAACGGAAGGACCACCCAAACAGATACGATACGTTCGACAGCAAGAAATTATGGAAAATCTTTGTTCTACCGAAGTCGAAGTTGACCGTAGAAGATGCGAAAGAAAGAATCCGTCGTGTAGGCTCAAAGGACATCAATTTGAGTGATGCCGAAGAAGTCGAGCGTAAAAGTTGGAGAGACCTTCGCGAAACCTTGGTAGTCGAAATCCCCGTCGTTATTGATAATATCGAAGAGTTTCTCGAGTGTCGTGTCCTTGCTCCTATCCTAATGGACTCTAAGAAGAATGTGTCAAGGCCGTCTTCACGCAAAGACAGAAGAGAACGCCTCTTCCCTCCGAAGAATGCCTTGTTGGAGTGGGATGATTTCGACGAAAACGTTAGTCAGTTTAAACCAAGTGCAAGTGCGGATGGACAATACATGGATACCTGGTACTTAAGTGGATGTGACTCTAGGGCTTTAAAAAACGAAGAAGAAGAGAAAAGCTGGATTGACGCAAATGTAATCAATCGTTTGCATGAAGCCAAGCTACTATGTAGAGAAAATCACTCAGCAGAGAACGCCCTGGGCATGCCGGATATGAGTCTATACGGCGGCTCTACCGACTCGCAATGCATTATAGCAACTATTGAAGTGAAGAGCACGCATAATTTATGGCTTCCTCCTTTAGCCGAAAGCATTGTAGAGAATTTCAATGAGTCTCTCGACGGTGATCATGCGT
>JAAUYH010081579.1_pt1 | contig 22839 bp, 23 predicted proteins | sample 7278061 | NCBI WGS metagenome assembly JAAUYH01 (sample SAMN14350203, study PRJNA611818) | marine sediment metagenome | isolation source: surface marine sediment (0.6m) | place: French Polynesia: Moorea | collected 2018-08 | reverse complement strand
CTGAAATATTGGCGTACCGTTACTCTAAACTATTGTTACCATGATGTTCATCGATCTCAGACGCGTCTAACGAGCTATTGTTCGCATCTCAGTTCCTATTTCTGTGGGCTCAGGGTCCGAAATTAAAAATGCCCCTGCTGTGTCCATAATTGATTGGCGCGGGGTTTATTCCAAATTTTGTAATTTCGACTTATTTTTCGCCCCTGTGACATGGACCGTGCCAAGTCACTCCTCAAACCTTGGTACTGTAAGGTAGATACTTTCTGTCCTCGTACCCTACCCTGCTCACCCAGCCAGCTGTGCAGGGATTCTGTCGCCCGCCCCAACTGGTTGCGTCTTGCTCACAATCGTCTTACTCCACCACAGTACGTCTCCGCGACAACTTCTCCGACAAGACGCGCGAACTTCCTGGCGGTCTGTTCCGAATCCGCAGAAGTACGCGTCGTTTTTCGTCCTCAATAACCACAACCTAGCCTCAAGTCAGCACTTTGGCTCGTTTCGACTCGTATTCATTGGGAGTAGACTACTGATGACGTATTCAGCAAACCCAAAATGCTGAGCAAGTTGCTCGGTGTCAACTCGTTCGAGTTAAGTCGATTATTCACGGAAACCTGGTGGGACGTTGACGAAATCATCGATGTGGATGAATTTGAAGGAAGACCTCGTATTACAATGGGTTGTTGTCTACATGGAAGCTGGATTCGCAAGAACCGTTTTCTGGTTGGCAATGTGGCAATAGAGTTAATTGCCAGCACCCATCACCAACACAAGGTTTGAGTCGAACAGTATCCGGACGTATTGTACCATGGACTCTACCAACAACAGGTGAAAGATGAAACCAGTCGCTCACCATCATCTCCAGGGAGGAATTCAAACAAGGTATTGCTGCACTGGTAACCAAGAGCGCTCCCACTGTTACGTCATGTACTGTAAAAGAGGGGCGAGATGGCAACCTTCGTCTGCTTCACGGACATGTTCAGGATCGAGTCCTTGGGGGTGAGTTGACTGCTCATTCAGCAGCCGTGGTGGAAACGTTCGTTATGTGCAGGTTGATGGGTGCGTAGAACTTGTGGCTGGAACTACGGAGTTCGCAGCGTTCTCCTCTGGGCGTAAGAGGAAGTTGAAGACATTTAAAAGATATATTGGAGAAGCGGGGGAGTGCAGTAATCACGCAATGCAGAGGAGTGAGCAAGACCGAATTGATGATTGCGTTCGCAGTCAGAACATACTTGCACGAGCGAGTACCAGGAGAAGTATTCTGACAGAAGTATGTATTTTGGTGCACCGACTGGACTCTTAGAGAATTCACGCTGAGGATGATGAACGAAGAAGAACAATATCCGAACTTGATAATTGCAACATTCAAGGAAGTGCTAGTTCAGAGGCAAAGGTGCTTGCTCCTGTGTCTGGACAACGCTGATAGTTGGGAAATGTGCGGCCTCCTGAATGTGGCCATCTTGTACTGCATGCTCGTACCGTACGCTCCGTTTGCGGAACCAATCATCAATTCTGTCTTGCCCACTCCTCCGTACTGCGTGATCACTGCACTCCCCCGCTTCTCCAATATGATTCTGAAGCTGTTCAATTCCTTGGCACGACCAACAAAGAACGCTGAAGTAGATAGCCTACATGATGCACTTCGATTGTGAAGTAAACTCATTTACTTTTAATTCTGGGCTTTCTGAAGAACGTTGGGTGTTTTCGAAACATCACAAGCAATGACCGCCATCGGTTCCAATCCTTTATTTTCTTTCGTCATCGTTCATACCGCTAGCATTTAACAAATGGACGTCGCGTCAAGGTCAACCCCGTGTGTAGAACAAAATGTAAGATGAACAGAAATTTTTGTGCGTTCAATCTGCTATGTAGAGAAGACGGAGCACGCAAGCTCTGAGCTCAGTCACTTACTCTTGTCCAGGCAGGTTCTGTATTGCACGATTTCGGCGCTCATTTGGCAAGGATCTGAATTTGTACAAAAACACCCCAACGGAGAGGAGCAAAGTATTATGAAGAACAAGGTGGAAATGTCTCTGATTCGTCAATCATGACGGTCGTTCTCGACAACATTGTGAATCAGCGTGGAGCGATTGTCCAACGAAGCATTTGCGGTTTGCGAGCAATTGTGTTGTTGGGTCAGGCGTCTTCTGGTGAAACAATTGTGAATGAGGTATTCAAAGCGGCAACACCTGGTGGAGTGAAATGTTGGTGTGATGTTTAGAACTATGTTCTCGGACGAATATGTGCGCGGCTCATTATTGATTTATAGTGGTAAAGGACGTTCTCTTCAGACAGAGTGACCGTAAACTGACCCAAATGACGGATTATTGTTCGACTTGGTTAGAAACGTATTAGACGAGCACGAGTTCAGATGTCACTTACAAGTAGGAGCGCTATAGTTCTGTGTAGGACCGGTGCAACGTAACGATAAAGAAGTGTTGAAGAACAGGAACCGACGAAATACTGAGTAGGCAACCGTCGAACTTGCGTGGGTAATGAAACCTTCACACGATGGGCATCATCAATATTTCTAGTAAACTTGTGTGAACTGAACGAAAGTTCGAGTTGGATTCACTGACTCGCCAATTCTTGAGTGTTAACGAAAAGCGACTGCGCCTTAGTATTTTACAGCCCTCAACTAATCGGTAACGCAGGGTGCACGTCTGTTTCCTCTTCAACTTGCACCACCTTCTTCTTCAACACGTCGTACACAAGCACACGACAATCAACGTTCCCTATACGCAACGGAAACTTTCTTTTCGCCTTCATTCGCATCGCGCGAGTGGCCTGCGCATCGCCACTAAGCACCACGGCCGTGGATTCCGGCGCCTCCTCGCGAAGCCACTGCCCCAGCTGATACCACGCCTCGCCCGCTTCGAGACGACGCCCCCATGGCGGGTTGCACAGCACGAGCGCCGGTGGATTGCGCAACCGCACACGCGTGATGTCGCGCATGTAGAGTTCGATACTGTCCCGCAATCCCGCTATGTGGCGCGCCTCTTTGGCGAGCTCCACCGCACCGTGGTGTCGGTCCGTACCAAGCAGCATGGGCGCGATGTCGTGCTTCTCCGCCGCTATTGCCTCGCGTCGACACGCCTCGTACAGTTGTCGGTCGAATTGGGGCGAATTCTCGAAGGCGAACTTCGTACGACGTAGTAGCCCCGGAGCGATTTGGTGGCGCAATAGTGCGGCCTCCAACACCAACGAACCACTGCCGCACATCGGGTCCACAATGTCACCGTCGCCCTCCAGCCGAACGCCCTCTGGGTCGTATCCCGCCATGTACAGCATACCCGCGGCGACGGTCTCGTTTAACGAGCCGCGATGCATCACCTCGCCGCGGTAGCCCCGTTTGTGTAGTGAGCCGCCGACCAGCGACTGGTAGATCTTCGTGGTGTTCTCATGCACCGCGATGAATAGCGTCACGTCCGCTGTGCCGTCCGGTTTTGGTGGTTTCCCACGACCCGCGTCCCGCAGCTCGTCACATACCGCGTCCTTTGCACGCACCTGTAGCTTTTCGTACTGCGGCCGCACTTGCACCTCGAACGTGCTGTGTCGACCGATAACCTCATCCCACCGCACGTCGCATTCGCGTATCGCTTCATACACGTCTCCCGTACGCACCGTGCTCAGGTGCTCCAACACTCGCGTCGCAGTCCGCAGCCACAGACACGCACGATATGCCGTCGCCGTGTCGCCCCGAAATGTCACACCGGACGCGGCCACATGCACCACCTGCGCTCGCACGTGTCGCGAGGTCAGCTCGCTCGCGAGAAATTCACCCAGACCACGGGCACACGTCGCGAAGTACAACTTGTCCACGGTCCTGCTAGTGCGCTGACTTCGTGCTGCAACCGCATGATATCGCGCTCGCGATTGTGGGCCGAAACGATGCAACGCCTTTCTTTCGGTGGATCGTAAAGAAAACTGGTTCTCTCTTCGTATCACGATTGATGGCGTTATGAACGCCATTCTTGTGCAGTACGGGATCAAACGAAGTAGTGACGCGACGACAGCGTAAAATTGATCTCGTGGTGCTGTTTCGACTATGCGAATTGGAAACACTCCGACAACATCGTAATTTATTGATTTTTCATTCATACCTTCCATTCATCCCTGTGAGATTTCGATCCAAATGCACGTGGAGTACAGGGGGGTGACATCGTCCGTACTGACTAAACAGGGCAAAATTCAACGAAAATTTAGGGTTTCGCCTTCCAAAGCTCTGATAAAAGTGTTCAAGAAAACGGGCTTCTGGGATGACAAAAAAATTTCTGATGCCATTCTAGAGCGTTAATCCCAAGAGAAGTGCTTGATAAGTCTGTTTGTAGACTGAGATGTTGCTCTCTTGCTTCACAAAATTCTTTTGTAGACACGAATTTCGTGAAATCGCGACTTCGAACTTTCGTAAATAAAGAAACTCGCCTAGTTTCGTATGAACTTTCGTTATCAATGCAGAACTACAATGAAGAGGCTCTTCAAACGGCATCTGGTCCTCGTGAAAAAAATTTAGCAGACAGACTAGATGCTAGGTCAGATTCTCTACAGATCTAGTACTCAATAAAGAGTAGAAAATTATTTAGTCGTCTCAGAACCTCGTTTTCTTGAACACTTTTATCAGAGCTTTGGAAGGCGAAACCCTAAATTTTCGTTGAATTTTGCCCTGTTTAGTCAGTACGGACGATACTTCAAACTAGGGTGTTCTAGAATTTTGTCACCCCCTGTACACTGTAGGAGATCGTCATTCGCGGGCCATGATATCGACTCCTACGAAAGTGTGCGGTAGACCGAGGTTGCTTGGAGTATCGTAAAGCAAACTTTCGCCGTCACAGAAATTTTGTTTTAGTTGAGGATTGAATGTGTGAAGAATGAATTATGAAATAGCGATGCATATGAAGGGGTGAAAATAAATTGAATGTAGAGTCATCTCAGTCACAAGGGAATCCGTAAATTATTGTGATAACCGACTACTAACAAAATTACTAAGAATTACAGCTAGTCATTAATGAATCTCGTTCTATTCATTTTAATCACAGTCATTTAATTGAAGAAATGCAATTTGAAACCGTAAAACTTATATTTGTTTTAGTAATGTCTTTCATGAACGTATGATGATTTTATTACCACTTTATCTACAGAATACATAAATCCCTTCTCAAAACCATTTCCAACCAGCAAAGTATCTAGAATATCAGGTTTCCAAGTCCATTCAAATCTTATTTTTCTCCACTCCTGTGTATGAATCTGGAAAAACTCAATGACTCATTCGCCAATTCCTTATAAATTTCATATCTTTTCCACTAGTGTAGCTCTGTTACCATGAACTGCAGCTGAGTTCGTATTTTTGGAGTATCTAGTCAAAAATCTTCGCTTTTCTCGTGTTCACATTCGTAGTGCTCTCCAAAACACCCATACCCAGTCTACTTTAACCAATCACATCTCTAACAGCCTTTACCAAGCGAGGTTTCCTCATTGGGAACTTTGGTGATTTCTACAAGCGTATAACTTCTTTAGGTGATCCAGGAAATGTTGAAAACATTTTTAGCAAAGATCTTGAAATTGTAAATATTAAAGAGATGAGTATTACCGACTTTATTTTCATCATAATTATTGCTGCTTTTAGTATAATTGGCGTTTTAAACTAGCCAACGAAGAGTCAAGCATAGTTGAGGGTCAGTTCCCTATGTAGATGACTTCTAAGTCTTCATTTCCCTTCAGCACTCTTCTCAACTTTCGCATTCTCGTGAAACTTGATTTTTTTCGTCCTGCTATTTTCATTTTTTGCTTGTTGTTCGTTCAACAATTCATTTCCTTTTGTTTATCGTATATTACAAGAAATTAAAACTGTCACACACGACGCCCAAAGTCAGAATTGTGCCATTGGAAGGAAAAAAGTTCGTAACGAAGGCTGAAACGCTGCATCGACTGACGGTTGAGTCAAAAGCATCCGAACTGGTGTTGAATATCCGATTTATAGTAAAAAGGCGAATTTTTGTCACTGTACCAATATATATATTTCCAGTGCGGTTGGGAATAAAATGAACCATGTCGGTCTCCCATGAGACAAATCGTTATTGCTTTCTTATCTACCAGCTCCGGTCTAGTTTTGCGCCAGCAGATCAGCGATAGCTTTTTATGGTAAACTCTGAGGAGTACCACCAATGGTTAATCAATGAGCAACATTCCTAAAAATTGATATGAATTATCCGACGCAGAAGAATCTCCTCTGATGAAGCGTGCAAACATGGCCGAACAGTCGGCCTTATTCATCCACCCATTTAGGTTGCGATACGCATATACAACAAAGTGACGCCGTACACCTTCGACAACTGACGAGAGATTTTGATGCTCGGTGACAATATTGTATCTGAAGGAAAAATTGTACCTATGTCGTAACTTCTGTTGAGCGACAAAAAAAGCTGATCAATCATTTTGTTGATATCACACAGCATTGTAGGCGCAAATAAATAAAGTAAGTTAGTCAAATAATTCACCGTAATAATTTAATGAAATTGTAAAATAATATCAGGTCGAATGAGCTAGACTTGTTGAAAACATTTTGGCCTGCACGAAGCAACAAAAATAGAAGAGTACGAGTTTTATTTGGTACCCCTCCATTTCATAACGGATGCCCAATTGGGAAATTACGCATTTTCAAAAAGGGTGTCCAGTTTGCTACATTCGATAATGGCCCTCATCGACACTCGTTTATCATGTTCTTTGCTAGATTGTAGATGGATCTGTCGCATACTATATTAGTAATAGGATTCCCTTCATTCCGATTCTTCACTTTTCCGACAAATGACTGCTTGTATCCATTGCTACCATGATTCAGTAGGGAACATTCCGAACATTTCTGCAGAGAGATAAAGTTCGAGTCTATGTTGCGGGTATCATATGCATCAAACGCAACCTTGCATGCTTCAGTCAACTCTTGTGTAGTGCGTGGAACATACTTGTATTGCATTGCTTGTAAGCCTCGAAAGAATCCCATGCCTAGTACGTTAAAGTCCGGAGAGTTCGCAGGCTGATTAGTTATTTGGATGCTTCATCGATGAATACGTCCTTCTTCAACAATGATTTGGTCATCAATTGGAACATGACATGGTGCGTTATCTTGCTGCATCACAACACGTTTCGACCGTCGCATTGGTTACTTTTCTCTTATCGCCGGGATAACCTTCTCGACAATGAAGCTGCGGTAGACATCCCGAGTGACATTGACAGGTTTCACTTCAAGTGTTCCTGCTGGTCGGTTCCTTGAATTACGCGTCGCCGCGACAATCTCTACGAATGGCCAGGATCCAGCCTTTCCCTCGAAGACACAATGATCTTCCTCATCGTAAAGAGGTCGAGCAATAGCAGCCAGAAACATCACCTTAGGAGTAAACCGAGAAGATTTCCCAGAACGCTCAGTCGCCTGCTCATCTTTCCCCAAGTAAAATGTTCGAATAGTTTCAGACATGTAGAACCACTTCTCATGGAGGAAAACGTAGTTGTGCATGCTTGCGAACTCAATTGCACCAGGACAAACCATCGATAATGCCCAGCGTACCCGGTCAATCTTGTTTTTGTTCGATCAATATTGGTTTGAGCTTGTTGCTCATGCGACTTGTTTCTCCGCGCTTAAGGACAAGCCAAAAGGTTGTTACTGCAACTCCTGTGGCTTCTGATGCATGACGAATTGTTTTCCGGTTGCGCGCTGGGATAGAAACCAAAGCATCTTGGACTGTTTTTGCTTGAATTATTCGACGACCAACACGCCCTTTTTGGCTGCTTCTCATTACCCTGGTAGCATCAAATTTGTCTTCTGCATCCATACGACGCGTCCAAACTCATCCCACAGTCCGTGGACACACCTAAAACCTTTACGCTGTCTCTTTGACAAAACCGTAAGGCAACTTCATTTTCTCGGATTTTGAGAGGAGATAAGCGTAAAGAGCGACGCTCTCGTCATCACTGAGCTCATTGTTCCCTCTTCTACCCTACATGATGCATTAGAGGTCCGACAGTTTGCGTAATACGAAGATAAGAGAAAAGGATGACAAGGGAGCACTTATGAGATTTCTTCGCACGCTCGCAGTCGAATAAAGAGAAGATTACATGTAGATTGATTGTTACATGCCTTATTGCTGTTCTTCACTCTACTGAATAACCTACTTACTACTGTGGATGGTCCAACACAGACCGCACGCGGTCACTGCAAAAAAAATTGGATGCCTTTTGTGAAACGGAGGGGGTAATAGCTATTCCTACGTGTTATTGAGAAATAGACAATTCAGACAAAAAGAATTCACCACAATGTTATCCAAGCTCAGAGTTAATCTTTGTTTAATTCTTTTAATCATTCGAAGTATTCCATTAAAATATGCCTCCTAGCTCATTGTAGCATTCCTTTTGATTTTTCTTTCTAGAAAGTAAGTAATAGCAAGAGATTAGTTGCTTTCAGCAAATCTAGTGAATCATCATCTTCTACTTCTGAAAGGCTCTTTGATGAAATTAGCTCCTCTATGCCGCTTACATATACTTTAAGTTCAGGAATATCTTTATGGATTTTTGAATCAGAAGTATTAGATGTCAAAGCTCATGGGATAGGTTGGCTTCCTGTTACAGTAGCCAGACCAGAAGCAGCTTTTCCATTTTAATACTTTCGCAATTTCTAGACGCATTTCTATGATACCTAGCTTTCCTTTTTGCCCAGATCTCTCCAATGTGGTGAATATAGCCTAATATTCTCTCGAATGATCGTTCAAGTGCTCTCTGAGAGAATAAGATGTACTCAATTGGAAAAGTTTTTCTGTGAAGTAATTTGTAGAGTGTTCATTCTGAAGCAGCGAAGCATATTTGTGCAAGAACCAGTTACTTGTGGTAATTCCTTTGTTTCACAGCTAATACATAAAATAGATATTTATTCGTGGTACAAACGTAACAGTCCTGCCTTTCCTCTTTTCAAAGTAAACAAACTGTGGACTTTCGAAAAAAACTGAGTTGTTAGGAATGTTAATGAATTATCTGCTTGTCAAATGAAATTCAATTCCACTAAATAATGATATAGCATCGTCTTTGAAAACATGAAGTATTGGCTTTAAAGGTCTCGCTGCATCTACCAGTGCTATTGAATACTAAAAATATACTAACTCTCGCTAAATCTTTTAAATCCTCCAGCTGTTTTCAGGGAATTGCAGGTTGAGGACAGTTATTTTTGTGATTCACAAAATAACAAGAATCTGAATTTATTATGATAAGTCGGTTTGAAGTTGTTCGTCGCCAATCTAGTACAGTTGCTCCCTATTTTTATTGCTGCTTCGAAATATAATTTGATATGTAAGGGACTATCTTTGTAGTTGAGACTAAGGGTATTTTCACTCGGCGGGTCGAAAAAAACGAGGAGTGTTGTGAACCAATCAATTTACTGTTAGCGCACTATAAGCGATGTTAGGGACAGTTGTATCGCGTTCGGTGTCTCAATCTATTAAAGTCCAACAAGGATGTAGACGTCAACCGATTTTAAATGCTGTAAAATCTAGAGTATGAGGGTGGAAAAGGAAAATTGTACTTTGTTCCAACATGATTAATTGACTCCTACTGCTTATCTAGTACTCGTACTTGGAGTTTATTGATCGCCTTTTAGGGTATAAACGACAGAGAAAAGATCTTCTCGACTAGAATAAACTTGAAGTGGAGAGTATGTTTGTTTAGTTCGGTACTGTGTTATCGGCAAAAAAGCGCATTCTTCGCATGTAACTGTAAAGGGGTCGGATGGAAAGATTTAGAGTATTCATCAAGATGGACAGAAGGATGAGAGTGAAGTTTTGTTTTGGTCCGGAGAGTCACCCTCAAATGAGTTGGACGACATCTCTGGTGCGGATTACGTCGGTAATATCCGAGACTTGTAACATTTGTTCCATGTAGCTACAGTTAAATAGCAAAAGCTAACAAGTGCAAGTGGGATAGGAGAGAAGGGAATAAGCGGAAGTGCTGTAGTGTCAAAGCCTGTGGCTGTGGCAAGGATAATCATGTAGAAGAGCGTCGCGTGAAGTGCGGAAAAAGTAGACGTCTTCGACAGGAAGGTGCTGGGAAAGGTAATTTAGGAACATGAAAAAGTGAAGAATTCTGTAATGGAACAGTGTTGAAACTATTGCCCATTGGGAAAAGATGCGAGTGCAGATACAAACGGATACAGAGAAACACTGACTTCGTTTCGGGCTAGCGTGGTGAATAAGTAGAAAACATAGAAGGAATCAAAATACAAGAGAGAGGGTGGCAAAAAAAGGCAAGTTGCGCAAGTAGTCCCAGGATTGTTGAAGAAAGATGAATGTCTCTGGTCGAGACGGTGATAATTATGAAGATCAGTCTTTAGTTAACAATTAAAAAGTAGCAGAAAAAAGCTCTTATGTGATCGCAGAATCACGAGCAATAAGATGAGTTAATAAGTGTGATATGCTGTCGTTTTTAATATACTAGTAATAACAGATTATGTTTCATAAGGATATCAGGGAAAAGATGTAAAAAAAGTAAATAGTTGAAAGCTAACTGTCTTTCAAAATAGTCGTTTATAGTTACATACCTATTTACTTAATTGATGCGATCTAGTTGTTAGTCGATAATATTTTATTCGCACTATGTTAGATATTTAGGCGTCAGAAATAACTGCGGCCTATCTTCGCGTTTGTAATCGTCGTCACATGAAATTAAAAGGTAAGTCGAATTATAACATATGGTCAATCTGCAACACCAGTCTGACGTGGAGAGACGGGGGTGGTTGCAGGAGGGAGTTGTATTACCACAGGCGAAATCATTTGAGGTATTTAACATTTCTGTCACTGCAAGACATACTTTTAATTGCTTCGGTGTTGTGCATCATTATTGCCGCCGCAGAAAGTGACCTGGATTTATGGGTGATTGCTATACAAGAATTATGTGCTATACTTCAAGAATATGAATTGATTCGAAAACAAAACAAACGGTAGGTAGCGAAAAGTGCCGAATTTGGAGGATGGAGAATAATTCTGCCAATTGGTTTTTTAACTATGCGTGTCAAGAGCATTATATACATTCGGCACATTGGTGTACTAATTTTCGCATCCCATATCCATTTTTCTATGAACTAGTTTGTGATATCGGGCACAATATGGAGCGATTGAACACAAATATGCGGTTCAGTATTAGACCTGAAGTTAAGATAGCTGCATTTTTATGTACGTTGGGGGCCGTACCTACTCTTAGACGGCTAATCAGCTTGGTATTGGCGTGAGTACTGTAAGCGGTTGTGTGAGTAAAGTATCTGATCAGATTTGCTCAAAATTTATCTCGGCTATTCGGTTTCCTGTTGAGAAAAGAGAGATACGGCAGGTGATGAATGGTTTCGAAAGTATATCAAAGCTTCTTTATTGTATTGGAGCTATTGATGTTCTCACATTCAATGGGCCATGTGTCCCTCTAGCCAGTATTTTGATTATCGATGCTACAAAAGTTTTACAAGAATTGTTCTTTTTGGAGTAGCAGACTCCAATCGCCGTTTCCTGTACGCTGAAAATGGACATCCAGGAGTACTTTGTGACTCAAACGATTTATTCTGGATCCTTATTGAAGGCCAAAATTGATGGTGGGGAATGGTTGGGAGATGATATCGCATCATTATGGACCGATGATGTAGAGATGCGGCCTTATTTAATTGGTGATTGTGCGTTCCCTCTTTCTAGGAACATAATATGTACAACTAGCGAAATTCAACAAGCACGAGATTGCAATTTAAAAATGTTGGAGAATTACGCAAGTCAAGCACGAAAACCTATCGAATGTGCATTTGGAATTCTAAAGAAAATATTTTCAATTTTGAGCCGCAAGTTGGGTTTCCATCACGAAGATATAGTGAGCAAGGTAATAGTAGCATGTGCAATACTACATAAATTATGTAATGAGCAAGGTGATTGTGGTAAGGAATTTTTTGAAGCTGACGAAAGCTCAGAAAACGAAATTGTTACGAATGCGGGGTACGAAAAAGAAGGAGTTATTATTCGAAAAGCACTAACCGGTTACATTAAAAAACCTAAATAAAATATTGTTTTCATTACTTATATTTATTGTGTCAGGGTCAATTTTTTAAGTTAAATAAAAGTAAAACAAAGCTTTGGATATAGAAACGGAGATCAGTGGCGCTTCCCACCAATGTTAAGCAGAAAATAAGAGTGTGAATAGTAAGAACAAGCAAATTTCGAATTTGGTAAATTGGTTGAAGTGCTTGATATTTACTTTATATTTATTGATTCAGTTGTGTTCAATTCAAATTATAGTAGAGTGTACGAAGAAAAACCGCTAGCATAGAACACAGAAGAGTTTAAGGGATAAACGCGTTCATTTAGAATGATTTAATTCAAGAAAACACGCCCAATCAAGTATTTCAAAAATAAATCGACTGTTTTTGAAATGCAATGATGCGTGTCTCCATGAATTGGAAACTCGGAACGATTTTAAATGCCTTCGATCTGATTGAAAAAGAAGTAAGTACGGTCTTACCATTATAGGCTCTGAGACTTGTGGATTGGAATTAAAAATCAAAAACATTCTACAAAGAAAATTTACGATGCAGACGAGGGTGTAAATTTTTACCTAATCCCGATGAGCAATACAAATTTCACCAGCAGAAATGCCTAGCTGAAATAAATCAATAAACGAAGTACCTGTTATGTGATCGGAAATGGAAACGGGTTTAAAAAGTATAACTTTTATTTAGAAATTAAGAAGTCTTTGATTTTCTTATGAAATAAATCTGTCCGAGTTGAATATTAATTATTCGAACAATTCGTGATAATAATAGAATTTTTTTATATTTTCAACTTGGATGAAAGACGTTGTTTTTTATAAAGAATATGTGGTGAACCTGTCGCATTATTCCTGGAGAATGCATTGGTGAATAGAAAAATTTGCTTTTTTCGACTTTGTCCACATCGAAATTACTCATGGTCCGAAATATACGACAGCTAGTCAGCAATCTTAAGATGCCAATTAGACTGGATCTTAAAAATGGTACATGGAATGTCAATACCAAAGCAATCTATGATTGAGTGAGAATAGAAGCACAGAAGATTTGTACAACCTGAATGTTTAGCATTGAAAGATATCGATATTAACTGACTGTGGTGAAGAAAATTAACTAGGGAGGTCAGTCAGTAGGTATGAGCCGTGGCAAGAGCTTCAGCTAATGGTCTGCCGAAGCTTTTTATGCGTTGTATAACGATTGTTAGATAATTTTAGATTGTGTGTGAAGCTGTACAAAAAATTCGTAGTATTAACCAAAAGACCCTGCCACTAGTCGTACTTACTGAAAATTTGGCCAGAGTCTCACCGGTAGCTGATTTTCGTCTGTCCAGGCTCAGAAAGCCTGGCGACCCTCCCGAACTCTCCAGTTAAGTTGCTTTTCCACTGTCAGTTAATAGTGTTGGAGTTCGATAAACATAAAGACCTGCTCTTACAAAAGAAACAAGAACTTTCAAAATACGACAAAGAAGCCAGTTCACGTCGAAAGCAACCTATGGCCCGCTCCATTTGCCTGTTGACTTGGGAACACGAACTCCGGATTATAATAAAGTGCGATAACACATTGCCTCGGAGTTGCTGTATGAGCGCTACTATAGCACTTCGCGTATCATCCATCGATTTGCCAGCGTTCTACCGAAACCGCTGATCCTGATTCGTTCAAACCTTTGTGGACGCGTGTACGTGGCACATTTTTAATAGAAAAGATCTGCCACGACTCGTCAGACAAGAAGCGCGTAGCTCAGTGGGGCAGCCTTTAAAATGCTTCAGCGAGATAGCGGTTGTCGAGGTTCAGGGTTCGATTCCCGCGTGGTCGTGGATTGGCCTCTATGGTGGATGTTCCGTACTCGAATTGGTAATAACGGCGATGACGGGCGACACATCTTCATTCACTACACCGTCGTCCGCTACCGCTTGGTAGCGGTGACGACGGACGGCGAGTGCCTCCTATCTACTGACACTGTCGCTCACCCCCTTCCTCTGTCAGTATTCAGGGCGACGTGTCTCTACCTCTTCCTCAACCTCTTCGGAGCTCTCTCGTCTACCTCAACCTTGCACCGCTTCCGGCTGTGCGGCATGCGACAAAAACCTAGGTTGAATGTGTGTGACGGCTCCCGAGTCTACCACGTGCTTCAGTATTGTCGGTGCGCTAGGATTTTCTCGAAATCCATCGCTAACTGCTCGTTGTGCTCTTGTGATCTGCGCACAAGTACTTTCAACTACTTTTGTGCAGTTTCACTTGCGCTAGATGGCAGCAAAGGTTGCTGTACTGCCATTAAGCTTGCTCCAGGTGCACGACGGCTTGTGTAAGGGCAAAACTTAGAGATACGAATCTCTGCTTCGTGCGCTTACGGCCGAGTGTGCATTTGGCGTCAGAAAAAGCTTGATGGCAGCGTGGAAATCTGTGTTGTAATCTAGTACACTTGGCTCGAAAATTGGAATTGACAAAGGAGGTATAACACATTTGAGAAAAATCTGAATGTTACAAGCGCATATCACGGTCGAACAGAATCGCACTTCTTAAATCTAAGAGTACCGGGAATAGAAGTAATTTTTGTGGACGAGCAATACTGAACGTAGAAAATTTTCTTTAGTAACAGCACTATCGTATTACCTGATGAATCTATTCTAATATCCAAAACTGAAGGAATGATCGAGGGAAATTTTTCATAAATCCATCGAAATATCGACGACTGCACAGATTTCAACCAGGAATTGCAGCTCATTTTGCCAACATCATTGCCTGAGTTTCTGGTCGAATTACTGACTATTGTATTCCCGTGTGATCTTGACAAAGTTTATTTGAAAATCATTCAATACGAAAAAACGCGCAGACGATATATTTTAAGAGCGCTACAAAAGCGCTTTTTCCCCACTGTTATGGCCTTCACGAGCATTATGAACATTCATCAGCTTGTAAGACTGACATTTCTTACTCCGACCACTCCACATATAAGGCATTACAGAAAATAATTCTGCGACACTTCGCACCATTTTTTCTTTTCTGAGTGTTGGATCGAAAATCTAGGTACTGGTTGGATATGCACTGTTCAAGTTGGAAATCAGTATTAAATATCAGTAATACATTTAATTGAACCATGATCTGAAGGTAGATAGATTCGCATTGCTGTCTAAATTCTATAAAATAGACTCAGATGTACTGGGAGATGGAACAATGATACCCACTCAAGAATGGGTTAGGACAACTATTGATTAGCAGTAGGGGTACTTCAGTTCGAAGCTAAGTTAAACGAAATCAGTGACTTGTAAAACAATAAAACTTAATTTCAATATCTAGTCTGCTACGTGAGAACCATATCCAAGATTGTTTATACTGAATCTCAGGCGAAGTGTGCACATCAAGGTAGTTGAACTTGGTGTTCTTACAATGCAAAGTCAGTGTTATAATTTAGTTCCGCATTTAATACCCCAAAATCCTAAGCTATCTTAGATCTGAAAATATACCGGAAATTTGTACTTTGATTTCGCGTACCATAAGGAGGATACCAGTAATAGAAACTTTATTTGTCAGTTCAAAGAAAAGAATTCAACCCCTTTCAGAATGTATTCCCTCGGATCCCAATTGTCGAGATATTGAATAGAAAAGTAACTTCACGAGACAAAAAACCGGAATGTCTAAAACAACTTCCTTCTTAGCTGAATTTCCGGCACAGCAACAAAAAAATTAAGCAGCTATTCGTAGCAACCAAGAAGTAAGGATGTATCCGATACTGTGTGGATAAAACTACCCCATCTTTTATACATAGCACATGAGAATTTTTTTGAGAGAGTGAGGAGGCGTCCTTTCGGACAATCTATCATTCAGATTTGTGTACCGAAACCTCAATCACTCAACGTGCTCAGCAATAGTGAAATAGGACTGCGGAAAAAAACCCGACACATAATTAAACAATTATCGTACTCTATACTTACGTAGCGCACGTGGATGATCTGCTGACTCGTAACGTAGTACAGAGAGAAAAATGAAATTATTGAATTTAAAGTACATGCGAGGTATTATAAATTGAACTAATTATGGGTCGAAATGAGATTGGGCTCAGAAATTTTTTTTCCGTTTCCGTTTTGATTCAGTGCTATCAAAGTACTTAATTGATATTTTCAGTTATGGAAACAAATAAAAACTAGTACAATTTAATTAAATACCTCTATTAGAAGTTTAAAAGAACCAATGAAGCATGCGCATAACATTATTTTGAAATTACGATAAATAAATATGACATCTATTTGATTTTCAGTCTGATAGTGTCAATTTCTACATCGGAAATGCATATTGAGGCTTCTTTAAAGGTTAAGCATTCGATTTTATGTATAATTTAAAAAAAGGTTCTGCATCACTGTCAGAGATTAAGGCAATCAAGTCGGGTGGTAATTTAAATTTTTATAATTCTCATCACGTGCCAGTAGCAACTAAGTTAGGTGACTACAGTAATAAAACTCCAAATGTAACAAAACAACGGAATAGTTTGGCTACCTATGCTTACCGCGTATCAAATATATCTAAAGTGCATTGCAAAAACCTTTCTTAACCCCGAACTGAATTTGTATTGTCGCACTGAGTGATTCCTGTAAACAGCAACGTGAAAATGTAAAAACAGAAACGGGCGGTACTTTATTGCGAATATAAGTCGATTACGCTGACAGTTCGGTAGTCCGTATGACGGCATTTATAGAAAGAACAATGTAAAAATAGTGAAATAATTTCTATCCGACTTTTCTTTCCCTTTAAATAAATTTCTGAAATAAGATGAATTTTTTCGTTTTAAAGCATTATAAAAGTAAATCTATTCAGGAAAAATTCAGAAAGAGGGATTCGTTCTTGACCGCTAAAATTTCAAATTTTGACTGGCCACTAGTATCTTCATATTAAGCGTTTTGTATTGTCTTTTAGAATTAGTATCACATCGTGGCTACAATTCAACGTGCACAACTGTTTGAATTAATGTTCTTCTTGTAATAGACTGTCTACCACCGTGTTTGTTTGATATGTGCGGCCACCAACCTGCGATGCATGTTCGTTTAATCTTTTGGATTTTCGTAACTCTCGGAGTCCTGAAATTTCCCTGGATGTGTTGCACTATTCATTTATGTGGATAGTTTCTGAGATAGATCCCTCTCATTTTCTATTTATCCGCACCTTCAACTCACTAGTATATTACAAATCTTTGGACTTATACTCGTTCGATAAAGAGCAACTTTTTGAAGAGAGGCAATCAATTACCAACAGCAATCAAAGAAGATCAGCTGTTATAACCTTAAAATATCCGGCAACACGAGCGCAAGCGCTTTGAAAACCTTACGGCTCCTTCGATGAGTAAGAAAAGAACCCACGGAAGCGAAACACTTCCGATGCCCCTAGGGCGCCGCTGAGTGAGTTTACACCGCGTATTATTACCGTCTACCCTTTGGAGTTGAGGATTGAATCCTGGCATCAAAGAACTGGTCAAGCAGTCTTTGTGGCTACATCGCGTTTACAACACAAAATTATCTAGAAATCTCGAGAAAATATTGCTACTATATTTACCTTTTAATAGTTTATTTTACTGTTAATCTTCCACCACGCAATTAAGTATCATGAAACGTGAAGTGATAGAGGACTTCAGATTTTTTCACTTAAAATTTTCTTCAATTATCGACTAGTGATCTTTGTTCCTTGAAGTTGTAATTAAAATTCTTGTTCTATTTCGTATTACTGGGTTGCATTTTTCTCTTACTATCGCCTTTGTCAATACGAATACTATCAAGTATTATGCAGTTCACAATATATTGTACAAAAAACTAAGGATCTTATAAAATACTTGCGTTCTATGCTTTCAACGTTTTGCAAATAGGATTTCGACGCCGATCCAGACTATGTCTACTTATTTTTCTATCTCCACATATTTCTGTTCTAAATATTTTCCTACACCGCACTGAAAAATAGAATCCAGTTGTTATGATAGAACGGTGTATATGACTACTTCAATTTGTTACCCGAAATCCGATAATTTCAACTTATTCACAGAGATTTTCTAGCGTACGATTACCTGTATGTTAAATGTTAGAGAATCACATTGAATTTTTCCTTTCGAGAAATTACAATTCTAGGAAGTTCACGTTGAATTACTACTCTTTATACAAAGCCAATTATTTTATCATTAACAATGCAAATTTCTTCACGCACGACAAATTTTCAAATTTTGACCATTAGTTCATTTCTGAAGAGTAAATTCTAATTACTGTATCTAGTTCAAAATGCTTTATTACATCTGAAATCTAAATCGGTATCCGTCTAATAAAATCAGAAAAATCATTTAACGCCACACTGTAATGCACGTTGAATTCTTAGTCATTGAGAACTGATAATCACCTATGTATGACTGTCGGTTATAGGTGACTCTGAATTCGCCGCTTCATCGATCCATAATGATGCAATCACATCTTCTATCTATCTCATTATAAATTTTGGCTTTACATAAAGATCCAAAATAAATCCATGAGTCACCAAGTACTCCTGGTGTCCAGTTTCAGCCCACAGGAAACGGCGATTAGAGTCTGCCACTCCAAAAAGGATAACGCTTGTAAAACCTTTGTAGCGTCGATAATCAAAGTACTGACTGGTAGACACATGGTCCAGTAGATATGCAAACCGTCTATGGATCCAGTACAGTAATGAAGCTTTCGTATTTTCAGAAAACCGTTCATCACCAGCCATATCTCTCTTTCCTCAACTGAATTGAGGAAACCTAAACGAACATTTTTAAATATCCAGTCCAAATTTGTACTACTTCGGCTGATTTGGTCTGAATGAAAACACATTTTGCCTTTGATCAATATAGTTTACGAGAAATAGATCGTACTTATTTATTCTAACTGCTTTTCACAACTTCTACTAAATCTCCTACCAAATTGACTAGATCAGCACGATGTTTCTTGTTTTTAGGGGCTTCTTCGATTATTCCGCTGTGCTGCGACAGCGAAATTTCACGTAATTCTTTCATCAATTCATCAAGACCACTTATAAGCTTTTTTCTGGTACTGGATAATTGTTATCGAATACTGTACTTACTGTGTGACCTTCGGACGATAATGTACCTGGTGGGTCATGCCTGGCTCCGTGACGTTCGCGCTCATGTACTTGAGAAAAATAAGGTGGCAGCGCATGATCTCCATCATCATCACCGTCTCGTTCAGAGGCATTCACCTTTCCTCGGTAATCTTGGTACTGCTTGCGCAAATTCCCGTACCTTTTTGCCATTCTTTCCCAGATATTTTTGGAACTTCGACTTTTCTGCTTCTTCTACTACACTTGCCAAGAACGAAGCCAGAGTTTTTTCTGCACCCATTTTTCTTCGTACCCGCATCGTTTCATAAAAGACAACAGTTTCAACACTGTTCCATTACAGAATTCTTCGATTTTTCGTACTCCCACAGTACCTTTTCCAACACCGTCCTGTCGAAGGCGTCCGCTTTTCCCGCACGTCACGCGACGCTTTTCTATATGATTATCCTTGCCACAGCTACAGCTCGCGACAAAACTGCACGTCCTCTTCTTCTCTTCACATCCTACCCCACTTACACTAGTTAGCTTTTGCTGCGCAACAGCAGAGACAAAAAAATCAGCGTAAGAAGGCGCGGGCATAATTGGGGTAAACTTCGACATAGAAGTCTGCTGGTAATCGTCGAAATGATTCGAAGATGGCTCTTTCTGCGGAAGGGAATAATTATTTTCACGAATTACATCAGTTTGGTTCAAAACACTCGATGTGCTCATGGACCCCTTTTCAAAGGTCTGGGTCTGGTGTTGGCGAGCCGTCAAAATCGGTGATGGTGAATGATTGGTGTAGACGTTAACCACCTGCGCTCCCTCCGAACCTCCATCAGTATTCATTTTGACGTTTGATCGAAGTCCTGCTAGTTCACGCTAATGACGGCGACGGTTGAAACACCATATATGGCGCTTTTCGTTGCACTGTACGGCATCCGTGAGTGCAACATTTTCGAGCATATACCGAGGGGAATCGAACGTAATCAGAATTTTAACAATATCATTTTTCAACACTCAAACTGCTGCGCTGTCAACATAGGATTTCCGTACAGAGTCTCCTCGATGCACCCGCAATAGTGCACACTCACATTCACAATTGCGCGTGCTCGTGTGAAAAGACTCTAAGTTTAATTGAATCGATCTAAAATGTTGGGAGATGTTTTCAATCTTCAGTAGTGCCCTGGATGGCGCAGTAGGAATAGTTCGATATATGCGGAAGGCCTCTGTCGTCTGACACGAGCAAGTGCCCTTCGCGCGATACCACGAAAACACGACGGTTGCGTTGGACGGTTCGCGCGCGAACGCGGCCAAGAGTAATGTATTTGTGTGAAAGTGGTGACGGTTGTTCGAACCGAGAGCCGGGTGTTGGTGCGGCGCGAGCGATAGGCGTGCAACTCAAGTTTGGGTTGCACCGGAAGGTGGGCGGGGGCGCGTGCAAACGGAGCGAACGGCGCGGGCTGATAGATATCGTGCTGCTCTTCGAAGCAGCGCCGAGACGAGGGAGTTATCAGCGTGACGCGTTCGCCGGGCGGCGAACGGCGAAGTGCGGCGAGCACGCGCAGCGCAGGCAGCGTGGACAGTGTTGAGCACGCACGTAGTGCGTGCGTACAAAGGCAATGGACAGATGGGGCCTGCCCTACCTGACGAGCAGCTCAACGAACTACCTTTACTCAGGTCCGTTGTGTGCTCACCCGTGATCTCCTGCATAACTACAATTTATGGAAAGGCGGTCGGCGCGGCTGCCGAGCGCCTGTAAGCCAAGTAATGCATGTTCGCGCCGATACGTAGTCGTTCCCTCAGGCTGTTTGACAGCCTCCTTCTACACAAACGACATACGTAACGGTCTTTTTGTTTATTCTTGATTTGTCCACGTCGCTTACGTATATTCGTTACAACTTCATTTCCTTATTTAGTTTAAATCAAGAAAAGTATATTAAATTAATTTTAAATACTGCCAGTTTGTGCGACACATTTAGCATAAGATTTATGATTTGTTGACACAATGCTGCAGCTGAGGGGGCACTGCATTGTGATACGCGCTGACGGTACTGGTACAGCCAGCGCCGTAAACAATTGCTGTTCTGAATATTCTGTCCTATCTCACTGACGTTTGATGCAATGCTTGCATGTACAGCACCAGTGCTTTGCTAATGCAACGCTGGAAAAACAAGCGGTGTTTTGTGGCCTCAACCAGCGAGCATTCGATTCACCCATTAAATCACAACTGCTTGCAGACAACTCTCAACCACTTTCCCCACTTGAACCATGTCGTCCATGGCGGGACCCTCAAACTCACTCTCGCCCTTTTCTCAAACTACCGAAATTCCCATTGTATCTCCTCGGCAATGCCTCTGGTCTCACTACAAGCCGGCATACGTTCTCGTGTCGAGTCGTATATATTGGAAAGAGGCAGACATAGATGGAACTAAAAAGCCTCAGTCAATTCTTGATTTTCGAAATGGCAACTCGCTGGAATTGGTGCGACTCAACGATGATGAGACATGGGATAAGGTCGATGAAATCATCAAGGTAGACAATTACGAGGGGAGGACGCGTATTACGATACGTGGCCGCCTACATGGCGGCACACGCCGGAAAAACCTTTTTCTCATTCGTGATGTAGAAGTTGAGATCATGTCCGACACAAGTCGGCAACAAGAGGTTTGGGTGACGCAAATACGAGTGCTCATTGTGCCATGGAACCTGTTGCAACAAGAGATGAAGGATGCAGCTGAAGTAGAGGAATCCGAAATTGCTCTTGGTGGATTGGCTGCTAATAGAACATTTGGCACTATGGCATCTTCGGTGTCGACTGAGACCGTGGAAGAGAAATGGAAGGACATTCTCGGCACTCTACCCGAACAGATGTAGAAGCTATCCATCGTGGACAAGTTGACTATACAAGGGGCGGCAGCAGTAGGATTGGGTGGGACATTGGAGAATTTGGTCGCGATTGCGGAGCGTGTGACAGAAACCGCAGAACTTTTTGCGAATCTTTCGAAATGTATTACAGGCTTCAGTACCATTTTCCAACTGGTTTCGCTGAGCGCAAAAGGAGTTTCGATGTGTGTGGAAGCGAGTCGTGGCCAGAGAGTACTCTCAGTTGCGCTTGGGTCAAATTACGATTCTACTGCGGTACGTGCTGGAAAGATTGGCAAAAATCATGAAGCACTCGCGTATGGTGGAGGTGACAGCTGCAGATTTCGGGTTCGATGCATTGAAAGAAACAGTGCGTGTAACGAATCTGGCAGAGACTCAGTTATTGCGAGGGCGAGGCAGTCAAATCGTGAATGCAGAAGATGTGAAGAAGGTTGAGAGAAAAGTTGAAGAATTAAGGCATATGGCCGTTACACCAGATAACACTTCGAGGATAGCGGATAATAGTTTGAGGATAGCAGATAACACTTTAAGAATTCGTGCGGTAGATGAGAAGGTGAACCAGCTTGACGAGGGACGGGAAATTTATAGCGATAGACCCCATTATGTGCGGCCGTCAGTTTCAGCGTTCTTTTCGGAACGTAAGAAGGAGCTGAAGACCCTTGAACAAAAATTGAAGAAGTGGGGAAGCGCAGTAATCGCGCAGTATGGAGGAATGAAACGGATCTGTAGAGGTTGAACTTGAACTGGTTTAATTTTACTTGAAGGTGGATACCTAAATCGCTACTCGATTTAGTCCTTTTATACTAATTTTAACAATAAGGAATATAGCACATTAAGTGCACTATAGTTACACAAATAAATTCTAGTGGAAACTGGAAAAT
>JAAUYH010251608.1_pt1 | contig 22841 bp, 21 predicted proteins | sample 7278061 | NCBI WGS metagenome assembly JAAUYH01 (sample SAMN14350203, study PRJNA611818) | marine sediment metagenome | isolation source: surface marine sediment (0.6m) | place: French Polynesia: Moorea | collected 2018-08 | reverse complement strand
GCTGGCCGCAGGCATCGCGCAGGAGTTCGGGGTCAACGCGCGGTATATCAAGGCGGACATGTCGAAGGCCGAAGAGTGCCGGGCGCTGGTGGAACAGGCGGGCGCCTGCGATATCCTCGTGAACAACGCCGGCATCCAGCATGTCTGCCCGGTCGAGGAGTTCCCGGTCGAGCGCTGGGACGCGGTGATCGCGATCAACCTCTCGTCGGCCTTCCACACCACGGCCGTCGCGTTGCCGATGATGCGCGCGGCCGGCTGGGGCCGGGTGGTGAACATCTCTTCGGCGCATGGGCTGACGGCGTCTCCGTTCAAATCGGCCTATGTCGCGGCCAAGCATGGGGTCGTGGGGCTGACGAAGACGGTGGCGCTGGAGACAGCAGAAGAGCCGATCACCTGCAACGCGATCTGCCCGGGATACGTGCTGACACCGCTGGTGGAGGCGCAGATCCCCGATCAGATGAAAGTGCACAACATGGACCGCGAGACGGTGCTGCGCGAGGTGATGCTGACCCGCCAGCCGAGCCGCGAGATGGCGACGGTGGAGGAAATCGGCAGCACGACCGTTTTTCTGTGTTCGGAGGCTGCCAAGCAAATCACGGGAACGACGATTAGTGTCGATGGGGGGTGGACGGCTTTGTGACGGGTCTCGCACGTCATCTTGGGTTTTGCGCGGCGCTTCGCGCGTCGCCCGAGGTGAGGGGCGCCCCTGGTTGCGCCATTGGTCCGAGCGACCAATGGACGACACCCCCCAGACCCCGCGGTATTTTTTGCCAGATGAAGAGAGCCTGTTTGCTGAGTGAGGAGTTGGACAGATGACCAAGCGGATCAATTTGGCACTGCAGGGCGGCGGGGCGCATGGGGCGTTTACCTGGGGGGTGCTGGACCGGCTGCTCGAGGAGGACGACCTGGAGATCGCGGCGGTGTCGGGGACCTCGGCGGGGGCCTTGAACGGCGCGGCGTTGAAGGCGGGGCTCGTCGAGGGCGGGCGGGAGCTTGCCAAGGAGAACCTCGATTGGCTCTGGGAGCAGATGGGCGCGATCGACGACATGCGCATGGCCGGTTGGATGGAGGCGTTCTTTCCGGCACCCGGGCTGGTTTCGAAGATGATCGAGTATTCGCCGCTTTATGCCGTCTCGGATACCGCCAGCCGGATGTTCAGCCCCTACAGCTACGGGCCGTTCTACCAGAACCCGCTGCGGCGCATCGCCGAGCGGTTCCATTACGACGCGGTCTGCGCCGCCGACCTGGCCCCTGCGTTCTTCGTCTGCGCCACCAATGTGCGCAGCGGCAAGATCCGGGTGTTCTCGGGCGATGAGATCAACACGGAGGTGATCCTCGCCTCGGCCTGTCTGCCAACGCTGTTTCAGGCGGTGGAGTTCGTCGATCCCGAGACCGGAACCGAAGAGGCGTTCTGGGATGGCGGCTATGCCGGGAACCCGGCGCTGTTCCCGATGTTCGAGCCGGAATTTCCGGACGATATCGTGGTGGTGAACATCAATCCGCTGGAGCGCCGCGAGGTGCCGGTAACGCCGCAGGACATCCAGAACCGGATCAACGAGGTCAGTTTCAACTCGTCGCTTCTGCGCGAGCTGCGGGCGATCCAGTTCGTGCGGGATCTGATCGCCGAGGGCAAGGTGCAGCGCGGGACGATGAAGGACGTGCTGATCCACATGATCGCCGATGACGAGCTGATGAACGAGCTGAGCGTGGCGACCAAGCTGGTGCCGACGCCGCATATCCTGAGCGAGCTGAAAGAGGCCGGGCGGCGGGCGGCAAGCACGTTCCTGACCGATCACAAGGAAAAGATCGGCAAAGAGAGCTCGGTCGACCTGGAGCGGATGTTCGGCTGACGTGTCGGATCGCCGCGAGCGCCTGATCCACCTGATGGGCGTGTTGTGTGGGTCCACGAACGGGCCGGCGGGGTCCGGGACAAAACTCTCGAAACAGGTCCAGTTTTGCGCGATACTACCCCATGCCATTGTGAGGGAGGCGACCTATGAAGAGAGTAATTGCGTCCGTATTCGTTCTTTCGATCGGTGTCTTGCTGGCCTTTCATGGCAGCGCTTTGGCAGCGACGCCATGGGTCGAAGGGCCCTAGAGCGAACAGCTAGCGAATACCGACATGCGGCGGCGGGACGCTGACGGTCGGGCCTGTCGCGGCCTCAGGCGCTGATTTTCTCGCGAACTTCCGCTGGAAGCGTCTCGGGCGCGAGTTGGGGGACCTTGCCGCCGGGGTAGACGAGGCCTGCGGAAATCACCAGTTTCGCGGCGTCCTCCACCGACATGTCGAGCTCGATCACGTCGGATTTCGGCACGAAGAGCAGGAACCCCGAGGTCGGGTTCGGCGTCGTCGGCAGAAAGACCGACATCAGCTGTTCGTCGCGCGGGATATTCTGTTGGATCTCGCCCTTGGCGGTGGTCGAGATGAAGGCGATGGCCCAGAGCCCCTCGCGCGGGTATTGCACGAGGCACGCCTTGTCGAAGCTGGTCTCGGCCTGGGAGAATACCGTCTCGGCGATCTGTTTCACGGCGTTGTAGATCGATCGGACGACGGGCATCCGGTCGACGAGCCCCTCGGTCCAGTTCAGGAAGGACCGGCCGATCACGCCCTTGGCGATCCAGCCCACGAGAATCGTGAACAAGAGGAACACCACAACGCCCACGCCGCGCAGGTTGACCGCGATCCAGCTGGGGTCCGTGGGGTCCGTGTTTCCGAGCAACCGGTTGAGGAGTTGCTCGGGCATGTAGGCCTGGGGCACGAAAGGCAGGACCCAGGCGTCGACCCAGCCGATCACCGTCCAGACCAGCCAGACGGTCAGGCCGATCGGCGCGATCACGACAAGGCCGGTCAGAAAGCTCGTGCGCAGGCCGCCGAAGAGCGGACGGCGGGGCTTGTGCGGGTGCTCGTCGTGATTGGGGTCGGTGAGTTTCGTCATCGGCGTGTCAACAGGCTATCGGACGAAGATAGGGACTTTGCGGGGCGGTGCCAAGCGCGCCTGAGCGATCTGCCCATTTCGTCATCGGTTGTTGCTCAATTCCGCGGCAATTCGTGCGGCGAGGCGTGCATTGTTGAGCGCGAGGGACACGTTGGCGGTGAGCGAGCGGCCCTCGGTCAGGTGGTAGATGCGGTCGAGCAGGAAGGGGGTGACGGCCTTGCCGGTGATGTCCTGGGTTTCCGCATCCGCGAGAGCGATGGCGATCGCCTGATCGATCTCGGCCCTGGGGATTTCGTCCGCGACGGGGATCGGGTTGGCGATGAGCTGGCCCCCGGCGACACCCAAGGCGGCGCGGGTGGCGTGGGCGCGCGCGATCTCTGCGGCGGTGTCGAGGCGGAGCGGGGCGGGAAGGCCGGAACTGCGGGACCAGAAGGCGGGGAAATCGTCCTGGCCGCAGGCGATGACGGGCACGCCGAGGGTTTCGAGGACCTCTAGCGTCTTCGGCAGGTCCAGGATCGCCTTGGCGCCCGCGGCGACGACGGTGACGCGGGTCCGGGCGAGTTCCTGCAGGTCGGCGGAGATGTCGAAGCTGGTTTCGGCCCCGCGGTGCACGCCGCCGATGCCCCCGGTCGCGAAGACCTCGATGCCCGCGGCACGGGCGGCGATCATCGTGGCGGCGACGGTGGTGGCGCCGGTGCCGCCTTGCGCGAGGCAGACGGCGAGGTCGGCGCGGGAAAGCTTGGCGACGTCTTTCGCCTGGGACAGTTGGGTGAGCTGGGTGTCGTCGAGGCCGATATGGAGATTGCCATCCAGGACCGCGATGGTGGCGGGGATGGCGCCGTTGGTGCGGACCGCGTTTTCGAGCTGGCTGGCGACCTGAAGGTTCTGCGGCGCGGGCAGGCCGTGGGTGATGATGGTGGATTCGAGCGCCACGACGGGCGCGCCGGTGCGCTGCGCCTCGGCGACCTCGGGCGAGCGGTGAAGCGGGATCATAGCGGGGTCTCTCCGGAGACGTGGTTGGCGGCGGCTTGCAGGGCGGCCTGCAGCGCGTCCGCAGGCGCGGTGCCGCCGAGTTCCGCGGCGATATGCGCGGCCATGAAGGTGTCGCCGGCGCCGGTGACGCGGGTGACGAGGACCTCGGGCGGGGTGGCCTCGGTGAGGCCCGACGGGCCGGCTGCGGCCGCAGGACGGCCGCCATCGGTGACAAGCACGCGGGTGGCGCCGCGGGCACGCAGGGATTCGGCGGCGGCGCGGGCGGTATCGAACCGGGTCTGGGCGATCAGCCCCGCCTCTTCGAGATTGACGTAGAGCGTGGCGCGGGGGTGGGCGAGAAGCGGCAGCAGGCGCTCGGCCTTGCCGGGGCTCGCGGGAGCCACGCGCAGGTCGGCGGCGGCGAAAAGCGGGCTGGCGGCGATCTCGGCCAGAAGGCCTTCGGTGAGGTTGCCGTCGAGCGCGATGCGGCCGGTGTAGGGGGCCTTTTCGCTGCCCAGGCGACCATCGGCGAGGGGGCGCAGGATCTTGTCGCCGGCGGCCTCGAGCGAATGCGCGTCGGCGATGGCGGCAATGAGGCCGTTCGCGCCCTCGACGGCCATGTAGCGGTCGGTGGGCAGGTCGTCGGAGCGGTAGACGTGGGTGGTGATCAGGCCCATCCGGTCGCATTGCGCGAGAAGCTCGGCGCCTTCCTCGTCGCGCCCGATCGCGGTGAGCAGCGCGGGCGTGAGGCCGAAGCGTCTCAGCGTCATCGCGATATTCATCGCCACCCCGCCGGGGAGCCGCGTGATCCGGCCCGGAACGTCGGAGCCGACGGCCATGTGGCTCGCCGAGCGGCCGATCACATCCCAGAGGACGGAGCCGATGCAGAGGAGGTCGGGGGCGGGCATGGCCGATCAATCGCCCCTTGCGCCCGGCTGCGCAAGGCCCGGTTTTCGGTTTCAGGGGGGAATCGGGGAAATGTGGTAGGCTGATCCGGCAGAAGATGCCGGAGACATGCATGAGTGGGCTGGACATGACGATCAGGCGGGCGACGCGCCACGATGCGCGCGCGCTCGCACCGTTGATCAACCAGGCGGGCGAGGGGTTGCCTGCGCTGGTTTGGGGACAGCTTGCCGCGCCGGGGCAGGACCCTTGGGAGGTCGGCGTGGCCCGGGTTGAAAGCGAGGATGCCGGGATCTCTCATCGCAATGCCTGGGTGGCGCAAGTCCATGGCGCCTTGGCCGGATGCCTTCTGGCCTATCGCCAGCCGGTCGAGCCCGAACCGATCCCCGACGACGTGCCCGCCCTGTTCCGCCCGCTTCTGGAACTGGAGGCCGAAGCCCCGGACACAGGTTATGTCTATGTTCTGGCGACGGTGCCGGCGATGCAGGGGCAGGGGGTCGGTCACCGGATGCTTGAATTCGCCGAGCGCTATCGGGGACCCCAGGGCATGAGCCTGATCGTCTCGAACGCGAATACCGGGGCCCGGCGGCTCTACGAGCGCCATGGATACCTTGAACGGGCGACGCGGCCGATGCTCAAGGACGGCTGGGACAATCCCGGTACGGAATGGGTGCTGATGGTGAAGCCGGCCTGAGAGGGGTTGTCATCGGCGAAGCAATGATCTAACGAGCCGCCACTTCACAGGCGTGGCTTGGGTTTGCGGGGGAGACATCCCCGTCTGTCCGCCGGTTGTCCCGTTGGGATGAACAGCCGCGCCGAGGTTTGAAACCGGAAAGGAAAAACGAGATGGCTCTTCCCGAGTTCTCTTTGCGTCAGCTGTTGGAAGCGGGCGTTCACTTTGGCCACCAGACGCAGCGCTGGAACCCGCGTATGAGCGAGTTCATCTATGGCGACCGCAACGGCATCCATATCCTCGATCTGACGCAGACCGTCCCGATGCTGGACGCGGCGCTGAACGCCGTGCGCGAGACCGTCGCCAAGGGCGGGCGGATCCTGTTCGTCGGCACCAAGCGCCAGGCGCAGCGGCCGATTGCCGAGGCTGCCGAGCGTTGCGCGCAGTATTACATGAACCACCGTTGGCTGGGCGGCACGCTAACCAACTGGAAGACGGTCAGCCAGTCGATCAATCGTCTCAAAGCGATCGACGAGCAGATGGAAGAGGGCGCCGAGGGGCTCACCAAGCGCGAGCGTCTTTCGATCGAGCGTGACCGGTCCAAGCTGCAGGCGTCGCTGGGTGGGATCCGCGAGATGGGCGGCCTGCCGGATCTTCTGTTCGTCGTCGACGTGAACAAGGAAGACCTGGCCATCGCCGAGGCCAACAAGCTGGGCATCCCGGTCGTGGCCGTCGTTGACACCAACTGTTCGCCTGAGGGTGTGGATTTCATTATTCCCGGCAATGACGACGCGGCGCGCGCGATCGCGCTCTATTGCGATCTGGTGAGCCGGGCGGCGCTCGACGGGATGGATGCGCAACTGGGAGCTGCCGGCATCGACATCGGCGCGATGGAAGACGCGCCGGCGGAAGAGGCCGTGGCCGACGAGGCGCCTGCTGAGGCGCCGGCTGAGGCGCCTGCGACCGACGCTGCCGAGGCCGCCGAACCTGCCGAAGCCAAGGCCGAAGAGGACACCAAGGCCGACGCCTGATCCTCTAGCACGAGACGGAATAAAACCGGGGCAGGGGTGACCGCCCCGGTGAGGCATAATTCGAAGGAGAGCCAAGAGATGGCAATCACCGCATCGCTTGTGAAAGAGCTGCGCGAAAAGACCGGCGCGGGCATGATGGACGCCAAGAAGGCGCTGACCGAAACCGATGGCGACATGGAGGCCGCGACCGACTGGCTGCGCACCAAGGGTCTGGCCAAGGCCGCCAAGAAATCCGGCCGCACCGCCGCCGAGGGCCTCGTGGCCGTCGCGGTTCAGGGTGGCAAGGGCGTCGCCGTCGAGGTGAACTCGGAAACCGATTTCGTCGCCAAGAACGCCGAGTTTCAGGAGATGGTGAGCGGGATTTCCGCCGCCGCTCTGGGCGTCGGCGATGTCGAGGCGCTGAAGGCGGCCGATCTCGGCGGCAAGACCGTCGCCGACACCATCACCGACAAGATCGCCACCATCGGCGAGAACATGTCGCTGCGCCGGATGGCCTCGATCGAGGGCGAGACCGTGGTGTCCTACGTGCACAACGCCGCCGCGCCCGGCATGGGCAAGATCGGCGTGCTGGTGGGCTTCAAGGGCTCTGACGAAGAGCTGGCGCGCGGCATCGCGATGCATATCGCGGCGATCAACCCGGCGGCCCTGTCTGAGGCCGATCTCGACCCTGCGGCGGTCGAGAAGGAAAAGCAGGTCCAGATGGATATTGCGCGCGAATCCGGCAAGCCCGAGGCGGTGATCGAGAAGATGATCGTCGGGCGGATGAAGAAGTGGCTCGGCGAGGTCACACTGGTCAACCAGCCCTACGTACGCTCCGAGGACGGCGCGTCCGTGGGTGAGGCCGCGAAGGCTGGTGGCATCGAGCTGACCGGGTTCGTGCGGCTCGAAGTGGGCGAGGGGATCGAAAAGGTCGCCGAGGATTTCGCCGCCGAGGTCGCGAAGGCCGCGCAGGGCTGATCTCTTGCCCGGCGCGTGTCGGGCCCGGAACAAACGAACGGCGCAGCCCGGGCGGGCTGCGCCGTTGCATTTAGAGGCGTCCCTGACAAATGGGGATGAGGACTGGGCCGCCTTTAAGGTGCCGGCCTGCGGATCGACTATAAACCCCCAGACCGGCGATCCGGTTTCCCGGTGCCACCGCTTGCACCCTGCAAATACAGGCCGCTCCCAGCGACTGTTCCTTGGCACAATGCCACCACTCACGGAACAATCAGACGATGCCCGCTAACCCGGATTCGCGGAAGTAAGGTTTTCCTTACCTTTGGGAAACTAGGGGCGCGGAAGGGACGGGCTGCCCTGCGGGAAAACGTGAATATCGCGAGATAAAACGTTGTTTTACATAATTTTTCGTGAATCGCTCGGCTGTCAGGCCTGAAGCAGAAAAATCTGATTCTGAAATGCCGCTTTCAGCACCGCCTGGGCGGTGGTTTCGACGTCCAGCGCCTCACGGGCGAGCCGCAGGTGCTTTTCCACCGTGGCCGGCGTGAGTCCCATGATGATCGCGATGTCCTGGGTGGTTTTGCCTTCGCCGACCCATTCCAGCGCCTCGCGCTGACGGGGCGTGAGCGTCTTGCGCGCCACGGCGTAAGGCAGGTTCATGATCTTGAGATGCACGACGTTGTTCATCGCAACGATCTCGCGGCCCGAGGTTTCCCAGATCGCGTCGATCGCGTTTTGATCGACATCCGGTTCCGCAATCAGCGCGATAGCCCCGATGGAGCGCGCAGATATGTCTCGAAAACTGATTGTATATCCGGCCTTTACGCCATGTTCGAGGTTGAAGCCGACGATCTTCTGTTCTTCGGCGGTGAGGGCCTCGGGGTTGTTGGCGATCCAGCTCCAGCTGCAGGCGCCGGTGTTTTCGGCGGCCCAACGGACCATCGGCGCGCGCAGGTAGAGACCCTCGTCGACAAATGGTTTGGTGTAGGCCTCGTCGAGATTGGTCAGGATCAGGAAATCATCTCGTGGCCCGAAATTGCCGCGGGTCCGCGACTGGGTCAGGCCATAGAGCAGACGCGGAAAGCCGCGTGCCGCCATGGCGTCGCAATGGATCGCCCAGAGCTCTTCGATGGTGTCCGCCTGCGTGACGCTTTCGATATAATCGAGCATCCTCATGTCACCCCTGAATGAACGTGCGCCACCCAACATCCGCGGACGCCGATTGAGTGGACGGCCAGCGGGGTACCCCTTACGCACCGGAGAAACCTAGAGCGCGATGCCATTTCTGTCGAGAGATGTCCGGTTCTTCGCCGTCATGTGGGGCGAGGAGGGCACAGATTCGAACCGATCAGCTGAGGAACGCAGCGTAGGACGCTGAGAGAACGAGGTTTTTTAGCCGTGACTTCGTTGGGCGGCGCGCCCGATTGATCCGCAGCGGGATTGCCTTCGGCGGGTGCGGACCACAAGCAGGCGGAGTGAGAGGCCGCGGGTTGGGAGTCTCGGGTGTGCAGGCCGGAAGCACGGGGAAGTCTGCGCGCGCACAAGCCCGCTTGGTTTAAGGCGGGTAAGTGTATGTTTTTCAACGCGTTCCGCAGCGCAGTGCCTGGTCGGACATACCACATCAGTAATTTACATAATACTGATTATGAGAACTTCGGCTGTGCTGCTGGCAGCCATAAAACCAGCTGCCGTCAGCCCAGCGAATACCCCGCCCCGCGCACGGTGCGCACGGGATCGCTCCCCCCATGCTGGCAGAGCGCCTTGCGCAGCCGGCCGATATGCACATCGACGGTACGGGTATCGACATAGATGTCGCGGCCCCAGACGCGGTCGAGAAGTTGTTCGCGGCTCCAGACGCGGCCGGGCTTTTCCATGAAGGTCGACAAGAGCCGGAATTCCGTTGGCCCCAGCTTCACCGGCTTGTCGCCACGCGAGACGCGGTGGGTTTCCGCATCCAGAACGATATCGCTGAATTCGAGCCGCTCTCCGACGCTCGCGGGCCGCACGCGGCGCAGCTGGGCGCGCACGCGGGCCATCAGCTCGACGAGAGAGAACGGTTTGACGACGTAATCGTCGGCGCCGGTTTCGAGCCCCCTCACCCGGTCGACCTCGTCCGAGCGTGCGGAAACCATGATGATCGGCACGCCGCGCGTTTCGCGGCGCATCTTCAGGCGGCGGCAGATCTCGATGCCCGACACACCCGGCAACATCCAGTCGAGCACGATGATGTCGGGCCGGTCCTCTTCGACGAGCATCAGCGCCTCGTCGCCGCTTTCGGCCCTGGAGACGACGAACCCCTCGGCCTCGAGGTTGTAGGCCAACACCTCGCGCTGCGCGGGCTCGTCCTCGACCACGAGGACCTTGGGGCTGGCGGTGGCGTCCGCCATCTAGACGTCCTCCTCCGCGGCGAAGGCGGTGGTGTCGCCTTTCGGGCGGATCTCTTCGGGGTAGTCTCCGGTCACAAGATAGATCACCTGGTCGGCGATGGATGTGACGTGGTCGCCGACCCGTTCCATGTTCTTGGCGATGAAATGCAGGTGCATGCAGGCGGTGATATTGCGCGGATCTTCCATCATGAAGGTGAGGAATTCGCGGAACAGAGCGTTGTACATCTGGTCCACATCGGCGTCGCGCTGGCGAACCTGTTCGGCAAGCTCGGCGTCCTTCTGGATATACGCGTCCAGTGCGTCTTTAAGCATGGCCTCAACCTCGCGCGCCATGCGCAGGATCGAACGCGAGGCGCCTTCGATCGGCTGCATCTGCGCGAGCACGCTTGTACGTTTCGCCAGGTTCTTGGTGTAATCACCGCAGCGTTCGAGGTTGGCGCTGATCTTGAGCACGCTGAGCACGGTGCGCAGGTCGCTGGCCGTGGGCGCGCGCAGGGCGATAACACGAGCGACTTCCTGGTTGATCTCCTCTTCCAGCGCGTCGATCTTGTCGTCGGTTTTGCGCACGCGCTGCGCCTTTTCTTCGTCGCGTTCCACGAGCGACAGCGCGCTGTCCTGGATTGAGGCCTCCACGAGGCCGCCCATCTTCATGATCAGCGCCTGCAGGGCCTCGAGGTCGCGATCGAAGGCGGAGGAAATATGCCGTTGTTCCATGGTCCTCTCCCCTACCCGATCCGGCCGCTGATATAGCTTTCGGTGCGCGGATCCTTGGGATTGGTGAAAATCTGCCCGGTCTCGCCGTATTCGACGAGGTTGCCGAGATGGAAGAAGGCGGTTTTCTGGCTGACCCGCGCCGCCTGTTGCATCGAGTGCGTCACGATCACCACCGAGAAATTTTCGCGCAGCTGTTCGATCAGGTCCTCGACCTGGCTTGTGGCGATCGGGTCGAGGGCCGAGCACGGCTCGTCCATCAACAACACCTCGGGTTCGGTCGCCACGGCGCGCGCGATGCAGAGACGCTGCTGTTGGCCGCCGGAAAGCCCGGTGCCGGGTTCGCCCAAGCGGTCCTTGACCTCGTCCCAGATCGCGCCGCGGCGCAGGGCCTTTTCGACGATGGCGTCGAGATCGGCCTTGGACTTTGCCAGACCGTGGATGCGTGGCCCGTAGGCCACGTTGTCGTAGATCGATTTCGGGAACGGGTTGGGTTTCTGGAACACCATCCCGACCTTGGCGCGCAACTGCACCGGATCGACCTTGGGGTCGTAGATGTCTTCGTCATCAAGCGTGATCTTGCCCTCGACGCGGGCCACCGAAATGGTGTCGTTCATCCGGTTGAGACAGCGCAGGAAGGTGGATTTGCCGCAGCCCGAGGGGCCGATGAAGGCGGTGACGGCCTTGTCCTCGATGTCGACATCCACGTCCTTGATCGCGTGGTTGTCGCCGTAGAAGACCTGCACGTCGCGCGCAGAGAATTTGATCGGTGCGGTCATGCCTGTAAGGGCCCTTTTTTCAAGTTTACCGGGTTCGGCGGAGGCTTACCAGCGCCGCTCGAACCGGCGGCGCAGGAGCACCGCGATGGTGTTCATCGCCACGAGGAAGATCAGCAGGATGATGATCCCGCCCCAGGCGCGTTCGTAAAATGCTGGGTCGGCGCGTTTGGCCCATTCGAAGATCTGCGCGGGCATCGCCGAGTTCGGCGACACGAACCCGTCGATCACGCCGTCGGGGTAGTTCGAGGCGATGAAGCCGACCATTCCGATGAGCAGAAGCGGCGCCGTTTCTCCGAGCGCCTGCGCGAGGCCGATGATGGTGCCGGTCAGGATGCCCGGGGCGGCGAGCGGCAGGACGTGGTGGAACACCGATTGCATCTTCGAGGCCCCTACCCCGAGCGCCGCATCCCGGATCGACGGCGGCACCGATTTGAGCGAGGCGCGGGTCGAGATGATAATCGTCGGCAGGGTCATCAGGGTCAGAACGAGGCCGCCGACCAGCGGCGCCGATTGCGGCAGGTGCATGAACTGGATGAAGACGGCGAGGCCGAGGATGCCGAAGACGATGGACGGGACGGCGGCGAGATTCGAGATGTTTACCTCGATGAGGTCGGTCCAGCGGTTCCTGGGCGCGAATTCCTCCAGATAGATGGACGCCGCCACGCCGATCGGCAGGCTGAGGGCCAGCACGACCAGCATCATGAAGAACGAGCCCAGCATCGCCACGCCGATGCCGGCGCTTTCGGCACGGGTGTCCGAGGCGTCGGCGCCGAGGACGAAATCCCAGTTGAAGGTTTTGGCGATCACCCCCGCGTCGCGCAATTGATCCACGATATCAAGATGTTCCGCGTCGAGGTTCTTGTCACGCGCGATGCTCTCGCGGGTCACGCGCCCCTTGAAATAGCCGTCCACCCGGCTCGCGGCGAGGACCTTGAATTGTTGCGTGGTGCCGATCAGTTCCGGGTTGGCGAGAACGAAGTCGCGGACCTGCGCCGGGACCGAGGCGGACAGGATCTTGCGATAGTCCTTGGCCTTTTCGAAGGGTGTTTCGATGCCCAGCTCCGCGACCTTGGCCTGCAGCGCGGCGTCGATGAGTGGCGCGTAGCCGAAGGTCGAGACCTTCTTGAGATCCACCGGATCGCGGTTGCCGTTCTTGTCGAGCTTGTCCTCGCGCAGCTCGATCTGAAGCGTCACGAAGGTTTGTTGAAAGCCGCGGCTGCCGTTCCAGATGATCGTGGTCAGAAGCATGACGAGGAATGCGAGGCCGATGCCGACGGCGATCAGGCCGTAGAGCTTGAACCGGTCCTCGGCGGCGTTGCGCTTGCGGGTGCGCTCGTCGACGGCCAGAAGCGAGGTCTTGGTGCGCGGGGCAGTCGTGTCGGGCACAGGCGTGCTGCCAGCGGTCGCGTCGGTCATTCGTACTGCTCCCGGTATTTGCGCACGATGTAGAGCGCGAGGACGTTGAGCCCCAGCGTGATGACGAAAAGCGTGATGCCGAGCGCGAAGGCCACCAGCGCCTCGGGCGAGGCGAAGTCAGAGTCACCGGTGAGCTGGCTGACGATCTTGGCCGTGACGGTGGTCATCGCCTCGAAGGGGTTCATCGAGAGCTTCGCCGCCGCCCCTGCCCCGAGCACCACGATCATCGTCTCACCGATGGCACGGCTGGCCGCAAGAAGCACCGCGCCGACGATGCCCGGCAGGGCGGCGGGCAGGATCACCTGGCGCACGGTTTCGCTCTGCGTGGCGCCAAGGCCCAGCGAGCCGTCGCGCATCGCCTGAGGGACTGCGTTGATGATGTCGTCCGACAGCGAGCTCACGAAGGGGATCAGCATGATGCCCATCACCAGCCCCGCCGTCATGACCGCTGTGCCGCCCGCCATCCAGCCGACGCCCAGCAGGCCCCCGTTCCCGAAGACATCCACCAGCAGCGGCCCCACCGTGAGCAGCGCAAAAAGGCCGTAGACGATGGTCGGGATGCCGGCGAGGATCTCGATCAGCGGCTTGGCGAAGGCGCGCACCGCGGGCGAGGCGTATTCCGCGAGATACACGGCCGAGAAGAGCCCGATCGGCACGGCGACCAGAAGCGCGATGATCGAGATGTAGAGCGTTCCCCAGAGAAGCGGCAGGACACCGAGGTCCGAGGCCCCTCCCCGGCCCGAAAAGCTCGGTGCCCAGGAGGTGCCGAAGAAGAAGTCACTCGCCTTGTAGAGCTGGAAGAATTCCCAGGTGTTGAAGATCAGCGAGAAGACGATGCCGATGGTGGTCAGGATCGCGATCGAGGCCGCAGCGATCAGCAGGACAAGGATGCCGCGTTCGACCACGTTGCGGGCGCGGAAATGGGCATGGGTCCGCGACCAGGAGAGGCAAAAGCCCCCGAGTGCCAGCGCCAGAGCGACGGCGGTCATCAGGATCGCGCCCGTGCCGGAGACGTCGCGATAGCGTTGCGCGGCGTTCAGCACTTCGGGGCCGACCTCGGAGCCCAAAGCGACGCCGACCTCGGAAAGTTGTTCGCGGACCGCGTCGCCTTCGGCGCGCAAGTTGTCGGCTTCCTCGTCGGTCATCGCGCCTTGGGCCACGGCGACGTCGAGCCCCTCTGCCAAGCGACGCACATCGCTCATCACAAGCCCGCGCGAGCCGCCCTCGGGGATCGCGCTGTCGGGGATCAGACCCGAGACGCGCCAGTCGAGGTAAAGCGGCTGCGCCAGAAGCCAGACCACGATCACGAGAAACGGCGTGACAGCGGTGAAAAGCGCGACATTGGCGCCGTAGAAGGATGGCAACGAGTGCAGGCCGCGGGCGTCTCCTCCGGCGGAACTCAACGCACGCCGACGGCCGGCAATATAGCCGGCCGCGGACAGCGCGAGGATGACGAGGATCAGCCAGAGGAGCGGCATGTGGACGTCCTAACCTGTTGAAGGAGCGAAAAAACCCGGTGGCGCGAAGAATCCCGCGCCGCCGGTTACCGGGAACGGATTACATGGTCTCTTCGTTGAAGATGGCCTCTTGCGTCTCGGCCAGTGCCGGGTCCGAGACCAGCCCGTATTCGGCAAGCGGGCCGTCGGGCCCGGCGATCTCGTCGGCGACGAAGAACTCGGCGAATTCCTTCAAGCCCGGGATCACCCCAATATGCGCCGCCTTGACGTAGAAGAACAGCGGCCGCGACACCGGGTATTCGCCGGTCGAGATCGTGTCGGTGGACGGGATAATCCCGGCCATGGTGGCGACCTTCAGCTTGTCGGTGTTGTTCTCGTAGAACGCGAGGCCGAAGACGCCGATGCCGCTCGCATTGGCGTCGATGCGGGCGAGCGTCTCGGTGTAGTCGCCGTCGATATCGACCGAGCGGCCGTCTTGGCGCACATCGAGGCAGGCGTCCTCGGCGTCGTCCTCGGACATGCCGGCCTCGATCATCGCGGCCATGGCGCCGGTGTCCTCGCAGCCTTTCAGAAGCACCTTGTCCTCGAAGACCTCACGCGTGCCGTGCTTGGTGCCGGGGATGAACATGGTGATCTCGGCATCCGGCAGATCGCCGTTGAACTCGGCCCAGGTGGTGTAGGGGTTGTCGACGAGCGCGCCGTCTTTCAGCACCTTGGCGCCGATGGCATTGTAGATGTCGGCCTGCTCGAAAGCGTCATAGGCCGGACCGTCGAGCTGGCTGGCGAAGACGATGCCGTCATAGCCGATGCGGACCTCGATGATGTCGGTCACGCCGTTCTCGGCGCAGGCGGCGATTTCCTTTTCGCGGATCTGGCGCGAGGAATTGGCGATGTCAGTGTGCTCTTCGCCGACGCCCTGGCAGAAGCGCTTGAGGCCAGCCGAAGAGCCGCCCGATTCGACCACCGGGGTCGGGAAGTCGAAATTCTCGCCGAAGGCCTCGGCAACGATCGACGCATAAGGCAGCACGGTCGACGACCCGGCGATCTGCACGTTGTCCCGGGTTTGCGCCAGCGCGCCCGTCGCGCAGACGGCCGAAATCGCCAGCGAAGTGGCGGTGAGTTTCGCAATGGACATGGATCTCTCCTTGATGGGTTCCTAGAGGCCGCCTCGTCCAAAGCGCCCCCCTGTGAAGCGCTGGCTAGTCGCCGGTGACTGTGCTTTTGTGACAGTATTGTAATAGATTTATGACAGTCGGGGCCGGGACGCGGGTCTTGGGCCAAGCGCCCATTTATATATCGTAGTTTGAATAGATTAGCCGGCGTTCTTGATGTGACTTCTTTTGTCCACAGGATGTATCGGGGATCGGAATTTAGGAGATTGGCGGCCCGTTCTGCCGCTGGTGGAGAAGACCGGTGCGCGCGCAGGCGAATCCCGGGGAATCAGCGCGGCGACGGCGTGTCGTCTTCGTGCCGCAGGGCGACGATGAACCGGGTCCCCTCGCCCGGCTTGCTTTCGATGCGCAGCCGTCCACGATGCCGGTTCACGATATGCTTGACGATGGCAAGGCCGAGCCCGGTGCCGCCCATCTCGCGGCTGCGATGGCTGTCGACGCGGTAGAAGCGTTCGGTCAGGCGTGGGATGTGGATTGCCTCGATCCCGTCGCCGTCATCCGCCACCTCGATCCGCACCGCGGGCGCACGCAGGGTCTCGTCGCGGTCGAGCGTGGTCAGCTCCACTCGCACGGAGCCGTTGGAGTACTTAATGGCGTTTTCCATCAGGTTGGTGAGCACCTGCAGGATCTGGTCCGCATCACCCGGCACCAGCACCGTGTCGTCGGTGCCCTCGACGGTGATCTCGACGCCGTTTTCCTTGGCCAGCGGCCCCAGCGACATTGTGGCCGAGGTCACCAGCCCGGCCACGTCCACCGGCGTCGTCGGGCGCTGGCGCTCTTCGGTCTCAACTTTGGAGAGCGACAAGAGGTCCTTGATCAGCCGGCTCATCCGGGTCGCCTCGCGCTCCATGATCTCCAGGAACCGTTCGCGGGCGGCGGCGTCGTCCTTGGCCGGGCCGCGTAGGGTTTCGATGAAACCCAGGACGGCGGTGAGCGGCGAGCGCAGCTCGTGGCTGACATTGGCGACGAAATCGCGGCGCATCTGGGTGGCGGCCTGGACGTGGCTGACATCCTCGAAGGTCAGCATAACGCCGGACAGGCCGTCGCTATCGACCGGTGTGGCCTGCATCTGGAATGTGGTGTCGCCCGAGGTGTCACGGCTGAGGAACTGGGCCGAAGCGGGTTCGCCACCGTTGAGCGCGGTCTCGACGCAATCCAGCACCGTCGGCTGGCGCAGCACGGTGATGTAGTGCCGGCCCTCGATGGCCGCGCCGAAAAGCGCCTTGGCCGGGTCGTTGGCGGCGCTGACGCGCTCTTCGCGATCGATCATCACCAGCGGGACCGGTACCGCCTGCAAGAGCGTGGCGATCTGGTCGGGGATCATGCCTTGGCGGCGGCGCTGAGCGCGGCGTGGAATTCTTCTGTCAGCAGGTCGATATCCTCGACACCGACGGAGACGCGGAAAAAGCCCTCGGACATGCCCAGTTCCGCCCGCGCCTCGGGCGTCAACGCCCGGTGCGACGAGGTCGCGGGGTGGCTGAGTGTGGTGCCGATGTCGCCCAGCGTGGGGGCAAAGGCGATATCCGGCGCGGCGCGGACGAGGGCATTTGTGGCCTCACGCCCGCCCTCGATCTCGAAGCTGACCATGTTGCCGCCGCGGTCACCCAGCAGATGCGCGGCGCGGTTGTGGTCGGGGTGATCGCCGCGCGTGGGATAGAGCACGCGCTTGACGCCGGGCATCTGCACAATGGCCTCGGCGAGGGCGGTTGCGTTCTGTTCGGCGCGGTCGTAGCGCAGTTCGAACGAATAGAGCCCGCGTTCGGCCAGCCAGCAGTCGAAGGGGCTGGGCGTGAGGCCGAGCGTGACGGCGGTGTCGTAGATCGCCTTGCGGTGGTCCGGGTCGCGGACCGCGATATAGCCCAGCGTGGCGTCCGAATGTCCGGCGAGCAATTTCGTGACCGAATGGATCACCAGGTCCGCGCCATGCTCGAAGGGTTTGAAGGCGCGGGGCGTGGTGAAGGTGTTGTCGACGGCGAGGATGAGACCGCGGTCTCTCGCCAGCTTCGCGATACCGTCGACATCCGAGACCCGCAGCGTCGGATTCGAGACGACCTCGATCAGGATCATCCGCGTCTCGGGGCGGATCGCCGCCTCCATCGCCGCGACATCCGTCGGATCGGCGAGGGTCGTCGTGATCCCCATCCGCGGCAGCTCTTCCCGCATCATGCGCATCGAGCGGCCGTAAAGCTGGTTGCCGCCCAGCACGTGATCGCCGGTCTTCAGAAGCCCTAAAAACGCCGCCGTCACCGCGGCCATGCCACTGCCGGTGACGAGACCGCCCTCGATGCCCTCCATCCCGTCGATCTTGCATGCCAACACATCGGCGTTGGGATGCCCCTCGCGGGCATAGGCGTAGCCGGCCGCCCTGCCCTCGTAGAGATCGTCGAGCGCGTCGGGGCTCTCGGCCGCATAGACCACCGAGGGCTGCAGCGGAGTGACCAGCACACGGCTGTCGCTTTGCGGAAAGCCCGTGCGGCGGACGAGGGATTTCGGTGTCTTCATGCTCTCTCCCGGGAACGGAATTCGGGTCGAATTCCGGCAAATTTTCCGCAGCGGAAAATTGTCACGCGCGTGGCCGCAATCCCGCGCGGAACCGTCGCATATTCTCCTGGTAATGTGTCGCCGATGCGACAAGTCCCGCGGCGGCGGCGTCATCGAGTTCGCGTACCACCTTGCCCGGCGCACCCATGACAAGCGAGCGCGGCGGGATCACCTTGCCTTCCGTGATCAGCGCCCCTGCCCCGATCAGGCTGCCCGCGCCGATCACGGCGCCATTCAGCACCGTGGCGCCCATGCCGATCAGCGCGCCGTCCTCGATGGTGCAGCCATGCAGCATCGCCTTGTGGCCGATGGTGCAATTCGTGCCGATCGTCAGCGGAAAGCCCAGGTCGGTATGCAGCACGCAGTTTTCCTGGATGTTGCTGCCGGGGCCGACCTCGATCACCTCGCCGTCGCCGCGCAGGGTGCTGCCAAACCAGACCGAGCTGCCCTTGTGCAGGATCACGCGGCCGATCACGTTGGCATCGGGCGCGACCCAGAAATCGCCGTCCTCCGGCGTCTCGGGCGCGTGGTCGTCCAGGATATAGAGGGTCATGTGCGCTCCTCGAATTCTGCGTTCAGCCGGCGCACGAAATCGCTGAGACCGGGTTGGCGGCCGCGGCGCAGGCGTTCGGCGGTCAGGATCGTGCGCAACTCCTCGGCGGCCTCGTCCAGATCGCGGTTGATCAGCACATAGTCGTATTCCGCCCAATGGCTGATCTCGTCGAGACTCTTCTGCATCCGGCCCGCGATCACCTCGTCGCTGTCCTGGGCGCGGCCGCGCAGGCGGTTTTCCAGTTCGGCGATCGAGGGCGGCAGCACGAAAACCGAGACCACGTCCTTGCCTAAAGCAGAGTTGCGGATCTGTTGCCCGCCCTGCCAATCGATGTCGAAGAGCACGTCGTTGCCGGCGGTGATCGCCTTTTCGACCGGGCCCAGGGGCGAGCCGTAGAGATTGCCGAAGACCTCGGCATGCTCCAGCATCTCGCCTTGCGCGACCATCTCTTCGAAGGCCTCACGGCTGCGGAAGTAGTATTCCCGTCCGTCCTCCTCGCCCGGCCGCGGCGCGCGCGTGGTGGCGGAGATGGAAAACGCGATCGACGGGTCCCACGCGCGCAGGGACCGCGCCAGGGTCGACTTTCCCGCGCCCGAGGGCGAGCTGAGGATGATCAACAGACCGCGCCGGGCCATGGCTTACTCCACGTTCTGCACCTGCTCGCGCATCTGATCGATGGTGGCCTTGAGGTCAAGGCCGACGCGGGTGAGCTCGGCAGACTGCGCCTTGGAGCAGAGCGTGTTGGCCTCGCGGTTGAATTCCTGGGCGAGGAAGTCGAGCTTGCGGCCTGCCGGCGCGTCCGAGGCGAGAAGGTCGCGCGCGGCCGTGACATGGGCGCCCAGGCGGTCGATTTCCTCGGTCACATCCGCCTTCACCGCGATCATCGCAAGTTCCTGCGCCACGCGGTCGGCATCCGCGCCTTCACTGTTGCTGAGCACGCGGGCAAGGTTCTCGCGCAGCTTCTCAGCGATCTGCGGCTTGCGCTCTTCGGCAAGGCGTGCGGCCTCGGCGGTAAGTACCTCGATCCGGTCCAGCTGCTTGGTGATGACCTCGGCCAGCGCCGCGCCCTCGGTAGCGCGCATGGCGTCGAAGGCCGCGACCAGCCCGTCGATCTGAGCCAGCAGCGCCCTGGTCAGCGCCTCGGTGGCGTCCTCGGTCGATTGCGTGGCGACGACGCCGCGGAGGCTTAGAAGATCAGCGCCGGAGGGCTTGGCCAGCGTCACGCCTTTCTCGGCGGCGGCCCGTTCCACCTGCACCAGCTGATCCAGCGCCCGGTCGAGCGCGGCGGGGTCCAGTGCCTCGGCGCTGCCCTCGGAGGTGCGCGCCAGCTTCAGCCCCAGAGTAATGTTGCCCCGGGTGGCGACCTTGGCCACCGCCGCGCGCACCGGCTGATCGAGTCCCTCGATCCAGTCGGGCAGGCGTAAACGGATATCCAGGCCCCGCGCATTGACCGCGCGCATGTCCCAGGCCCAGGCCCAACCTTCCGCCTCGCCCTTGGCGGACGCAAATCCGGTCATGGAATTAACCATTGGTATTAACCATTTAGAGTCTTTTTGCCTCGATTTTGCCGCATTTCGTGCGATGTTAAGAAACGGGTAACGACGATGACCGTAGACTTAACAGACGGGGTGACGGGCTACAATCGATGGCCCATCCTCCGCAATGCGAATGGATGACGGGATGGAGCTGACATATGCGACCGGGGACAAGGTTGTACGTCTCGGCCGAGGGCGATCGGCGATGAGCTTTCCGGCGATTTCCCAGGTGGACGCCTATTGGGAGGCCCTGCGCGATGGGCGGTTGATGCCGAAACGCGCCGAAGTCGATCCGCGCGGGCTCGAGTCGGCGCTGGAATTCGCGTTTATCCTGGAACGGATCGCGCCCGGCGTGGGCCGGTTCCGGATCGCGGGCATGCACCTTAACGATCTTCTGGGCATGGAGGTCCGGGGCATGCCGCTGACGGCGATGTTCGAGCCGGGTTCGCGCGACAAGGTTCAAGACACGCTGATGGCGGTCACCGACACGCCGAAAGTGGCCGATCTGATGCTGAGCAGCGAGCGCGGCATCGGGCGTCCGGCGCTCAAGGCGCGGATGTGGCTGGCGCCGCTGGCCACCGACACCGGCGGGCCGCCACGGGTGCTGGGATGCCTGCAAACCACGGGCCATATCGGCCGCACACCGCGCCGCTTTGCCGTGGATCAGGTGCATACGCGGCGGATCCTGGTCACCGCCGGTGCCGCGCCCGTGCCGGACCCGGTCGACCCGGCCCCGGCGCGGGCACCCGCCCCGACCACTGCCCGCGCGCTGGCCGAGGCCCCTGCCCCGTTCAAGCCGGCGCCGAAGACCGGAAAACCGCATCTGCGGCTCGTGAAGAACGACTGACCAAAACTCGCGGAAAAGGGAAGGACCGCAGCGCAGACGCGCCGCGGCCCTTTTTGCATTAGCGCAGAAATCAGACCGCGGCGGCCTGCTGTCCGTTGCGGCGCGCGATCAGCTCTTCGGCGACAAGGAAGGCCAGTTCCAGCGCCTGGGAGGCGTTGAGCCGTGGGTCGCAAGCGGTGTGGTAGCGGTCCGAGAGGTCCTCGTCCGTTACCGCCCGCACGCCACCGGTGCATTCGGTCACGTCCTTGCCGGTCATCTCGAAATGCACGCCGCCGGGGATCGTGCCCTCGGCCTTGTGGATCGCGAAGAACTCCTGCACCTCGCGCAAAACGCTCTCGAAAGGCCGGGTCTTGTAGCCAGAAGCCGACTTGATCGTGTTGCCGTGCATCGGATCGCAGGACCAGACCACATTGGCGCCCTCTTCGCGCACCGCGCGGATCAGGCGCGGCAGGTGCTCGGCCACATTGCCCGCGCCGAAGCGCGCGATCAGGGTCAGCCGGCCGGCTTCGTTTTGCGGGTTCAACGTCGCCATCAGCGATTTTAGATGCCCGGTGGTCATCGAGGGACCGCATTTCAGCCCAACGGGGTTCTGAACGCCCCGGGCATATTCCACATGCGCGCCATCGGGCTGCCGCGTGCGGTCGCCAATCCAGATCATGTGGCCGGACCCAGCGATCGTGGTGCCGGTGGTCGAATCGACGCGGGTGAGCGCCTCTTCGTATTCCAGCAGAAGCGACTCATGGCTGGTGTAGAAATCCACCGTCGAGAACTCATGGGTGGTGCCGGACGTGATCCCGGCGGCGGCCATGAAGTCGATCGTGTCCTGGATCCGGTTGGCGATGTCGCGGTAACGCGCGGCGTCATCGGCATCCGTAAAGCCCAGCGTCCAGGCGTGCACGTGGTGCATGTCGGCGAAGCCACCGGTCGAGAAGGCGCGCAGCAGGTTCAGCGAGGCCGCCGCCTGGGTGTAGGCCTGCAGCATGCGCTGCGGATCGGGGATCCGCGCCTCGGGCGTGAAGTCGAATCCGTTGATGATGTCGCCGCGGTAGCTGGGCAGTTCGACGCCGTCGACGGTCTCGGTCGGGGCCGAGCGCGGTTTCGCCATCTGGCCCGCCATCCGGCCGACCTTCACCACCGGCACCTTAGCGCCGAAGGTCAGCACCATCGCCATCTGCAGGAAGACCTTGAACGTGTCGCGCAGATTGTCGGCGGAGAATTCATCGAAGCTCTCGGCGCAATCGCCACCTTGAAGAAGGAAAGCCTCACCACGGCACACCGCGCCAAGCTTGTCCTTCAGCCGCCGGGCCTCGCCGCCAAAGACGAGCGGCGGATACTTGGCGAGCTGCGCCTCAACGGCGTTCAGCGCGGCGGCATCCGTATACTCGGGCATCTGGACCCGAGGCTTGTTGCGCCATCCAGACTTGTCCCAATCGCTCATCGTCTCTCTCCAGACATCGGGGTTGCGGTTAATCGAGCCCCGCTTATAGGCAGGTCTTGTTGAGGTGAAAACCGCGAAATGCCCCCAATTTCACTCGCATGGGTGGAAACGGTGCGTTTTTGAGCCGCCATCCCTTGATCGCGCCCGGCAAACCTGTTTCGGTCTTGGGCACCTTAAGGGAAGTCGCCAGCCCGCATGGAACCGAGTCGCCATATCGTCGAGGTCGAAGACACCCAGCGCAAGCCGCGCCGGTTCATCTTCGTTCTCTTGAACAACTTCACCATGCTGTGCTTTGCCAGCGCGCTGGAGTCGTTGCGGATCGCGAACCGGATGTCGGGACGCGACCTATACGAATGGGTGCTGGCGGGGGAAGGCGGCGAAGAGGCGCGGTGCTCGGCCGGGACGGGTTTCAAACTCGACATCGATCTCGACGAGATGAACCGCGACGATACGATCCTTGTCTGCGGCGGGATCGATGTGCAGGCGGCCTCGACCAAGCGCGTGCTGAACTGGCTGAGGCGCGAGGCGCGGCGCGGGGCCGTGATCGGCGGGCT
>JAAUYH010028940.1_pt1 | contig 22842 bp, 15 predicted proteins | sample 7278061 | NCBI WGS metagenome assembly JAAUYH01 (sample SAMN14350203, study PRJNA611818) | marine sediment metagenome | isolation source: surface marine sediment (0.6m) | place: French Polynesia: Moorea | collected 2018-08 | reverse complement strand
GAAGGGAGTTATCGATTTCCATTTCATTCATTGTAATTAACGACTAGGACAATATTTAGCAGCAGCAATTGTGAAAATTGTTGTAGAGAGAACGGCCATGTTTCACTCCTAAGAGTACGAAAGTATACCTTTCTGAATTGATATTGTTAGGAAAACGGTCTAGATTTGCAGTACAAAATATGGTAGACAAAAACAATTCGATCATTTCCTCAAGAACTGGCCCCATTAGCAACGGAAAACTGAATAACAGGCCCATGATTCATACAAACAGAATCACGAGCGCACTTCTAACATCACTATTCTTGAGGTTGCACTTCGGGCCAGTCTGTTGAACATTAACGATTCTACCTTAACCTGCGGTCTCCTTACTTCCGGTCAACGGCCATGATCGAACAATCTCTCCATGGCCACCAAACTTGGGCAATAGAACTAGTATAAAATGCTGGGCGGGATGCCGGAAACGAAATCAAGCAAGCAATCCAGCAAATCTACATTCCCCAACCTCCCAACAACACTCAGCACATTACAATGAAGACCGCTGTGTTCGCATTCTTCGGCCTCGTCGCCACCGCCTTCTCCGCCAAGGTTGACCTCTCCTCGCTCGAGGGCGTGATGGCCAAGGGCATGGGTGGCGTCACCTCGGCTGCGGTCGCTGACAAGAGCTCCGGCGCAGCCTCGGGTGCCACCGACGGTGACGGTGCAGTCCTCGGCATGGCTCAGCCCGGTGGTGCTCTGGCTGGTGCCCTTTCCTCCCCGTACTTGTAAGTCTTACGCATATTTCGACAACTGCGAAAGCTTCAGTAAGTCGTTGGAGTGGTTGTTTGCTTTTACGCTAGCTTCTGGGAATGAATGGACGATTTCTCGATTTCGTCTTGTAATCTGATTTGTTTAGAATACTGAGATACAAATAAACTTCCCATGTTCACTACATCCGATGCCTACTTTGCTTAAGCACTCCAGCCATGAAAGCCACACTATGAATTCAGTGTGCATGGCACACTATTCCTTTCGTACGTAGCGACTCAACCGAACACATAGCCGGAAGCCTGAAAAGTGAACGAATTAGGCAGCATTCCGATCAAATTCCTACATCCTAAGTTAGTTTACCACGCCTTCACTACTTTCACATCGAAGATGAGGTCCGTGTTCGGCTTGATATCGGGTGGGGCGCCCCTCTTTCCGTACGCGAGTGCGGAGGGCACCTCGACGACGCGTTCGCCACCCTCGCGCATCCCGGCGACGCCGATGTCAAATCCCTTGATGCATTCGCCGATGCCGAGCCGGAACTTGAACGCATGCTTCGTGGACTTATCCACCACCTTCCCATTCGGCAGCGACAACGTGTACTTCACCGCCACATTCCTTCCTTTCCTCACCGGATTTCCCGTTCCTATTAGTACATCACGAATCTTCAGTCCGCTCTTCAATGTCTTCGTGTCCTTTCGCCTCGGCGGATCTTCGCTCTTTTTCACGGGCTGCGCCAGCGCCTTACGCACTGCTTCCTCAGCTTCGTCGTCTTCGCTCGATTTGATTTCCACCTCTTTCACAACCTTCTTTTTCATCTCTTTTTTCTCCTTTTCCGACTTCTTCGCCGTACTTTTCGCTTCAACTTTCTCCGACTTGGTTGATTTGCCTTCCTTCTTTTCCGTGACTTCATCGCTCCCCTGCTTCAAGCGTTTCGCGGGACCTTGCGCCACATCATCTGTAACCTCGGGCTTTCGGCCCTTCTTCGCCTCTTTCTCCTGCACTTGCTCATCCTCGACCTCGACGTCGTCATCCGAGGCGTCGTCCGCCGTGCGGAACTGGAAGCCGGGGTCCATTTTCGCGCCGACGATGTGGACGACGGCGCCGTCAATCTTGGGTCCAGCGAGGCGGAAGCCGATGTTCGAGGTGAAGAACGTCTTTAGCATGCAGGTCTGCAGGCCGTTGGCGGAGAACACGACCATGCTCTTCGCGTTGTCCTCGTCGTCGGGGGAGAAGACGTTGAGGCACACGCGCGCCCTGGGGTTCTTGGGTGGGGTGAGCAGGCACGCGTTGGACACGAGCAGCTGCGCGCCGGGCTCACATTGCAGCACGGCGACCTTGTCGGAGGTGACCTCGATGCCGAAGAACGTGCTCATCGCGCGTGCGGTCGCCCGGGGCCGCTGCGATTCGGTGGTTTTATTCGGTTGCCGTGGTAAGCCTGAAATTTCGTAATTTTTCTACTTACCCGGATCAACGCGTGGGCGTCGGCGGAGTACTGACGTGCCCGACATGACGCCCGCTGACGCGAACGGGATTGCCACCGCGCGCGCGTCCGCCGCGAAGAAGCGCAAGCGCAACAAATCGGCACGTTCCAACGGCACGCCGAAACGGGCGGCTCAATCATCGACGAATGCGGCGACGCCTGTCGAACCGAAACTAGAGCCGGCGGCGGTGTTGGAGGAGAGACTGCAACGCGATGCGGTTCGCGAAGCCAACTGCATGCTGCAGCTCGTCAAGCACATTCGGCCCGGCGGCGCCGACTGCGTGCGCGCTACGAACGCGATACGCCGTGGCCTGGGCGCGCTCGTCGAGCACGTGCGCGGCGACGATAAGCTGAAGGCGTGGGTCGCCTCGCTGCGGGCGCAGCTGTACAAGGCCCTGGTGAGCGTGGTCAAGTCCGAGGAGTCGTCCGACGCTGAAGTGGAAATCGCGCTCGCCGTTTGTTCCCTCGGTGGCGAGCGCGCGTGGAAGCCGACCGTGCTGGCGGCGCTGAAATCCCGCAATGACTTTGGCTGTCACACAATAGCGCGCTGCTTCGTGCTCCGCTTCGCAGACCTGCGTCTCTACACCCTGCGTGCGCTAGCGGAAGCGAAGAAGCTCAATGGTGCACGTGCACTCATCCTGCTTGACGCGTGCAAGGAGCCACCACTTCGCGCGCGTGTGCACGACGCCGGCGACGAAAACGAGGGTGCTGCCGCAGTTAAGGAGAGCGCGCCCCTGAAATGGGCGTACGGGAAGGCGTGGCTACGAGCGCTGCCCGCCATCGACGCGGAAGACCTCGCCGGTGCGCTACGCCGTCTACGCGTGGAGGTATTGCCACGCGTCGGCGACCCGCTGTCATTCGCCGACGTGCTGACCAAGTACTACAACAACGTCGGGCGCGCCGATGTGTGCGTGGCGTCGCTGGACTCGCTGTTCTACCTCATCTCGAAGCACGGGCTTGACTATCCGCTATTCTACCCGAAGCTGTACGCGCTGCTCACGCCGGCGGTGTTGTGGGAGTCGGCCGACGTCGATAAGCGGTTTCTCGAGCTCACGTCCAAGTTCCTCACGTACGACGTGAGCCTGTCGGGCGGCCTCGCCGCGGCGTTCGTGAAGCGCCTCACGCGGCGCGCGCTGCACGCGCCCCCCGCCGTCACGCTGTGGTGCCTGCGCGTCGCGCTCGACATGCTGTACCGCCACCCCAACGTGTCGCACCTCGTGCACCGCTCGCTCTCCCTGTTCGACGCGCCCGCCGAGCTGGCCGAGCTCCGCGGCGAGGACCCCTACGACGACGCATGCCTCGACCCCCAGGAGAGCGGCGCGGCCGCCAGCTCGCTGTGGGAGCTGGAGTGCCTGCGCACCCACGTCTCGCCCGCGGTGACGCGGCTGGTTGCGAGCTTTTCGCGCGACGTGCGCAAGAAGCCGTTGCCGCCGCCTGGCTCCGCCGCAGACTACGCGTCGCTCTCGTTCGCCGACATTTTTGAGGGCGAGTTTCGCCGCCGTGCGAAATCGACGCCGATCGCGTACGACGCGCCTGGCTGTGCGCCCGGTGTACACGAGTTCCGTGAGGACCTCGGCGATGCTTTGCAATGGAGATAACTTATGTGTAGTCAGTAAACGTACTAGTAGTTGACGACCACGTGCTTATCTAGTCATCAAATCTCTTTTCATTACTCCTTGGGCTTTCATCCTGACTTCTACCACCACAAACTGCAGACACGAAACTACAAACGTCCAAAGTATTACCAAGACTTGGGCAACACACAGCCGACACCTCGCCCTCTCCGAACAACCAAGAAATCGCGTGCGGCACAGTGCAATAGAGCGTGAAAGTATAGTTTACCATGTGCAAACTATACCTGCACCCACAACGGCGTACGAAGCGGTGTGCGCACCAGCTAATGAATAAGGAAAGTTAAAGTTCAACGAGAGGGCACAAAAACATCTGCACACGGGGCAACGCCCGCGCGCGCACCATACGAACTAATTGACGATCTCGGTGTCGGCCTTCTTCACCGGTTCCTCCTTCGTGTCCACGACCTCGGCGTCGACAACGGCGTCCTCAGCCGCCCCCTCCTTCGCGTTCAGCTCGTCGATGGCTTCCTTGCCTGTTTGGGACTTGAGCATCTCGTCCAACTTCGGGTCGTTCATGACGGCGCCGCCGGCGCCCTCCATCATGTCCTTGATGCTACCCATGGGCCCGGCCTCGGGGTTCTTGGGCGGGTCGGGGATGACGACTTCCGGCGCCGAGATGGCGGAGCTCACGAGCGACGACACACGTTTCGCGAACGCGCCACTGCTGTCAAGCGGGTAGCCGCCCGTGAGCAATGCGAGTTCGTACACGAGCATCGCCGTTTGCTTGATGGAGTCATCAGATGCACTGGCCGCACCCTCGAGTCGCGTCTTGATGTCAGAGATGATGGGATGCTTCGGGTTAATTTCTAATGTACGCGAGCGACTCATGAATCCAGTCATTCCCGCATCACCGCCGCCACCCGCCTCCTTCATGTACCGCTCCATGGTGGGGCTCACACCGAAGGCGCTCTGAATTATCGCGGAGGGCGATTCGGTCAGTCGGTCACTCAGTTGCACCTTGCCGACCTTGTCCGACAGCAGCTTGGTGAAGAAATCCACCACATCTTTGTAGCCCTCGGCCAATTTCTCATCCTCTTTCTTCTCATCCTCGCTCTTCAGGTCATCCATCTTGAACGCATCCTTCGAGATGTCGACCAATTCAAACGTGGTGTCCTCCTTGTCATCCGCATTGCGCTTGCTCTTGTACGAGCCCATGTTCTGCACCGTGATCTCATCAATGGGCTCGACCATGAACAACACCTCGTAGCCCTTCTTGCGGAGCTTCTCCATGACGGGGGCCGACTCACCTTCCGTGCGCGACGTGGCCGTGACGTAGTAGATGTCCTTCTGCCCCTCCTTCATGCGCTTCACATAGTCATCAAGGAACGTGAACTCCTCCTTGCTGTTGGTACTGGGCCACATGGTGAGCTTGGTGAGCTGGTCCCTGTACTCCTCACCCTCAATAATCCCGGCCTTGATGTATCGGCTGAACTCCTTCCAGAAGGTGTTGTAGTCCTTGCCCTTGTCCTTGATGGCGTTGAACATGTCGATGGCCTTGCGTACGAGGCGCTTGGAGATGACCCTGAGGACGCGGCTCTTCTGCAAGATCTCACGCGACACGTTGAGGGGGAGGTCCTCGCTGTCGATGACGCCGCGGAGGAAGCATAGCCAGCGGGGGATGAGGTCTTCGAAGGAGTCGGAGATGAAGACGCGCTTGACGTAGAGCTTGAGGAGGCGGCCCTTGTCCTCGAACATGTTCTGGCGCAGGTCGGGGGGGATCGTGGGCGGTGTGAACAGGATGGCGCGGAACTCGATGTCGCCCTCGACGGCGAAGTGCGTATGCGCCATGGGCGCCTGCCAGTCCTTGGCGATCTGCTTGTAGAACTCCTCGTACTCGGCGTCCTTCACGTCGCGCGCCTTGCGCATCCAGATCGGCTTCAGCTCGTTGATCTGCGCCCACTCCTCCACCGTGCGCGGCACCTTCTTCATCTTCGGCTTCCCGTCCTCTTCCTTCTCGTCCCCGTCCGGAACCTCGTCGTACTCCGTGCGCTGCTTCCATCCGAAGATGGGGAAGCTGATGAACTCGGAGTACTTCTTCATTAGCTCATTCAGCTTGAAGTTGTCCAGGAATTCCTTGCTGTCCTCCTTCACCTTCAGCGTGATACGGGTACCGACGCCGGCCTTGAGTGGCTCCGAGTCATCCTCCGTGACTGTGTACGAGCTGTCTGCGGTACTTTCCCATCGATATTGGGGGGAGTTGGGGTCGGTGTGCGACTTACTGACAACAGTGACTTTCTCTGCTACCAAGTACGCAGAGTAGAAGCCAACACCGAACTGGCCAATGAGTGACATGTCCTTCGCACCCTCGCCAAGGGCCTCAGCGAACTTCGAGGTGCCCGAAGTGGCGATGGAGCCCAAATTGTTAATGAGCTCCTGTCGTGTCATTCCAACGCCACCATCTTCGATGGTAATCGTCCCAGCATCCTTATCGGCCTTGACGTAAATGTTGAGCGAGTCCGCGGCCGCCCCCTCCGAAACGGAAAGGAAACGACGCTTGTCACATGCATCAGCGGCGTTGGAGACCAACTCACGGAGGAAGATCTCCTTGTTGGAGTAGAGCGAGTTGATGATGAGGGTCATCACACGGCTGACCTCGGCCTGGAACTCGAAGGTCTCGGACTTCTTCTCGTCAGCCTTGGGCGGCGCGTCGGCGGCCATGGTCATCATCGACACGCGGCGCGACGGCGCCACGCGCGCCGCGGAGACGCGCGGCGTGAACGCCGATTGGCACAAGGCCAGGCGCTGCGTGCGCGGGGCCAGCCCGCAGCCGGCGGCGAAGGCGAGGTTCCAGCTCATGGCAGTATGTTCAGTGCGGATCGTCCGATCGACACGCGTGACACGGTGGCGTTGGGTGCGTTTCTCGTCGGCTCGGCTCGGCGGGGGCGGGAGAACAGGGCGACAACGGCGAGATCATGCTCTGTGTGCTTGAAATTTATGTTCCAATCACAGCGCTGCGATTGCGCCGAAGTTTGTAGATCTTTCACACGTGGCACCCATGCACTCGTCACAAATATCTGCCCGCTCGTAGGCAACTTTTAGCGCAATTTCCACTTGAATAGTGCCAGTTTCCATCGTTCACACCTCTGTTTCGTGCTTGAATCGCACTGAGCTCAAGTAATCGGCGGGGCACTTCCGAACCGATGCATATTTCATGCACACGCGACAACCCGAGCCGAAGCTAAATTATTATTATCTCGCGTTTCGTATTCTAGACACTGTACAATTCAACCTATTCCCACTCTGGCTTCCCATCTCCCGCATTTTACGATACGGTACTAGCCCTCTCATTTCATATGTGAATCTGCTCCTGCACTTACTAGCAGATCAGTCTTGGTAAGTACAGAATGTCGTTCCCTTGAGTGAGAAAAAGGAGGACCGTTTGTTCCACCTAAACCGTGGCACACCAACACAACTACAGTATAACTGTGTGTAACAAATATCTCAAAATTTCCGAAATAAATTTCCATTAACCCAACTAACTGTAAAGAGCGTTCCAAGTTTCACCTGTTCTCAACATCCATCGACTTCAATACCCAATTCACGCTCGAAGCCTAACAGGTCAGGGGAAAACTACACAGGAGCCTTGCTTTACTTAACATGATTGTGACGGATAATCGGTCGCAGTTACTGATAGCAACAATAAGCATATCAACACATGATCTACTTCCTTTTCCCACCCTGCCGCCAATAGGAAATCTTCGAGCGACTTCCGCGTCTGTTCTTCCTCGGCTTGTCGCGCAACAACGCGGCCCTTCTTTCCTGCGCCGCCTGTCTGGCCTCCCTCTTCAGCACACCCCTGGGTTCAACCAGGCCTCTTCGTTCCAGGCTCAGGAACCTTTCCTTCACCGCGACATTGCCGACCGGCATCGTGACCGAGCGCATCTGCGAGTCGAGATCACTGCTGAGCGGCACAGCGATAACATCCGACTCACTGCGCACCTTCTCCTTGGCAATCTGGTGAATGCGCGGCTTATCCTCCGGTACCGGCAGATTATTCAACACCTCCATCTTCTTCCGCTTCGTCTCGCCGTTCAGCTTATCCGCCTCGCGTACCGCCTCCTCCGCGATCTTCTCCAGATTGTCATAGTCCTCCGCCCACCGACGCTTCTGGATATTGCGCCTCTTGTTCTTCATTTCCTTCCTCAGCCGCTTCTCCTTGTTGCGCTCGACCCGCGTTTTGCGCTCGGGCTTTGCCTTGGGGGCAAACACCGTCTCCACTTTCTCCTCGCCCTCGTCATTGTCGCCCATGATGTCGTCGCCCTCGTCATCCTTCTCCGCCGGCAACTTGTTGAAGTCGTACGCCATCATCTTCTTCGTGAGCTGCTTGTCGAACTGCTTGTCCATGAGGTCCGCAACCGCCTCGCCCAGCGCATCCTGGTGCGCCTCGAACACGGGGTTCACGCTCAGCCCATCCATGGGTGTGAGCAGGGCCTTGGCCTTCTTCACGTCGGTGTTGCACTTCTCCTCGATGAGCTTGCGCTCCTTGCTCTTCGACGCGGCCACCTCGGTCGCCAGGTTCGTCCTCCACAGGTCGTGGCGGAAGCCGGGCGCCTTTACGGGCTTCCGCTTTGACGGGCGCTTGAACTTGCGCTGCTCCAGCAGGCGCTTCTCCAGCGTGCCGGTCGGGGGCGCCTTCTTCTGTCCGGGGATGTTCGCGACGACCGGCGCGATGCGCGTGGTGTTCAGCGCGCCCTGCTCACTGCGGAAGCCCTGCTTCTTGCGCTCCTTCGCTGCGTCGATGTCCTTCTTCCGCCTCTCCTGCGTGAACGCATCCTTCGACTGCCCGCTGCGGTCCACGGTGAACAGCGCCGCATCCGACGCCTTCTCGTCCACGGCGACGCCGAACGCCCGCTTCTCGGACTCCGCCTGCGCCACGCCGTCCAACACCGCCTCCGCGGTCGCTTGCGCGCGCGCTAGCCGCTTCTTGTTTCCCCGCTTCTTCCCCATCGCAACGCTACCACGGATTCACTGCCTCGAATGCTGCGGTCGTCGACGGCGGATAGATCCCAGTCGGGCGAGGCAACCAGTTAAATTTCGATAAATTTCGTGGGCATGTTAGATCCGCGTTTATGACGCGTCTGCCGCTGCAGGGCTGTGTACCACGGTCGCAAGGGAATGACGCTGCTGGCCAACATCCGGCGCTTCGCGGCGCCGTCGCCGCGGCTGTTCGCGGCTCGCTGGGGCACGACCGCGGCAGCACAGGTGTCGGCCGACCATGCGGACGCCACGTTGAAGCAGCGGAACATCGGGATTAGCGCGCACATCGACTCGGGCAAAACCACGCTGACGGAGCGGATCCTGTACTACACGGGGCGCATCAAGGACATCCACGAGGTGCGTGGGAAGGACGGGGTGGGTGCGAAGATGGACAGCATGGACCTGGAGCGGGAGAAGGGCATCACGATCGCGTCGGCGGCGACGCACGCGTCGTGGAACGACCACACGATCAACATCATCGACAGTACGTAGGCACTCCCCCACGCGCCGAGCGTCGCTAACCGTGCGCAGCGCCCGGGCACGTCGACTTCACGATCGAGGTGGAGCGCGCGCTGCGCGTGCTCGACGGCGCCGTGCTAGTGCTGTGCGGCGTGTCGGGCGTGCAGAGCCAGAGCCTCACCGTCGACCGCCAAATGAAGCGCTACGGCGTGCCCCGCGTCACCTTCATCAACAAGCTCGACCGCGCCGGCAGCGACCCCTGGCGCATCGTCCAGCAGGTCGAGGACAAGCTCGGCCTCAAGACCGCCGCCGTCCACCTCCCCATCGGCCTCGAGGCCGACCTCGCCGGTATCATCGACGTCGTCGAGGAGCGCGCCATCTTCTTCGACGGCGACAAGGGCGAGAGCGTGCGCTTCGGCGATGTGCCCCCCCAGTACGCCGAGCTGCTCGCGGAGAAGAAGCGCACGCTCATCGAGAAGCTCGCCGACATCGACGAGGCGTTCGGCGACAAGTACCTCATGGAGGAGCCCATCTCCAGCGACGACATCCACGAAGCCATCCGCCGCGCGACGTTGTCCAAGTCGTTCTCACCCGTGTTCATGGGCAGCGCGTTGAAGAACACCGGCGTTCAAACGCTGCTCGATGGCGTATTGCGGTACTTGCCCTCGCCGTTGGATAAGGAAAACAATGCGTTGAAGCGAAGTCGTGATGAGGGCAATGGCGAGCTGAAAGAAGAACCAACCGTATTGAGCACGGACCCCAATGCGCCGCTCGTATGTTTGGCGTTCAAGTTAGAGGAAAGTCGATTTGGGCAGCTGACGTATGTGCGCGTCTATCAAGGCACGTTGCGACGCGGTGACCCCTTGTTCAACACGCGAACGGGCAAGAAAACAAAAGTGCCGAGATTGGTTCGAATGCATTCGTCGGACATGGAGGATATCCAGGAAGCACGTGCGGGTGATATTTGCGCGATGTTCGGTTTGGAATGCGCGAGTGGTGACACGTTCGTGGATAGCAACGCGAACAGCAATATCTCGATGGAGTCGTTGTTCGTCCCGGAGCCGGTGATGAGCCTGGCGGTGGAACCGAAGAAGAAGGATGGTGGAAACTCGTTCGGAAAGGCGCTGTCCCGATTCACGAGAGAGGACCCCACCCTGCGTGTGCACTTGGACCCGGAGAGTAAGCAAACGATTATCAGTGGGATGGGCGAGCTGCATCTGGATATCTACATCGAGCGGATGGCGAGGGAATACAACTGCGAGTTGAACGTTGGCGCGCCGCGGGTGAATTATCGCGAAGGTGTGCGACAACGCGCGGAGTTCAATTACACTCACAAGAAGCAGAGTGGCGGGTCCGGCCAGTACGCGTGTGTGATAGGTTACATCGAACCGATGGAAAACGGAAAGGATGTTGAGTTCGTGAATGGGATGGTGGGCAATAACATCCCCCCGGGATTCTTCCCCGCGATCGAACGTGGGTTCAGAGAGGCGCTGCAGGAGGGCACGCTCACCGGGCATCCCATTCAGGGTGTGCGGATGGTGATCACCGATGGGAAAACGCATCCCGTGGACTCGAACGAGATCGCGTTCCGGATGGCGGGCATTCACGGATTTCGGCAAGCGTTCCACAAGGCGCGCCCGCACGTACTGGAGCCCATCATGCGCGTGGAGGCGCAGGCGCCCAGCGAGTTTCAGGGCGCCGTCATGGGCGGGCTGTCGAAGCGACGCGGGCTCATCGTGAACAACGCGGCGCAAGGCGATTATGTCGGCATCGAGGCCGAGGTGCCGCTGGGCGAGATGTTTGGTTATTCTACACTGTTAAGAAGTTTGACGGCGGGCAAGGGCGAGTTCACCATGGAGTTCATCGAGCACCGAAGTATGCCCAACTCGGCCGAGCTGGAGGAGGCGTACGCGGCGAAGAAGGCGGAGGGACGCTAGCGTGCGATAGAGTTTTGCTAAATTTACTTTTACGGCGTTTGCTTTCGTTGCGTAGCACTGTGGCTCGACTTGGGGATAGATGTTCAGGTGTAACGGTTGTGTGCAGATTTTTCAGAGAAGTACGATAGAGGTTGTTTCGTGGATGAAACGTTCAACGACTCGAATTGAAAAGAAACAAAGACCGTGAGATTGAACATACAATTTACATGGTGACCTGTAGCACATGAAGAGGTTGGTACTATACAACCTAATGTCGAATTTCCGCGCGCGAATGAACAGTATTAGAGCATCTAGTGCAGTGGATGGCGAAAGCGTGAGGGCGTAAAGAGCAGCAGAAGAATCAGCACGGCCATCGCCACTACGCTGAGAGAAACTGCTAATTTCCAGCACTGGTCCACTCGGCGACGAGCTCTGGCGTTGAGGAATGGCGCGGGTGCGCCGTCGCTGTTCGGGAGGTCGACGACGAGGGAGCCCGTGCCGTAGAGGGTGTCGGCGAGGGTGTCGGTGCCGGTCCCGTGCGTGTGGGAGGAGTCGGCGCCGGTCCCGTGCGTGTGGGAGAAGGAGTCGGTGGTGGTCTCGTGCATGTCGCCGTTGCGACGAGAAACGGGAGCGTGCTCGTTTCCGGCTGCCTATCAGAATATCGACGTAGATGTGGCAGCAAAGTGGCTCATAGTTTTCGCGGTGTGCTTATAGCCAGATACGGCGAGGTTGCGGAAGAATCTCAGGAATAGCGGTGCTGGTGTTTTTTTTTGTTGTGGGTGAACATTAGCTGATTGTTGGAAATCCCGATAGCTTGAATGAGTAGAAGGCAGGCTTCGAGTGAATGGGTTGTCGTCGTGCAGCCTTCAATGAGGGTGAGACGAAGACGGGCATTGGTTTGTTTGCGATGCGAGAAGTACATGTGTGTCGTCGCATGCGCAGGGAAGCAAACAAGGTATTGCTGCGAGCGTGTTTACTGTACAAGGGTGGGGCGCACACGCGGGCGCTCACCAGCGGCTGCGGAAGCAGGAGGGCGTGAAGATGAGGCAGAGGATGGTGAGGGCCATGAGGGTGAGGGTGGCGGCCTCTATCCACTTGAAGCAGGGGTCGAGGGCGCGATGGGCGGGGTCGCGGATGGTGCCCGCGGCCCAGCCGGTGACGTCGACGATGATGTAGTCGGAGTAGTCGACGCAGACGTCGTCGCTGCAGTCCTCGCGCATGGTGAGATACGCGCAGCGGCGGAATAATCGCGGGCGCTTGTGTATATCGCGAATTTATACGGAGATACCCCGTGATTCGCCGCAGCACGGCACCAATGGGCCTTGTTGCCGCCCCGCCCGAGGTCGCCGCAGTTGCCTATGGGTCGTGCGCACAGCATTTCCGCTTTACTGTAGGAGGCTCGGCGCCCTACATTCCTGGCCCGTGCTATGAGAGCTCGCCGCCGCGCCAGTGCGCGCAGCATGCGCCGAGGGCGTCTCCGCGTGTGGTAATGGTTTGATCTTCGCCTCGCTCCTGAGAAACTGGCGCCGCTGGGCTGTCCGCTTTGCTAGGTCGCCCTTCCGCAGTAGAACGCACAGTTGTGCGTTAGCCAACAGTAGTATGTTTATAGCTTCGATCCATCTCAGACGTTGCCCTAATCCAATTCGTTGCACGTTGTGATACAGGTTGGTAGCTTCCCAATCGCTTTATCGACGACAACACACCTTGTGGTGTAGGCTGTGCTGTCGTTTTCTTATGTTGCTTCGTTGCGGACCTTCCTGTAGGTCGACATCGTCTTGCGTGGATACAGGCCGAGCTGAACCGACTCCAAATTGTGCGAGTGTTGAGGGTTGTCCTATTTGTGTTAAACAGCTGCACCGCGGCAATATGCGTCTGCTGTTACAGTATTCCCATTCGTTGCCCAACGTACAAACAATGGCAGGCTGTCTTTTGCCCAACACTGTTGTTTCGTGCATCGATAGGTTGGTATTGCAGATCCAGCAATATTTCTGATGGTGAAAATCAAGGTGTGACAGTCCTCGTTGTCGCAGTCCGGCTGGCTGGCGAACAAGCAAATTTTTCTCTGTGAAACCGCCTTAACCTCCTACGAGCCTCAATAACCGAACCGAACACACCCCTTACTGTTCAACGAGCGGGAGTTGCTACCGTATTGCCATTGTCAGATGCCCAACCTGAGCAGCCGTCGCTGGGCCGATGATCACCGTACTATAGCACCAAGACTCGTGCATTGAGATTCCCAGCTGTGAATGGACTATCTCCGCAGGACAAAATGCAACAGTTTTCTCTGAGAATATTCTAATCTGAACTTGAAGTGAAAATGACAAGGACGTACCTAAGAATGACGCTGTGATAGATGACATACATAGCAGTGCCGCAGCAATGCGCGGACCTCGGTCACCCAATGTTGTGTCGTTTAGTGTGCGTTTGTTGAGCATTGTGATTGGACGGTACTAGACAGATGCTTCACAAACCGCCAAGTTGGTGCAGTGGTGCTACGGTGTTCAATTCACTACAGTACTGTACAGTAACTTTCTATTGGAAAACTTCACAAGTCGGCGCAGCACCGGGATATTCACGTTACACCTCAAGTTATATTGGCGTAGCTAAGTAACTCCAGCTGCGGGGCTTAATGCGAATGTGTGCCTGGTGACAGGGCGTTATCCAATCGCGACATGAACGAGATGCATCACAAAAATCAAGATGTACATGTTATTCGTTTAAGCAAAACACCGGAGCTTTGAAGTGGTAGTACAAGAGTCATCCATCGTGCAGCCGAAACTGGGGGGGTGCCTTGTTCGAGCACACGCGGCCGCGCACCGTCCAGCAGGTGGTGCTGTTGCGCGTGGTCGAGTAAAAAATTGACCAAGTGCCGGGGCGCCTTCGTGTGCTGCACCTGCAACATGCGCCAAAGGTTCGGCGGGGCCAGATCCGGGCCCGCGTGCTGCAGCAGCCCGGCGTAGCCATCGTCGTCAACCAGGATGCGCAGGCACGCGGCGGCTATATACGCACAACTGCGCGCGCGCAGCGTCACGGTGGCCGCGTGCAGTGGCAGCTCAGCGAACCGAGACACGAACGGCGGTCTCGGCGCCGTGTCTACGTCCGCGTCGAGCGCGGCCAGGAGCCGCCGTTCAAGCGGTCCCGCGCGGCCGAAGCCCACGGCAGGCTGCGTGCGCTCGGGCTTGCCCTGCACCCGGATCTTCACCAACGGGGTCACCGGCGTGGCGAACAGTCGGCGTGGTAGCGCGCATTGGTCTGGTGCGGCGACACTCGGTGTGGTGGGACTCGTTTCAGTTTCAATCGTACATTCCGTCGGCGGGTGCGATACACGGCGGTGTACACGGAATTGGCGCGCGGGCGTTTTCCTTCCGGTTCCCGGCGTGCGCAGCTTGATGACGCGCCCGCTACTGGTGCCCGTCGGCTTCGCGACAGTGACGGGCGTCGAGTGCAGGTTCAGTTTGACGCCGCCAGCGCCCGCCCGCGCGTTGGGCGTGGCCGCGGGGCAGCGGATGCGGATGGCGCGGTGTGGCGTCTGCTCCGCGTGACGCATGGTGCGGCGCGCCACATGTGCCGCCGGTTCGCGTCACAGCCGCGCTCGCGACAGATGTAGGGGTTGGGGTGATTTTGGCAGCAGGGTAGAATCATGGGGCCACGGGAACGTGGGATTCACGGAATTACGGGGTTGGCGCGGTTTTGGGGAAGGCGAGATTCTTTGCACTACATGCAGCACGGAAATAATAATTGCAGATAGTTTCTGATCCCACGCCTACACCTGATACCACAGTGGGGAGATCTTCAACTGACAATTTTGTCATATCTCGCCCTGTACACCACCATCCTACACACTACTCCTGCTCACTTCATTCATTCTTAATTGCGGCGCGCATCTTCGCAGCTTCGTCATCTTGCCCGTGTGGAAGCCTACCCCGCGTGATGATGGCGTTCGTGACTCATGCGTTCGCGACCAGATTCCCAACATCGACGCGTGGCGTGGGCAAGAATGTGTGCGCGATTCGCCGCGCGCCCGTGACCATGGTGGACGAGACATCCACCACCACCACCACCACGAATCAGCCCGAGGTGGCCAACGACGCGTCGGCGCCCCCCAACTTCGCCGGCGTGGAGCCGCCCAGCTTCGACACCACCGCGTTCAGCGACTTCGTGGATGGCGCGCAGACCAAGATTAACGAGTTTGTCACCAAGATGCAGAACATCGACGGCGCCGAACTGGTGGAGGACCTGAAGACCAACGGGATCGGGCTCATCGACAACCTGGTGGCGGGCGATTGGCTGAATCGCGGGGAGTTGTATGGCGCCATCCAACTCGCGTTCGTGATACTGCTGCTACGTTCGCCGGGTATTCTCGACGGGTTGGTGGGCTTTATCGTTGGCCCCGCCACGCTTATCGCGGGCGCGACATTGTCCGGGAAGGCGGTGTATGACTTGGGTAGAAAACAATTATCAATCTGGCCCGCGCCTGTACCCGGGGCGGAGCTGAAGACGGAAGGGCTGTACTCTACGATTCGCCACCCGGTGTACGCGGGGCTGCTGCTGGCGTCGCTGGGCTTCGCGGTGAGCACGGGGAGCCCGGAGCGGTTCGCCCTGACACTGGGTATGGCGGCGTTCTTGGCGAAGAAGATCGACATCGAGGAGGAGTATCTGGGCGACGAGTACGAGGAGAGTTGGGACCAGTACTGCGAGGAGGTGCCGTACAAGGTGATTCCGAAGATATGGTAGGTGCGCGCGTCGCGCGTGCGTTGGGGTCGTGAACAGTAAAAAGAACGTTGATGTGTTTGGTAGTCCGGCGCGAGGGCGCGCGTTCGAGCGCGAAAACGCGGGATCATCATAATGATGGAACATGCAAAAATAATAGAAATTCAGCACACGCCCTCGGTTGTGCCAATATCGACTCCCTGACCACCGAGTCGGCGTGCCGCCGTCGTTGCTGTGCTATCAACTCTCCTCGCGCCAACGGTCATGCGCGCCGCGTGCTGACGCGCACCCCGCCACGGTTGTGAGAGCGAGGCGCCGCACGCCATGGAGAAGAACGCCAACCCCAACGGAGGTACGTACGCGCGGCGGCTCGCGCCCCCGTGGACCTTCTTACTGACCGCGAACGCCGCGCGTGTAGGTACGAGCAAAATGACGCCCAACGAGATTCTCGCCGCGCAGAAGGCGTGGCGCATGCAGAAGCGACGCGAGCTCGAGGCCCGCAACAAGAAGAAGCAGGCTCGCCAGCAGATCGTCGACACCAACTACAACGCCGCCGTTGTAGCACAACACGCCGCTCCGCCCCCCGCCCAGAACACCGCCCAGACCGTGGTCCCGCCCATCAAGCGATTCAAGGCGAATTATCACGCGGAGAATCCTCAGCTCGCCGCGCCCGTCGAGAACAACTCGGGCGTTGTCTACTCCGTGTCTTCGTTCCCCGCGTCGCAGCCCGGAACTTATCAACATTACGAGTACGTCGGTGCCCCTCAGACACTGTTATCCAATCCCACCTCCACCGCCCCCTTACCGACTGATGAACAGTCTCGCACGGCGGAAGCGCAGCGCGCTTGGAAGGAACAGAAACTGAGGGAAATCGCTGAGAAAAAAGCAAAGGGAACGCCCAGTAAGAGAGGCAGAAGGAAAATGGCTTCTGTCCCCACTGATGGTGTTGACGAGGAGACCTTGTTGGCCACTCGATCCGATGGCTCTATCGTCACTTCCATGGCGGCAACCATGGCTATGACCTCGAATAGCATGCCCATATCTGCGACCCACAGCGTGCCCCTGACCTCCCATAGCATGCCCCTCACCTCGCACGGCCTGGTGCAGGCGCAGCAGAGTCAGGAGGCGGATTCCGCAACTGGCCAGACCGCCGCGGAATTGGTGGCTATGGCGAATCAAACGATAGCCCCAAGCCCTCTCGAGCAGTACACGTTCATGAGCACCACCGAACACAAAGTCGACCATCAGGTGGAACAGCCCCAAAGCGTCGACACTCATCAGCAGGTAGTCGGCAATGTTGCGGAGCATGATCAACAACAGATGGTCGAGACTGTTGGTGAACACCATCAGCAGGTTGTTGAGACTGTCACCGAGGTCCACCAACCACAGATGGAGAATGTTGCTGAGCATCATCAGCAGCAAATGGAAACGGTTGGCGAGCATCACAACCAGGAACAGATGCCCGCTGTTGAAAGTCATCAGCAGCAAATCGAGCAAAGCCTGGAGGTGCAACACCCGCAGCAAGTTGAGAATGTGGAGCAACATGCGCAACATGCGCAACATGGTCCCGCCGTCACCGTCGCAGTGCATCCCGAGGCGGTCGGGAATGTTGAGGCACATGCGCAAGCCACGGGAAACGTGGAGGTGACGGATGAGCAAGGTGCGACGGTCGAGGCGCATCAGGTCGATACAGAAAATGTGGCGGCGCATGAGCATCAGGGCGAGACAGTGATGGTGAGCCATCATCAAGCGCAAGTGGTGGAGGACGTGAAAAATGTACAAGAGGCGAAGGCCGAGGCCCTAGACGCGAATGGAGTGGCGGCGGACAACGGGGGTGGGGCCTACGCTGACACAACTACGGCGGGAGACGCGTTTCAGATCGATGGTAGCGAGGACATCATGGGTGCGGCGTCGGCCTGGCACGATGGCCTCGGCAACATGAACCAATAAGTGAAAGACGACATGGCTACTTGGCCTTGGCACAGTGTTCAAGTGGCGGGTAAATTGACAGGAGTCGATGCACCATTGTAATATGTTTTGAGTCGAGCCGAGTAGTCAGTAGCAAACAGGTCGAGTGCTAGGAAACGAATTGCTTGTATCGATATGTGAGTAATAAAGCGATGTGGTGATGGGTCGGTTTCCAACATGATCTTTGCCCTCATTTGCCGAGTATCCTTTTTCCCCTTCAGTTTATCATCACCCAGTTGAGCGAACCGCTAACCATACCGGCCCTGTGGTCGCGCCAGCTCGCTTTATTCGCCTAGCGTTCTTGTTCTCTACGCGCTATGGCTGCGTTTGTGACCGCGATGCCCGTGGCGGACACGCGCGCGTGGAGGTGCGTGTCCCGCACGTGCACGGTGTCGAGGCATGCGGACGGCGGGCGGTTGCTGGTCATGCGACTCAGGCCGCGATCTCGCATGGAGAAGGTGTCCAATGCGCTGGACGACGCGCGTGCGGCGTGGAGGAGGGCGGGCGTGAAGGAGAAGGCGGGGCTGTTTGCGGTGGCGGCGGGCGCGACGGCGGTGGCGGGCGCGGGCGTGATGGCGCTGGCGCACGCGAGCGCGACGATAGCGCTGTTCGCGATACCGCTGCTGCTGGCGCCCGCGATATTCACGATGGCGGCGGCGTTCGGCGCCGTCGTGCTGGCCGCCGGCATGGGCGTGGCTGGCAGCGCGCTGCTGTTCGCGCCCGCGCTGGCCGCGGGCGCGGCCGTGCGCGTGGCCGGCGAGCTGGCCCTCGTGGCCGCGGTCGGCGGCGCACTGTTCTCCGCCGCGGGCTGGGTGTTGAAGGACGCGTCCAAGGGCGCGCAGGGCTACGCGCGCGGCTACGAGCCCGAGTACGAGCGCCGCGAGGGCCGCGTAGGCGGCGTGCCCGAGGAGAGCAAGAACGTGTGGACCGAGGACAACGAGTCGTCCTGGAGCGAGGAGATGTTCCGCTCCTTCGATAGGGCCCTCCACGACAGGCAGGAGAACTTTGGCCGCAGGTGGACCCGCAACGAGAAGGAGCTGCACCGCTGGACCGTCGACGACGTCGTCGACGAGCTGGTGTCCGCAGGGCTCGGCCAGTTCGCCCAGCTCTTCGACGCAGAGCGTGTGGACGGCGCCGCCCTCCTCGCGCTCAGGGAGGACGACCTGCGCGCGGAACTCAGCGGTCGCGCGCCACTCGGCGCCCGCGTCAAGCTCTGGCGATGGGTCGAGGACATGCAGATCAAGTACAGACAGTCGCGATGAGCTTGGTGCAGCTAGTTGTATAACATCACCCTTTCTGTTATTGCGTTTAGTGTTGTGAGCATGTAGCCCCTCAGTCTATACTTCTGGTATGTGCCGTTCTTCCTTGGGTACCATATCGCACTTCCGGAGATGATGACGTTTCGTTGACACGTCAGTGCACTGCATTATACGAAATGGGCTGGCAGGATTCTCAACTCAAGGAATAAAACGTTAATAACGTTTCAAACTGTCTGATTCTGTCATCATACTCCTGAGTGGGTATTACTGAGAGAGTCAACCTGTGTGGGACCTATGTTACAGAAGAGCAATGTGGAGAATCAGAACAACATCAAGTTGAAATTATCGAGAGCAAAGTTGCCCGGTTGTGACTGTTAGTACCGCATTGGTTGCCCAAACTGCATGATTTCGAGTCAAGGGAGATGACGGGTCAATCAAATCTGTCGTTGAGCTAAAAAGATCTAAATTCCACAGTACAATTCAAATTTGCTTCCAAAATTACGTTCCGTAGTTGTGTTAATCATCGTTGCATAACCTTATTTAATGAATGAATAATTAAATGTTATTTTCATAAACTCTCTTGTTTTCATGTGCTAGTCTACGCCGAGTAACGTGGTTATGAATTTCTTGTTCAAATTCATCTTCATTACAAGAAATGCAGGCACAAAAAATGCTAAACCATGCTACAATAAAAGTTTTTAAAGTTATGGAAATACGCTTTTGTTCAAAAGATTGAAATCATCCCTCGATTTGATAATTCACTCAATCTGAAGCAATCGATCTCTTTTGACAACCGATTGGTGTCAGCCCCCAGTGTAGCAAGCCCACTGATAAGTTCCCAGTGAAAACGTGTTCCGGCATTTGCATCGAGTTGTTTTAGCTGGATTGAGAGATAAAGTCATACAAAATGCTCGACATGTAAATCAAATGTGACATGAGAATTTGACGCTCTCCTCGAACATTTTATCACATTGCGTGTCATTGTACTTGGTCCACACGTAAGTACACCAACTCTCTTAAATCCATGTGATATAGACATATTTGCGATTCCTCTAAATATTTCCGGCAAATCTGGCCGTTCATAATGCCATTTTACAGTACTTCCTATACCTAACGATGGATCGTAGCTGGGAGTTGGAGTGCTTTGAGCTTTAGTAACAAAAATTCCGGCTTCAAATGCATCAGAGTATCGAGTCTGACCGTTTTCAATAGCGCTTGTGCTTTTTTGATCAATTTTCAAGACTGCCATTGCATCTTGAGTGCTCCTTGTAGAATAAACCAAAAGTACTTTGGCTAAAGGCTTCCCATCATGATTTAAGTGAGCAAGATGTCGATAGAACGATATGAGAGGTGTGACGCCGACTCCTCCTCCAATCAGAACAAACACTTGATACTTGTTGGAATTCATCCAGTCTAATGCTATACTACCAATAGGACCGTGAACCCAAATATTTATTTGTGTTGCATGATTCTCGTTGAATGATCTCTCTCGCACCTTTCGATGAAGTTTTCTAGTCCAATACCCATCTGGCTTAATAAGAAAAGCAACGTTTGAATCACGAGGGCTTGAAGCTATCGTAAAAGTATGCCATTCGAACCATGAAACTGATGGAATACAGATCGACATGTACTGACCAGGTTGGTAGTGCATAGAATCCTTGGGAAAAAAGAGTTTGACAAAGCTTCCATCTATTTCTGCCATTGCTTTCGAATGTGTTCTTCTATATTCCCAATGAGCTTGAATTATATATCCGAAACATCTATCAAGAACGAATAATCCCGCCATGATACCAGGAGTTGCGCTTCCGTGGATGACTGCTGCAGCGATCGCAGCTAGCGGAAAAATGTGATGGCTCCATACCCAAATTCGCTTGATGAACTTTCTAATTGGATAAAAACTTGTTAATACAGAAAGAATCATAAAGCCTGTTGCAAAAGAACCTGTCCAAAACTCAGTCTTATTTTCAGAATTGCCAGTGAAGGAATTTTTCCATCCCAGTCCGCCCTCTTCTTTATCAACGAATATAGCGATCCATCCGTGCCATAAACCTAGAGCAGTAGCAACTAAAGCGAATAATCCATGCCATAACATTGAACGCTCAACAGATATTCCGAATATTAATGTCATGAGGTTTCGATAGAATATAGTCAACATTAATGGAATCCACGCAAGATCGGCTAGAGATCCGCTAGACTCACTGCCCATGTTCCTCCCAGTTATACAAAAAATCGTTGTTCCTGCGATGACTCCAATCAAAATCAAAAATTCTGGAATGGATACCCCCACTCTGTTGACTATGGGTAAGAAATAACGTTTCTTTGATAAAAATGCTGGAAGAATTGCATACCGAAGCCTATCAAAGAATCTTGATAGCTTACTTAGATACTTCGAAAACATATATTGATATTCGTGGTTCTGAACTAGAATAAGGTATATTAATTTATCAGTTGTGGCTAACAACTCACAATTTAAAAAAAACAATTCATTTTCAAAATTTTAAACTAACTGCTCAATAGTCAAATATGCAGTATCCAAAATTCAATGAATAGGTACAAATACATTGGCAAAGTGTCTTTCAGCACGTAAAAAACCGTCAGGACTCTTAAATTTGTCCCGATCACAACCGAAGATTGACTATAAGTTTAAACTTCATGGAAAATACAATACCAGCTAGATTTCAACATCTAAAATTATGTTAGAAAACTATATATATATATATATGATGACGCTGATGCCATAACATATATATTTGTAGCTGATAATTTTGAAAAAATAGTCAATTTTTTCAAATTTTAAGCTTTGTGAAAAGCTACATTTACTATATATAATACATGGCAGTTCTTTACAGAAATATGCAATGTAGCTGACGGATGTTCTTCAAATATTTTAGATTTCATAGACATATTTATAGTTTGTGTGTACAGAAATAAAACTGCATTACTTTCCTAAAATCAACAGTTTTATCAGACATGACTTAAGATCTTCAGTTAAGTTCAGATTTGGGTAATACACTAGAAATTCGAGAAATTCTCACATTTCTCTCGAGATTGAATAATGAATGAGGTTTGATCTGAAAGCAAAACGTCAAATATATATTAAGCTAGTTCAAAGAGCAAGAACATAGAACAGGCAATAAAGTGATATTATAGATAGTTATGAATTTTTCTAACAATAAAACATGGAGAGTTGTGATACTGACAAATTTTTTGAATACCTGTCGGTTACAAATGAAAGAGAACGCTATTTTGAAAAAACCTGGTAGTTATGAGAATTCATTTGTTTTGTTTGAATTTGACAACGATATTATTGTGAAATTTCATAGACATGCCTTACTATTTCTGATCCACGCATTAAATCCTTGTTTTTATGAAAATTAGGTCAGCCAGGAAAAATTAAATTGTTTGCAGATCACTTCTCGCGGATAGAACGAGCTAATTCAGAAGGAATCAAGCAGAATTACGAAAATGTAGGGACGGAACAGGAATAGGGATGCTTCCGTGAACATGGTGGATCAATCCAGTTTTACAGTGTTGAGAACGCCAAAGCAGCTATGAAATAGAATTGCACACGTCTCAAGAATTATTGGCCCACCTTGAATTCATATTGTTCTGTAGAACAGGAAAATGTGTCTGAAATTTCGCTTTTCTGGTCTAGATTTTGTGGTAATCTCAGATTTTGGTCTCAGACTCGT
>JAAUYH010074503.1_pt1 | contig 22843 bp, 12 predicted proteins | sample 7278061 | NCBI WGS metagenome assembly JAAUYH01 (sample SAMN14350203, study PRJNA611818) | marine sediment metagenome | isolation source: surface marine sediment (0.6m) | place: French Polynesia: Moorea | collected 2018-08 | reverse complement strand
TCAAAAATGAACCTGTTCAAATTTTCATACCAATCCATCTGATCGACATACACCGAAGATTCCAGTATGAAGCGAAAATTCTATACTGCTTTTTCTCTACTATTTGTGCTGGTTGACTCCAAGGAGTTCCGAAAATTAATAGCAAACCTTTCAGCACAGTCTACATACACTATAACTTGAATATGCACTGGTTCAGTTAGAGCAACGTTTGCTCACCATTGGCAGCAAAATTTGCTTCTTCTTCGGCCGTTCTAGTGGCAGCAGAATTTCTAATTGGATCAGCACTTAGTCACAACAGCGGAAGATCGCGCTGACGTAAGGAAAATCTTATGGTACGCCTATATAAAGAGTAATCTCGGATTCCTTAAAATGGTTAACTTTGGAAACACCGATCCCATTCTGATCTTCACTGGCTGTCTGCACTTTTTTGCTTTACTACTTACAATTTATATTGATTCTTGGCCATTTATTGTCGGCAGATGGAGGCCGGACTTGGCAGAAATACCTAAAGGGTTTACGGCGCCTTCCCAATTCCAAGAAAAGGATATACTCAGATGACCAAGCATGCTCGTATAACCTTTCGCTCAGTCAGAAGTTGCTTTAGGTGTGATCGAGAATCTGTTCGGCTTTCTCATGGGTCCCTTGGAATTATGAATGGAAGTCAGTGCATGCCAGAACTGAAGATAGAAGCAAACCATATTTTGTTACAGAAAAATTAAACGAGTCTTTTTAATAGAAATAATAGCATTATGATATGTATCTTACGAAGAAAACAGACATAAAAGTAATTGATTGTAAATTGTTAAAATAGTAATTTGTACAATAAATAGCAAAATATTAATTTCCTTTCTTGGAATTTATAGTTTGTTTCAGACAAAATGAACGCATTTTTAATGTGCATTAAAAGAAATTAAATGGATATCAAAAATATTACTCAGTCCTCCCTTGCACGGTGCCTTGATTATTGTTTTAAGAATCTTTGGAATTGTAGAGTTCATGTTCATCGGAATCGCTATGTAGTATTAGAATCCTAACGTTCAGAATGTAGTCGGCAATGCCGAGCATGCTCGATGTTGTGCCAACAAGTATTCGCAAACTTCCAGCATTTTCTGAAATCAAGTCGATGGTTGTTCGATTGCCATACAATATGCCAGGAAGAGCGTCAAGACTTGATAGAGTGGCTAAAGAATAAACCACGAGAGCTGATAGAAACGAAGAAAATCCAAAACAGGAAACTGCGGATATTGGAGCATTAACATCATCACCTGGTGTTGACTGGTCACATAGAATGTGCGAATCTTGAAGGTGCCTTTACAGCAAAAGTCCCTCAAAAGTATTGGAATGACCCTGATTGTGATGGAGAGGAATGGGATGATGTAGAGCCAATGGTTTGTGTTCCTCGTCCGAAAAAACCTGCGTTAAGCTGCTGCTTCTTCGGAAAAGAAGGGCGAGGACACGAAAGCAGAAATTCAACTGCTTCCAGTGACCAGGGTCGCGAAGTCTTAATTATCCGATGTTACTCTGTTGGCAATGGAGAGATTGGAACGAAATTTTGTGCCTTCGGTGAGTTACCCAAGGAATCCTTATAATGCTTAGAATAAAGTGGAGGATAGAGTTCTAACGAATAAATTAGTAACTTTCTATTCTAATTGTGCTTTCATTAAGGATACATGCCAGATAAGGCAACGACCTTCAAAAGCAGTTCCTGCTTGAAATAATTGGCACATGATTAAATTTGCGTTACTTCTTCGTTTTTATCTTCTTTAAATGCGAGTGAATTGTGAAACTGAGTCTGAGCCAACCTATTGAAATTTTTGAATCGAAGCTATTCCGTGAATTAGCGTCTAGTATGTAAAATTACAGTCTGAACTATTTTACACAATTACATCATGCTCAATTAAATGCAACGCCAAGAATTTTTAGGAATGTTTTCCCTTATATACTGTGTACAGTCATGTTTTTGTTGAATAAATTCTAAATCAGGTTCCAAATTCATAAGCCAAACTAGTATGGGGATGTATAGCAGATTTTTATAGATCGTACTCTTATTATGTTACATATTGAGGCAACCGCACAAACAAAAACCCTTAACGTCATAGTGGATGATACAATCCAGGGAAATCTAGTGTACTAGCGACTCATAAAGAAATTAAATAGTCAAATTTCATTACCAATTTTGTTTTCTGTTTCATTGTTTACGGAAAATTGTTTGATACAGCCTTTTTTACACAGTATTCTTATTGATGAAGTCCTACAAGATATTTAGAAATTCTAACGGTTTGATTCATGAAACTGAATACACAGGCCGCGAAAAACAGTCCATCTCACTCAGTAATAAATTTCTCAGCTATAATCAAAATCAAGCTGCGCAGACATATCCATTTTGTATTGGATGTATCCGTATAACTAGACGAATGGGAAGTGAGGTTCGGTTATTCCAGTTTTTGGGTTGAATAATCAACTGAGATTGAGTTTCAGTTGAAAACTGTGGTGATTTTCTATGATTCCACTTTCACCCTAAAAGTCAAGAACTAAGATCGAGTAGAGACCTGAATGAACGACCAAACGATGTTTTTATCAACCAAAGACTCTAATATGTAGAACGTATTTGTTTCTGCATTTCCCTCTTGCCGATAAAATTCATCTACTGTGTGATGAGGTATGTCTTTGTTCGGCCTTTCTATTCAGACTTGGAAACCAAAACCAAGAAAGAATTCAATTTTACTGTAGGATTTCGTCGATGAGAATACAGTGTAAATAAGGCTATTATTTTATTGTGCGACGGTATCTGTACACAGTTAACGGAAGAGCAAGAAGAGTAAGCTGATATCAATTTCTTCACGACGAACCCTCTTCGATGCATTATATTTGATTTTCTATGATAATGCTCGCAAAAAATATGAATATAAGGTGGAAAAAACACCGAGATTTATCTTATTCTGAGTGATTTGTCTCATGAACCACAAATTTATTTTGAAATTTGATCTAATGTCGTTCGGATATTTGATCATTAAGGCTCTCAAGTCGTTAATACATGTTACATTTGATGTTAAGAGTATTAACTAGCGTTGTTTAGAATATCTGAGCGAGAGCACATTAAAATTAATGGTTAAGGTTTTGAATAACATTATGCCCAGGTAAATATCAGCTCTGGTTTTAAATGAATTCTCTTATCCTTGTATTTTTTAGTTCGAATACTACAAAGCCGTTTTTCTACAATCCGTAGGAATTCGCACTTGTTGGTTAACAGGTGACTGATCATTTAAGTGATAACGGAATCAGTGTCTTTTGTGGGACCATTACGTTATACGACAGTGAGCTTATGTTACGGGCTCCGATCATGAGTATAGTACGGTGTAAAACAAGGAAACATTCTTTTTTAAAGATGATATTTATGTTCAAGTAAATTCCTACTATAATTCGAACGCAAAATCTAAATTACTTGCCAACACCATCCAATAAACGTTCCACAACAGTTGCATCGGTGAGTGTTGAGGTGTCGCCCAACATGTCGTTCTTCGTGTTGCGGCCTTCTTTCGCGATGGTTCTCAAAATCCGTCGCATGATTTTTCCGCTTCTTGTTTTCGGCAACGCATCAGCCCAATGCACGGTATCGGGCGCGGCAAAAGCACCAATCTCTTCTCTAACCTTAATCCTGATCGCATTTTTCAGCTCCTCACCGCCATTTTCGCCAGCTCTCAACGCCACATACGCATACAACGCTTCTCCTTTCACGGGATGCGGTCTAGCCACGACGGCTGCTTCTGCAACTTCCCTCACCTTGCCAATCGCTGCCTCAACTTCAGCCGAACCAATTCTATGACCACTCACATTGATAACATCGTCCGCACGTCCCGTCAACCAATAATGACCGTCTTCGTCACGTCGCGCACCATCACCCGTCAAGTAATAGCCAGGCACCCCAAAATAAGTGCGTTCCATTCGCTCATGGTCACCTAACGTGGTTCGCAGCATTCCAGGCCAAGGCAACTGAATCGCCAACAATCCCTCCTTGTTGTTGCCCTGAATTTGCTGCATACTTTCAGGTGCCAACAAAACCGGCTTCACACCGGGCATGGGAAACATGGCACAACCTGGTTTCTCGGGTGCATCACTCAACGGCAACGACGTGATCATCATCCCACCAGTTTCTGTTTGCCACCATGAGTCAACCACATGCACGCCATCTCGGCCACCGCCCACCACATCAAAATACCACCGCCACGCTTCGGCGCCGATCGGTTCCCCGACACTGCCCAAAGTTCTTAGTCGGCGCAAGTCGTATTTCTTGACCCAATCCGCAGCGCTCGTACCCCCATTTGGCGGTGACACGCCCATCAGTGCACGAACCGCCGTCGGCGCAGTATAAATGTGCGTCACACCTAGTCGCTCACACAACTCCCACAATCGTCCAGCATCGGGGAACGTGGGCACACCCCCGAACAACACCTGTGTAGCACCATTCAACAACGGACCATAAGTCACATAGCTATGCCCCGTAATCCACCCACAATCCGCGGTACAAAACCAAACATCACCCGCACGATAGTCAAATGTATTTCGGAACGTAGAAGAAACATACACCAGATAGCCACCAGTCGTGTGCACCACCCCTTTGGGAGTTCCGGTGCTTCCACTCGTGTACAACACGAACAGCGGATGTTCAGCAGGCAACCAAACTGATTTACATGTCGGCTGCGCCTTTGCAATCGCCTCATTCCAGCTTATATCGCGTGCAGGTACACTGGAGATATCCACCGTGGTGTCAACCTTCTCCGGTGCGTTCACCACAAACGTAGTGTTGACTTTCTTCCCCAAGTTTTCAGCAATCTCAATCGCACGATCAGCGATGTTCTTCAGCGGGATGACTTTCTTCCCACGCACCACGTACTCGCAAGTGACAACCACTCTCGCATCCGCAGCGACGATGCGTTGCGCAAGTGCCTCGGATGAGAAGCCCGCAAACACAACCGCGTGTACCGCGCCAATGCGCGCACAAGCCAGCATTACCACAGGCAATTCTACAATCATCGGTAAATAAAGTACAACACGGTCGCCCATGCCCACGCCCGCATCACGCAATGCATTCGCAACACGTTGCACCTTGTCCAAAGTTTCCGCGTACGTAATAGAATCATGCGCGTCAGACGAATTGCCTTCAATGTAGAAACAGGTTTTCTCACCCAAGCCAGCCTCGACCCAGCGGTCAAGCGCATTATAACAAGCGTTTGTTCGACCGTCCGCAAACCACTCCACCTCGACGTTAGGCGGCGCAAAGTTATGCTTCGGCGACGCTCTTGGCGCGACGCCACCCTCCCACTCGATGAACTCTGCTTCACCGGACCAGAACGCGTCGGGATCACGGATGGAGCGTTCGTACATCTCCTCGTATGAGTTCACGTCTGTGAGCCTGCGCTGCGTGTCATGCTTCACCTGCGCGGTGGCGTACACGCGAAGGCGCCGGCATGTGGGCGGTGCCGCCTGGCAGACGCGGAGGCGATGCGGCACGAGTGCGGTGGTGAACGCGAACATGGGGACGGGTCGCGATGGCGGAGATACGGCAGTGCGGCGGAGCCATGGCGGGTGGATGTTACATAGGGATTGGAGTGCGGAGTGCGTGCCGGGAGGGTGATGCACGGAACACGGGCAGGTAGCCAATGATATAATCGAAATCATGATCTCGTCTGAGGTGCCACCCTGCCTGTTCCATTGCGCTTGGCCGTTGTTTGACGTCGCTGCAGCGCATTTGGCTGCTGCTTTGACACTGTGTTGCGGTTGAGTTGGCACTAGACTTTCCTAGAAGACCGGCAATGAAAGCGCGGAAACGGCTGTAAGCACGTCTCTGCTCGTTCGTTCTTCAGCGCGGGCGCAGACACACTTCGATTGGAATGCATGGGAAGTGTGGGACGAGTGTAGAAATAGGGATTTGGGGTGCAGTATCGAAATTGCTACTGTTTTTGTTCCATTTCGCCCTTTTGTTTCTACGAATTTCTCCTACAATGTTACGGGTACTGTCCAGTATCAAAATCGTACCGTAGGTATACAGCACCGCCCTTCCATGGTTACCCACATCTCACCCAAGTATTCAGATTCACAGCATTGATCCACTACTGCATCGCTCGTTTCTTGTCTCCTACCATTGTCCAAGAAATACTAGGATTTCTTTCGCGATGACGTTGCCAAGCACCATCCGCACCAATATATATTGTACGCGCGACCATGAACAAACAGCATCTCAGCCATGTTCCTCACAACGTCCGCACCGTGGTATCGGCTGTTGTTCAAGCTCACGATAGCACTGACACTGCCCTGTACACTTGCAACCGTACATTACCGACCGCAGGGGCAACTGCGAACCACGATTCGGCAGCCATCTACTTGTGACTGCGCCCTGGGTCCGGCGCCCAAATCGACGAGTAAATGCTACTACATCAAGAACCCCGACACAGGCGAGTGTGCCTCTCGCACCTGCAGACCAAGCTACGAGTGCCAGTCGGTCTACACCGGATTGATCTGCATGAAGCGAATCACCACTGAACGCGTAGTCCCCATCGGCTTCCAGAAGTGCGTGAGGAAGCAGGTCCCCGGTGTGATGTATGTGCCATACACCGGTGGCACAAGTCCACAGTCGGAATCAGGCTCGCAGCCCCACGAACGATTGAACGAACTAGCCAACGAGCAGGCGAAACTAGAGCAAGAATTCGACGAGTTACATAAGCTCGAATCGGCGGAGAACGAGAAAATTCATCAGCTAGAAGCGGACCGTTCCGAAGAGACCCGAAAGCTAGAGAAGACAAGAACCGATGAGCAAGTGGAGATAGGCAAAGAGCAAGCACTCGTTACAGAAATGATAGCCACGGAAGAGGAGCTCGGGCTGGTGAAAGACACTGTGAAGAACGGGCTGTCAGACCACTACATCGTGGTGGCCGGGAAAATTGCACTTGGCCGGTACGAAGACTTGGACGAAGCGAAGAAGAAGCTGAAGGAGTTCAGCCGCAAGTCGAAGCGAGGGCGCTGTATTTTCGCGGTTCGCGACGGGCAGGTGATGCGGAACCCACGCCGTATCGACGGCATTCGACAGAAGTGGAAGAACGGATTTAACAAGTTCTGGTGGGGGCAGCGCGATATAAATAGAATGCTGCGCGTGGCCATCGCGTACAACGACAAGCTGGACAAGGCGAAGCTGGCGCTGGAGAAGCGAGCCAGGTACGACGGCACCCACGTGCTCAGCTACGTCGTGATTAGCGGGAAGCGTTTCCGCGGCGAGTTCGACACACTGGAAGACGCGAAGCACGACCTGCTGATGAGCAAGCCCCGCAAGTCCAAGCAGCGCCGCGCGATTTTCGAGGTCGTCGACGGGAGGGTGGAGCCTGATGTCAACATTGTTGGTGGGGAGATGCAGGAGTACGGCATGAAGGAGGGCTTCAACAAGTTCTGGTGGGATCAAAGGGACATCAACGCCATGTACGACATCGCTGTGACTCACGTCAGTGCGAAGAAGGGTGGCACGAGATAGAAGTGATACGGGTGTCAGTTGGTTTATTAGTCTGGAATTGAAACGCAGAAGAATCGGAAGGTGTGAGATATCTCGTAGCGCCCTTGTATGAGGATAGCAAGCTACAATATCACAGTCAACCCGAATAAATGAGGTGCACAAGTTTTGAGCTTGTCTAAGATTCCCGACGCCAATCGCGGAGGCTGTGGCTGTAGCGTTATGAGACATAATCCAAATCGCAGTATCGCTAACAACTTGTACCTAACATAGCTTTCCATGGTCGATGCGGTTCATTGTTCTTGTTGTAGGTTCGACTCACAGCACGCAGAACTGAGATAGAAATGTGAGTAGTTTTTATGTTAGTCAATCTTGGCCGAGAAGGCTTTTGAGCCTATGGCATGGGCAATGCCTATCCGTCGATTAAGCTATTCGATTTTCCTTGCAGAGACTCCGGAAGCCCTAATGTCACAGACAGTTCGGGAAAGTGCATTTGATGATCCTAAGTCTCTGCATGAACATTTCGCCCTCCTAAGCTAACTCTTACTCTAAACGTTCTTCAATCGCGAGGTTTCCTTCCATCTTGGACATTGAAGACATAGATCCAGAAAGACTCTGCTTTCCTTTGTCAACAGGGATGAACAACTGTTTTCAACTATACTTCACTCGCGTTTCGTCGAAAATGGGAATGCTTTATTGGAACTCGTCGATGTAGCTCATATTGTGTGAAGGAAGCCGTCAAGTAGCAAGTTGTTGTTCGATGATTAACCGCAAGTCTCCAAGAAAATGCATTGTAATACATAACGATTTCCGACGATTCAACTTTTCACGACTCCCGTGCTCGCCACAAGACGTGGTACACTCCGAGTAGTGCTGTACAGATTGTAGAAACACGGATTCGACAGCGCACATTCCTCCCATCTCGCAGTGCATCGTCCTCACAGCCAGTACGGTACATATGCGGAGTGGATTTGCGAGAAGAGCGGACCGCCGTGCGCAGACGTGATTTGAAAACAGTACATTTCTGTTTCGACTTTATAAGGTGACTGTGAAACTGTCACTCTACACACTTTAGCTTCCACCATCGCACAACGAGCACTGTGAAGTATCATGAAGTCGTGTTCGGCCGATAGAACCATGGCCCAATGCTGAGTTGGAGGATTTTCGAGTATACATAGAGTTGTCGTGGCGGAGAGCAACGTTTCGAGCACTCATTTTGAGCACGGTAGGCTCAGCTCAACGAAGATGGAGCGAGTGCGAGATTTATCCTTCTAGCTCTTTTAATTAGTTGGCGAGTAGTTGCGAAGACTCTGTTTCGCAGCCTTTAAGTAATTCCACGGAAATAAGTCATTGCTGCGACGCGCGGAAACCAAGTTGCAAATTAGGAGTAAGGGTTACGAAGCTTCGGGTCTAGAGCGCAAGGTGCAAGGCTAAATGGAGCGATATTGCATTTTGTAAAACTAACCTTGAGACTGGCTAGCGAGGTGATTGTGGAGAGCAAACCGAGTTATACGAAGTACATTGCACGGGTCTAAGAAGTGTACATGTGCAAAGACCGAGTGTGTGAAGACTAGACGACGCGATCCCACAGGCGAGGCAAGAGCGGTAAGCTTACTCCAGAATACAGTACTCTACAGTACTGTACATAAGATCGAGTTGCTAAAGCTAGCCCGCAGTACATACAAATGAGAAAGTACAGAGTATTTTACTGTACGGTCGCGGTACAGTGCTGTTACACGAAGGCCACAAGCATAGCATTGAGCGGGTGACGGGGGGGCGTTGCGAAAGTTGAAACGAAAGATTGGGAGAAAATGGGGAAAGGGCGAGAAAACGGGGCGGAAAGCTCGAAACGTGGGACACGTTTCGAAAAAATTTAAAAAAGAGTTCAGAAATGTTATGTGGTTTCTACGTATTTGAGCATCGAGCTTGGTACCTAGCCGCAAGCGTTGGTTGGTCGGTTAGTCAGTGCAGTCGGGGTGGGATGTTGAAGACCTGAGCAGCAAAAGCAATCGAACTGAAAGCAACGGGCGTCGCCCATCGAGTACTTTACTACGTTAGTGTGCGCGTTGTTGGTCGAGGCCGCTTAAAAGGCAGCAACGATGATAAATTCGGGATACCCTGTCCCACCGCCACGCCGCTCGCGTTCCGGCTCGGCGAGTCCGGTGATCCAAGAAGACGTCACGTCCACCCCGCCGTCCTCGCGCGGCGCCTCGCCGAAACGCTTGCGCATCCACGGTCCGTCGACTTCGGTGACATCGCGTGACACCGCGCTTTACCTCGCCGGCGAGACACTGGCCACCGCCGCCACACAGTGGCTAGTCGAAGAAGCGTTCCGCTCGAAACCGTGTCGGGCGTCCAACGCATTGAAATTCGCCTCCGACCTGTTGCGTGGAAACGGGCTTAGTAATAGTTGTGCCGGCCGCCGTGGGGCTGGCATGTTGGACGAGGTGCGCCGGGTGCTAGTCGCCGCACAGCCGTCGAGTGTGGTCTACGTGGGGTGGGCACGGCCGGGCACGACGTCATACCGACGTGCGCGTTTAAACTATGCATCGTGGGACCCCGAAATAAGCGTGGAGGAATGGGAGGAGGAAATCCGCGTGTTCACCATCATTCGTGACGCGATTGTGGAGGCCGTCAAAACTTGTCACGTACACTTGTACGCGCCCATCGTCACTGTCGCCTCCACGGTCGCCGACAAGGCCGCCGAGATCGCCGTGCAACTCGATGCCGACCACTCGCGATTACAAGACCACGTCGAACAGATGAGCTGCGAGTGATGGCAAGTATTTTTCATCCCGCTCATCACCTGATTTATTGTAGTTGTTGTTTCTAGTTTTCTTTTGTCTCGCTCAGTCCTGTTGCGCCTACGGCACTGTAACTATATGCAATCGCATGCATGCGCGCATGCATCCGCCCTCGCATCATGGTTCGATTCGAATCCGGTGTGAGAAAGGCTAGCCTTAATTTCTTCTAAAAATGACAGGTCTTATAAACCGTCGCTGGACCATTACCCGGTTTTGTGTACTGACGCACTCGTGCCGCGCTAGTTCAAACGAATCGATGTTTCCCTTCTCGCATTTTCTTGCTTCTTTCGATGCGATTCAACGTCTACGTCGATAATCTGAGCTGGCTCTAGCACACTCTACTACATCTTTTGTTTAGTTTTTGAAAGACGGAAAGGGTTAGGTATAGGTCTGACTTTCTCATCGCCTGTTTGTTTATCGATTTTGAAGGCCGAGGTCGGTAAGTCCAAGATTTCAGCTACAAGGTCCGGAAACTTGCCAGGTTACTGGGCAAACCGGTATCAACTGAGCCACAACAAACCATCAGTCGTTTTGTACCTTGTGAATGGCTCGGATCATACCGGTAGGCACGTCGAATTCCGAAGGCTCATGCTATTTTGCCATGGTATTAAGCTGGCTACGGACAGAACAAGTTAGAAACGGACTCCGAGGTTCATTAGCGTCCTCATATTGCGAGCGCGATGCCACTTCGACTACCTCTATCATTGATAGAAATGAGGACGATGTGATAATCTAGGTGCGCAAAACCTGTCCCGCTGAGCTCAGCCAAGCATGATGTGCTGTTTGGCAGTCTTGTAACATCAAACACATACTCGCAACAATCCAGATGTACGAAAGTATAGGAACGAATAGTACTACTAGAATGAAGGCTTCGCAATAGCCAGCTGGTAGTCTGATGCTTACGTCAGTATCTCATATCATCAAACCCGGTAGTTCGACCTTTCGTAAAGCTACGCCATGATTCCGCACTCCCCACCAGAGTTAAACAGGTAGAGAACAACTGTCGTCTGCAACTAGATATCAAGTCGGAATACATCGCAACATACATCACATTGTTCTTATGTGGATGACGTTCGACAGACGAGGCTTTGGTCGTCACTGAAGCCTAGTCTACGGTCTGTGCCAAAAAGCCGCATCATGTCCCCGCCGCGTATACGACATGATTGCAGCATTCTAATGACAGTAGGCTAGCTCGTGTCGCGACTCTTTGCTACTTGAATATAACCGAGTGCTTCATGATACCACACATATCATGGGGAGTTCATGATTACGCGTTAAGATGATGATTAGGCTGAGACGTCGAGTATCGTTTTGATATGCTGTACCCTGTGGTTTCGACAGGATTCCGGTCGCATTTCGCGACTCATCCTAACCTCAAGTAAGCCGATTTGCTACTGCTCCTAATCGCGATTGGGGGCTACAGGTCGAGAATATCAATTTGGTCAGTGCCCACAAAGCTTACCCGTCCGAGCCTCAAATGGCACCTATTTGACCAGCCAACTACCTCGCCGACTCAATCACAGCAAGCTAGAAAGATGTAATTACAAATGGAGCATATCTGTACAACAATAAACTACCGGTATCACAAAGAGGGAAGAATCGAAGTAAGGTACCACCATCCCTCGAGCGCACCAAGATACACTCCAACATCCGTGAAGATCGAGAAGGAACAACACGTGTATACAGGGGCGTATGGGGATGTATTGTGAATGGCGGGAAAACCAAAGGAAATACGAAATGCCACGTGTTGGTTCAGGTTTTCTATACGACGGCCGTTTCGCCAACCAGAACCACGCGCAACAGAGCGCACCCACAGTCGCGCAGGCGCACAGCTACAGTGGAGTGCAAGATGACGCTCTCCCTCGAGCGCGTTCCGAATCTCACGGTGATGGAGCTACGGAAGGAGCTGAAAACGCGGGGCGAGGAAGCGAAGGGCAACAAGAAGGTTTTGGTGGAGCGTCTCACCGCGGCGCTCGAGAAGGAGAAAGCCGCGGAGCCGCCAGCACCGAAGCGAGGCCGTGGCCGGCCGCCGAAAAAGCGCGACGAGCCGAAAAAGGAGGAGCCCAAGGAGGAGCCGAAGCCGGCGCCACCAGAGCCGGCCAAGGAGGAGCCCGCGGTGGCAAAGGAAACAAATACGACGGTGGAGGAGGACGACAATCCGCTGAGCGAGGCGCGAATGAAGCGGCGTGCGGAGCGATTCGGCATGCCATGGCCGCGGGAGAACGGGGAGAAGGAGGCGAAGCGTGCGAAAACTGGGAAGGAGCCGGCGATTGCGCCATACACGCTGACGGACGACGAGATCAAGCGGCGCGAAGCGAGGGCGAAGCGGTTTGCGGAGGAGAAGACAGAGGAGGCGAAGGAGGAGAAGAAGTAGGGTGTTGCATGCGTTGCGGCTGTACATGTATGTCCGTGGGGTTGCGTAGTAAATTGTTGTACCATTGTATGCTGGGCGTGCAGTATTCTCGTCGTTCATACCGATCGATAGCGTCATCTACCCGTACTGTATTGTTGCTAACCATAGGAATTCCCTTATCATTGTCAACTCGATACGAGGGATCATTACTGAATGGTAAGGAATTCCGACATGATATGCAAGCGACACTCTTTACTCACCCGCATCACACTACCACTCGATGACATCATCGCTATTCGACGGCCCCGCTGCCATCAACATCTCAACCTTGCCCGGCTGCACGTTCCTGCCCAGGCACAACAACTGCTCGTACCGATACAAGGTGTCCAGATAAATCGCCTTGAGCTGCGCATCAACTGTGCTGCGCCCACCACGGAGCACCTTGTTGCCGATCCGCAAGCGATTCGCGATATTCCTCAGGCCATACTTCGTATGGATCACCACCTCGATGCCACCCGCCTGCAGCACTTCTGCTATTAATCGGTAGTAGTCCACGCTGCAGCCCTGCACCTGCTGCGGCGTGAGCTTCCTGCCCTCCGTCTCCACCAGGAACTCCTTCAGGTCCGACATGAACGCCTTGTGCACGTCGCCGCTCGGTGCGCCGCGCCCGTAGCGCACCGACAGCATCTTGATGCCCAGCCGCTTCTTGCGCGCGATCACGTATGGCGAGTGCGATGTGATCGGCGGCGGCGGCTGCGGCGGCGCGGGCGCGACGGGCGCCGCCGCCGGCGCTACGCGCGAGCCCCTGGCCACGTCGCGCGTCATAATGCAGTGCACGAGCGTTTGCGACGCGTCGCGCTCGAGGATGGCCTGCGCCAGCTCCGCGTCGCAGCGGCTCAGGTTCGCACTGCACTCCACCAACACGTGATTGTGATTCGTCACTTCGGTTTCCGCCGTGGCCAACATCGCCTTCGCGTCGTACAGGTCCTGGTCTGCGTGCAAGCATGCGTCCATCGCCGCGCCGAGCTCGTTGCTGAGTCGGCTCACACACTCCTGCTTCGTGTGCACCGAATTCATGCAGTGTTGCTCGTATTCCGTCACCACCGACTTGCATGGCTTCTCCTTGTACGGCTTCGTTTGCACCGGCGCATTGCACAAGTCTTGATGTTCCGCCAGTTCCATGAGTGTCGGCTGTTGCGCAGTCGCCGATTGCATCGTGGATGCCAATTCCGCTACACTTTGATACAGTATTTCGTTCATTGTCTTGTGTTCCGTGATAGAACTGCACAGCGAAGAAGAAGACGGGAACAATGCCTAGTGCTAGTACGCAGCGACAATCCACGCACCGACTAAACAGAGTAATAGTGAAGCGAAGGCAGCTCGAATTGCACATCCCGCGAAGTGGCACCCACGAAGCGCATTCCGGAAACTACCACCCACAACGGCACTCCACAAAAATCGCAACACACATTTACCATTCTCGCTGCCTACCGTGCCACGCCCTCAATTAGCCTGCTGACCACGGAGGGGTCGGTGAGCGTGGTCACATCGCCCAACATCTCCAGCTTCGTGTCGCGTCCGTCCCTAGCAATCACCCTCAGGATTCGCCGCATGATCTTCCCGCTTCGAGTTTTCGGCAATCCATCCGTCCAATGGATCACGTCAGGGATCGCGAACGCGCCGATCGACTTCCTCACCGCCACCTCCACCTCTTCGCGCACCTCTGGTCCCAGCGTCGTGCCCGCCTTCACCTGCACGTACGCGTACAAGCCCTCGCCCTTCACCTTGTGCGGGTAGCCCACCACGGCCGCCTCCGTCACCACGCCCACCAGATCGATCGCCGCCTCCACCTCAGCCGACCCGATGCGGTGCCCACTCACATTGATCACGTCATCGGCCCTGCCCGTCAACCAGTAGTGGCCATCCTCATCCCTTCGACACCCATCGCCGGTGAGGTAATACCCGGGGAATCGCTGGAAGTACGTTTGTTCCATTCGCTCGTGCTCGCCCAGGGTCGTTCTCATCATGCCCGGCCAGGTTTTCTTAATCGCCAACAATCCCTCCGCCGCGCCCTCCAGCTCCTCCCCGTTCTCGGGCGACAGCACCACCGGCACCACGCCAGGCATGGGCAGCATCGCGCTCCCGGGCTTCGTCGGGATGTCACTCAACGGCAGCGACACGATCATGATCCCGCCCGTCTCGGTCTGCCACCATGTGTCGACCACACGCACACTGCTTCGCCCGCCGCCGACCACGTCGTGATACCAATGCCACGCATCGGCACCTATGGGCTCGCCCACACTGCCCAGCACGCGCAGCTTGCCTAGGTCGTGACGCGCGACCCAGTCACTCGCGCTCTTCCCGTCGCTCGGCGGGGGCACGCCCATGAGCGCCCGCACGGCGGTGGGTGCGGTGTACACGTGCGTCACCGCGTGGTCCGCGCACATTTCCCACAGGCGGCCGGCGTCGGGGTGGGTCGGCACGCCGCCGAAGAGCACCTGGGTGGCGCCGTTGAGCATGGGCCCATACGTCACGTAGCTGTGCCCGGTGATCCATCCGCAGTCGGCCGTACAGAACCACACGTCGCCCTGGTCCGCCTGGAAGTTGAAGCCGTACTTGAACGTAGTCGCCGCGTACACCAGGTACCCGCCAGTGGTGTGCGTCACACCCTTCGGCGCGCCCGTGCTTCCACTGGTGTACAGCACGAACAGGGGGTGTTCCGCGTCCACCCAGCACACGTCACACTCGCTCGCGGCGCCCTTCACCAACTCCGCCCACGCCACGTCCCTGCCCGGCACCGGCGGCACAGGCGCCACGCCCTCACTGCGCTCGGGCGCGTCGACGACCACGACCGTGCCCACGCGCTGGCCGGCGCGCGCCGCGATGGCCACCGCCTCGTCGGCGATGGCGCGCAACGGGATGAGCTTCTTCCCACGCACCACGTACTCGCATGTGACCAGCACGTCGGCCTGCGCCGCCACGACGCGCTGCGCCAGGCTCTCCGCGCTGAAGCCGCCGAACACGACGGCGTGGACCGCGCCGATGCGCGCGCACGCCAGCATGGTCACGGGCAACTCGGGGATCATAGGCAGGTAGACGACGACACGGTCGCCCTTGCGCACGCCCACGCCCTTCAGTCCGTTCGCCACGCGCTTCACCGCCGCCAGCGTCTCGCCGTACGTGACCTTGCGCACATGGCCCCTCGCGTTGCCCTCCGCCACGAACGCCACCCGATCGCCCAGCCCCGCGTCCACCCACCGATCCAGCGCGTTGTGGCACGCGTTCGTCTTCCCACTCTCAAACCATCGCGCCGTCACCCCGGGCGGCGTGAAGTTCGCGTACGGCTGCGCCTTCGGCGTTTGCCCGCCCTCCCACTCGATGCATTCCGCTTCGCACGTCCAGTACTTGTCGGGGTCTGTCACAGACTCCTCGTACCGTTTGCGATACAACTGCATATCCTCGCTGGTGTGCTTCATCCTTCACGCACCGCTTGCAGCACTGTCACCGCACGTGTGCTTGTATCTCACCCGACACGCAGATTGGGCGCGGTACTAGCGCAATGCATAGAAAGGGATCGAGCACACGAAACATAAACGCGGGAATTCCGAATTAAGCTACCAAAGTTTAATGAAATATACAGTTGTCGCCTATCACGCGAGTCACGTGCACGACAGTGTGGGCGCGCTTCGCGCTCGCTTCGTCTGCCGGCAGGTGCCCGCGAGCCGCGACAGCGGCGAGCGCATGAGCATGTTCACCCACTTGCCGCCACGCCGTGTCTGCGGCCGTCCGTTGTGTTGCGATTGTCTCACCGCCAGCGCTTGCGCCAACTCCTCTCTTCTTCGCTCGCGCATGTTCTGCACTACCCTTCGCAGCCGCATCTTGATATCGATCAACGCCGCTATCGACAACATCTTCAGTTCCGGTGCATCATCCTCCTCACTATCAATCACCTCCTCCTCTTCTTTCTTTGACTCTTCCTCACCGCGTTCGATTCCATCCCTCATTTGCGCCACCAGTCGGCGCAATCTCACCTTCACGTCGCACAACGCGCCAATAGACACTGGTCGCGCGTCGGGTAGTACCTTGTCAGTTTGCAAAGTTTCGGTCAGGAACGCCTGTTCCAATGCTTGCTTCACGCCGAGTCGATGCTCGGGGTCAAAGTCGAGTAAGCCACGCAACAAGTCCAGCAACGACGCCGGTAACGCCGTTCGTCGCTTCTTCCCCATAATCGCAGCCAGGGGATCATCGCCTTGAGCACTGAATCGTCGCATCTTCGCAAATATCGCATCGCGATTCGTGGGGGAGAACGGCACAGCGCGTAGCAATAGCACAAGTAACACCACGCCCACACTCCACATATCGGCGGGTAGGCCGTATCGATCGACACCAACCTCAGGTGCTTGTGTGTAAACCGTTCCTACAGCACCGCAAAATCCCTTGCGTGGCACCATGGCGGCCAAGCCGAGATCACACAACCGGACACTGCCGGCGGCATCGAGCATAACGTTCTCGAGCTTGATGTCACGGTGCGCCACGCCCATGGCGTGTAGCGATTCAATGGCTTTGAGGAGTTGGCGCGCAATGATTTGTATCCGACTCAGGGGCACTGCCTCTTTCGCAACTAATTCGAGCAAACTTCCACCTTCGAGCAGCTCCATGACAAGCACGAGATGGTGGCGTGTGTAGAACACGCGTAGCGGGCAGACCACGAGCGAATTCTTCGGGCCTACTTGCGACATCTGCACTTCGGCGGCGCAGTCGTCGGCGTGTGAACGGGGCACTAGCTTCACGGCGACGTGCGTGCGATTCCCGACGTTCGATTGCTCGCGTGCATCGACCGCGGCCGCGTACACGCGCCCGCTGCCCCCATTGCCCAGACGACGCAGCACGCGATAGCCGGGCGGGGATAGCGCGGCCAGTGTGAGAGCGTTGGAGAAGCTGCGCCATGCACTACCGCGGCACACGGGCACAATGGTGAGAATTTGGGGCCGGCGTTGCTCACCCCCATGTGTGACGATGCTGGTGCCACGGCGGCTGTGGTTCACATCGGCGCCGCGTACTTGGACTTTGCGGTCGGATAGCTTGAGCACGCCGGTGCGCGTGTCGAGGGTGATCAGGGTCTTTTGCCAAGACGAGAGCACGTTAAGTTGTACACGGCCAGTCACAGAGTACTCCATGATGGGGTGTGTGGGCGGGTGGATGTTTTGGGTCAGCGACGGCGGCGGCGTGGGTGGGGGTTACCGTTCAGGTTAAGTCGAGGACGCCTCGGACGTCGCGAGGGTGGTACCGCTCGAAAAACTGCGCGAAACACACGCACAAGACAGCGCTGGTGCAGCTCGCGAGTAAGCAGAAGGCCAAGCTAGAAGCAAACAGTGTGTGCAGGGGGTAGGCACACACGAGATGGCGAACGACGTGTTGCCACACGCGGACACGTAGGCGAGTACAGTTTTGTGTCTGACGTGGTGTTAAATATAAATGACGATGTTGTCGCCCGGCGTTAGTTTGGTGTACGCGAAAAGACGTGCGCGAATCAGGAGAGTGCACACTTTGTTTCGCATAAACTCGTTAAATAATCCGCCAGTTTCACTCAGTTCCTGATCTCTCAGGTAGTTGTCGGCTTGCAATTGGGTGTGAACGGACAGAAACTGATTTACATGTAGCTTGTACTGCCCGTGTGTGACCGCGCTGTACTGTACTGTGCTGCCTGCCTGCAACGTTCCTTTCAGAATCATACTCGTCTTCGTGTACAGTTGTGTTCATTGGCACATCGCTATTAGTGTCGTCGAGTGTTTTACAGTTAACTGCACAACTCGATCGATCACACCCGCTCCCCTCGCGTTCTTCCTCATCAATCACACCCCCATCTGAATCACGGGCCCTGTCCTCTTGCATGATAACCGATGCACATCTTGTCGACTCGGCGCACTGTAGTCCCAGGTGCAATAAACTTAGTCGTCAACATGAACTCGAGCTTGGTACTGTGCGGGATTGTCACTGCGTGCATCCGAAATCCGGAGAATCCAATTCTGAACCTTGCCTGACATTGATATAAGGTACAGCTATGCCGCACCTTTTCATTCTTTTCCCCTTTTCCCAATCCGAGGTCTATTTCCTTTTGTTAGCCTTTTCTCGTTCAACGTCGACCACACCACCGTGCCGTACTTCCCGTCGTGAATCATTCCTCGGCGGATCGCCACGCTGCCGTCGTCGAAATTTTTGATTGCCCTTACGTATGCCCGACACATCTGACCATGTAATCACACTGATTTCGTGCCACCCCCACGTTTTGTTTTCTGTTTTCTTTCACTATCTTACATATTCTTCTTCGCCTCTTTTCTTCAGCGGAATTTCTCTCTTCGCCCAGTCGTCATTCCCTTTCGTTGTGGACCCCCATTATGTGTTCTGATCTGTACCGTACAATGAACCATCTCGCCTTCTGTGTTCTCGAACAACAACAACAGCATATGTCTAGGCCATCACTTACTTATGTTAGAGATATTCCGCAAATTCGACTCGCTGTGATTCTGAACAACTGATACCCCATCCATTTATATCTCAACAACTCTGCCGAAGCAATCAAACTCGTTCTAATTCTTGCGAGGCATTGTGTGCTGATAGACCGAAACAATTGTTCATGAAAAACTAGAGTTGCTCACCGCCGAGATCCAACAGTATGCACAATGAGAATGGAGAAATTAACTACCAGTATAAACAAATTAGACATTTGTTCATTCTCATCGTGCTTAGGTCCAAGACAAAAGTACCGAACTGTACATTACTGGTCGCTGCAGTATTGAGACTCCAGTCCGGTAACTAGAACTAGAATGAGGACTGTTTCCTTTTTAATTTGGTAAAGGTGTCCCGGTAGCGTAGATTGCGCCTGCTAAATTTACGGTACTTTCATGAGGTTGCCGTAGGTTGCGCGCTCTCTCTCTCCCCGCACCAGGTAACAAGAGCCATCCCTAGTTTATCGCAAACCACAACCAAGATGAGCATAATCGAGCAACCCAACGATCTACTACCCGGGCAACCAGCGACCTCACTCGAGATGCTACCCACTCAGCAATCATCACACCAGTCCGAAGTAGACAATCATTCTCTGCAGTACAGTCACAGCAGCGAAGAGAGGCCACGACGCGACAGGAAGCCAACGAGTCGATATTGCGAAATCCAAATCGACTCGAAAGGCCCTGGAAAAGAACACGTCACGACAACCACCACTGCCACCACACAACCCCGAGGCACGTTTAGAAAGTTGGCGCAAGTACTGCGCGACGCCGAGGCGCCCCACGACTCCGACATCTTCCTCAAGTATACGAACGCATCCGTCGAAACGCATCAAGCGTTAGTAGATGCACTCGAAGTTGAGTTGCAAGAGGCCCAAGAAGAATATGAGAAGCTGAAGGAAGACGTGGGCCGGCTGAGGATGGAAGCGAAGGGATTCGAAAGCGAAGTGCAGAAAGAAGAGCTAAACTACAAAGAACACGTAGACAAGTTGGTTCAAGTCGAAGCCAGTTGCGCTACAGCTGCGATGAATACTAAAGCTGCAGAAGCGTTGGTAAAAAACGTCCACGGGGAGGACGAATACGCACCTAGACGTTTGAGGCACAAAGTAAATCGATCGACAGATGAGAGTGAGACCGAGGACGAAAGCGTTTCGGAAGAGAGAGCGTTTAAACGACGCAAGATGCTTGAGAATGATGTAAACGACAATTCTGTGATGAAGGGAAATGGCTTTTCGGATGGTCTCAAGTTTCGCTTTTCTACTAGGACAGGGACCGTACCCGTTGGGTCCTTGCCAGAAGATGACCCCTACATCGTGGCGATGAACAAGCTAGGAGTAGAGATGATATCGGCCAAGTTGAAGCGCCGGCCAGCGAAAAAGGACCAGAAGGCAGCGTTCTTGTCTGATTTGAAAGCATTCTTGCACGAGAAGTATGAAACACACAAGTGCGAGGCTCTTGTTGTGAAGGGCATGGCCATCGATAGCTTCGACTTGATTCGCGAGGTAATGAGACTCGGGGGGATTGTGTCGGTCATCCGTGGCCGCGCACTCTGCTACGTCACTCGCCTGATTGACAAATCCGTATATTCCAGAAGTGTGCCGACGCAACTCAAGACATACTACTGCAAGACCTTGTACCCGTACGAGCAATTCCTCGTGTTTCGTGAAACCGTGACGAAGCATGACATCCGTGAACTTTTGAACACCAACTGCGATAACGGCGCATTGTCTATGTAAAATTGTTTGCTTTGTTTCATGTATCTCACTGTACGATTGTCATCAACTCTGTAGTTTGCTAAATTTGGTCACCTCCTCGCGCTAGTCTCATCCATCCGTCGAGCTGTAAACTCAAATGTTTCACACCTACCGCCGCTAGCTTCTCCGCGTTGCGCACGTACAACGTGCCATGTGCATTACTTGCTGACAAAGCTTGCAATTGTTGCGCTCTTAGTATGTTCACAACCGGAACGGGTGCCTTGCGCGCAAAATTCGCCGCCTCCGCAAGTTCTTGTGGTGTGAACTGCACTGACCCGTCCCGACTAGTCGCTAAAGCGCGTGATGCTAGTTGCCCTGGTGGTGGGAGATGTCCAATTAATTCCACATCACAGTTCAATGCAGCTCGGTCGTATTGTGGATGAAACAGCACAATATCAACTAATTCTCGTATCCCGCAGTACGCGAAGACATCCGACATGTATGCACTGGTTGCAGAAAATGCTTGGAAGTCACCGAAGTGTGGTAGCAGCAGAAGCACGGTGGATAGTTCTTCGATGGGCGTTTGCAGAATTTCGCTGGATGCACTTAGAGTGGAGTACACAAATGCTGCACATGTGGCTGTTGCCGTATCTGTGATGTAACGAATAGGTGCCGGCGTCAAAGATGCTGCGCCCACCGCAGCGATTTCGGCGGATTCTGTGTACGGACATACATGCTGGTTGGCGATTAGTGAATCGACAAAGCCACGCACGCTCTCTTCTGCGTTTGGATACTGTGCAAAGTCTCCGATGGGGTTGGACATCTTCTTTTTCGGTGCTTGGATGTTTACAGTCAACCAGTCTTCTTGTGGGTGATCGTCCACAACTGTGAAAAACATCACGTGGTCACCATATGCAAATTTTCTCTCGTCCAATGCATGTGCTGTTGTGTCTAACAGAGCGAGCTCCGCATCTTCTTTGACCGTTCGATTAGATTTGCGTTCTAATTCTAACCCTCGACGACAAATATCGGAATGTGCTTGCTTTGGTTCTTGTGACAGGGGTGCAATCTCTGGGTGAGCGCACGACGCATGAGTGAGACCTCGTACAAGTACTCCAACAATCTTGACATCAATACGTACACTCCCGCTTAATCCACGAGCAACAAGACCAAATATTGCGGTTACCGCTGAAAGCGTCGTCTTGTGAACATTACCAGTAGTCGTGACGGAACTGGCGAGCTTCGCTGATACATTCGCGCTTGATAATCTGGTTCGGGGCCGATATCGACGAGAGATGCAACTTCGATTCGTGCATCGGTGAAAAATTGCCGGGGAAACTATACGCAGTGGAGATGCAATGAGGAAGGCCATTGTTGACGTGGTGGCTTCGTTTGGGTGATAGAATAGAATGGATTGTAATTTGAGATTTGATTACTGTTAGACGTGAATCTGGGAATTTCAGAAATTGCATTCCCTAAATAAATCAATACGTATCTAGAGTTGGGGGAACATTCAAATCCTATAAATATCACTCTACCATAGAGTTATTGAATTCATTTGATTTAAACATTTACAAAAAGTTATTCATGGCGGAAAAGGAGTAAAGTTAAGAGACCGGTAATTGAAACAAAATTTGAATAACTAGTATAATAATTAGCCCAAGCGGTCATTGGACTATTGATTTTAAAAAAATCATTCTACGAAATCTATGCGAAGCGCTAAAGGTTTCAGAACTTGTCCATGCCAGGACAAAGTTATGAGAATATTCAATTCAATTCCATGGACTACATTGTAAGAATAGTTACTAAAATCTACAAAAGTCGAAGAGGCTGGAAATCCTTTCAATTCGGAAAAAATAGAGATTTTACAATATTTATATTTCATTACAATTAATCATATTTTTCCCGAACCTTGTGACTGTATTGGTGGTTCGCTTTAGAAAAGATTTCCGGCGTTTTACGAATTCTGTACCTGAATACGAATAGGTATTTTA
>JAAUYH010248625.1_pt1 | contig 22845 bp, 20 predicted proteins | sample 7278061 | NCBI WGS metagenome assembly JAAUYH01 (sample SAMN14350203, study PRJNA611818) | marine sediment metagenome | isolation source: surface marine sediment (0.6m) | place: French Polynesia: Moorea | collected 2018-08 | reverse complement strand
CTGCCCTCTGTTTGCAGGCGAGAGTAACGGTGCGCAGGGATTCGGACAACGGACTCGGTCGGAGGCTCCGACCGCCGCGTCAACTCGCCTCGGCCAGCTCCTGGTCGGACATGCCCAGCGCCCGCTTGTAGAGGTCGAGCAGCATCTCCTGCTCCTCGCGGTCGGCGTTCTCCATCTTCCTCAGGCGCACCACCTGGCGCATGATCTTGGTGTCGAAGCCGTTCGACTTGGCCTCGGCGAACACCTCGCGGATATCGGCGGCCAGCGCCGCCTTCTCCTCCTCCAGCCGCTCGATCCTCTCGATGAACGAGCGCAAACGATCCGCGGCGATCCCGCCGACATCAGCCATGGCGACCCTCTTCGACCCTGTTGGACTGTGATGCGGCCCGGTCCCTTCCGCGCCGGCGGCGGACGATAGGCGCGGAGCGGAGCGGGCGCAAGACCGCCGGGCTCAGTGCCCGTCGGCCGGCTTGTTCTGCTCGTAGGCGGCCTTCTGTTCGGCGGTCGCCTCGGTCTGGTGCTGCGCCTTCCACTCGGCATAGGGCATGCCGTAGACGATCTCGCGGGCGGCGTCGTAGCTCAGCTCCAGGCCCTTCTCCTCGGCCGCGGCCCGGTACCATTTCGACAGACAGTTGCGGCAGAAGCCGGCCAGGTTCATCAGATCGATGTTCTGGACATCGGTGCGCTCGCGGAAATGCGCCACCAGGCGGCGAAAGGCGGCGGCTTCGAGTTCGGTGCGGGTGGCGTCGTCCATCGGTTGGGATCCTCTGTGTCTCGCTCGCTTAGATGTGGTGCGCGGCGCGGGCCGGAAAAGCCGTGCGCGCGATCAAATGACGAGGCCCGGCTCAAGCGCCGTGGTCCCCGGCGATCAGGCCACCCCGGCGAGCGACTCCTCGATCAGCCAGTCCACCACCTTGATCAGCGCCTCGCTGGTGTCGGCGCCATCCTTGACGGCCTGTTCGTAGATCGCCAGCTGGCGGTGGGCGCTGGTGCCGCGCTTGCGGATCTCGCGGGCATGGGCGACCTCGGCGGTGCAGCCGAGCGCTTCGGCATCCTCCTTGACCAGCTCCAGGATCTCCTCCAGCAGGTCCTCGTACGGCACCATGGTGCCGCGCCCGAAATCGATCAGCCCCTTGTCGAAGCCGTGGCGCATGGCCCGCCAGCGGTTCTCGTTGATCAACAGGTTCTTGTAGCGCCGCCAAGTGACGTTCATGCCCTTCAGCCGCCACAGCATGCGCAGCAGGCACTGGTAGAGCGCCGCGACGCAGATCCCGTCCTCCATGGTCGTGGCGATGTCGCAGATGCGCATCTCCAGGGTCGGGAAGCGGGCCGAGGGCCGGATGTCCCACCAGATCTTGGTGCCGTCCTCGATCACCTTGGTCTGAACCAGGGAGTCGAGGTGCTTCTGGTATTCGCCGTAGCTGGAATACTCCTCCGGCATGCCGGTGCGCGGCATCTCGTTGAACACCGCCAGGCGGTACGATTTGAGCTTGGTGTTCTGGCCCTGCCAGAAGGGCGAGGAGGTGCTGAGCGCCAGCAGGTGCGGCAGGAAGTAGCGCGCCTGGTTCATCAGGTCGATGCGCAGGTTGTCGTCGTCGATCCCGACATGGACATGGTTGGCGCAGATCAAGAGGCGGCGCAGCGGCACGCCCATGTCCTTGGCCAGTTCCTCGTAGCGCTTGCGCAGGGTGTGCTTCTGCGGCTGCCACTGGGCGAAGGGATGGGTCGAGGCGGCGATGATCGCGAGCCCGTGCTGGTCGGCCAGCTCGGCCACGTTGCGGCGCAGGAAACCCAGTTCCTCGCGGGCCGCGCCGATATCCTCGCAGACCGGCGTGCCAACCTCGATCTGGCAGCGCATGAATTCCGGGCTGACCCGGCCCTTCATGCGTTGCTGGCAGTCCTTCAGAAAGGCCTTGGGCGGATCGTTCTCGAGGTCCCGGCTCTGCCGGTTGACCAGCAGGTACTCCTCCTCCAGGCCGAGCGAGAATTTCGGGTTTTCCCCGGCCATCAGGCGGCAACCTCCTCGAACACGGCGGCATCGGCGAGGATCTCCGCCAGCGGCTCGGCCAGCCGGTCGCCCCAGGCGCGCGCATCGTCGTCGGTCTCGACCAGGTCCTGGCGAACCTCGATCAGCACATTGGGCAGACCGCGGGGATAGGCGTGGGTCTCGACCGTGTATCCGTGGCGGTTGCGGCCGCTATAGGGCTGGTTGTCGCCGACCAACAGCGAGCTGTCGCCGCGGAGCCCGGCAATGAGCGGTACCGGGATGCGGCCGTCATCGTCCCACAGGATACCGACATGCCACGGCCGTTCCGCGCCGCGCAGCACGCGGGTGAAGGTGTGGACGGAGATGATGGCCGGCGGTCCGCCGCGGGCGGTCAGCCGGTCGAGCTCGCTCTCGATCTCCTGGTGATAGGGATGGTGGAAAGTCATGGCCCGCGCCGCGGCGTCGGCGGGGCTGAGACCGCGGTTGCCGGGAATCACCACCCCGTCGCTGATGACGCAGATCGAGGTGGGGTCGTCGAGCTCCCGGTTCGGATCGATCAGCAGGCGGGAGTAGCCGTGGATCAGCGCCGGCGCGTCCAGCAGCTCCGAAAGCCGCTCGGTGATCCCCCGGCTGCCGATGTCGAAGGCGATATGCCGCTCCAGCGGCACCTCGCCAAGCCCCAGCCGATCGAGCGATCGAGGGATGGCGGCACCGGCATGGTCGGCCAGCAGCAGCGCGCGGGCGGCGCCATCGGGGTTGAGATGGGTGAAGGCGGGCGGATCGTCTGGCCCGATCAGCGGCTCGCGCAGGTCGGGCATTTCGGTGGCCGAGGTCGTCGTCATGGGCCGACTATAGATCAAAATTCAAAGGGTCGAGTCAAAGGGTCGAGGCCAATTTTGCGTCGTGGCCAGGCAAGGACGGCCCGATCTTGCATCGTGACAATCCTGCCGTATCGGCCACCCGGCACCAGGGCTATAAACCGCCGATGACCGGGACCGATCAACAGATCCTCCGTCCGGCCGACCGCCTCGCCTTCGCGGCGCTGATCGCCGGCGCCATGGGCATCGCGTTCTCGCCGATCTTCGTGCGGCTGTCGGACCTCGGCGCGCCGGTCACCGCCTTCTGGCGCCCGGCTCTGGCGATCCCGGCGCTGCTGCTCTGGGTCGCGCTGGACAGGGGCGGCCAGGCGCGGGACCGGCGGGCGCCGACCCGCCGCGACTTCGCGCTGCTGGGCCTCTCCGGTTTCCTGTTCGCCGGCGATCTGTATTTCTGGCACTGGTCGGTCCAGTTCACCTCGGTCGCAAACTCCACGCTGCTGGCGAATTTCGCGCCGCTGTTCGTCACCCTCGGGTCATGGCTGCTGTTCAAGGAGCGCTTCAACCAGACCTTCCTCGTAGCCCTTGCCCTCGGGATCGGCGGTGCCATCGTCCTGATGGGAGACAGCCTGACCATCGGCGTCGACAACCTGTTCGGCGACGCGCTGGCGCTGGTCACGGCCCTGTTCTACGGCAGCTACATCATCGTCGTCGGGCGCCTGCGGTCCCGGTTCTCCACCGCCGTCATCATGTGCTGGAGCTCGATCGTCACCAGTGCCTTCCTGCTGCCCATGGCGCTGCTCCATGACGGACCGATGCTGACCGTCACCTTGTACGGCTGGGCGGTCCTGCTCGGCCTCGGCCTGGTCAGCCATGCCGGCGGCCAGAGCCTGATCGCCTACGCCCTGGCGCACCTGCCGGCGGCCTTCTCGTCGCTCAGCCTGCTGGTTCAGCCGGTCGCCTCGGCGGTGCTGGCGTGGATCATCCTCGGCGAATCGATCGGCGCCTGGCAGGTCGTCGGCGGCGCCATCGTGATGACCGGCATCCTGCTCGCGCGCCGGACAATGCCAGCATCGCCGCCGCGCCCACGCCCGGCCAAGCCGGTCGGTTGACGCCCCGTTTTGGTTGCGGCACGATCGAAGTGGTAATACCAGTGACTTCGGCCGAACGAGCGACCGGCTTGAACGACATACCCTCCAACGATGGGCCCGCGGCGGATGGCATGAGCGTCGCCGACCGGGTGGCGTCGCAGCTGATCGACATGATCGCCGGCGGCGACTGGGCGCCGGGACAGCGGCTGCCCGGCGAACGCGCCCTGGCGGAGCAGATGAATGTCAGCCGGGTTTCGGTGCGCGCCGCGCTGCAGCGGCTGAAGACCCAGGGCTTCGTCGTCGCGGTCCAGGGCGGCGGCACCCGGGTCGTGTCATCGGCGGCGGCGATGGACGACGCGCTGACCGAGCTGGTCCGCTCCAAGCTCGACAATCTGCATGATCTGGCCGAGATCCGCATGGCGCTGGAGACCTGGGCGGCACGGCGGGCGGCGGAGCGGGCGACGCCGGAACAGATCGCCGAGATTGCCGGGCGGCTGGAAGCGATGCAGCAGGCCGGGCCGCGCGACGGGGCCCGGGCCACCTCAGGGCCCGACAAGGCGATCGAGGACGTGCAATTCCACTTCGCCGTCGGCAAGGCCGCGGGCAGCCCGGTCTACACCCACATCCTGACCGTCATCCGCGACATCCTGATGCAGATGCTGGAGTTCCATCGCTACAAGCTGTTCACCTCGCCCGAGGACGATCGCGCGGTGATGGACCAGCACCGGGCGATCTACGACGCGATCGCCGCGCATCGCCCCGAGGAGGCGGCGCAAGCCATGCGCAGCCACCTGGAATGGGTGCTGGGTCATTACGACGCCGAGCGCGATCGCAGGGGGCCGACGGTGAAGCGGGCGAGCTGATTTCCGGCGCCGTTCTCCCTGGATGCCGGAATGCTGCCGTGACGCGAACCTGCATTGCGGCATTCATCAGACAAATTGCGCCTCGCAATTAGAACGATTAATCTTTCGCCATGCGGATGCCGCCATCGGCGATGGCGCGCCGCCAAGAAATGACTCTGCCATTCCACGGGAGGAACCATTCATGCGACTCATCACGCCGATGTCGTGTCTCGCAACCATTGCCGGAGCGGCAACGATCGGGCTGGCGACGGTCCAGGCGACCGCCAGCGACACCAAGGTTGCGCTGGTGCCGGGCGGGCCACATCCCTACTTCGCCGCCTGGGAGCAGGCCGGCGTCGACGCGGCGGCCCAGTTCGACCTGGAATCCGCCGACTACAAGGTGCCGCAGGCCTGGGAGCTGAGCCTGCAGAACGAGTTGATCGAGAGCTTGGTGGCGCAGGGTTACAACGGCTTTCTGGTGTTCCCCGGCGACGCCGTCGGCACCAGCAGCACGCTGAGCGAGCTGTCGGAGTTCGGCATCCAGTCGATCGCGTTGGCCGGCTGCCTGCAGGACCCCAATCCGGCGGTCTTCTGCATGGGCACCGATGTGTACAACTCCGCCTATCTGGGCACCAAGGAGCTGATCGACGCCATGGGCGGCTCGGGCAGCATCGCCCATTTCACCGGCTTCCTGGTCGACCCCAACACCCAGCTGCGCATCGAGGCGGTCGAGAAGGCGGTGTCGGAGGCCGGCGGTTCGGTCGACATCATCCAGGTGATCGCCGACATCGACGCGCCCGAGCCCGCCGATGAGAAGATCAACGCCTTCCTGGCGGCCCAGGGCGACGAGGTCGACGGCATTGTGACCACCGCCTGGGTGCCGGCCGTGGTCGCGGCGACCGCGCTGCGCAACCTCGGCGACCAGCGCATCAAGATGGTCGGCATCGACCATGACCAGGTGGTCCTGGACGCCATCGAGGACGGCTATGTGCACGGCACCATGCTGCAGAACCCGTACGGCCAGGGCTTCATCGGCTCGTTCGTGATCGACAAGCTGCGCCAGGGCTGCACCGTCAGGGCCGACGCGCCGTTCGAGCAGACCGCACAGACGGCCAAGTTCATCGACAGCGGCACCGCCTTCGTCGATGCCAGCGAGGTGGCGAACTATCAGCAGGCCATGGTCCGGGTCACCGAGGAGATCATGGCGACATTCGAGGACACCTACCTGTCCTGCCAGTGACCGGCATTCGTTGCCCTGAAGACGGGGCGGATGGCCGGGCTTGTTCGGAGGTTCGGATTTCTTGAGCCCCCTCACCTTCCCACGGCTTCGCCGCGGGCCCCTTCCTCTCCCACGAGGGGAGAGGAGTTTCAATTGGGCACCGCTGGAGTCCCCTCTCCCCTCGCGGGAGAGGGTTAGGGTGAGGGGGCTTGGAAATCCGATTACCGGCAAGTCCTTGTCCATCCGCCCAACTCCGTGAGGCCATGACCGACACGACCATGCCGCTGCGCGGGGTGAACCTGCGCTGGCTCGCCAGCAACCAGGTGGGGCTGGCGATGGTGATCACCATCTTCGTGCTGATCTTCTGGTTCGGCACCGGCGGTTTCGGGTCCCGGTTCAACCTCTATGCCCTGGGCCGGGTGGTGGCGATCGACATCGTCATCGGCTGTTCGATGATGGTGGTGCTGGCGACCGGCGGCATGAACCTGGCGGTCGGGTCGATCGCCGTCTCCTCGGTGATGTTCGGCGGCTGGCTGATGCAGCAGGTCGGCCTGCCGGTGATCCCGTCGGTCATTGTCGCGCTGGCCTTCGGGTCGGCCCTGGGCTGGATCAACGGCATCACCGTGGTCAAGACCGGGGTCAACAGCTTCATCATCACCCTGGCGACCATGAGCCTGTTCTTCGGGGCGATGATCGTGCTGACCGAGGCGGAGGCGTTCAACAACCTGCCGAAGAGCTTCACCGATGTCGGCAAGATGAAGGTCTTCGGCTTCGTCTCGGTCATGGTGTTCTTCGCGCTCGCCGTCGCCGGCGCCCTGCTCGTGCTGTTCCGCTACACCGCCACCGGGCGACAGATCCTGGCGGCCGGCGCCAACGTCCGGGCGGCCTCCCTGTCCGGTGTTCCGGTCGACCGGGCGATCGTGACGGCGCACATGCTGTCCGGCGGCCTCGCCACCCTGGCCGGGCTGATGCTGACCATGCGCAACGGCGCCGCCCTGCCGTCGATGACCGGGCATATCGGCATGGACTGGCTGCTGCCGGCCTTCCTGGCGCCGGTCCTGGGCGGCACGCTGCTGAGCGGCGGGTCGGTGTCGGTCGTCGGCACCGTGCTCGGCGCCCTGCTGGTCGGCGTGCTGAAGAACGGGCTGCTGCTGCTGCAGGTCGGCGATTTCTGGATCCAGCTGTTTCTCGGACTGATCCTGCTGGCCGCGGTCGTGCTCGACCGGGCCCGCGGCGTCTATGCCGAGCGGCGGCGCGTGGTGCGGCCATGACCGCCGCCATGCGCCGATTGCTGCGCTCGGACTGGGCCGGCCTGGCCATCGTCGTCGCGCTCGGGGTGCTCGTCATGAGCGTCACGCGGCCGGCCTTCACCGGCGCCTTCAACCTGTATGTGCTGTTGATCGCCTTCTCGCTGTGGTCAGTGGTCGCGCTGGCCCAGATGGCGACGCTGGCGGTCGGCCAGCTCAACCTGGCGGTCGGCGCCATCGGCGGGCTGGTGGCGATCTCGTTCGGCGGCATGATGGAAGTCTGGGGCCTGCCGGTTCCTCTCGCCGCGCTGATCGGTCTCGGCATCGGTCTTGTCTGCGGCCTGATCAACGGCGCCCTGACCGTCGGCACCGGCATCAACGGCTTCATCATCACGCTGGCGACCCTCTCCGCCTACAAGGGCATCAATCTCGGCATCACCGAGGCGCAGCCCTTCTACGGCATCCCCGAGAGCGTGAAGGCCTTCGGCAACGCCCGGCTTGGCCCCCTGCCGCTGCTGGTGGTGGCCCCCATCCTGGTCGGCGCCGCCATGTGGCTGCTCATGGCGCGCGGGCTCCTCGGCCGACAGATGCTCGCGGTCGGCGGAAACCTGCACGCCGCATCCCTGTCCGGCATCTCCCCCGGCCGCACGATCATCGCCGCCCACGTGCTGTCCGGCGGTCTCGGCGCGATCGCCGGCATGCTGGCGGTGGCGCGGCTGCAGACGGCGCAACCGTCGATCGGCGACGACTGGCTGATCCTGTCCTTCGCCGCGCCGATCATCGGCGGCGCGGTGCTGACCGGCGGGCATGTCTCCGTCATCGGCACGTTGCTCGGCGTCGCCGTCATCACCCTCATCAACAACGCCCTGGTGCTGTGGCAGATCGACCCGTTCTGGGTCCAGCTGCTGCTCGGAGCGTTGATCCTCGGCGCCGTCTTCCTGAACCGCTACCGCGAGGTCCAGGCGGAACGGCAGGCGGCGCCCGGCCCGGGCATGCCGGTGGCCGGTCATGGCTGAGCCCGTCCTCGACATCTCGGGCGTCAGCAAGGCCTTCCCCGGCGTGCAGGCGCTGGACGCCGTGTCGATGGATCTGCGGCCGGGCGAGATCCATGCGCTGATCGGCGAGAACGGCGCCGGCAAATCGACCCTGATCAAGATCATCACCGGTGTCGAACACCCGGATGCCGGCGCCATCCGCCTGCATGGGCAGCCGACCCATTTCACCTCGCCGCGCGACGCCATGGCCGCCGGCATCGGCGCGGTGCATCAGGAGCGCAACCTGATCACCCGGTTCACCGTGGGCGAGAACATCATGCTGGAACGCCCGCCGGCGCGCTTCGGCCTGGTCGATTTCGACCGCGTACACGCGGAAGCCCGCCGCTGGCTCGACCTGCTCGACCTGCCGATCGACCCGCACACCGCGGTCAGCGCCTTGAGCGTCGCCCAGATGCAGATCGTGGAGATCGCCAAGGCGCTGTCGCTGCAGTCGAAGATCCTGCTTATGGATGAACCCACCGCGTCGATCACCGCGCACGAGACGGAGGTGCTGTTCGGCCTGCTGCGGCGGCTCAGCGCCGATGGAGTCACCATCGTGTTCGTGAGCCACAAGCTGGAAGAGGTGATCGACCTCTGCGATCGGGTCACGGTGTTGCGCGACGGGCGCAACGCCTGCCCGCCGACGCCGCTCGCCGAGCTGTCGCGCGCCGACCTGGTCAAGCTGATGATCGGCCGCGAAGAGCAGATCGCCGAGCTGGGCGCCAAGACGGTGCATCGCGACACACCGGCGCTGCGATTGACCGGCGTCACCACCGGTCTCGGTCATGACGGCGTCGATCTCGACCTGCACAAGGGCGAGATCGTCGGCCTCTACGGCCTGGTGGGCTCGGGCCGCAGCGAACTGGCCAAGGCGATCATCGGGGCGGCGCCGATCACCGGCGGACGGATCACCGTGGCCGGCAAGGACGTCGCCATCGCCAACGCCACCGAGGCCCTGCAGCGCCACCGCATCGGCTATGTCAGCGAGGACCGCAAGCAGGAGGGGCTGATCCTGATCCATTCCGTGGCCCGCAACATCGGCGTCACGATCTGGACCCGGCTGGCCGGAATGCTGGGACTGCTGACCGACCGGCGGGAGCGCGACGCCGTCGCGCCGTTCGTCTCCAAGCTGGACATCCGCACGCCGTCGGTCGAACAGGTCGCCGGCAACCTGTCGGGCGGCAACCAGCAGAAGGTCAGCGTCGCCAAATGGCTGGCGGCGGAGGTCGAGACCCTGATCGTCGACGAACCGACCGTGGGCGTCGATATCCGCACCAAGACCTACCTGCACGAGCTGATCTGGAAACTGGCCGCCGACGGCACCGCGGTGCTGCTGATCTCCAGCGACATGCCGGAGATGATCGAACTGGCCGACCGCATCCTGGTCATGAGCGATTTCCGGATCATCGGCGAGCTTGCCAACAGCCGCGACTACGACGCCATGAGCCATCGGATCATGGCTATCATCCATGAGGAGGAGCCGGACGCCGACCTGCCCGTGCCCGACGCCGCGGAACAAGTGGAGGCCGTATCATGAGCCAGACGCCCATCGTCGATTCGCACCATCACTTCTGGGACCCGGCCCATGCCGAGTATCCCTGGATGACCGAGGAGCTGGATGCGATCCGCCGCCGCTTCGACCCGTCCGACATGCGCCCGCTGCTGCAGGCCAACGGCGTCGACAAGACGGTGCTGGTGCAGACCCGGTCGAGCTTCGAGGAGACCATCGAGTTCATGGAGACCGCCGCCGCCACCGATTTCGTGGCCGGCGTGGTCGGATGGGTCGACCTGACCAATTCCGATGTCGGCGACGATCTGGCCGCGCTGAAGGCCCGCCCGGACGGCAAATACCTGGTCGGCATCCGCCATCAGGTCCATGACGAGCCGGACCCGGACTGGTTCACCCGGCCGGACGTCCAGCGCGGCGTGGCAGCGGTCGGTGCCGCCGGGATCGTCTACGACCTGCTGTCGCGCACCCGGGAGCTGCCGGCCTGCCTGGCGACGGTGCGCACCTTGCCCGACACCCGCTTCGTGATCGACCACATCGCCAAGCCGCCGATCGCCACCGGCGAAATCGACGCATGGGCCGAGGCGATGGCGCCCTTCGCCGACCTGCCCAATGTCTGGTGCAAATTGTCCGGCATGGTCACCGAGGCCGACTGGCAGTCCTGGACCCCGGCCGATCTGCGGCCCTATGTCGACAGGGTGATGGGTTGGTTCGGCGAGGACCGGGTGCTGTTCGGCTCGGACTGGCCGGTCAGCCTGCTCGCCGCCCCGTACGAGCGCGTCAAGGGCGCCCTGGAAGAGGTCCTCGCGCCGATGTCCGACGCGGCGCGGGCGAAGATATTCGGCGGCAACGCGATCGACGTCTACCGCCTGCCGCTCGACTGAGTGGAGGGCCGGTCATGTCGAAGATCGCACGCGTCGACCTCGCCATGGTCGATCTGCCGCCCAAGGTGGTGCGCACCGACGCCATCCAGAGCTTCGTCACCCAGGAGACCCCGCTGGTCACCGTCACGACCGATGACGGCGCCACCGGCACCGGCTACAGCTACACCATCGGCACCGGCGGCAGCTCGGTGATGGCGCTGCTGCGCGACCATCTGGCGCCGCAGCTGATCGGCCGCGACCCGGCCATGGTGGAGCAGATCTGGAAGGACCTCTTCTTCCACACCCATGCGACGGCGGTCGGCGCGATCACCTCGCTGGCCCTGGCCGCCATCGACACCGCGCTGTGGGACCTGCGCTGCCGGATCGCCGGCCTGCCATTGCACCGCATGGCCGGCGGCGCCCAGGAGCGGCTGCGGCTCTACACCACCGAAGGCGGCTGGCTGCACCTGACGCCGGAGGAGCTCGTCGAGGACGCGCTTGCGGTCCAGGCCGACGGCTTTGCGGGCTGCAAGATCAAGGTCGGCCGGCCGGATGTCGGCGAGGATTGCGCCCGGCTGGCCGCGGTGCGCGAGGCGGTCGGCGACGGCTTCCAGATCATGGTCGACGCCAACCAGGCCTTCACCGTGCCGGAGGCGATCCGCCGGGCCCGGCGCTACGAGGCCTTCGACCTCGGCTGGCTGGAGGAGCCGCTGCCGGCGGAGGACCTCGGCGGCCATGTGCGCCTGTCGCGCTCCACCAGCCTTCCGGTCGCGGTCGGCGAGTCGATGTACCACGCCTCCCATTTCCGGGAGTACCTGCAGCGCGAGGCCTGCTCCATCGTGCAGGCGGACGTGGCGCGGATCGGCGGCATCACGCCCTGGCTGAAGACCGCGCATCTGGCGGAGACGTTCAACGTGCCGATCTGCCCGCACTTCCTGATGGAACTGCACGTGGCGCTCTGCTGCGCCGTGCCCAACGCGCCCTGGCTGGAATACATCCCCCAGCTCGACGCCATCACCACCGGCGGCCTGACCATCGAAGACGGTTGGGCCTATCCGTCCGCCGAACCCGGGCTGGGCATCGCCTGGGACTGGGACGCCATCGGACGCATGCGTCGGGACGAGCACACCGCGACCATCCAATGAGGCCCGACCAATGAAACGCTACGGCATGGTGATCCGCGTGAAGCCGGAGAAGCTGGACGAGTACAAACGCCTCCACGCCGCGGTCTGGCCCGAGGTGCTGCGCATCATCTCCGAGGCCCACATCCGCAACTACAGCATCTTCCACAAGGACGATTTGCTGTTCGGCTACATGGAGTATCACGGCGACGATCTGGCCGCGGATTTCGAGCACATGAACGCCCAGCCGATCATCAAGGAATGGTACACCCATTGCGGGCCGTGCCAGGAGCCGCTGGAGACCCGCGCCGAGGGCGAGTGGTGGGCGCTGATGGACGAGGTCTTTCACACCGACTGACGGGGTTCCGACCGGCGGGACCAGCTCCGGTTCTTTCCGGATTGCGGGGCAACCGCTTCGTTGAGCCGGTGTCCGACCATCGCGCCGGCGCGGTGGCTTGATCTGCATCACGGACATTTCGCGCCCGGCGCGGATGATCGGTTGCATGATCGAACATCCGTCCCGGTCGATGGTCAGCGCCCGCAGGTACATCCTGTTCGGGCTGGCCGTCCTGCTGCTGCTGGTCGGCGGGCTGGGTGCATGGGCCACCATCGCGCAGTTGAGCGGCGCCGTCATATCGCCCGGTGTCGTCGCGGTCTCCTCGAACCGTCAGACGGTCCAGCACCTCGAGGGCGGGATCATCTCCGCGCTGCTGGTGCGGGATCACCAGACCGTCGCGGCGGGCCAGCTCCTGGTGAAGCTGGACGACACCCAGGCCCGGGCGACGCTGGCGATCATCGACGGCCGCCTCGACCTGCTGCGTGCCCAGGCGGCGCGCCTCCAGGCGGAGCGCGACGGGTTGGCGGCCATCGTGGTGCCGGAGTCCATGGACGACCGGCTCGAAGAGCCGGCGGTCCGCGAGATCATCGACGGGCAGGTCGAGCTGTTCGAAGCCCGCCGGCTGGCACTGGACGGCGAGACCGAAATCCTGACGCAGCGCGTCGCCCAGCTCGAGGACCAGATCGGCGGTCTGGAGGCCCAGCAGGCCGCCAAGGACAGCCAGATCGAGCTGATCAGCGAAGAGCTGGTCGGCCTGGAGCAGTTGTACCGGCAGGGATACGCGCCGCGGACGCGGGTCCTGGAACTGCAGCGCGCAAGAGAACGCCTGCCCGGCGAAGTCGGCGAGCATCTGGCCGATCTCGCGCGCGCCCAGACGCGGATTGGCGAGACCCGGCTCCAGATCATCCAGCTGCAATGGGATGTGCGGGAGGCGGCGGTCGAGCAGCTGCGCGAGGTGCAGGCCCAGATCTACGATCTGGAACAGCGCCGGGCCGCCGCCCTGGACGAGTTGAAGCGTCTGGACATCTATGCGCCGGTGGCTGGCGCCGTGGTCGATATGAGCGTGCACACCGTCGGCGGAGTGGCCGCGCCCAGGCAGCCGCTGATGGACATCGTGCCGGAGGAGGACGAACTGGTCATCGAGGCGCAGATCGCGCCGCACGACATCGACAAGATCGCCGGCGGTCTGCCGGCGGTCGTCCGGCTCTCCGCCTTCGACCTGCGCACGACCCCCGAGCTGAACGGCACCGTCTTCGCCGTCTCCGCGGATCGGCTGATCGACGAGACGCGGGGCGTTGCGTATTACCAGGTCGATGTGCGCATCCCGGAGTCCGAACTGGCGCGGCTTGAGGACCTGACGCTCCTGCCGGGCATGCCGGCGGAGGTCTTCATCAATACCGGAGAGCGCAGCGCGCTGAGCTATCTGGTCAAGCCGCTGGCCGACAGCCTGGCCCACGTGTTCCGGGAGGATTGACGCGGCGCGCTCCGGCGCCGCCCCAGGTCACGGTCCCGCTCGGTGGCCCGCCGGTCACATGGACCCGATATTGGGTCTCGGCACCGACGGCAGCTGGGTGACCTTGGACAGGACCTCGTCCTTGTCGCCGAACGCCGCCACCCGGCCCTCGCTGAGCATGAGGATCTTGTCCACCGCCGCGATCGCGCTGGGCCGGTGGGCCATGACGATCACCGTGGTGCCGCGCTCCTTCAGCGTCATGATCGCCTTGGTCAGCGCCTGATCGCCGGCGTGGTCGAGGTTCGAATTCGGCTCGTCCAGCACGACCAGGGCCGGCGAGCCATACATGGCGCGCGCCAGGCCGATCCGCTGGCGCTGGCCGCCGGAGAGCAACCCGCCATCGTCGCCGATCTCTGTCTCATAGCCTTCGGGGAATCCGAGCACCATCTCGTGAACCCCGGCAAGCTTGGCGGCCGCCACGACCTCCCGATCCCTGGCATCGGGATAGAACCGGGAAATGTTCTCCGCCACGGTGCCGCCGAACAACTCGACGTCCTGCGGCAGGTAGCCGATCTGGCGCCCGAGGCTTTCCCGGTTCCAGTGCTGCAGCTCCGCATCGTCCAGACGAACCGCTCCGGCCTTGGCCGGCCAGACGCCCACAAGCACCCGGGCCAGCGTCGACTTTCCGGCCGCGCTCGGCCCGATCACGCCCAGGGCCTCACCCGGCGCCAGCGCGAAGGACACGCCGACGAGGACCGGCTTTCTGGCCCCGGGCGGGGCGGCAACCAGGTTCTCCGTCGCAACGCGGCCGGCGACCTTCGGCAACTGCAACCGCTTCGCGGCCGGCGGAGTCTCGGCGAGCAGCGTACCCAGACGGCGATAGGCCGTTCGGGCCCCGACGAACTGCCGCCAGGAGGCGATCGCCTGCTCCACAGGCGCCAGCGCCCGGCCCATGAGGATCGAGGCGGCGATCATCACCCCCGGCGTGATCTCCTGCCGGATCGCCAGCGCCGCACCGGCGCCGAGGATCGCGACCTGAAGCGAGGTTCGAACGACCTTCGATGTCGCTGTCAGCGTCCCGGCCCTGTCGCTGGCGCGGGCCTGCAGAAGCAGCCCGAGATCGTGCCGTGCCGCCCAGCGCCGTCGCAGCCCTTCCAGCATGCCCATCGCCGCCAGCGGCTCGGCGTTGCGCAGGCTGGCATCGGCGAAGCCGTAGGCCGCCACGACGTGGTCGGCGGCGCTCTGCAACGGCTTGCGCGTGAGCACCTCGCTCAGAAGCGCGAGCATGAGCAGGATGAGCGCGCCGCCGAGGGCGATGAAGCCGAGGATCGGGTGGAACAGGAACACCACGGCGACATAGAAGGGCACCCAGGGGGCGTCGAAGAAGGCGAACGGCCCCGGTCCCGACAGGAACTGCCGCACCGCGTCCAGATCCCGCAGCGCCTGCGCCCGCTCGGTCCTCCGGCCGAGCGCCATGCGTGCAAACACCGCCGAGAAGACCCGGCCATTGAGCCGATGGTCGAGCCGTACCCCGACCCGGACCATGACCCGAGACCGCACGAAATCGAGCAGCCCCATGACGATCAACAGGCCGGCGGCCAGCACGGTGATCGCCACCAGCGTGGCGTCGCTGCGGCTCGACAGCACCCGGTCATAGATCTGCAGCATGTACAGCGGCGCCGTCAGCATCAGCAGGTTGATGAAGAAGCTGAACACGCCGGTCATGGACAGCGCCCCGGCACAGTCGCGGAGCGCCTTTCCAACCTCGGACTGCCCTTGCCGGCGGGCCGGGCCCTCGGACCGATCCCCGTCCGTCGGCTCCTCGGCCTCCTTGCGGTGCTCGGAGCGGACCGGTTGGCGCCCGGGACCCTTGCCAGCGTGCCGGTCCACCGGAACCGGCGCGCCTATCGGGAAGAGAGTCTCGCGCATGCGCGCCTAGGCGACAAAGAGGTCGAAGCCGAACGACTTCTCGTCGAAGCCCCCGAGCGCGAACTGCTGGTCGAAGAACGTCCCGAGACCGGTGTTGAAGATATCGATCGAGTCGGTGAACACCGGCCCCGCAGTGACCTCGACGAGATCGATGTCGAAGGCACTGAAGCCAAGGGTCGCCGACAGCGCATCGATAACGAAGTCGACGTCGAAGCCCAGACCGGTCTGGTTCCTCAGAGTCGCCACCGGATCGACGACGGCATTGAAGCTGAGCGTATCGCCGACACCGGTCGGGACATTGAAGTTGAACGAGTCGCCGGCGCTGATGTCGGAAGCGACGGTCTGTCCCGTGTCCGTTCTCACGATATCGAACAGGAAGTCCTGCGCCGTCAGGTCGAAGGCCTGGGTGACGGTCAACGACGTCTCGAGCGTGAGATCGAGCAGGTTGTAGCTGAGCGTCCCGGCGAAGGGGTCGAACTCCAGGTCCGGCAACTCGACCTCCAAGGCCGGCGCACCCGGGATCAATGCGGTTGCGATTCCGTCAAGGTCGAACCCGACGATGAAGAAATCGTCCTCGGCAAACGACTCCACCACGTTCGGCGGTGGCGGGTCGACCTCGCCGTCCGTGTCGAGATTCGGGATGTTGATCGTTGCCGTGACCAGCCCTTCGATGATGTCGGGCAGTTCGAAGGACGCGTCATTCGTGCTGAAATTGAGAAGCGGCCTGCCCACGCCTTCCGTCGGGTTGTCGGGGTCGAAACCGGGTGCGTTGGCGAAATTGATGCCGCCACCAAGCAGCGACGTGCTGTTGCTGGAATCGCCGGTCCAGACGCCCAGATCGGCCGCGATGTTGAAGATAAGATTGAGGTCGTAGCTGATGAACGGCGTCGTGATGGAGAACTCCGACATTGCGTCGAGGAAGGCCGCGGTGTCGATGGAAACGGTCTGGCCCTCGGCGGCCTGGAACGGCACCGTTATGCTGGAGTCGACCAGAAGGCGGCTGTCGATGGCGCCGGACGCGATCCGGAAATCGGAGAGCAATCCGACGGTGCCGCTCGTCGAGGCGTTCACACCGAGCGCCGGTATCCCGAGCGCCGGGATGACGGTGCAGATATCCGTGAAGGGAATGCAGATCTTCGTTTCACTGGTCAGCTCGACGGCTTCCAGCAGGGTCGGCGAGGCACTCGCATTCCAGCTCCCGCCGAAGAACTCGAGGCTTTGGTAACTGAAGTTGCTGCCCGGGCCCCAGATGCTCTGATCCGCGGACAGGAAGGTCAGCTGCTGACCGATCGTCAGCGGCTCGTCGTTGTCGCCGTTGACCGTGATGGTGACGGTCCGCACCTCGCTGGTGTCGTTGGCCGCGCCGCTGTCGTCGATCGCGACATAGCTGAACGTCACCTGCTCCGACTCGCCGTCATTCAGGTACTGGAACCGGTTGTCGGGCGTTAACGGGTTGCCGTCGATGTCGCTCGGATCGTCGAACGGCGTGTAGGTGAAGGTGCCATCGCCATTGTTGATCACGCTGCCCTTCTCGGGGCCCGACACGATCTGGTAGCTCAGAACGTCGGTCGCATCGACGTCGCTGGCGGCGAACGCGGCCGTCACGCCGAGCAGGAAATCCTCAACCACCGAGGCGCTGACGTTCTGGGCGACCGGCCGGTCATTGGCGCCCTCAACGGTGATCGTGCCCTGGGACACGTTGCTGTCCGCGAGATGCCGGTCTGTTGCCTTGTAGGTGAAGCCCACGCTGCGGCTCTCGCCGAGCGCGAGATCCTCGAAATCGCCATTCGGTTCGAAGGTGAAGCTGCCATTGTCGTTGTTGGTGAGCAGGCCCTCGGTGGGGTCCGACAGGACCGTGTAGGTGAGCGTGCCCTGATCATCGTCGGAGTCGACGTCGTCCCCCAGGAAGAGGGAGGTGAGCGGCGGCCCGTCTTCGTTGGCGGTGAGGGTGATATCGTCGGTAACGGGAGCGTCGTTCGAGCCCGTCAGCGTCACCGTGACAGTCTCTTCGTCGACCCCGCCATGCGGGTCCGCGACCGCCACATCATATTTCTGCACGACCTCCTCGCCCTCGGCGAGGCCATCGAGGAGCGCATCGTTGACGGAAAAGGCCCAGCTGACCTGACCCGATGTCGTCGTGGCCGTGGTCGTCGGCAGGCCGAGCTCAAAGGTCCCGAGATAGTCGGTGTCCTGGGGAATGAAGCTGGCCGTGTGCGTGTCCGACACGTCGACGTCCGAGAAGGCGATCGCGCCCAGGGCCGTCAGCTCGTCCACATTCTCGCCCGGCGCCTCGTCGGCGATCTCGGTCACGCCGCCAACCAGGGTCGAGCTGCCCGCGGCAATGACGGGGGGGTCGTTCACGCCGCTGACGGTTACGGTCAGCCAGACGCCGAACGGATCGTCGATTTCGTCTTCATCCTGCTCGGCAAGCACATAGAAGAACCGGTCGGTCAGGGTTTCGCCGACGGCCAGATAGTCGAGGACCGCGCTCGGATCGTAGACGAGCTGGTTGTTCTCAACCCGGATCTCGGCGCCGTTCTCGCTGAAGGCATCGAAGCGATAGATGATGGTCTGCTCGTCGTCGTCGTCATCCTCGCCGCTGAAGGGAGCGAGCACGTCGATCGATACAGGCGTGTCCTCATCCGTCTCGGCTATGGTGACGGGCCGAGGATCGTCGTCATCGTAATCGTCGTCGCCGTCCCCATCATCATCGTGATCGGCAACGCTGTGCGACCACTGCCAGACATCGGCTGCATCGTGCCTGTCCCAGGGAAAGGTGTCTTCGTCCTGAGCCAGCCAGAAATCGAGCCAGTTGCTTTTGAGTGCCATGGAGCGTCCCTCTCCCGCTGCTACCGCCATGCGTTGCACGGGCCACGCCATAGGCGGAACCTCGCGCCGTTGGCCGGCCGGGGGATACCGACGCCATCACGTCTGGCCCTAATGGGCCGAAACGAGACCGGATTCTTCGGTCTTCGATTTCTCTTGGGAGGAACGGTCGGCCGAGTGACTCGGCCCCATGTCATCAACTCAGCGGCGGTGTTTTTCCACCAAACCGCGAATAAGGAATCACTAATCTATTCGCCGTCACCGGTCAAGAAAGTTGCGCTGGTCTGCTAACAAGAATTCGGGCGACATGAGTCGGAACCGGCCCAATTCGAACCCATGGGCCCGATCCGCCGGGTGCACGCGGTGGCACCGCGTTCAGCGCGCGTCAGGCAGGCACCCGCCAAGCTCGTCGGTCAGGCGCCGGCACGACTCCGAGACCAGGCCGCCCAGCACCTCCAGCCTGTCATCGTCGATGCGGGCGGCGGGGCCGGAGATCGACAGGGCCGCCAGGGGCCGGCCGCCATCATCGTGGATCGCGGCCGCGACGCACCGCAGGCCGACCGCGTGCTCGCCGTCGTCGATCGCGTATCCGCGCCGGCGTGACAGGGTCAAATCGCCGCGCAGCGCGTCGATATCGACCAGGGTCCGCTTGGTCAGGCGCGGCAGGCCGGCAGCGGCGATGATCGCCTCGGCCTCGGACTCCGGCAGGGCCGCCAGCAGCGCCTTGCCGACGCCGGAGCAGTGCAGCGGAACCCGGGTCCCCGGCCGGGCGAAGGCGCGCATCATCTCGTCGCATTCGATCTGCGTCAGGTAGACCGCCTCGTGTTGGTCCAGCGCAGCGAGGTTGGCGGTCTCGCCGGCGCGGTCGACCAGGTCGCGCATATGGTTCCTGGCCAGCGTCACGTAGCTGCGCCCGCGCAGGAAGGCGTTGCCGACCGTGAAGGCCTTTGCCCCGATATGCCAGAGCCCGGTCTCCGCGTCCTGCTGCGCGAAGCCCCGCTCGCGCAGGCTGGCCAGCAGACGATGCGCGGTCGACGGCGCCAGGGCGGTCGATTCGGCGAGGCTGGACAGGCTGACACCGTTGCTGGCGCCGGCCAGGCATTCCAGCAGAGCAAGCCCGCGGCTGAGGGACTGCACCGGGCCGGTTCCCGGCGCGGCGGACCGTCGGTTGCCCCTGGGGCGTTTTTGCATGGTGGAAGTCATTTCCATTTTTTTAGGCCGGGCGCCGATCTGGTGCAATTGCGTTGACACCCGGCCGGCTTGCGACTGGATTACCTGCCATGGACACAGAGCCGGAAACCCTGCTTCGCCGCCTGTTCACGGTCGCGGTCGACGCCGCCCAGCCGGCCCAGTGCGTGCCACCGCATCTGCCCGTGGCCCCCAATGGCCGGACCGTCGTCGTGGGGGCAGGCAAGGCTTCCGCCGCCATGGCCCGCGCGGTCGAGGATCACTGGCAGGGTCCGCTGGAGGGCCTTGTCGTCACGCGCTATGGCCATGCCGTGCCCTGCGAGCACATCCGGATCGTCGAGGCCAGCCACCCGGTCCCGGATGCCGCCGGACAGCGGGCAGCGGCGGAGATCCTGGCGCTGGCCCGGGGCCTCGGACCGGACGATCTGCTGCTGTGCCTGATCTCCGGCGGCGGCTCCGCCCTGCTGTCGCTGCCGCCGGACGGCATCACGCTCGACGACAAGATGGCCGTGAACCGGGCGCTGCTCAAATCCGGCGCCAACATCGCCGAGATGAACTGCGTGCGGAAACACCTGTCGGCCATCAAGGGTGGCCGGCTGGCCGCCGCCGCCCATCCGTCGAGACTGGTCACGCTGCTGATCTCCGACGTCCCGGGCGACGATCCGTCGGTGATCGCGTCCGGCCCGACCGTGCCCGATGCCAGCACCTTCGCCGATGCGCGCGACATCCTGCGGCGCTATGGCATCGACCCGCCGGCCTCGGTATCGACCTATCTGGACGCGGCCGCGGACGAGACGGTCAAGCCCGGCGACCCGCTGCTCGAGGCCGCCGAGACGATCGTCGTCGCCACGCCGCAGGCCTCTCTGGAGGCCGCGGCGGCGGAAGCGCGGGCCCATGGGTTGACGCCGTTGATCCTGTCGGACCGGATCGAGGGCGAGGCCCGCGACGTGGCCCGGGTGCATGCGGCGATCGCGCTCCAGGCGGCAGCCCACGGCCAGCCGGCGGCCCCGCCCTGCGTGATACTGTCCGGTGGCGAGACGACCGTGACGGTCAAGGGCGGCGGCCGCGGCGGGCGCAATGCCGAGTTCCTGCTGTCGCTGGCGGTCGCGCTCGATGGCCATGCCGGCATCCATGCGATCGCCTGCGACACGGACGGGATCGACGGGTCGGAGGACAATGCCGGCTGCCTGTGCGGCCCCGATACGCTGGAAAAGGCCGCATCCCTTGGGCTGAACCCCAGAGAGCGCTTGGAAGACAACGACGGATATGGTTTCTTCGCCGCACTTAACAAGCTGGTGATCAGCGGCCCAACGCTGACCAACGTCAACGATTTTCGCGCCATACTGGTCCGTCCATCATCCGCATGAGCCCCCGGCATGCCTGACAGCACACGCGTCAAGCGCGACCGCAAGACCAAGATCGTCGCAACCCTCGGTCCCTCCAGCTCGGATACCGATACCATCCGCAGGCTGTTCGTCGCCGGCGTCGATGTCTTCCGCCTCAATTTCAGCCACGGCCAGCAGGAGGACCATGCTGCGCGGCTGAAGATCATCCGCGCGCTGGAGACGGAGTTTGGTCGGCCGATCGCCGTGATGGCCGACCTCCAGGGCCCGAAGCTCAGGATCGGCACTTTCGCGAACGGCCCGGTGGAGTTGGAACCCGGGCAGCGCTTCCGGCTCGACATGGATGCGGCTCCGGGCGACTCCACGCGGGTCTGCCTGCCCCATCCGGAGGTCTTCAGCGCCCTGTCCGGCGGGCAGCACCTGCTGCTGGACGACGGCAAGGTCAAGCTGCGGGTGGAGACCTGCGGCAAGGATTTCGCCGAGACCACCGTCGTGTCCGGCGTGCGCCTGTCCGAGCGCAAGGGTCTGAACGTGCCCGAGGCGGTGCTGCCGCTTTCCGCGCTGACCCCTAAGGACCGCGACGATCTGCACTACGCGCTGGATATCGGAGTCGACTGGATCGCCTTGTCCTTCGTCCAGCGCCCGGAGGATGTGGCCGAGGCCCGGCGGCTGATCGGCGGGCGGGCCCAGCTCGTGGTCAAGATGGAGAAGCCGTCGGCGATGCATCACCTCGACGAGCTGATTGAGATGACCGACGCGATGATGGTGGCGCGCGGCGATCTCGGCGTCGAGATGCCGGCGGAGGACGTGCCGAGCCTGCAGAAGCTGATCGTGCGTCACTGCCGCCGCGCCGGCAAACCGGTGATCGTGGCGACCCAGATGCTGGAGAGCATGATCGCCGCGCCGGCCCCGACCCGGGCCGAGGCCTCGGACGTGGCGACGGCGGTGTTCGACGGCGCCGATGCGGTCATGCTGTCGGCCGAGACGGCCGCCGGGGAGTACCCGGAGGAGGCGGTGACGATGATGGACCGCATCGCCCAACGGGTGGAGCACGATCCGCTGTACCGCACCATCCTGGACGCAGTGCACTACGATCCGGAGAACACCGCGGCCGACGCCATCACCGCCGCGGCACGGCAGGTCGCCCATACCATTGACGCCGCCGGCATCGTTACCTACACCACCTCCGGCTCGACGACGCTCAGGGCGGCGCGCGAGCGTCCGGAAGTGCCGATCCTCTGCCTCACCTCCAGCCTGGCGACGGCGCGGCGGCTGGCGCTGTGCTGGGGCGTGCACTCGGTGCATACCTCGGACGTGAAGGATTTCTCCGAAATGGTCGGCAAGGCCTGCAGCCTGGCCTTGCGGGACGGCCTGGCCAGCCATGGCGACCGGCTGGTCGTCACCGCCGGCGTTCCCTTCGGAACACCGGGCAACACCAACGTGCTGCGCATCGCCTGGGTCGATCGCTGACGGTCAGCGCGGCTGCCAGCCCGGCCGGGCGGCGGCCCACCACGCCCGCCACGCCTCGAAATCATAGGCGAAGCGCTGTCCGGTCAGCTCGGTCAGCGCACCCACCGCATCGCCGCGCAGCCACAGCGGATCCTCGTCGCGGCCAAGCCGTTCGATCAGCGCATCGAGGGTTGTCCGGTCGTCCGGGACGTAGCTGTAGAGGTCGGCCGAGTTGTGGTTGCGCCATTTGACGCTGTTGACGAACCAGAGCCGGCCGGCGCGCGTCTTCAGCATGCCGCGAACCGGTACGCCCGTCGGATTATATCGGATCGCCGTCGAGCATGCCGCGCAGCCGCTCGATATTCACGCGGGCACCCGGCAGGTGCGGGTTGATCTCGAGCGCCGCCTCGAAGGCGGCCATCGCGCGCTCCGGTTCCTCAAGCTCGGTGTAGATCAACCCCAGGCCGGAGAGCGCCCCGAAATGCCTCGGCTCCAGCTCCAGGGTCCGCTGGATGTCGGCGACCGACCCGTCATAGTCGCCGGCCAGATAGCGCGACGTGGCCCGCCGGTTCCAGCCCTCGGCGAAATCCGGTG
>JAAUYH010098034.1_pt1 | contig 22847 bp, 15 predicted proteins | sample 7278061 | NCBI WGS metagenome assembly JAAUYH01 (sample SAMN14350203, study PRJNA611818) | marine sediment metagenome | isolation source: surface marine sediment (0.6m) | place: French Polynesia: Moorea | collected 2018-08 | reverse complement strand
GTAACAATAAATTAAATTGGGCCGCATTAAAATCTGTCTGCGATGCAACCTTAAGAATCAGCACGATGGTAATCTTTATTTTGATCGGTTCTACTGCATTTAGCTTAGTCTTTCGCGGTGTTGGGGGCGATCGCTTGATGGTAGATCTCCTTTCCAATATTCCGGGAGGTCAAACAGGATTTTTAATCGTCAACATGCTGACAATTTTTATTCTCGGCTTCTTTATTGATTTTTTTGAAATTGCATTTATTATCATTCCTATTTTTGCTCCAGTTGCCAAACAATTAGCACTCGATCCGATTTGGTATGGAGTCATCATCGGTGCTAATTTACAAACATCTTTTTTAACTCCACCTTTCGGTTTTGCACTGTTTTATTTGCGAGGAGTTGCTCCTAAAGAAGTGAAAACAGAAGACATTTATCGCGGGGCAATCCCTTTTATTTTGCTGCAACTTTTTATTTTGATTATTTTAATTTCTTTCCCGCAAATTGTTAGTTTTTTACCCTCTTTAAGTCAACAATTAGCTAATTAAATTTTAGCCATAAATAGAAATTGCAAATGAGTCAAAGGTATTTATTATCTTTATTAAAAGAAAAAAACTTATTTTTTTGCTCTGGTTTTTTATCCCAATTCTGTTTAAGGTTGCTGGATCTAGATCCCAGAAGGCAAGAGGCAAGAGGGAGAATCGATTGATAGCATCATTTTGGGAAATTGATAGTATCGATCTCATTAGACTTCTTGGTTGCTCTGGCCTCTGCCCGATCTGAAATTTATTTCTTTTTCATTGACTTGCTAACCACTTCTACACTGGCAACTTCTTCAGAATTTTCAACAGAATTATTTTCAATTATTGGGTTTATATTATTGGTTTGTTGGTAAAACTTTTCTAGATTTTCATATCCATCCAGAGTCGTAAATTCTGGGAGAACTTCTCTACTAAAAGCTTCAGAAGCTTTAGACCTGTATCGATTCGGATTGATAATTAAAGACAAAGTTCGTTTTAATTCTACACCCTTAATATGGGCGTGGTGAAGAATGCCTAATTTTAATTCTTTCTCAATTGATTTTACCGAAACAAACGCCGCACCAAGTCCAGATTGAACCGCATTTTTGATCGCTTCAATTGAATTTAGCTCCATTTCAACATTCAATCTTTTCGGATCTACATCCCAGCGAATTAAAACATTATCAATTACCTTGCGAATAGTTGATTGGGAATCTAGAGTAATAAACTTGAGTTGATATAGTTCTTCTCGATCTATTTCTTCGACTCGGGCTAAACGATGATTCGCCGATAAAATCAGTGCCATTTCATCTTCAGCATAAGGAATTACTTTCAAACTCTCTTCGAGTTCGGGGGGGACTGAACCGCCAATAATCGCCAGATCTACCTGTCCGTTAGCTACAGCCCAGCAAGTTCGTCTGGTCGAATGAATTTGTAATTGTATCGCTACGTCGGGGTATTTTTTGCGAAATAAACCGATCATGCGCGGTAGTAAATAAGTACCTGTAGTTTGGGAAGCTCCAACAATTAAAGTCCCCCCTTGAAGGTTTTGTAAATCTTCGATCGCCCGACAAGTTTGCTGACAAAGGGTGATGATTTGTTCTCCATAACTGAGCAATAAATGACCTGCTTCTGTAAGTTGAGCTTTGCGCCCTCCTCGGTCGAATAAAGGTACATTTAACTGTTTTTCCAAGTTTTGGACTTGTAAACTAACCGCAGGTTGAGAGACAAACAAGCTGTCAGCAGCCCGCTTAAAACTGCCCTCAGCAGCGATCGCTTTGAGAATCCGCAATTGATCTAAAGTAAAAGGAATATCAGACATAGGCCTAAAGATAAATTTAAGCTAAAGAACTAGCAGTAAACCAAATTTTTCTGAAATAGCTTCCGTTGCTCGACAATGTTTTTCAACAAGAAAATTTTTTTTGACAAACGATCGCTACGATGATATGTCTTAATTTTTTCGATCGCGGATTGCTGACTCCATCGTGTTTGGTATTTACCGCTACTGAATTTGACAGTAACATAACAAGGAGGAAAGAATATCTTTTGGCAGATCCCGATAGCTAAAGATTGCCTAATACTGCCGCTATTCTCTACACTAATAAATTCTATGAGACAGGAAATTTGGCTGACACCCAGTCATTGGATTATGTTCGGGCTATTATTAAGTTTTGCGATCGCTCACAGTGGTTTGGCTGCTTTGCGACCGGCAGGAGAGAAAATAATCGGCCCGAGACTTTATCGAGTAATTTTTGCCTTAGTAAGTATTCCTGCCGCAGTTGTTTTAATTGTCTATTTTTTTAATCATCGCTACGATGGCCTGCAACTTTGGCAAGTACAATCCTCGGGATGGATTAAAATTTTAGTGTGGATTTTAAGTGCAATTTCCTTTGTATTTTTATATCCAGCTACTTTTAATTTACTGGAAATTGCTGCGATCGAAAAACCACAAGTACACTTGTACGAAACCGGCATTATCAGGATTTGCAGACATCCACAAATGGTAGGACAAGTGATTTGGTGTGTCGCTCATACCCTTTGGATCGGGACGACTTTTACTATAGTTACTTCTATAGGATTGATTGCCCACCACCTTTTTGCAGTTTGGCACGGCGATCGGCGTAAATACGCTCTTTATGGCGATAGTTTCCTCGCTCTCAAACAAAGAACTTCGATCGTGCCTTTCTTAGCGATTATTGACGGTCGTCAAACTTTCAAATGGCAAGAATTTATTCGTCCGGCTTATCTAGGAGTAAGTGCATTTGTTTTATTACTTTGGTGGGGACATCCTTGGTTGTTTGAAGTAACAGCCAAGCTCAATTGGTAATTCTTATAAATAACTTTGTCTATCGATCCCAATTGGATGTAGCATGATTCAAAGTAATAGAAAAATTAGATAACAAAAGAATCAAAAATTATGGCAGTTTCAATCAATAAAGTTAATTTCGAGCGAGACGTTTTGCAATCTTCTGCACCAGTTTTAGTTCACTTTTGGGCTCCTTGGTGTGGCTTGTGTCGCATGATTAATCCGGTATTAGTCAAAGTGCACTCGGAATGCGTTGGACAGATAGAATTGATAGGGATCAATGCCGATGAGAACTTGAAACTGGCAAATAGCTATCGCCTTAGAAGTTTACCAACTATCATGTTATTCGATAAAGGTGAGGTTGTTTACCGCATCGATGAATTTAATGGTAGAGAAGATTTATGTCAAAAATTAGATCGCGCCACTAGAGATTTATTCGCTCGCTCGGCTTGAATCTTTTTTAAAATAAGAAATTCAAAGCATTTGCTTTCCAAGAAGCATCGAGTCAACAAAATGAGAAAATTAATTGGCTTAGCTTCAAAAAACTATAAATTCAAGATCTAAAGATGATAATTATCTCGATCTAAAAAAATATTTAACTGCGATTGTTTAATCGGTCTTAATCCAGCAGAATACTGAGAAAATAACTTCGATTAGAACGGTGACTGTTTGCCACGAACACCACAGTTCTAATCGATCTCGATAGATAAATTGTTCAAAAAAAAATCTCAAAAAAATAGAAAGTAAAAAGAAGTGAGAGAATAAAAGGGCGATCGGGATCTTTACTCCCTTTTGTTTGGGTGCTTTTACTGACAAAAAATCTAAAACTTCTTTCTTAGATATAAACAGTCTGACAATAGTTGTGTCAGAATTGTTAGCGGTACTGCCAAAAAAATGAAGAAATATAAACTAAGGTATTAGTAATGGAATCCCTATATCAATACTCCTGGCTAATTCCAGTTTTGCCCCTGATAGGTGGAGCAGTAATTGGGACGGGACTAATTACCGTAAGCGAGGCAACCAACAGCCAAAAAAGACTATCTGCAGGTTTTATAGTTTCCTTAATGGGAACTTCAATGGTGTTGGCGATCGCCTTATTAGCTAGTCAATTTCAGGGACACGAAGCCTTCACAGGCACTATTGAATGGGTATCGGCCGGCAATTTTAACCTCTCGATGGGCTATACAGTCGACCATCTCAGTTCCCTAATGATGGTTATCGTCTGTACGGTTGCCTTTTTGGTGATGATTTACACCGACGGGTATATGTCTCACGATGCCGGTTACGTGCGCTTCTACACCTATTTGAGTTTATTCGGGGCCTCGATGTTAGGCCTAGTAGTAAGTAATAACCTAGTAGAAATTTATATCTTCTGGGAGTTGGTAGGTATGTGTTCCTATCTCCTGGTTGGATATTGGTACGAGCGCAAACCAGCCGCAGAAGCAGCACAAAAAGCTTTCGTTGTCAACCGCGTTGGTGACTTCGGTCTGCTGTTAGGTATCTTGGGCTTGTATTGGTGTACTGGAAGTTTTGAATTCGGCACGATCGGCGAAAGATTGCAAGAATTAGTAAATGGAGGAAGTATCGCTCCCGCACTAGCAGCATTCTTAGCAGTTTTAGTATTTTTAGGGCCGGTAGCTAAATCAGCTCAAGTTCCCCTCCATACTTGGCTTCCCGACGCAATGGAAGGCCCTACCCCGATTTCTGCTTTAATCCACGCCGCAACAATGGTTGCTGCTGGAGTATTCCTGGTTGCGCGGATGTATCCCGTATTTGACCATATCCCCACAGTAATGAACATCATTGCTTGGACTGGAGCAGTTACGGCTTTTGTTGGCGCGACGATCGCACCAACCCAAATGGATTTGAAAAAATCAATGGCATATTCGACCATGTCCCAATTAGGATACATGGTGATGGCAATGGGTATCGGAGCTTATTCTGCAGGAATGTTCCACCTCATGACCCACGCATACTTTAAAGCAATGCTTTTCTTATGCTGCGGTTCGGCAATTCACGGCATGGAGCCAGTTGTCGGTCACGATCCGGTTTTAAGCCAAGATATGCGCTTGATGGGCGGATTGCGGAAATTTATGCCAATTACAGCTATTACCTTCTTAATTGGAGTTTTAGCAATTAGTGGAATTCCACCTTTTGCTGGTTTCTGGTCGAAAGACGAAATCCTCGGTGCAGCATTTCAAGCTAATCCTGCTCTGTGGGCAGTAGGCTGGATCACAGCAGCATTAACCGCATTTTACATGTTTAGAATGTATTTAATGACCTTTGAAGGGGAATTTAAAGGTTACGATATGGCTAAACGTAAAGAGTTATACCAGATTGCCGAAGCAAAAGAAATCGTACTCTTAGGTTCTGGTGCGGTAAAAGCAGAAGAATTAGAAGGAGAAGCAGATCGCAGCGCGACACCTCACGAATCGCCGATTACAATGGCTCTGCCTCTAGTTATTTTAGCCATTCCCGCTACTTTAATCGGATTTGTCGGTATGCCCTGGAGCAACTTCTTTGAAGCTTTCGTTCACGCCCCTGGAGAGACGGCTACAGTAGCCGAATTAGCTGCCGAATTCGATATGAACGAGTTCGTCCTCATGGCAGGAAGTTCCGTCGCGATCGCCACTGTAGGCATCATTTTAGCCTTCATGACTTATATGTGGGGCAAAATCGATCCTGCTGCGATCGCCGCAAAATACAAAACTGTCTACAATCTTTCTTTGAACAAATGGTATTTCGACGAAATCTACGATCGCATTTTCGTTCAAGGTTCTCGTCGCATCGCCAGACAAATCATGGAAGTAGATTATCGAGTTGTCGATGGTGCGGTTAATTTAACCGGTATCGCTACTTTAGTTAGCGGTGAAGGATTGAAATACTTAGAAAACGGTCGCGCTCAATTCTATGCCTTGATCGTTTTTGCAGCAGTGTTACTATTCGTAATCGTGTTTAGCATTACTTAAAGATAGATAATAATCTAAAGGCAGGTTGAAGTTTCATCGGTTAAACCCCAGAGGGCAAGTACATTATTAGTAGGTACTTACTCGCACCAAAATTCAACGCCTAACCAAGATTAATAAAGGGCGGCCGCGAGGTCGCCCTCCAAGATCTAGACGTAGAAGCTAAAGGTACTCGCGGCAATTGACACCGCCGGAATTAGAGCAATTAAGTAATATTAAATGCTCCAAATCTACCAAGAGTGTCAATCACAGCGATAACAAAACGAATATGACAAACTTTCCTTGGCTCACAACGACTATTTTGTTTCCCATCGCTGCTGCACTGCTGATTCCTTTTATTCCAGATAAAGACGGCAAAACAGTTAGATGGTACGCCCTAATCGTAGGGTTAATAGATTTTGCACTAATCGTATATGCATTTTTCGTAGGCTACGACCTCAATACTCCAGGACTGCAACTAGTAGAACGCTATCCTTGGATTCCTCAAATGGGATTAGAATGGTCGGTGGCAGCAGACGGTTTATCCATGCCTTTAATTTTGCTAACTGGCTTTATCACCACTTTGGCAGTTATGGCTGCATGGCCTGTCAGCCTCAAGCCGAAATTATTCTACTTCTTGATTTTGATCATGTACGGCGGTCAAATTGCCGTGTTTGCAGTTCAAGACATGCTGCTATTCTTCCTCGTCTGGGAATTGGAATTAATTCCAGTTTACCTATTGCTATCGATCTGGGGCGGAAAACGAAGACTCTACGCAGCAACTAAGTTCATTATCTACACTGCAGGCGGATCTTTATTTATCTTAGTAGCAGCTTTAGCAATGGGCTTCTACGGTGATACGACTACCTTCGATATGAGCGCGATCGCAGGTAAAAACTTCCCCGTTAACATGCAACTATTGCTTTACGGTGCGTTCTTAATAGCTTATGCAGTTAAACTGCCGATTTTCCCCCTACACACTTGGCTTCCTGACGCTCACGGCGAAGCAACCGCACCCGTACACATGCTCTTAGCAGGTATTCTGTTAAAAATGGGCGGTTACGCTTTGTTACGGATGAATGTGGGCATGTTACCCGACGCTCACGCAGTGTTCGCACCAGTATTAATTATGCTGGGGGTAACCAACATTATTTATGCGGCTTTAACTGCTTACGCTCAACGCAATCTCAAACGGAAAGTTGCCTACTCTTCCATCTCTCACATGGGCTTCGTACTGATCGGTATTGCTTCGTTTACCAATATCGGTACTAGCGGTGCAGTTTTACAAATGGTTTCTCACGGCTTAATTGGAGCTAGCTTGTTCTTCTTAGTCGGAGCAACTTACGATCGCACTCACACCCTGATGTTAGACGAAATGGGCGGTCTCGGCAAAAAGATGAAAAAGACTTTTGCTATGTGGACAACTTGTTCTTTAGCATCTTTAGCATTGCCTGGAATGAGCGGATTTGTAGCTGAATTAATGGTATTCATCGGTTTAGCTACTAGTGATGCTTACGACTTTAGATTTAAAGTTGTCATGCTGATTCTTGCAGCGGTTGGCGCGATTTTAACTCCAATTTACTTGCTGTCGATGTTGCGCGAAATGCTCTACGGCCCGGAAAACAGAGAATTAGTTACCAAACAAAATTTAATCGACTCCGAACCTAGAGAAGTCTTCATCGTTGCTTGTATGTTAGTTCCCATCATCGGTATCGGCTTGTATCCTAAAGTTCTAACTCAGGTTTACGATGCTACTACTGATAGTTTGACTGCATTAATGCGTAGTTCTGTACCAGCTTTGGTTCAGCAAGAAGCAGCAACACCCAAACCATCAAATTCAATGGCTGCTTTAACCGCACCTGAAATTGGTTCTAGAAACTAATTTTTCTAGCTGACAAATTTAATTAATTTCAATTTTTTAGGACAGTTTAAATAGCTGTCCTATTATTATTTTTAGCTTGTTTATTTTATCTAAATAAAAAGGCAGAAGGCAGAAGGCAGAGGTCAGAGGGATTATGCTTAAGATTTAAGGCTTAAGCCTCTCTTAAATGTCCTAACCAAAACTTGTACTGCTATAGTATATTGCGATCGCGGCAACGAAGATTTTTAAAAAGCGATCGCCGATCTCGATCGCGCAATCAAAATCGATCCTAATCATGTAGATTCTTACTTAGGTTTAGGAAATGTTTATCAAAAACAAAGTCAAATAGATCGAGCAATACCTTGTTTCACCAAAGCTGCAGAAATTTATCAAAAACAAGGAAATATTGCACTTTATCAAGAGATAATGACTTATATTTAACAGCTTCAAAGATAATTGAAACTAACTACTGCTGAATGTTGCTAATTTTTGCTCTTTTTGCCTCACGATCGCCGGTTTTCGATCTCTTTCTGAAACAACTCATTCGCTCATTTGCAATCGATAGACAATACCATAATCCACATCTGCAAAGCCTCCAGTACGATGAATAAAGGTTAAAAAAGTAGTAGAAATAAATAATTGCATTAAAGCGATCGCGATTAAAATTCCAATCTTATTTTGATAAAGTTTAGCTAACCAAATATAAGTAAATGGAAAGACTACGGCTATATAATAAGGACGAACGTTAACAGCAGATATAGTAAATGCTCCACCGACTCCAAAGCCCAGAGCTTTAAGATAAAAATTCAAACGAGAATTTGAGTTACTTTTTTCTTTTTTTAGCCGTTTTTTTCTCGATTTAAACCATCTATAAACAGGATACAAACCAATCCCAACTAAGAATAAATGTGCTGGAATCATTAGATAGGTATGAATGCCAAAAATTAAAGGTTCGCGGAGAAACTCTTGCCAAAACACATCTTCTAAAGAATAACTTAGATTAACACCTAAAGCTGTAGTGATCCATTGACTGTAAAATTTGGGTACTAAAATACCGACAATCGAACGGGTATATCCGCCCATATTTGGCAACAAAACAGTTATGACCCAGGGGATTAATGGTATGCTGCCTATAGCAGTTCCTAACAACCATCCCAACCAAGGGGCTTTGTGCCAAGATTTGGCGCGATAATCGTGCCAAAGAGTCCAAAATAGCAACCCTAACGCGACAAAAAAGCCACCCATTTGAATTTGACCCATAACGATCGCGCTGAAACCCCACAAAAAACTGCCCCAAAATCTTTTTCTGAACCAGTAGCCCAGAAAAATTAAAAAACAAAAAGGAGCGATGATATCCGGTGTCCAAATTTTGCGGGAAAATAAAATAGCGATTGGATTGACGCTGGCGATCGCCATGCCCCACAACCAAGGCCCTCGTTGACTCTTACTAATTTGCCAAAATATAAATACACAAAAAGCCCAAATTGTCAAGATATTGAACCATTGAATCCAACGCACCATTGCGATCGGAGTGTCGGCAAACTTGGCAATCAAAGCAAAACACCAGACGCTAATTCCGGGGTTGGGGACGCGCACCGAACTTTGCATACCAGAAATAGGCAGAGGAGCAATACCCGTAGCAATTTCTCGAGCGCGATCGAACATCCATTGTTCTTCGCTTTTCCACTCCATATCCTGAACCCAGACCAATCTTAAAATACTTCCAGCGATGAGAAAGCAAAGAATTATTAGATTAACTGGTAGTTTTATTCGGCGAGGTTGGGAACTTGGTGCTTTTGGTAGGGTCGTATTTTGGTTACTCGGCACGATTAATAAATCTAAAAACTAGATTGTAGTATATGCCAAGGCGATCGCAATAAATAAATTCAAAACCCTTATCCCTTAAGAGGTTCGAGCAATTAAGGGATAAAAGTAAATAAAGCTAAAATTCAAAACTTTCGCGATCGCTACCACCATGAACTGTTTTAACCCATTTCAGTCGTTTCGGCCGCACTGACATCCGCGCAGTCGTACCAACCATGACCACAAACCAATGCATCATGTAAATAAAACCCCGTATAGTTTGCAAACCAATAATTAAATTATCGGAAGTAGTAAGTTTTTTCTTTTCGTGGGTGCGACGCAAACCAACCAACATACCCCAACCGACCAAACTAAATAATAGAGTAGATAAAGGGGATAGAACGGGTAAACGATGTTTTGCTACGGCCATCATCAAGTCGGGAATAGCCGCGACAGGAAGGAGATATTGAATTAGCATAAACGAAAGCAAATCGAAAGTTTTTTGAAAACCCATGCGGCTGCTGACAATCAAACGCCAATAATCTAAATAACGTTGATATCCCCCTTCAGCCCAACGATTACGTTGATGCCAAAGTGCTTTAACAGTAGTAACTCCTTCTTCCCGTACTGGAGGATAATTCAAACAACCGATATCCCAACCATCTAAATGCAAACGAATGGTTAAATCGAGATCGTCAGTAATAGTTTGTTCGTTCCAACCACCACAGCGTTGCAAGGCATAACGATTGACGAATTGACCGTTACCTCGCAATTCACCAATACCCCCCATAGCAATGCGCTGTTGCTGCAGATACGTATCGAGAGCCATTTCTGCCATTTGACCCCGCGTCCAGAAGTTTAGAGGCCCGTTAGAGATAGCTTTGCGTACTTGCACCGCGCCCATTTTTTGATCGGCAAACATGGGAATGGTGCGGCGCAATAAATCTGGGGATACCATTGCATCGGCATCAAATACGGCGATTATTTTACCTTTAGTCAGGGGCAATACTTGATTTAACGCACCAGATTTACCCCCAGTAGCACCTGCACCGCGACGCAATACTTTTAAACAAGAATATTTTTCTTTTAATTGATTTAAAATTTCGGGCGTGCGATCGCTGCTATTGTCGTCGATCGCCCAAACTTCGTATTTATCCTTTGGGTAATCTAAACTGCAGAGATTGACGATTAATCTTTCAATTACTGCTTCTTCATTTTTGGCTGCAACTAGCAAAGATACCGTCGGCGCGTCTGCTAAACTATCTTCTGAAAGTGGCTCGGGTGCGTCTGGAACTTTAGTCAATACTATTCTTATTGCTTGCACGGTCAGCAATCCGCTAAAAGCCAGAATTGCTAAATATCCCCAAGATACCACGTGTAAGCTAATAGTAGTACCCCAAATAGTCATTAAGACAAAAGCAGCCTTGCGTCTGCGTCCTTCCGAACCTAGGAAAAAATTGCTTCTAAATTCTTCTTCTTCTGCTTGCGGATCGGATAAATCAGATAACAAAGAGCTGAATGGGTTAAGCTCGTCATTAGATTCGTTTTCTCTTCCTCGCTTTTCCTGCATAATTTTTAAATTAATTTTTCTTTTGAATATAAGTGTTAGCACTAGGATTGTTTAATCTGTAGTGCTTGGCTTAGAATTTGGTTTTTAGATCGCGATTGGGATGTTTGTTTATTGATTGCTTCTTGAAAAATATGAAGCAAAGCTAAAGGACTCCCCTGTTAAAATTATGGCAAATTCAGGTGATTTCTGGTTTGAATTCTTTGAAAATTAACCGATCGATCTATTTTTTGACTAAAATTATTTTTGAAATGTTCTCACCGGAGGCGCAGCCGCAGCCTTTGGCTATTTACAATAAATTATAAGCTTTATGATAGAGTTGGAATTTTCCAAAACAACAATAAATTTGATTTTAGTTATCCCGATCGCAGCATTATCATCGGTATTGTGGGTAGAACTAATTAGAGATATTTATCATCTCCTATCTCATCAATGGTCTTTTTTATATCGTTTGCACGGTTGGCATCACCGCGTATTTCGTAAAGATTTATCGGTAATCAGCGACACAATTTATCGTCAAGCTCACTGGTATAATGACGTACCTGAAAGTTTGGTGATGTTATTATTTAGTTTTTTACCCTGGATCGTAGTTAATTTTGCAGGAATTCAACCACAATGGCCTGCTTTAGCTGGTTCTCTCTACACTTTAACGTTTCTATTCGGCGCGATCGCCCGAGGTACTGGCTTAGCTTATGCCGACGAATTAACCGATATTACTCACCGTCCGGGAGAATTTAAGCATTTACCGGCCAATTGGTTTGTGAATCGAGAATATCATTGGCGACACCATTTTGACAATCAAAATGCTTACTTTTGCGGCACTTTAACTTTAGTAGATAAACTGATGGGTACTGCTCTATCTTTAAAAGGAAAAACAATTGCAATCACTGGAGCTTCGGGAAGTTTGGGTCAAAGTTTATTAAAAACCCTCCACGATCGCGGTGCAAAAGTAATCGCTTTAACTTCTTCTCAAGCCAATATTAATTTAACAATAGATCGCGAAACAGTACCGTTAAAAACAATTCAGTGGCAAACTGGTTCGGAAACAGAGCTATTAGCAGAATTAGAAAAAATAGATATTTTAATTCTCAATCACGGTATTAACGTACATGGAAAAAGAACTCCAGAAGCGATCGCCCGTTCTTATGAAATCAATACTTTTTCTAGTTGGCGATTGTTAGAATTATTTTTATCAACGGTCAAAAACAATCGCGATCGCGCTTGTAAAGAAGTTTGGGTAAATACATCGGAAGCCGAAGCAAATCCAGCTTTTAGTCCTCTTTATGAATTGAGTAAAAGAGCGTTAGGAGAATTAGTTACCCTGCGTCGTCTTGACGCTCCCTGTGTAATTCGCAAACTAATTTTAGGCCCTTTTAAAAGTAATTTAAATCCAATTGGCGTAATGAATGCGGATTGGGTTGCCAAACAAATTATTAACTTAGCAGTTCGCGATGTAAGAGATATAATCGTAACGATTAATCCCTTGACTTTTGTCACTTTTCCTCTTAAAGAATTGTTAGTTTCTAATTATTTTAAATTCTTTAGTAGGGGCAATAAAACTAACTCTACTAGAGAAGAAATTTTAGAAATAATAAACAGCAATAAAATCTCTAAATAGGGATCGCAGCAACTTTAAAGATTGCATCAAGTATTTGAATAATTGTTGACCTTATTAGGTGCGATCGATTAAAAAATAATGTAGTGTCTTTGAATTTACAAAAGCAGCAAACTAATTAAGGCTAGCAAATAAATTCAATAATCTCACTTAAATAACTCTGACATCAATCGATCTTCTTTCGACAAGATCGATATTTTTTAGGGCGATCGAATTCTATAATGACCTTGTTCGTGAGAAAGTTTTGCTCAAAAATAACAAATATGCCTCGATCGCTTATTTACGTAGCTATTACCAGTCACGGTTTCGGTCATGCCGTGCGCGCCGCATCAGTGATTAACGCTACAATACAGCTAAATCCAGAAATATTGCCAGTATTGGTGACAACTGTCCCCCACTGGTTGCTAGAATCTTATATCGATGGGGAATTTATTCAGCGATCGCGATCTCTTGATGTGGGAGTAGTTCAAGCTGATAGCTTGAAAATGGATCGAGCTGCTACCCTCGAAAAAATGCAGCAAATTAGATCGCAGCAAAATAAAATAATTGCTGGAGAAGTAAATTTTATCCGCACTAACAAAGTAAAATTGATTTTAGCCGATATTCCCCCATTGGCTAGCGCGATCGCGCGATCGGCAAATATTCCCTGTTGGATGATGAGTAATTTCGGTTGGGATTATATTTATCAAGATTGGGGAGATGAATTTAAACCAATTGTCGATTGGGTGAGGAAGGATTATCAACAATGTTCGCGCACTTTTAAATTGCCATTATCCGAACCGATGAATGCTTTCCCTAATCTTAGCAATGTGGGTTTAACTGGTGGTACTCCTCGCTACCAAGCAATGGAATTAAGAAAAACTTTCAACTTAACTCGACCAAAAGAAAAAACAATTCTACTGACTTTTGGCGGTTTGGGACTCCAAGCAATACCTTATGAGAATCTAAAATTATTTCCAGACTGGCAATTTATTACTTTTGACAGACTCGCACCAAATTTACCTAATCTAATTAAAATCGAAAATCGGCACTATCGACCGGTAGATTTTATGCCTTTGTGCGATCGCGTCTTTTCTAAACCAGGATACAGCACTTTCGCTGAAGCTTTACGCACCAAAACCCCAATTGTTTCTTTAACTCGCGATGATTTTGCCGAAGCTGCTGTATTATTAGCTGGAATCCAAAATTATGGATACCATCACATTGTCAAGCAAAGGGATTTTTTCAATTCAAAATGGGATTTTTTACGACAAGATCCTTTACCTCCAATTCAAGCAAATCCTTTACCTAATGATGGCAATGAAGTAATTGCTAAATCAATAGTAGAATTTTTTCAAAAATAGATATGAAGCAACATCAAATCGCACTTAAAATTAAAACAACTCCCAAATCTTTGCATAAAATCACTTCTAAAATAGAAGCGATCGTTTCTGAGTCGGGAATAGTCACCGGCCTTTGCAATATTTTCGTCAGACACACTTCAGCATCTTTATTAATTCAAGAAAATGCCGATCCAGATGTCTTAAAAGACTTAGAAAATTTCTTTGCAAAATTAGTTCCAGAAGACTCTAATCTTTACATTCACAATGCAGAAGGCCCTGACGATATGCCAGCTCACATTCGCTCTGTTATTACCCATACTTCAGAGCAAATTCCTGTTAGTAATGGGCGATTAGTTTTAGGTACTTGGCAGGGAATTTATCTCTGGGAACACCGTCAGTATTCCCATCAGCGAGAAATTATCGTTCATATTCGTGGATATTAGTAGTCAAAGCAAAAAATAGCTAGTAATCAGTAAATATTATGTCGAACTCATCAAAAAATTAGATTCAAAAAAAATTTAAACGTCAAATTTTACTTCTCGATCTCAACAAAAAAGTGTCAAGAAGATTATTATGTCTAGCAAAGAGGAATGAGTTTTTAAAAAATTCTCATTCAATTTTTAATTTGGTTGAGATAGTCTGAAATTTTTCGATTCTTTTTTTTAGCTCTGTTTCTTGCCAAATAGTGCCTAAAATAGCTACGCCATTGAACCCCATTGCGATCGCAGTTGATAGATTTTTTGGTTCAATTCCTCCTAAAGCAATAATTTCTGTTTTGTTTTTTAGATTTTTAAAAAAAGTTTTTAATTCATTGAAATCAAATTTACCTGGATATCCTGGTTTAGAAATACTGTTAAAAATAGGACTTAAAAATAGATAATTATAGGGATATCGATTGTTTTTAACTTCTGCTAAACTATGACAAGATTTGCTTTGATGAGTGTTATTTGAGAAAATATCATTCCATTCTGTTTTACTAGTATGATGAATTCCAATTGTTGGATAGTCTTTAATTATTTCGTGATGATGATGAACGATCGTATATTGTTTATATTTATTAGGAATACAATCTAAAAATTGTTTGTATTCGGAACGGCTAAAATCTGGTTTTCTCAAATGAAAATGTTTTAAACCAAATTCAAAAAGAGCGATAATCGTTTCGATTTCATCGTTAACATTAACTGGATTAGAAATAACAATTAGTTTCATGATAAATTTTTCTTTAGGTATTGATTTTGGCACTTCTGGAGCGAGGGGAATTGTCATCGATCGCGCAAACAAAGTTTTAACAAAAGTCGATCTAAAATTTGCCAACTTAAAAGAAAATAACTTAGCTCTTAATTGGCAGATCGCTTTATTTAATTTAATTGAAAAAATCCCTTTAGAAACTAGAAAAAAGATCGGCGCGATCGCAATTAATGGCACATCTTCTACAGTATTGTTATGCGATCGCATCGGAAATCCATTAGCAGAGCCAATTTGGTATAACGATAATCGCGGGTTAGAAGTATTAGATAAACTGAAAAAAGTTGCCCCTCCCGATTGTGTAGTTTTAAGCGCGACTTCTAGTTTAGCCAAGCTTTTTTGGTGGCAGGAAAAACCAGTTTACAAAAATGCTCGTTATTTTTTGCATCAAGCAGATTGGTTAGCTTTTTTATTACACGGAAAATTAGGTATTAGCGACTATCATAATGCTTTAAAATTAGGTTACGATCCTGGCAATCTTTGTTATCCTAATTGGCTCGATAATTTACCAATCAGAGATATTTTACCTGAAGTTTTAGCCCCCGGTACGGCAATAAAAGAAATTAAACCAGAAATTGGCGATCGCTTTGGATTGCCAATAAGTTGTATAGTTTATACAGGAACTACTGATAGTATTGCCGCTTTTCTTGCTAGTGGGGCAAAAACTCCAGGAGAAGCAGTCACATCTTTAGGCTCTACTTTGGTTTTAAAGTTGTTGAGTCGCAATCGGGTAGATAATGCCCAATATGGTATTTACAGCCATAAATTAGGAGATATGTGGCTAACAGGAGGAGCTTCTAATACTGGAGGTGCTGTATTAGCAAAGTTCTTTACTCCAGAAGAATTAATAAAATATAGCGATCGCATCGATACAAATACGATCAGTTCTTTAGATTATTATCCTCTACTAAAACCAGGAGAGCGTTTTCCCATCAACGATCCTAATTTAAAGCCAAAATTAGCTCCTCGTCCTCAAGATCCCAAAGAATTTTTACGCGGCTTATTAGAAAGTATGGCAAAAATAGAAGCTCGAGGCTATCAATTATTGCAAGATTTAGGAGCCGATCGGCTTACTAAAGTATATACTGCTGGTGGTGGAGCTAAAAATCAGGTTTGGAGCAAAATACGCCAGCGATATTTGCAAGTAGATGTTATCGAGTCGGTCAATACTTCAGCAGCATACGGCACGGCATTGCTAGCAAAACAAAATTAATTTTTCATTAAAAAAATGCGATCGACTTTGCTAATTTTCAAATAAATAGCTTACTGATAATTGAAAATCCAATAAAAATAGCAATTAAATAAATCATTAATCAATATTTATTGCAGCTAAAATAATTCTATCCAGAAAATTATTTCAATCAATTTAAAAGACTGGTCTTTTCCTAAAAAAATAGATGCCAAAGAATGGGGCCTAATCATCTCTCATTCTTTTATTATATGATTCAATAGTAATTGAATCTTTTTAAAATAGATTTAAATCATTTTAAATCGATCCTAATTAAGCGATCTTGCTGATTCTTTTCAAAGCAATTTAAGTAAATAATAAGAATATACATTCTAACTTATAATAAATATCTGGATCTTATTTACTCGATCTACATAAATAAGAGCGGCTCTTTAAATTAACTTTAAAATTCCTTATCTTTGTAGTCTAAATAAAATGAAAATTTCCCATAAATTAGCTTTAGGAGTCTTTGTTAGTTCTGTATTTTTAGGATTGTTAGGATCGGTTTCTTGGCAAATCAATAATAAAATAAAAAAATACAATCAACATATTGCAGAAAATTCACTAATTGAAGTTGAAAATTCCAAAGAAATGACTCGTTCGATACAAGCAATTCAAGCCGCTTCTCAAGAGATTTTTGTAGATCGAGTCAATGAAGAAGGAGAAGTGAGAACAAAAGCTGAAGTAGTTAAAGCTCGCAATTTAATCAAGCGAGAATTAGCTAATTTTGAAAAATATATCAATCCTAGCAAACAAGCAAACATAACAGCTTTAGCAAAGGAAGGGAATTTAAGATATGGAAATACATTAACCGAAGCAGAAGAACTAGAAGTAATCGAAGCTGTTGAATTTCAATTTGTTAAATATAAAGCTTTAATCAATCAATATATTCTTCTTGTCGAATCAAATCCAGACAATGCTTATGATTTTTTAGAAGAAGAAATTGAGCCTTTAGTTAAAGAAGAATTATTGCCTTTAGTTCAGAAATATCAAGATGATGCCTTACAAGAATTAGAATACAAAAGCGTTCAAATCAATTACTCGATCCAAGAAGATAATACCTTTATAGCGGGTTTTTCAATATTTAGTTTAGTTGTTTCTGCAGGAATAGGATGGTCGATATCTTATCAAGTCTCTCAAAGAATTAAAAAATTGACAGCCGCAGCAGAAAGAGTCGGTCAAGGAAAATTAGAACCGATCGCAATCGATCCAAAACAAAATGAAAGCGAACTGAACCTTTTAGCTTGTAGCTTCAATCAGATGATCGAAGGAGTAAAAACAAGTACCGTATCTCATTCTTATCTCGATAACATTCTCAGCTCCATGCTCGACAGTTTAATTGTTATTGAATTAAATGGAATTATTAAAAAAGTCAATAAAGCAACTATCGAGCTTTTAGGATATAAAAAAGAAGAGTTAATTGACAAACAACTTAGCTCTATTATTAAAAATCAGACCGAAGAATTAGAAGTCAATCTTATTTCTCACAATTTTATCGGGAATTACGAAACAATTTATTTAACCAAAGAAGGTAAAGAAATTCCGGTAGCTTTTTCTAGTTCTTATTTAGTAGATGACGAGCGCAAAATTTCTGGAATAGTTTGTGTTGCCAAAGACATAACAGAAAAATATTTAGCAGAAAAAGCATTACGAGAAAGTGAAACCAGATATGCTTTAGCTTCTCGTGCTGCTAACGATGGACTTTGGGATTGGAAACTCGAAGACGATCGAATTTATTATTCTGCTCGCTGGAAAAACTTGCTAGGCTACGACAATAGCGAGATTACAAGCGATCCCAAAGAATGGTTTTCTCGGATCGATCCAGATTATCTTGAAGAAGTCACCCAATTAATTCAAGAAGTAAAAAATAAAGATCGCTATCAATTTGAAATTAGTTATCGAATGCTTCACAAAAATGGCGATTATCGTTGGATGCTTTGTCGGGGTATTGGGGTAGAAGATGAAGAAGGTAAAATTTATCGCCTTACTGGTTCTCAAACCGATATTACTAAATCACATTCAATCGAAGAACAATTGCGTCATGCAGCTCTTCACGACAAGTTAACTGGATTGCCAAATCGTGCTTTTTTCAATCAAGAACTATCAAAATCGATCGATCTTTGTCGTGACGAGGAGAGTAATTACTTGTTTGCGGTTTTATTTATCGATCTAGATCGTTTTAAAGTAATTAATGATAGTCTCGGACATGAAGCGGGAGATCTATTATTAATCGATACAGCTCAAAAACTTCAGGATACCATTCGTGAAAGAGATCTTGTCGCCAGACTCGGAGGCGATGAATTTGTAATTCTTTTAAGAAAAATTAACGGCGTTCAGAATGCAACGGCGATCGCCGAGCGCATTCAAAACAAATTGGCCAAACCAGTTAAAATAAAAACCCACGAAGTTTTTGTTACTGCTAGCATTGGTATTGCTCTGAGCCATCAAAATTACGATAATATTGAGGACTTCTTGCGGGATGCAGATACGGCGATGTACGAAGCTAAAGCAAACGGAAAAGCTCGCTACACTGTCTTTGAACCAGCCATGTATCAAAAAGCTCTTAAAGCTTTAGAATTGGATAAAGATTTGCGAAAAGCGATCGAGCGCAATGAATTTGAGCTTTTCTATCAACCAATTGTCAATTTAACCGATCGAAAAACTACCGGGTTTGAAGCTCTCTTGCGATGGCGACATCCTGAAAAAGGTTTAATTTCTCCTACTGAAATTATCCCGATCGCAGAAGAAACTGGATTAATCGTACCCATAGGTTGGTGGGTTTTGCAGACTGCTTGTCACAATATTAGTCAATGGCAAAAACAATACAAAGCATATCGCTCTTTAAAAGTTAGCGTCAATATATCAGCAATGCAGTTTTCCCAAATTGATTTTATCGAACGAGTTACTGAAATTTTACAAGAAACTGGTTTAGAACCTCAATATTTACAGTTAGAAATTACCGAAACAACAATCATTAAAAATATCGAGCGAGCTAACTTCATTCTTCAAACCTTGAAAAAGATGGGAATAAGGGTTTCAATGGATGATTTTGGTACGGGTTATTCATCTTTAAGTTATTTATATCAATTGCCGATCGATACTTTAAAAATTGACCGTTCTTTTTTGCAAAATGTTGAAAAAGATTCCGATAAATTAGAAGTGATCGGAACGATCATTTTACTAGCTCAAAATTTAGGTATGGATGTTATTGCTGAAGGAGTAGAAAACGACCGGCAAATGGCTTTACTTTTAGAATATTATTGTCAGTACGGACAAGGCTATTTATTTTCTAAACCGTTACCTAAATCTTTAGCTGCCGAAAAGTTAATTATTGCTGATTCGATGTTTAACTAAGATTATTAACAATCGATAATTTAGAGATCGGGAATATAAGTCAATAATAGTTTGTTTTCATTATCGTAAACTTCAACCCGCATTCCTGCATTATTTGCAATAGTTTTTAATGCGGTTTCTAAACTAAAGATATGATCCATAACTCTAACTCGATCTGAGATATTTTTGAGTCTTCTAGTTTGTAATGCTGTTTGCTGTACCCTCTCGATATAATTCGCAGCAAAACTAACTTTAATAACATCATTTTCAATAGTGCGATCGCAAATTTTCATATCCCCAGAACAGATTCGATCTAGATCGCTAGCTGCTCTTTCCACTCGCAATATTAAATGTCTTTCCCTTCTAGCAATATTGAGAGCGTATAGATAAGGAGCAATTAACTGTTGAGTTTTGCGATATTGAAACGTATTTTGCGGTACCATTTGGATATGTCTTAAGGCATCTTCCCAATCAGAAACAGCTTGAGTCCATTGTCGATTTGTTTCGGCTTGTTTGGCAACTCGGGCGGTAGCGATCGCCTTGTTATGACTGTTCAGGGCAATTTCTTCTAAATCTTTGCGTTTTTGTGCTAAATTAAGCTCCGATAATAAACTTTTTTTGAGCCGTTGCCCTTCCTCAAAAACTGTTGTCTGTTCGGGTATTTTGTCTAATAGTTGGATTCCTCTTTCCCAGTGAGAATGAACTAATTGCCAGTCAGTAAAAGAACTAGCTTCATTTTGACTTTTCTGGGCGAGTGTAATTCTCGATCGGGCCGCTTCTAGCAATTCTATGCTTTGTTTTTCTTGAGCGATCTCATTATTAATAACTGTTATTTTATTTTGATATCTTGCTTTTTTTTGATTGGCAAAAGCATAATATTCGCTTGTTTTAGAAACCGCTTCCAAACTTGCTAAACTTTCAGACCAAATTGCTTTGATTTTTTGCCATCGCTCGACTGTGAAAGGAGGATCTTTTGATAAAGAAACGGCTTTATCTCTCAGTTCGATCGCTTTTACTGATTTTTGTAAATTTTCTTGACGATTTTGATAAATCGAGAGTGAATTTTGAACTTCTAAATAGCGATCTGACCAAGCCGGAATATTATCCAAGAGGGCGATCGCTTGCTGCAATTCCTCATAAGCAAGAATAATCTTTTTAGTCGATCGCGACTGTTGTAAGATTGTTTTTGACCTTAAAGCTAATTTCTCAGCTCGATTGATTTCAGTACACTCAAAAATCACACAAGGACGAGTTAAAAAATAAAAAGTGCTGCAAAACATTACCAAACAAAAACCAGTCCCAGCAGCAATTAATGGCAGCCAGCATTTAAAAGTTTCAAACTTTTCGCTCTGTAACATAGTTTTAGATCCTCAAGACTTGGAATGCCACAAAAGTATAAATCAAAATTAGGGTAATAAATATACCATCTCACAATTACTAGTGGTTTAATATTTAGATTGATGAAAAACAATGTAGAATTATCGAATAAAGTATTCTTAATTACAGGAGCATCTTACGGAATTGGTGCTGCTACAGCAGAATTATTGGCTGCAGAATTGCCAAATATTAATTTAGTAATAACTGCCAGAAGCCAAGAAAAACTAGAACGAGTTGCTAATAACTGTCGCAATAATGGAGCTAAAGTTTTAGTCATTCCCGCAGATATTTCCGATACTAAAACAGTTGAGATGTTAGCAAGACAAGCGATCGAACATTTTGGCGGTGTGGATATATTAATAAATAATGCTGGTTACGGACAAATGGGGCCTTTAGAATTAGTATCTCCAGAAGATGCCAAACAACAATTCGCCGTCAATTTTCACGGGCCTTTGACTTTAACTCAAGCTCTAATTCCAGGGATGCGCGATCGGGGTGGAGGTAGAATAATTAATGTTAGTTCTCTTGGCGGCCGCATGGCTTTTCCGATCGCAGGTTTGTATAGTTGCTCGAAATTTGCTCTAGAAGCTCTCAGCGACATCCTCAGAATGGAGTTGAGTGGATTTAATATTAAAGTCAGCGTCGTCGAACCAGGCCCGGTGAAAACAGAATTCGTTCGCATTGCTAAAGAGAATATAGCTAAAGCCATGCCAAAATCAGAACAAAATCCTTATGCTCCTGTTGTTGAAAAATTTGCCGCGATCGAACGACAAACAGAAAGTTTAGGTTGGACTGCGGCAAGAACTGCTAAAGTAATTTTGCGCGCGATAACAGATCGTAATCCTCGTCCTCGCTATTTAGCTGCTACAGGAGGAGAAATATTTGTTTTTCTAATGACTAAAATTTTACCGACTCGAGTTACAGATATTTTTTGGAAATGGTTTTACGGTATAAATCGCGTCGAACGAAAATGGCGAGAAAAAGGGATTTCTAAACAGGAATAATGTTACATATTTACAGTTTGTTTGCAATTTAATCTTTAAATAAATCATAAAACTATAGCTTGACTAAGCTAAAATTACTTAATTATCTCTCGATCTTAATAATCTCGGTCGCATCGAATAAATATCATTAATGGACTTACTAGAATATCAAGCTAAAGAATTATTTAGCAAAGTAGGCATCCCAATTCTGCCATCTCAGCCGATTGCAGATCCCCGACAAATTAAAAAATTACAAATTCCTTATCCAGTCGTTCTAAAATCTCAAGTTCGCGCTGGAGGTAGGGGAAAAGCTGGAGGAATCCGTTTTGTTGAAAATACGATCGATGCGATTGCCGCAGCTCAATATATTTTTAATTTGCCAATTTTAGGTCAATATCCTAACGTTATTTTAGCTGAGGCTCGTTATAACGCTAAAGAAGAATTCTTTTTGGCTATAGTCTTAGATTATCAGCTCAAACGACCTGTATTGTTGGGATCAGCAAAAGGAGGCGTAGAAATAGAACCCCTACTGGCAAATATCCAAAAAGTAGTAGTAGAAGAAGATTTTTCCCCATTTTATGCTCGTCGTTTGGTCACTAAAATGGGGTTGCGGGGCAAATTAATTCAATCGGTAAGCGCGATCATTGAGAAAATGTATCGCTTGTTTGTTGAAAAAGACCTCGATATTATTGAAATTAACCCTCTCGGTGTCGGTGTTGACGGTGAGGTAATGGCCTTAGATGGCAAAATTACGATC
>JAAUYH010000334.1_pt1 | contig 22868 bp, 26 predicted proteins | sample 7278061 | NCBI WGS metagenome assembly JAAUYH01 (sample SAMN14350203, study PRJNA611818) | marine sediment metagenome | isolation source: surface marine sediment (0.6m) | place: French Polynesia: Moorea | collected 2018-08 | reverse complement strand
GCCGGGCGAACAGACCCGGCCAACTCTGTGCGTAGCGACTTGGGCAGGGTGGTGATCTCGTCGAGGTGGAGCCCTTCGGAGTACAGGCCCTGCCACAACTGGTCGATCCGGTACCGGGGCTGGTCGCCCAGCAGCGCGGTGAGCGCCTCTCGGTCGAGGTCGTAGAGAGATCGAGCCGGCGCCGTCACTTGTGGTGCCACAGACGATCGATGCGGCTGATCTCGAAGTCGAGTCGGTCGTATACGGCGCGGGCTGCGGCGTTGTCGGACTCCACGTAGAGAATCGCCGTGCCACACCCGGCCGCGGCCAGCCAGTCGAGACCGGCCGCGGTGAGCGGCCCGCCCAGGCCCTGGCCGGAGAAGTCGGGGTCGAGGCCGATCACGAAGATCTCGCCTACCGGCCCGGGTTCGGTGTGGATCTTGGTCCAGCAGAACCCGGCGATCCGATCGTTGCGCTCGAGGATGCGTAACCCATCGGGCTCGAACCAGTCCTCTCGCATCAGGGCGCCGATCGATTCGGCCGTGTGTCCGCTCTGTTCCGGGTGCCAGGCGAACGCCCGGTTGTTCACCTCCACCAGTTCGGCGAGGTCGTCTGGCGAGAAGGGGCGCGTCGGCAGCGAGGACGGCGGGGCCGGGAGGTCACGTCGCATCTGCAGGAGGGTGCGGTCGGAGTCGTAGCCGAGCGAACGGAGCACGGCGTCTCGTTCGTCAGTGCTCCCGTGCAACCAGATCCGCACGGCGCCCGAGGAAGCTTGGGCGATGGCCACGGCGTCCTCGATCGAGGTGGCATCGTCGTCGGCGCCGGGGGTCAGATGAGCCGTCGGTTGGTCGTCTGGTGTTCGTTCGATCACGACTTCCACGCCTCCACACTAGGTAGTGCGATGACCATGGCTCGTCGGGCGTGGTGGATCGACCGCAAATCCTGTTACTCGAGTTAACAATTCGGAAATCACGGGTTAACCTCTGTTTCGTGCGTTCGGGTTCCGCCGCCCGGCGCACGGCGCGACACGCCAAGAGGGTTCCGCCGCCCTCGTGTCGCCGAAGAGCGGGTGCCATGAGCACCCGCTCTTCGCTCTTTTGCTGTCACATGGGCGCACTTCCGGCGCCCGACCCCCGATAGCCCGTCGTGCCGCCCGTGCGGCTATGCGGGCGCACTTCGCGCTCCGACTCGCCAGACTGGGCCGATGACCTCCGACGAAGCCGAGCTCTCCACCGTCAGCACCCAGATCGACGAGCTCGTCCGGAGGATCGTCGAGGTGGCCGAGCGTCATCGGGGCACCGAGCTCGACGACGTCGCCATCCGGCTGTTCGAGGTCGAGCGGTCGCTCCACGCCGCCGGCCGCAATCTGCGTTCGGCTCTGCGCGCCTTCTGACGCCGATACGTTGGCTGGTGTGTCCGAGGACCTACGCCCTCTCGTCCGCGACGACGTAGCGATCCGGGAGGGTTACCACTCGCCCCAACTCGACGTCGATGTGCGGCTGAGTACGAACGAGTCGCCGCTGCCCCCGCCGATCGAGTTCACCGCGGCGGTTCAGGCCGCGGTCGGGGCAATCGACTGGAACCGCTACCCGGACCGCTACGCCCGCGAGCTGAGAGCCGCAATCGGTGCCCGCTACGACCGCCCCGGCGAGCAGGTCTATGTGGCCAACGGCTCCAACGAGGTCTTCCAGACCCTGTTGTTGACTTTCGGGGGACCGGAGAGGCGCGCCGCGATCTTCGAACCGACATACGCCATGCACGGCCACATCGCCACCATGACCGGCACGGCCGTGGTGGAGGGGCAGCGGGGTCCTGACTTCGAGCTCGACCTGGCCGAGGTCGAGCGCGTGGTCTCCGAAGAGGATCCGCATGTGCTGTTCCTCTGTTCCCCGAACAACCCGACCGGCCGTTCGGATCCCCCCGAGACGGTCGGTCAGGTCCTCGACATGGTTTCGGGGCGTCGCATCCTGGTTGTCGTCGACGAGGCCTACGGGCAGTTCGCGGCGACGTCGGCGGCGGGGCTCATCGCTGACGAGGTGCCCCTCGTAGTCACTCGTACCTTCTCGAAGACCTGGTCGATGGCCGCGGCCCGGTTGGGCTATCTGCTCGGCCCCCGGTGGATCGTCGACGAGTTGTTCGAGATGTCGCTGCCCTACCACGTCGATGCCGTGAAGCAGGCGGCCGGCGTGGCGGCGCTCGAGTTCGGCGACGCCATGAATGCCCGGATCTCATCGATCGTCGAGGAGCGGGGACGGATGTTCGCCGCGCTCGGCGACCTGGGCGTCGAGGTCTGGCCGAGCGACTCCAGCTACATCCTGTTTCGACCGGCCGGCGACGCCCGAGCGGTCTGGCAGGGCCTAGTCGACCGTTCGGTGCTGGTCAGGGACTGTTCATCGTGGCCCCGACTCGAGGGCTGTCTCCGGGTGACGATCGGCTCTCCTGTCGAGAACGACCGCTTCCTCGAGGCCCTGGCCGCAGCCCTTTAGGTCCGCTCGGCCCGACTCCGTACACTGGCGCGGATGCGAACCGCCTCCGCCCGCCGTGATACGAGCGAAACGAAGATCGGTGTCGAGATCGGACTCGATGGCTCCGGAAGTACCGACTGTTCCACCGGCATCCCGTTCTTCGACCACATGCTCGACCAGCTCGGACGTCACGGCGGTTTCGATCTGACCGTCGAGGCCGAGGGTGACCTCGAGATCGACTCCCACCACACCGTCGAGGACACCGGCATCCTCCTGGGGAGCGTCTTCGCCGAGGCCCTGGGCGACAAGGTCGGCGTGCGTCGATTCGCATCCAACGCCGTTCCGCTCGACGAGGCGCTCGTCGAGGTCGCCCTCGACCTCTCCGGCCGGCCCTACCTCCATTACGAGGTCGATTTTCCGGGCGAGAAGATCCTCGGAGAGCCTCCGTTCGACCCCCAGTTGTGTGAGGAGTTCTGGCGCGCCTTCATCACGTCGGCCGGCATCACGCTCCACGTGCGGTCGGTGCGGGGCAAGAACACCCATCACATCGTCGAGGCCTCGTTCAAAGGCGTGGCCCGGGCGCTGCGCGACGCAGTGGCCATCACCGGCGGCGGGCTGCCGTCGACCAAGGGCACTCTGTAGCAGGCGACCGCCATGGCCAGACCCCGCATTGCCGTTCTCGATTACGGCATCGGCAACCTTCGTTCGGCTCAGAAGACTCTCGAGCACGTCGGGGCGGATGCCCACTTGACGACCGACCCGGGCGACGTTGCCGCCGCGCATGGTGTGGTGCTGCCCGGCGTCGGCAGCTTCGGACGGGTGATGGAGGCGATCAGGGCCGAGGGCGTCGACGAGCTGGCTCTCGAGTTCTTGGGGACCGGCCGGCCGTTCCTCGGCATCTGCGTCGGGATGCAGGCGCTGTACGAGTCGAGCGAGGAGAGCCCTGGGGTGGCAGGGCTCGGGGTGCTGCCGGGAACCGTGAAGGCGCTGTCTGCCGACGTGAAGCGACCGCAGATGCAGTGGAACCGGCTCCACTTCGAGAGGCCGTCGCCGTTGTTCGACGGGGTGAACGACGACGATTGGGTCTACTTCGTCCACAGCTATGCCCCCGAGGCGACCCCTGACGTCGTGGCGACGTGTGAATATGGCGGCAGCGTGACGGCGGCCGTGCAGAGCGGATCGGTCTACGCGACCCAGTTCCATCCCGAGAAGTCGGGCCCGGTGGGGGTGCGGGTCATCGCCAACTTCGTCGAGCTGTGCAAGGCATCGTCGTGACAGGGAAGCGAACGTGACGAGGGCGGCCCGGGTCATTCCCTGCCTCGACGTCGACGCCGGGCGCGTGGTCAAGGGAGTGAACTTCGTGGGGCTCGTCGACGCGGGCGACCCGGTCGAGCTGGCCGCTCGCTACGACGCCCAGGGTGCCGACGAGGTCGTGTTCCTCGATATCACGGCGTCGAGCGACGACCGCGACACCATCGTCGATCTCGCCTCCCACACCGCCGAGGAACTCTTCATTCCGTTCACGATCGGCGGTGGTATCCGCTCGGTCGACGATGCCCGGCGTCTGCTGCGAGTGGGGGCCGACAAGGTCTCTGTCAACACGGCGGCGGTGCGCCGGCCCCACGTTGTTTCCGAGATCGCCCACGAGTTCGGTGCCCAGTGCGTCGTGGTCGCGATCGACGCTCGGCGAGCCGACGACGCCCAGGCCCCGGCCAGCGGCTTCGAGGTGTACACCCACGGGGGCCGAACGCGGACCGGAATCGACGCCGTCGAATGGGCGAGCGAGGTCGAACGCCTGGGCGCCGGCGAGATCATGCTCACGTCGATGGATCGTGACGGCACCAGGGACGGATTCGATCTCGAACTGACCCGCACGATCAGCGACACGGTGGGGGTACCCGTGATCGCCTCCGGCGGTGTGGGCACGCTCGAACACCTCACCGAGGGCGTACTGGAGGGACACGCCGACGCCGTCCTGGCGGCCTCCATCTTCCACTTCGGCGAATACACGATCGCCGAAGCCAAAGAGCACATGATCGCGAGCGGCGTCACGGTGCGGCCTCCCCAGTAGCCTGGACCGATGGCCTCGACCAGTACCGATTCGTCATCGTTGGCACCGTCCAACGGAGCGGGGGATCGCCTGCCGATCAAGATGCTCAACGACCGCATCCTCGTGCGGATCGGTGACGCCGAGGGCGAGCGCCGCTCCTCGGGAGGCATCCTGATCCCGGCGACCGCTCAGGTGGGCAAGCGACTGGTCTGGGCCGAGATCGTGGCCGCCGGCCCCAATGTTCGGAACATGGAGAAGGGCGACCGGGTCCTGTTCACCCCCGAAGACCGCTACGAGGTCGAGGTGGGCGGCATCGACTACATCATCTTGCGGGAGCGCGACATCCACGCAGTTGCGGCCGAACGGCTCGAAGAGGGCTCGACCGGCCTGTACCTCTGACCGGTCGATCGTGACGATACGTCCCGATTTCGACGAGTTCGCCGAGCTGGCGCGCCGGCACCGGGTCGTACCGGTGTGGCGTTCGCTCCTGGCCGACCAGGTCACTCCCGTCGCCATCTTCGCCCGCTGCGTCGGAGCCGACGACGGGTTCCTGCTCGAATCGGTGGAGAACGGCGAACGCTGGAGCCGGTGGTCGTTCCTCGGCCGGAATCCGCTGGCGACGATCAGTTCGGCCCAGGGCCGAATCGAGGTGACCGGTCCACTCGCCGATCAGATTCCGGTTGCCGAGGGGATGCTCGACACGTTGGAGCTGTTGCTCGACGAGTTCCGGGCGCCCGGCATCGACGGCCTGCCGCCGCTTCATTCGGGTGTTATGGGCTACCTCGGATACGACGTCGTCCGTGAGGTGGAACGCCTTCCGGACGTTCCCGAAGACGACCGCGGGCACGCCGACGCCGTGATGTCGATAATCGGGGAGCTGGCCGCCTTCGATCACTGGCAGCAGCAGGTCACGCTCATCGCCAACACCGTCATTGCCGAGGGGCTGGGCGAAGACGGTCTGCGGGCGGTCTACGACGACGCCGAGGCCCGACTGACCGCATTGCAGAACGACGGGGCCAACCCGATCGACGAGCCGCTCGTCTCGCCGCCGCCGCTCGACGCCGAGCTGCCGGAGGTCGAATCGACGATGGGCGAGGAGGCGTACTGTCTCGCCGTCGAAGCAGCCAAGGAGCACATCCTCGCCGGCGACATCTTCCAGGTGGTGCTGGCGCAGCGCTTCGACTTCGATCTCGACGCCGAGCCCTTCGACGTCTATCGGGTCCTTCGCCAGATCAATCCGAGCCCGTACATGTACTTCCTGCGTCTGGGCGAGCTCAGCATCGTCGGGGCCTCGCCCGAGCCGATGGTGCAGCTGCTCGACGGTCGGGTCATCTCCCGGCCGATCGCCGGCACCCGCCGCCGCGGCGAGTCCGAGGAGGAGGATCGTCGGCTCGGGGCCGAGCTGGCCGAACACCCCAAGGAGGTCGCCGAGCACGTGATGCTGGTCGATCTCGCCCGCAACGACGTCGGCCGCGTGGTGCGGTTCGGTACCGAACAGGTCGACGAGATGATGACGCTCGAGAAGTACAGCCACGTCATGCACCTCACATCGCAGGTCTCGGGGGAGCTCGCCGACGGCAAGACAGCGATCGACGTACTGCGGGCGACGCTTCCGGCCGGCACGGTCTCGGGGGCGCCGAAGGTGCGCGCCATGGAGATCATCGACGAGCTCGAACCGGTCAAGCGGGGCCCCTACGCCGGGGTCGTGGGGTACATCGACTTCTCGGGAACGATCGACACTGCGATCGCCATCCGCACGATGTTCGTGCGGGGCAACAGTGCGTCGGTTCAGGCCGGGGCGGGGATCGTGGCCGACAGCGTGCCCCGCCACGAACACCTCGAGTGCGAGAACAAGGCCCGGGCCCTGCTGGCGGCCGTGCCCGGGGCGAGGATCATGTCCGAGCAGAGGCGGGCGGCCCGATGACCACGTATCGAGGACACCGTGACGTCGTGACGGTCAGCGGCGCCGACGCCGCCGACTATCTCCAGGGGCAGTTGAGCCAGGACGTCGATGGGCTGCTGGTCGGATCGAGTGCATGGAGCCTCGTCCTCCAGCCTCAGGGCAAGGTCGACGCCCTGTTCCGAATCACCCGTATCGCCGACGATCGCTTCCTGCTCGACGTCGACGCCGGATGGGGCGAGACCCTCCGCGATCGGCTGCGCCGGTTCCTGCTTCGTATGGACGTCTCCATCGAGTTGGAGACCTGGCGCCACCACGCCTACCGCGAGGAGCGGCCCGACGGGGTCGTCGAGGCGCCGATCGTCGCCGCAGTCACGTGGGCCGGGCAGCCCGGGGTCGATGTCATCGCCCCCGATCTCGCCGACCTCGACGGGGTCGACTCCACCGACGGCGACGACTACCGCCGCCGCCGTATCGAGGCCGGAGTGCCGGCGATGGGTAACGAGCTCGACCAGTCGACGATCCCGGCCGAGGCCGGCGACGTGAGCGCCTGGGTGTCGTTCACCAAGGGTTGCTACACCGGGCAGGAGTTGGTGGCCCGGGTCGACTCCCGGGGGAGCAACACGCCCCGGTCTTTGCACCGCTTCCGCGGTGGTGGCGATCCACCACCCCCCGGGGCCGAGGCCCGGCTCGATGACCGAGTCGTCGGCACACTGACGACGGTCGCCGGGACCGGGGGCGGCTGGGTCGCCCTCGGCTATCTCAAGCGTGGTGTCACCACCGAGCGTCCGGTGACCGTGGCCGGCGCCGACGGCGTAGTCGTCGAGACACTGGCTGGAGAATCGTGACCGTCACGTATCTCGACCGCATCCTGGCCGATCACCGGGCCGAGGCCGACGCCGACGATCGCTCGCTCGAAGAGTTGATCGAGATGGCTCGCCGGGCGGCCGTTCCGCGAGGCTTCGAGGCGGCTCTGCGGTCGGCGCCGTCCCTGGGTGTCATCGCCGAGATCAAGCGCCGATCACCGTCGAAGGGCGACCTGGCCCCCGATCTGGACCCGGGGCAGTTGGCCCGTGCCTATCGCGACGGCGGCGCCGCCTGCTGTTCTGTTCTCACCGACAACGCCTACTTCGGGGGGTCGCCCGAGGACCTGCGGAAAGCCCGCTCGGCGGTCGACATGCCGATACTTAGAAAGGACTTCACCGTCGCGGCCACGGACGTGGCCGACGCCCGGATCATGGGCGCTGACGCCGTCCTGTTGATCGTGGCCGCCCTCGATGACGCCGAGCTGGCCGACTTCTCGGCTCTGGCCGCGGAGCTGGACCTGGATGTGCTGGTCGAGGTGCACGACGAGGCGGAAGCGGAGCGCGCCGTCGCCGTCGGTGCGACACTGATCGGCGTGAACCAACGGGACCTCGTGACGTTCGAAGTCGACACCGACCGCGCCGTCCGGGTGGCGGCGAGCCTGCCCCCCGACATTCTGCGCGTCGCCGAGTCGGGAATCGGCGGCCCGAACGACATTCCCGCCCTCGTGGCCGCCGGGTTCGACGCCGTGCTCGTCGGTGAGTCGTTGGTCCGAAGCGGTGAGCCGAGAGCCTCCGTGCGGGCGCTGATCGAAGCCGCCGGGGGAAGCTGACGTGTTCGTGAAGATCTGCGGCCTGACCGACGTCGACGACGCCCTCCTCGCGGTCGCGCTCGGCGCCGACGCCGTCGGATTCATAATGGCGCCGTCCAAGCGCCAGATCGCCGCCTCCCGGGTACGCGACATCACGGCGCGCATCCCGCCCGACGCTCTCACCGTCGGTGTCTTCCGGGACGAGTCGAACGAACGCGTCGTGGCGCAGGCCGACAAAGCCGGGGTGCGGGCGGTGCAGCTGCACGGTCGGGAGTCGCCGAGTGATGTGGCCTGGATCGCTCAACGGGTGCCGAACGTGATCAAGGCGGTCGCAGCCGGTACCGACCAGGCCCGCCGAGCGGCCGACTTCGGCGTCGACACCATCCTCATCGATGCCCCGACGCCGGGCTCGGGCGAAGTCTTTGACTGGTCGATGGCGGACACGATGCCGATCGGCATCCGGCTGATACTGGCCGGGGGCCTCTCACCGGACAACGTGGCGGATGCGATCGCCACGGTTCGGCCGTGGGGTGTCGACACGGCGAGCGGTGTCGAACGGGAACCGGGCCGAAAGGATCCGACGGCCCTGCGGCTATTCATCCAGAATGCCAAGGCGGCCGGGGACGAGTTGGCGACTGGCGAACCCGAGCGAGGCGATGAAGGCTTCTACGACTGGGAGATGGAGACGTGAGCGCAACCGAACCGATAATGGGTGAACCGTCCTCCGACGGCCGCTTCGGCCAGTTCGGCGGCCGCTTCGTGCCCGAGACCCTCGTGCCGGCTTGCCAGGAGCTCGAGAAGGCCTTCCGGTCGGCGTGGGCCGACCCGGACTTCCGCAACCGGCTCGACTCGTTGCTGACCGACTATGCGGGGCGACCGTCGCCCGTGACCGAAGCCGCCCGGCTCGGCAAGGAGCTCGGGTGTCGGGTCCTGCTCAAGAGAGAGGACCTCAATCACACGGGCTCCCACAAGATCAACAACGTCCTGGGCCAGGCCCTGCTCGCCGAGCGCATGGGCAAGACACGCCTCGTCGCCGAGACCGGGGCCGGCCAGCACGGCGTGGCCACCGCGACCGCGGCCGCCCTGTTCGGCATGGAGTGCGTCGTCTACATGGGTGAGGTCGACATCGAGCGCCAGCGCCTCAACGTGTTTCGCATGAACCTGCTCGGCGCGAAAGTGGTTCCGGCGATGTCGGGTTCCCGGACCCTCAAGGACGCCGTGAACGAGGCCATGCGCGATTGGGTGGCGACGGTCGAGAGCTCCCACTACTGCCTGGGATCGGCGATGGGTCCGCACCCGTATCCGTGGATGGTGCGCACCTTCCACGAGGTCATCGGGTCGGAGGCCCGCGCCCAATGCGAGGCGCTGCTCGACGGCGGCGTCCCCGACGTCGTGACCGCCTGCGTCGGCGGCGGCTCGAACGCCATCGGTACCTTCTCGGGATTCGTCGACACCGACGCCGAGCTCGTCGGCGTGGAGCCGGCGGGTGGAGCCGCAGTCGGGCGGGCCGTGCCGGGCGTCGTGCACGGGTCGAAGTCCTACCTCATGCAGGACGAGGTGGGCCAGGTGCTCGAGGCCGAATCGATCTCGGCCGGCCTCGACTACCCGGGCGTGGGCCCCGAGCATGCGCACCTCGCCGACATCGGCCGGGCCCGATACGAGTCGGTCACCGACGACGAGGTCGTGGAGGCCTTCCAGCTGCTCGCCCGCACCGAGGGGATCATCCCGGCCCTGGAACCGGCTCACGCCCTGGCCTGGATGATGCGTGATCGTGCCTCGCTCGCCGGCAAGACCGTGCTGTTGAACCTGTCGGGCCGGGGCGACAAGGACGTCGCCCAGATGCAGGACGTCCTGGCCGGTGACTGACGTCGGCCGATTCGAGGCGGCGCTCCGATCCCGGCGCGAGGCCGGGGGCAAGGCCCTGGTGCCGTACATCACCGGCGGGCTGGGGGACGATTGGATCGAGACACTCCATGCCGTCGCCGACGCAGGAGCCGACGGCATCGAGATCGGTATTCCCTTCTCGGACCCGGTCATGGACGGCCCCACGATTCAGGAGGCCAATGATCGGGCGCTCGAGCAGGGTGCTACGCCCCAGTCGATCCTCAGCGCGGTCCGCGACAGCGACGTGGCCGTGCCCCTGGCCGTCATGACGTATTACAACATCGCCTTTCGCGCCGGCGACGCCCGCTTCGCGGCCGCATTGGCCGACGCGGGCATATCCGCGGTCATCCTCCCGGACATGCCGCTGGAGGAGACCGGTCCGTGGACCGAGGCGGCCGACGCCGCCGGCGTCGAGACGGTGTTGCTGGCGGCGCCCACGGCTCCGGACGAGCGACTGCCGCGGATCTGCGAGCAGGCTCGTGGCTTCGTTTACGGGGTCGGCCTGCTCGGCGTCACGGGCGTTCGCGACGAGTTGGCTTCGTCGGCGATGTCGATCGCGGGTCGTCTCAAGGCTGTGACCGACAAGCCGGTACTCGTCGGAGTCGGCGTCGGCACACCCGAGCAGGCGGTCGAGGTGTCGCAGGTCAGCGATGGTGTGGTCGTCGGATCGGCCATCGTGCGTCGCATGCTCGACGGCGCCGGCCCCGAAGGTGTTGCCGACCTGGTACGCGAGTTCAGAGACGCTCTGGACGGCTGATCGCGGCCATGGTCGCTCCTCCAACCGAGCGTGAGTGGCTCTCGATGGGGTTCAGCAGGGTCGTCGAGTTGAGCCTGGGCCATCAGTCGCGGGTCTTCGTCGTCGAGTTACGTGGCAGCCGGGTAGCGGTGAAGCTGACCGACCGTCGCTTCACTGACGCTGCGTTGCTCGAAAACCGGATGGCGGTTGTCGAGGCCCTTTCGGTCGAGTGCTCGGAGGTGCTGGCGCCGCGGCGAATCGCCGGCGAGCTGGTGGCGCCGGCCGGGGGCTGGTTGATGACCGTGAGCCCGTTCATCGACGGCGCCCGACTGGAGGTGTCGTCACCCGAACACGGCCATCTCATGGGTGGCACGCTCGCTCGTCTCCACCTCGTCCTGGCCTCGCTCCCGGCGCGTGAAGTTCCGCCGGTCGCGGCACTGACGTCGACCCGATACCACGGTGACGGGGCCGGGTGGCAGCTGCTCCACGGGGACTACAGCCATGACAATCTGATCAAATCGTCGTCGGGCCTCCGGATCATCGATTTTGACGACTGCGGCTACGGGCCCGTCGAGTACGACGTGGCCAACTCGCTCTACATGGTGATGTTCGACGTCGAGGTCAATAGGCGCGATCGGCGCCGCTACGAGGTCTTCCGAACCTCGTTCCTAGACGGATACTCCGAGGCGATACCGGTCGGAATGGAGCTCGTCGACGAGATGATCAAGACACGGATCCAGGCGCTGAGCATCTGGCTCGATGATCTGTCGAGCGCGCCGATCGGGATCCGTACGTCGTCCCCGGAATGGCAGGACAAGCTGCGATCATTCGTGCGGGCGCAAGGTTGCTGAGTCGCATCAATGCAGAGTGCGGGCGGCGAACCAGGCGAGGTTGATCATCGCCAGGCCCATGAGGAACGTGCGGACATCCTTGTTGCGTCGCCGTGTCGCTACGAGAACGGCTATCCAGAAGGGGGCCATCACGGCCCATTGGATGGCGACCGCCCGGTCGGTCGGCGGTAGGAAGAGATCCATGATGGCGTCCGGCACGGACTGGCGAACCCGGTGACGGCGCTCTCTCATTCCGGAATGGCGGGACGGGCCGGTAGGTTTCGACCTCGTGACCGCGGACCTGATCATCGTGGGCGGGGGAACCGCCGCCCTGGGGGCGGCCCAGGCCGCAGTCGCCGGAGGAGCTCGACCGACGATCGTCACCGATGGGCCCATCGGAGGTGACTGCACCTTCACCGGGTGCGTGCCGTCCAAGACCCTGCTGGCCGAGGCCCGTCGCGGCACGCCGTTTCCGGATGCGCTCGAACACGTGGCGGCGACCATCGATCGAATCGCTGCTACCGAGTCCGCCGACGTACTCCGGCGCCACGGCATCGATGTCATCGAAGAGCGGGGCCGGGTCGTCGCACCGGACGTAGTCGAGGTCGCCGGCCGGCGACTACCGGCCCGTCACATCGTCGTCGCCACCGGCGCCCGACCGGTGAATCCGGATGTCCCCGGCCTGTCCGACGCGCCCTTCAGGACCAACGAGGACTTCTTCGAGCCCCGGCCGCGTCCCGAGCGGCTCGCCATCATCGGGGCCGGTCCCATAGGTAGCGAGATGGCGACAGCCATGAGCGGCTTCGGGACCGAGGTCGTGCTGATCGACGAGGCCGGCCGGGTCCTTCCGGGCGAGGAGCCCCAGGCATCGGATGTGATCGCAACATCCCTGACGCAGCGGGGTGTCGAGCTCCGACTGGGGGCGACCGTCGCCTCGGTCGGTCCGTCCGGCGAGCGATGGGCGCTCTCGGTCGGTACCGAGGAGATCGAGGTCGACGAGATCCTCGTCGCCACCGGTCGGCGCCCCAACACCGAGGAGACCGGGCTCGCCGAGATCGGCGTAGAGCTCGACGAGGCCGGACATCCGATCGTCGACGACCGGATGCGAACGTCGGTCCGATCCGTCTCGGCGGCCGGCGACGTCACCGGGCTCCTGCCCTTCACGCACGCTGCCTACGAACAGGGCCGCCTGGCCGCCGCCCACGCACTCGGTACGGGTACCCGTTGGCGGTACGACACGAAGGCGACCCCGTGGGTTGTCTTCACCGACCCCGAGGTGGCCCGCTTCGGTCTGCTGGAGTCGCAGGCGGCTGCCATCGGCGGCCGCGTTGCCCACCTTCCCCTCGATCGGGTCGATCGGGGGATCGTCGAGGGCGAGACCGAGGGCTTCGTGAAGCTGATCGCAGCACCGAAGCGGCTCACCCGGTCGGCGTTCGGGGGGCGACTGGTCGGTGCCACGATCGTGGCCCCCCGAGCCGGGGAGATGATCCACGGCCCGGCCTTGCTGGCCCGCACCGGGGGCTTCGTAGGACGGCTGGCTCAGGCCACCGCGGCCTACCCGACCTGGTCGATCGCCGTTCAGATGGCCGCCGGTCAGTTCTTCACTGAAATGGACGGGCTGACGGCCCGCCCGGCTCAGGCCTGATTGTCGGCTTCGACCAGCCCGGACACGTCGCGGGCGAAGTTGCGCAGCCTATCGATCACCGTGGGGTCGGGATCGTGTCGCCATCGGGCGATGTCGGACTTGATCTGGGCATAAACCTCGTACTCCAGGCCGCAGTCGCGACACGCCTCGAGATGACCGCGGATCAGAGCCATGCGCTCCGGATCGAGCTCGTCGTCGAGATAGGTCTGAAGCCGAAGACCGACTTCTCTGCAGTTCATTCCCATCAGATCTCCTGCGGTTGGGAAGCCTCGAGGTGGGCCCGAATATTCCGTCGAGCACGATGCAACCGGCTCATGACCGTGCCCACCGGAATCCCGAGCGCGTCGGCAGCCTCCTGGTAGCTCAGCTCGTTGACGTCGACGAGCTCGACCACCGCCAGGAACTTGGGCGGAAGCGAGGCGAGCGCCGACTCCAGCGGAGCACTGAGCTCGGCGTCCATCAGTGCCGAGTCCGCCGGGGCGCCGGTCTCGGACTCGTCGGCCACCCGCTCCATCGTCTCGTCGGGGTCCTTCATCAACTCCGGTCGCTTGCGCCGGACCCTGTTGATCTGGGCGTTTCGCATGATCGTCAGCAGCCAGGCCCGGGGGTAGCGACCGTCGAATCGGTCGATGGCCCGGTAGGCGCGCATCAATGTGTCCTGGACGAGATCCTCGGCGTCGGTGCGGTTGCGCGTGATCGAGTTGGCGACGCGGTAGAGCACCTCGAGCTCTGGTTCGACGAACTCGGCGAACCGATCTTGGGAGGCCAGCTTGGGCTCACCGTCCGACATCGAAACAACACTATCGGCGCGCTCCGAGCTCCTGCTGATCGATGCGTGTAATTCGACAGGAGAACACTCGGCATCCGGACGACTCGGGAAAATCCCTTTGGTGACAACGGGTTTCGAGGCGGGGGACCACCGAGATCGGGCTCGCCCCGGGTACACTCATGTCTGGTTGTAATTCACGTCGACGCGGCCGCGTGGTCGCCCGAGGAAGGAAGCGACAATGAACAAGAGTGATTTGGTGGCGGAGATCGCGTCCAAGGCTGATGTGACCCAGGCCGATGCCGGCAGCTGTGTCGACGCCATGATGGACATCATCGCCGGCGAGGTTCGCAAGGGCGGCGAGGTCAGCATCCCTGGCTACATCAAGTTCTCCCGTAAGGACACCAAAGAGCGCATGGGTCGCAACCCGCGCACCGGCGAGGCGCGGCTGATTCCGGCCGGTACGGCGGTCAAGATCCAAGCCGGGTCGAAGCTGAAGGCGGCCGGCAAGGGCGCCTGACCCGACGGGCGGGTGCTCGTCATCGCTCGTGGCTAACGTGTGGAAGCCATGAGCGAGCTTCCCGCCCCGTCCGACATACTTCCGCACCGACCTCCCTTCCTGTTCCTGGACGAGGTGATCGAGCTGCGCCCCGCCGAGTACGGGCGGGGTCGCTGGACCCTCACGGGCGAGGAGTTCTGGTTCCCCGGGCACTTTCCGGGTCGCCCGACCCTGCCCGGGGTTCTGATGTGCGAGGCCATCGCCCAGATGGGCGCTTATACGGTCCTGTCCGACGAGGGACGCTATGGCGGGAAGATCCCGCTCTTCGGTGGGCTCGACAAGGCTCGCTTTCGGCGTCAGGTCGGTCCGGGCGATACGGTCGAGATCGAAGCCGAGATCATCCAGCTCTCCGCCCGAGCGGGGCGGGGCAAGGGTGCGGTATACCTCGACGACGAAGTGGCCTGCTCGGCCGAGGTGATGTTCGTCGTCGTCGACAGCTAACAGAGGGAGAGACCAGATGGGGGAGATGATCGAATTCCCGGTGAACGGTACGACCGCCCGGGGGTACCTGGCTCGGCCCGACGCGGGTTCCGGACCGGGGGTCATGGTGATCCAGGAGTGGTGGGGGCTCGTGCCCCAGATCCGGGGCGTGTGCGATCGCCTGGCCGCCGAGGGATTCGTGGCGTTGGCCCCCGACCTTTACCACGGCGACATCGCCGAGCACGACGAGATGGACAAGGCCGGCGAGTTGATGACCACACTGCCGCCCGATCGGGCGGCGCGCGACATGTCGGGGGCCATCACCGCCCTCCTCGAACACGACTCCACCACGGGTGACGCCGTCGGCGTGGTTGGCTTCTGCATGGGCGGGATGCTCGCCTTCCTCATCGCAGCGCGTGAGGGGGACCGGGTCGCCGCCGTCGCCCCCTACTACGGGGCGCCCCTCGGCGACGGTGAACCCGACTGGTCGGGACTCACCGCCACGGTCGAAGGACACTTCGCCGAGACCGACGACTTCTTCCCGCCCGATGCCGTCAACGAGCTCGCCGACCGACTCCGAGGCCTGGGCAAGCACGTCACGGTCCACGTTCATCCCGGCACTGGCCACGGCTTCACCAACGAGGAGAACCCGCTCGGCACCTACGACGCCGACGCCAGCGCCGCCTCGCTGGCCAACACCCTCGCGTTGTTCCGTTCGACCTTGACCTGAGCGATCGTCGTCTCGGGCGGCGATCTCGACGAGGTCTCAGGCGACGATGTTGACGAGCTTGCCGGGAACGACGATCACCTTCTTGATCTCGGCGCCGTCGAGGAGCTCGATGATCCGCTCGTCGGCGAGAGCGGCGCTTCGCGTCGTCTCGTCGTCGGCGTCTGCCGCTACCAGGACTCGAGACCGGACCTTGCCCTTGATCTGCACGGGTATCTCGATCTCCTCATCGACGAGGTGGGCAGGATCGGCCGTCGGGAAGTCTGCGTAGACGATCGACTCGTCATGGCCCATTCGATGCCACAACTCCTCGGCGAGGTGGGGAACCAGCGGAGCGAGCATGCGCACGAGCGGATCGGCGACCTCGGCCGGAGTGGGTCCGTCGAGCTTCGTGATGTCGTTGTTCAACTCGGTGATGCGGGCGATCGCCGTGTTGAAGCTGAGCGCCTCCATGTCGGAGCGAACGGCATCGATCGTCCGGTGCAGGCGTCGGCGCAGGGCGTCGGATGCCGGCGCGTCATCGATCGTGAGTTGGCCGGTGTCCTCGTCCACCAGGTTGCGCCACACTCGCTGTAGCAGGCGGTGGGAGCCGATGACCGACTGCGTCTCCCATGGGCGGTCCTGGTCGATCGGGCCCATGAACATCTCGTAGAGCCGCAGCGTGTCGGCGCCGAACGATTCGTACATGTCGTCGGGGGTGACGGAGTTCTTGAGGGACTTGCCCATCTTTCCGTAGACGCGCTCCACGGGCCGCCCATCGTGGTACCAGCTGCCGTCGCGTTCGCTGACCTCGTCGGCCTCCACGTAGATACCGCGCTCGTCGGTGAATGCGTAGGCCTGGATGTAGCCCTGGTTGATGAGTCGTTTGAAGGGCTCAGGGGTGGAGACGTGCCCGAGGTCGTAGAGCACCTTGTGCCAGAACCGGGCATAGAGCAGATGGAGCACGGCATGTTCCACGCCTCCGACGTAGAGATCGACGCCGCCGTGCAGGGCGTCGCCGTCGATGGGGGTCATCCAGTACCGCTCCGATTCGGCGTTGGCGATCACGTCGGCGCTGGCCGGGTCGATGTAGCGCAGGTAGTACCAGCAGGATCCGGCCCACTGGGGCATCGTGTTCAGGTCGCGAGCGTAGGGACGGGTACCGTCGCCGAGGTCGAGCTCGACGGTGGTCCATTCGGTGGCCCGACCGAGCGGAGGCTCGGGCTCGGAGTCCTCGTCGAGGGCGCGCGGCGCCCAGTCGATCAGCTCGGGCAGGGTCACGGGCAGCACATCGTCGGGTACGGCGAGCGGGTGGCCGGTCTCGTCATAGACGATGGGGATGGGTTCGCCCCAGTAGCGCTGACGGGCGAACAGCCAGTCCCGCAGCTTCGTCGTGACGGTGCCCTCGCCGGCACCTGTGCTCTCCAGGTGACCGATGATGGCGGACTTGGCGTCGTCCACACCCATACCGTCGAGGAAGCCGGAGTTGATGGCCGGCCCATCGCCCAGGTATGCCTTGCCGTCGAAGTCCTCGGGCGGTTCGACGGTTCTGATGATGTCGAGATCGAAGATCTCGGCGAACTCCCAGTCCCGTTCGTCCTGACCGGGAACCGCCATGATGGCGCCGGTTCCGTAGCCCATGAGCACGTAGTCAGCGATGAAGATCGGGATGCGGGCGTCGTTGACCGGCACCGTGGCGTACATGCCCGTGAACACGCCCGTCTTGTCGCGGTTCTCCTGGCGGTCGAGGTCCGTCATCTGGGCGGCTCGCCGCTGATATGCCGCCACCGCTTCGGGTGGAGAGGCGGCCCCCCCTGTCCAGGCGTCCTTGGTGTCGTCCGGCCAGGCCTCGGCGGTCAACGCGTCGACGAGGGGGTGTTCGGGGGCGAGCACCATGTAGGTGGCCCCGAAGAGCGTGTCGGGGCGGGTGGTGAAGACCCGAATCGGTTCGTCGCAGCCGGGCACCGGGAAGTCGATGTGGGCGCCCTCGGATCGACCGATCCAGTTGCGCTGCATCGTCTTGATGCTGTCGGTCCAGTCGAGGAGGTCCAGGTCGTCGAGCAGACGATCGGCGTAGGCGGTGATGCGCATCATCCACTGGCGCAGGGGTCGCCTGTACACCGGGTGGTTTCCTCGATCGCTGAGTCCCTCGGCGGTCACCTCCTCGTTGGCGAGGACGGTGCCCAGCGCCGGGCACCAGTTGACCGGCGCTTCGGACACGTAGGCCAGACGGTGGGCGTCGAGGGCGTCGCGCTGCTCGGCGACGCTCAGCTCGGCCCACGGGCGTCCGTCGGGGGTGGGGCGATCGCCCGAGGCGTACTGCTCTTGGAGCTCCGATATCGGGCGGGCGCGGTTGAGATGGGCGTCGAACCAGCTGTTGAAGATCTGGAGGAAGATCCACTGGGTCCACCGGTAGTAGGACTCGTCGGTGGTGGCGATGGCCCGCCGGTCGTCGTGGCCGAGCCCCAGCCGGCCGAGCTGGCGTGCCATGTTGGCGATGTTCGTCTCGGTGTTGGTGCGGGGGTGCTGTCCGGTCTGGCGGGCATGCTCCTCCGCCGGCAGGCCGAACGCGTCGTAGCCCATCGTGTGAAGCACGTTGTAGCCGGTCATCCGTTTGAAGCGGGCGTAGACATCGGTCGAGATGTAACCGAGCGGGTGGCCTACGTGCAGCCCCGACCCGGACGGGTACGGGAACATGTCCATGATGAAGAGCTTCGGGCGCTCGGCGAGATCGTCAGGGCCGGTGCTGGGCCCCTCGGTCAGTGGTCCGGCCGGGTTGGGCGTGTGGTACGTGCCGTCGTCGCGCCAGCGCTGCTGCCACGCCGTCTCGATCTGGTCGGCGAAGGCCGCGTGGTAGCGGTATGACGGCCGGTCTTCGGGCTGATCGGTCACCGGACGATTCTAGGTAGGTTGCCTGGTCATGAGAGGGAGGCGCCTGGCGGCGCGAGTGGTACTCCTCGACCGCGATCGGAACATCTTCATGATCAACAGTGTCGATCCGGCCGATCCGGTGAAGCGCCCGTTCTGGGAGATCCCGGGCGGGGGAATGGACCCGGGGGAGACGTCGGAGCAGACGGCGGCCCGCGAGATCGTCGAGGAGACCGGGATCACCGAATTCGAGATGGGTCCTTGCATCTGGACGCAGCAGGTGCAGTTCACCTTCGCCGGGATGTTCTTCGACTCCGACGAGCGCATCCACGTGGCGTGGTGCGACGGCGGCGAGTTCGCGCCCCGCCACCTCGAGTACTTCGAGGCGCTGGCGTTCCGCGGGGCCCGCTGGTGGGCGCCCGATGATCTGCTCGCCAGCGACGAGGTTCTCTTGCCCCCGCGGATGCGGGAGTTCCTGACCCCGATCGTCAACGATGAGATACCGGACACCCCCATCGACATCTCCTGACCACCCTCAGTGAGCGCCAACCGCTCGGCCCCCCATCCCAACGGTGTCAGACACCTTTGGGTCGCAGAATGCAGCGGCAGCAGCGCATATCGACAATGCGCCACCCAACTTCGATCGTTCGATCGCGGAAAGGTGCCTGGCACCTTTTCTGGGGAATCGCGCGGTCAGCGTTGGTCGAAGACGACCTTGACGGCACCGCGGGAGCCGGCCTCCGCAGCATGGCGGATGGCGTCTTTGTACCTCTCCAGCGGGTAGTGGGCCGAGACCAGTCGGCCGAGGTCGGCGTCGCGGACCAGGTCCATGGCTCGGGCGAAGCTCGAGGCCTGCGTGCCGTCGGGCCACGTATCCGTGCCGTAGGTGTAGGCGCCCACCAGCTCGGTCTCGCGATGCCACAACCCGGTCAGATCGATGCTGACGCGTCCTGGCATACCGACCATGACGACCCGACCCCGGGGCCGGGTCACGCCGATCGACTGCTCGATCGACGCAGCGCTGCCGATGGCGTCGATCGTCACGTCGGCGCCGCCGGCCAGATCGTCGCCCAGACGTCGCGTTCCGGTGACCCGGCGCACCGCCCGCGCCGCCTCGGCCGGCGCCACGACGACATCGGCTCCGAGCTCCGAGGCGAACTTCTTCTGGACGGGGTACTTGGCCACGGCTATGACCGTGCCCGGGTTCGTGTAGCGGCGGAGTGCCGCGATCGTGACGAGTCCCATAGTGCCAGAGCCGAGCACCAGCACGGTGCCGCCGTCGAGCCCACCGGCCGCGGCGGCCTTGGCGGCGGCATGGACTCCGCCGGCGGCCGGCTCGAGCATCACCGCCGCCTCGTCGCTCAGATCCTCGGGGACGCTATGGAGCTGGCTGGTATGGGCCACGAGCTCCTCGCTCCAGCCGCCACCGGTGCTCGAGCAGAACCCGACCTGGATTCCGTCGTCGATCGCTCCGGCCAGCAGGTAGCCGTAGTCGTCACCGTCGCCGGGGGCCGCACCGTCGAACGGAGCGGGTTCGCCTCGCGACTCCGGTCCGAGTACGGGCTCCAACGCGACCCGATCGCCGTCGTCGGTCGTACCAACCACCTCATGGCCGGGAACGAACGGAAAGGACACGAGCGGGTCGAAATAGCCCGAGGCATGGCCGTCGATCGTCGACAGGTCCGACCCGCAGATGCCGGTGAGGCGAGGTCGGACGCGCCGCCAGTCGTCACCCGGCAGGTCGGGCGCATCGATGTCGGTGAGCTCGAGCGGCCCGACACCGGCTCCGGCTCCCGGCCGCAGCCGGGACGCGACCGCCGCTGCGGCATAGCGGGTTTCCTTGCGGTCGAATACGAGCGCTTTCACGCCCCAAGTGTGGCCGCCCGGCTCACGCCCGTCGACTCAGTCCTCGAGTCGGATTCGGACCCGCTTGTTGCCCTTGCCCTTGGACTCGGTCTTCGTGATCGAGAAGGACCCCACCTCGGAGGTGGATGCAACGTGGGTGCCGCCGTCGGCCTGCTTGTCGAGCCCGATGATGTCGACGACGCGGATCTCGGTGACCACCTCTGGTATGAGGTTCACCTTGGTACGAATGAGGTCGGCGTCGGCGAGCGCCACCGAGCGCTCCAAGAAGCTGATCTCGACCGGACGGTCGGCCCGGATCTCGTCGTTGACGAGCTCTTCGACCCGGGCCGCGAAGCCTTCGGGCAGGGGGTCGAACTCGAAGTCCATTCGTCCGCCGAGCGGTTCCATGTTTCCTCCGGTCACCGCCTTGCCGTACTCGTTCCAGATGACGCCGCACAGGATGTGCATGGCGGTGTGGGTGCGCATGAGCTGGTGCCGCCGGCTCCAGTCGATGCGGCCCTCGATCGGCATCGCCGTCCCCGGGGAGGGATCGTCCTCGTCGAGGTGGTGCCAGATCGTCGTGCCCGACTTCTTGACGTCGACCACTCGAGCCGACCCGCCGTCCCACTCGAGTACGCCGATGTCGTTGGGTTGACCGCCACCGGTGGGGTAGAAGGCGGTGCGGTCGAGGGCTACGGCATGTCCGTCGACGTCGGTGACGGTCGCCTCGAACTCTTGCTGGTAGGCATCGCGGAGGAACAGCATGTCGGTCATGGGCGCAGACTAGCGCCGGGCTCGAATGGGACCTGGGGCCGGTCTAGTCTGCGCTGACGTTCCCAGGAGGTATCCGTGGCATTCGAGCTCTCGATCGGACCGCGCATCCGCAAGTCGCCCTTCTTCGACGCGACCGTGGCCGCCGGTGTGGACAGCTTCTCGACCTACAACCACATGTACATGCCGACCTCATACGGCGACCCGCTCGCCGAGTACTGGCGCCTCATCGACGAGTGCGCCATGTGGGATGTCTCCGTCCAGCGCCAGATCCAGCTACGCGGACCGGATGCTCACGCGCTGGCCCAGGCCGTTTGTGCTCGTGATCTGAGCAATCAGCAGGTGGGGCAGGGCAAGTACACGCCGATGGTGGACCACTCGGGCGCCATCATCAACGACCCGCTGACCCTTCGGGTCGACGAACAGACATGGTGGATCTCGATCGCCGACCTCGACGTACTGCAGTGGTGCCGGGCCATCGCCGGCGAGCGCGGCTACGACGTCGATGTGACGGAGCCCGATGTGTCGCCCCTCGCGGTTCAGGGCCCGAAGGCCGAGGACACGGTGGCGGCTCTACTCGGCGAACGGATTCGTGACGTCCGCTTCTTCCGGTACGTCGACGCCGAGGTCGACGGCATTCCGCTCAAGGTCGGGCGGGCCGGTTGGTCGAAGCAGGGTGGGTTCGAGTTGTACCTGCTCGACGGATCCAGGGGCACCGAGCTCTGGAATCTGGTGGCGGAGGCCGGCGCTCCGTTCGGCATCGGGCCGGGGTCTCCCAATCCGATCGAGAGGGTCGAGAGCGGTCTCTTCTCTTTCTACGGCGACAACTACGACGGGTCTGACCCCTTCGAGGTCGGCCTCGGGCACTTCGTCGACCTCGACACCGATGTCGACTTCATCGGCAAGGCGGCTCTGGTCGAACGTCGTGAGCGCGGTCCTCGCCATGAGCTGGTCGGGCTTCTCATAGAGGGCGATCCGATCGGCCACAACCAGGACAACTGGGCGGTGAAGCGCAGCGACGAGCAGGTGGGAATCGTGACCATGTCGGCTCACTCACCGAGGGTGAACGGGGGCGCCAACGTCGCCTTGGCGCTGATGGATGTACCCAACAACGCCCCTGGGGTCGATGTCGTGGTCGAGACGCCCGGCGGCCCTGCGCCCGGCGTCACTACAACCCTTCCGTTCCTGTGATCTCCGGCTCGCGGCGCCGGGCCGGATGGGGCGGGCCGACAGAAGTGCACGCACGTCAACGGGGGACATGAATCTCACGAGACGATGAACCCCACGCAGCATCCAGCGCGTCCGTCTAGGGGCAGGGGGTGGGTACGTCGCCCGTCGTCTCGGGATCACCGAGGGGAACCAGTACGAAGTCGACCAAGTCGTCGAGCGTCTCCGTGCATCCGCCCCGGAGTCGCTGATAGCTGGCACTGGTACCGCCGTCGAGCTGCGGCACCGCAGGCGGCGCCAAGCCGAAGTTGACGAATTCGATGATCCCGGAAGTCGAATGCCACAGGGTGACCGAACGGTCCTTGCGGAACTCGCCCGAACCGATCATGGTGCCGTCGACGGGACCGGTGTACTGATCGCCGCCTACCAGGAAGTGCTCGCCGGGGTCCAGGTCGACCGCAGGGAAGGTGTACACGAGGGTCGCGTTGTCAAAGATCGAGAGGTCGGCGAGGCTGATCGCGCCGGCTGTCGGGTTGAAGATCTCGAGGTAGTCGTCGCGGTTCCCGTTGGGTCCTTCGGTGCGGATCTCGGAGAACACGAGGTTCGTGGCGGCGGTGCTCGGCGGGCTGGCTGGGCCACACGGCTCGGGTGTGTCGGCGGAG
>JAAUYH010101933.1_pt1 | contig 22888 bp, 13 predicted proteins | sample 7278061 | NCBI WGS metagenome assembly JAAUYH01 (sample SAMN14350203, study PRJNA611818) | marine sediment metagenome | isolation source: surface marine sediment (0.6m) | place: French Polynesia: Moorea | collected 2018-08 | reverse complement strand
TATTTACTTATTCAACTAAGGGACAGAATTCATTATTATTTCCATCGCCGTTGACGACTTGGCTTTCACGTCCAACCTAAGTCAACTACAAAGAAAATTGAGAAAACATCTGTCCAATCCTTCAGATGTGAAATATTAAGTAAAATCACCACACCTATTGGGTATAAATTATTAGAACAACCTTATGGCATCGCCGTCAGCCAAGAACGATGCCCCACATCTATGATTAAAGAACTATGGAATGGAAACCCCAAACTGTGTCGACTAGAAAGTCCACCCGGGATAGATTATCGGCATCAACAAATCGCCGATAGAGTGTAAATCAAGCGAGCAAAAGATTGTTGCGACTTCTTTAACAGAGTCTGAATACATTTCTTAGACCACTACATGTAGCAAGTGAGCTAGATATGCAAAAAGTTTTGGAAACCAGGCCACGGCAAACCCTGGCAAGAAGAATCGGTCGCGTGCGGGCCAACTGTCGTGAAAATCGACAGCTCTGCTGCCCAAGCACTTGCTAAGAATAACCAAGCTTCTGCCAGGATCAAATACATCGACATTAAGTACTGTTACGTCAAATGTGCTCTCGGAAAGGGTTTGTTGTCTTGCAAGATGTATTATCCGCTGTGAATTGGGGAGAAAAGTTAACGAAGATCATGGACCTCAAAACATTTGAGCTCTTAACGCCTATTAACTTTTCATACATCACATGATGATTAAATCAAGCTTCGCTATTTGCAGTTATGTTCGCATTGCATTAAGTTATCGGTGCATCTCAACGGCATTGCATTATTTTTTAAATATGTTAATTAATCAGACTTGGTGTGTCTCATCTTCTTAGTATCTGATCATTCTTTATATACTCTGTTTGTTGTCATTCGTATAGATTCAAGCATTTCAGCAAAATGATGAGAAGAATTAATACGCAAAGTGGCACCTGTGATGAAAATATCAAAATTTAAAATTTCTCGAATGCTCGCCAAGTTCACCAATTTCAGAAAGGCGACCAAACTCAGATGTTGTCACTTCCCAGAAAAATCCTGAATTTTCGCTATTTTTCGATGTGTGCTATGACAGCGCAAATAGCAACCTCTCAGACATTCGATAGGGTGCGATGACACGTGTTGCACTGGGCTGTAATGCGTCGGTAAGATGTGTTTCATTCGTGATGAATGTAAAGGTGACTAAATTGACTGTTAATGTGGGTTTTGATGTGACCTACTTTATCCAACCATTCTTGTATAAATTTTTTGCGTTCCTGTTCCTCCGCCTATGAAGAGTGAGACATGAGTGCCAAAGTGAAAAATGTTACAAACTGCTGAAATATACGAATGTAATGATTGGCGGTATTGAGAAACCCCTAAATTCCGAAGAATGGTGCTATATATCAATTTTAAAGTTTCCTTCTCTTTTACCATTATTACACTTTCCCTTTTCGGGGGACCGTCGTTTCTTCTGTAGGAGAATAAGTAATTAATTGTGACTAGACTCCGGAGGGCAATTACCAATACTACTACTACTTTTTCGTTTCTTCTGCTTCGCTCCCTCACTGTTTCCTACAAAGTGCACATAAAATTGGATCACAGATTATGAGGACACTGTACATTCAGTGACGATATATCTGTAACCGTGCGTCTGAAGACGGAACATAAAAAAGTAAGGAGGATGCAGGGAAATATTACGAGATATCTAGTCTTATTGGCCGCTCTTTCTACTCGTAGAGGGACACCGTTAGCACTGAGTGATGGTACGTTAATCAAGGACCATTAACAATCTATTCTAGAAGCAAATTTTGTCCTGTTTGCAAAAATGCATTATGGAGAATCTAGGTAGAACTTTTTAACAGGACGATGTGGATCTCATAGAGCTTAAACTATTGAAGAATAGTTCGATGAAAAATGATTGAGTGTCCTGAAATGGTCGGCTACCGCCCTGATTTAAATCTCATTGAGGATGCGTGGTCAATGCTTGAATGGAAGATATGTAGACGGTCGAGATTCCTCATGTGTACTACTGAACTTTTTAAAGTTCTACAAGAATGGTGGGTTTCTATCCCCAATTCTTATTTCACACGATTAATGCAGCCCATGGCTACTAGAGTGTCGTTTGTTGAGTTGAATAAATCTAATCCCTTTGCAAGCGATCTCACGGACAATGCTTGGAGACAGTATCACTGGAGTCGAAATCGGAAAATAGTTAGACAGTCTTATAAATTTGTCGAATACGAATCTATTTGATTCAATTATAGTCATGCAGTGACCTAATGATTTACAGTTATTCACTTTGATTCCGAGCAAATGTCAATGGCTAACACATCCTGTTAATATGTCATTCGAAAATAGCAGGGAATCGAATAGTTAGTCATTCAAGCAACTTCAAGGCATTTCAACAAGTTTAAATTCTGTTCAACAGAATCCAACAATTCCAAACAGGCCATTGAGGTAGCAACGGTCTTCAGATTTATTGCGAGAGATTTCTAGAAAATGTCAAACGCCAAATACCAGAGTGTTTCAATCACTAGTTTTTTTTGCAGAACAATTCGCTTTTCTCGGATATTCAACTTTTGAGAGAGGCAAGCACTATCGCTGCAAGCGCCGTGAGTAAGCTTGATTGTAAGAATGCAATTTGTATTGCCGATTCTGGAGGAACCTCGAAACGTATTTTAGTGAGATATCTTCTCAGAACATTAGCTAATTCGCGTTATTTCGAGAATCCTCAAAGTAGGCCTGCTGAGTCTCTCGTTCTATGGCCTACTTGTAGCGGCGACAAATCCTAGGCCAACGATCGCCATGATTAATCGTTCTATATTTCTTCTTCTGCTTCATAGTCAACCACAGATGCGTCTCTCCGATTTCTACTGGTTTGTCTCCTTTTTCTCCGACCTCAAATCCAGAAATGCTCTTCAAGTTGCAATTGTGAGAACAATGACAACCTTTAGGTGCACTCAGTCGTACCTTGATAGTTAGAAATGCGTCTTTGATCTTTTTGTTTGTGTGCGGATTCATGATTGGGAATTTCTTCTCGAATTCCTCGGAGCCGATTTTACTACACAAATCAAGCCTGAGCCATTCTGCCTTTCCAATTAGTATGTCCCGCTGTGGATTGTCACGCTTCCAACTGTCATCAGATTTCTTCGGCGTTTGTCTCCTCTTCTCTTCAACTCTGTCGTCGTGATAAATGTAGAACGTGAGCTTTCGTGGTCTATAATTATCATCCCCATTATGAAATATTTCATAACAGGTTTTGCCAGTGAGATACATCTCTAGAGGGAAGTCTTCAAATCTGTCCTCCCAAATCGGATTCGAAGTATTACGAACGGCCTTAGTATACAACATAGGCTTGGTTTCTATGTCTTCTTCATCGTCAAAAGCAACAACCACGAATGGGTTTGGTGGATCACCATCCTTCGGTAACGCATCTATTTCGTCTTCCAATTCCTTCTTCTTTTCACGAACTTCTTCTAACCTCTTATCCATTTCGTTAGATAGAGTGTGTGTGTATGAATTCATTTCGTTGTATGCTTCCTCGATCAAGTGAGATTCTTCACCTAACACTCGTTCGAGTTTTTCTTTCACTTTTTTAAGTCTCTCTGGTGCATCAATTTCCATCCGTAACGCTTCTAATTCTTTTTTCAATGTACATTTCCTTTCACGAATTCGACAAAACTCTTCATGCATTTCTATAGATAAGCCTTCATTTGCGTTGCCTATCTTATTGTATTTTTCCATGAACCAGCAGTGTTCTTCAACTTCCACTTGTTCGAGACCCTCCTTCACTTCTTCCAGTCTCTCTAGTGCACGGCTTCTCCTAAGCAACACTTCTATTTCTTTTTCTAACTCCTTCCTCTTATCACGAACTATGTTTAGTGCTTTTTGTGCCGGATACATTTCTTGATATGCTTCTTTGACCAAACAGCGTTCTACATGATTGACATGTTCGAGTTCATCCTTCGCTCTGCACAGTCTCTCTGCCATAGTCCTAGGGATAGAATGAGCCTTTAGCTTCGGTAATTTAGTCGCAAAGAACACTGTAAGACACATTTTTGTACGCGGTGGAAGAGACATAGTTTTGGTGAGGGAGATATTCTTTCCTGCTCGAACTAGTTTCAAACAGTATAGTAGACAACGCCAGAACAACAATAAGAAATAATTCATTTGGGCAATAGCTTGGTCCGAACAATAATCAAGGTAGTACTGAAAAAATTTCTGATTCTTTTTACTGCTTACTAAGCACCTAAGCAGTGCTTAGAGCTATGGCGCTTTTGATTAGATCATCGATATGGGATTTTGGAGCAAAGACTACAAGCTACATTTTCTGATGAATAGCCTGCTACACTGAGACCCACAACAAATCGACTGCATGTTTGGTGGTCACACTGATAGTAATGCTACAGCAAAACATGATTCCTGCTTTCAAATCCGGTCATCAAAGAGTATAAGTACCGAAATGCTTCTGAACTCATTGCCGTACACTGTTGGGGTATGCACGAATGAAAATCTTCCTACTCTAGGAGTGTACGAAACCCGCATTGTTTGCCAAATGTTCATCTATACGTTCCGGACTCCCGTGCCACTACCGGTAGATCCCAATCAAATATTATTAAATATTTTGCTTTGTTTGAGCCTTTAAGTCAAAAACAGCAAGCGTACTGCCTAATCTAAATTTAAATGGTAATGTGTACATTAACAGTTTCAAAAACTATACAGCAATTCGTTAAAAGCTTAACTGAAATGCAGCGTCAGAATACCAGCGAAAATTGGCTGGCCGCAACTGATCTTAAATTTTTGAGACCAATGAGATCGACCGCTTGAAGGCAAGCATCAAGCTGTCTTGCTATGCCGGCGGGGCTCCCAGCATATTCGAGAGAGCAGGTAAGTATCTGTACTCATTTGAAGCTTGGAGTTTTATAGAGAAATTCTAGCGCAATATTTGTACATCTTTTTTTAGAAAAGGAACCTGAACGTCGATTATGATCCTGAATTTACTGTCTTACTTTGTATCGTTCAGACAGAGTTGCTGGCCCGAACAGTACAATTATCCATCCGATACACCGAGAAACCATCGTTTATGCAAAATTCGCTATTGATTTATTTTATTACTCAAGACTATAGGCTATCTTCAATGTCGATGTGTCCACAATTGAATATTGCAGGTCTCACATACAGAATTAGAGTGGGTAGTGTATGAGTACCAACTGCTCTCTACCAGTGATCAGAAATTCCAATGGCCAATCTTTATTTGCTCTTTAAAATCAAGCATGGCCAAATAATAGCAAAAGGAATTGAGCATGAGAGCATTTCATCACATGTTGTTTACCCCCCTTCGGAATTGCACAATTTATCCTAGAACAAATCAATAATTTGATAATTATTTTGTGTTACTCATAGGGTTTAAATTGTTCTTAATACAAGCAACAGGTGAACAAAGTTTCGATATGTGAATATTCTCCTGAAATCTTTACTTAATAAGCAAATCTCCAAAATAGCTTCAGAATGTATCAGGAATGAAGTGATTAGCTCTTCTGCTCCTACCGGGAACTAAAATTTTCCAAGAATTAATAAATATTTTCAGGGCTTGAACCATTCAACAACTAGAAATTTGAAACCCCATCAAGATCTTCTTTCGAACCGAAATGACAATGAAAATGATGGCGGCTATTTCAAAAATAAAAAATATTTCGTAGACTATCACGCAACCCTTCTATTCCAATGCTTGCCTGACACCTAGTAACTTCTCTATTGTGGTATGCTATATTCAGATTATTGCTCTACTAACACCGAGATCAACAATAATTCACTGATTCAGGCCTCAATTATTATTATTATTATTCGACTCTCATATGACAGATCATAGCTTTGACTAAGTGCTGTTTGATTTACTATTAAAGATGATTTACTAATATTCGCTCAGGTGTAAACACCCAGGACATTGAACGGGCTTTTCATACCATTCAATCTTTTTGCGAGACAGATTTTTGAATTTTCTATTAGATTATCTAACTCTATAACTCGGAATCTTATGAATACAACATCAAAATGCATACTGCACTGCTAACGTGCAGACCGAATGAGTGCTCTAACTTATCTGTATTCGTTCTCTGCACTAGAAAATTTTGAATTCAGAATACGCCGTACGTGCATGTTCTAGGTCTAGTTGGTTTGGTCTCAGAGAGGCTTGAGGAAGAGGGTTGGAGTGGGGATAATCTGTTTTAAGATTGTACATAACAGTCTGGTTTTCCTACCTGAACGCGGAAAACTGCAAAACAATCTGCTTGTTTTTGTAGTACTATGCCATGCTAATCTACGCGAAAATTGCATAAAATTTGTGACACTTATGTCAAGGCCAGCCGTATAGTGAGATAAAGAGTTTCGATGACGTCGTTAACTTTTAGGTAAGGATAAATATTACTTGATAAGTACTTGAAATAGGTCAACAGTTAACACTAAAAACTAGAATCTCATCTAGATTTACTCGTTATCAATTGGTGCAGGATATGGAGCAGATTTCCTCCTTAATTATCTCTTTACTAATCGATTAGAGAATTTCAAACATTATTGGGTACTTAAGGGCTTTAGAAATAGTAATATTCCACTCAAATTCTGAACTTATCCTAAAATCGATGGCCATAACAGGGTCGTGCTATTCATTATTTTAATTTCTCAATGCTTGTACGCTTCAAAACAACCTATAGCTATCTTTTTTGTAAAAAAAACTCTTGCTATAGTCTACCAATTCCAACACCCACCGGCGTATTCAAGCATACTGTATGACCGATTGATTCTATTTTTCGAGAATAGACAGATGCCGGAAAGAAACCCTTTATCTCTTTCTCTTTCTGATTCATTGTATTCAAATCACAAATTTCATTTTACCCAAAAATCAACGAGCTATGGTGAATGATCTGTCGCAGCCTATGCAGTTCAGATCTTTTCACAGATTCTTATTACCAAACTTCTAAAACTTCCATACCTAGTTATCATAATCTAGTGTCTTACGTCTTCCTTTCAGGATCTCGGTATAGATCGAAATCATCTGAAACGGAACAAATTTAACTCGGAGTAGACATTTTCAAAGGCTGTCAAACATTTTCTTGTTTGCTTATTCCGAGTATGACTTTTTTCCGCGAGTAATATTTATTTAGAGACGTTAACAAAATAATACTTCGTACATCAATTTTTCTATGACTTGCTGTATCTCTTCTGAGTAAATGAATTCTTCACCAAAATCATCGCCCATCAGATGGCATCTCGATAGAACACCTTTACTTTAACTTTCCCAACGAATTTGCATAAGAATTGAGGTATTTTACCGCAGATTATAGAAAATTCCGAGATATTGAACTCTTGATCGTAAAATTCCAGTTATGTTTTTGCAATCAGAAATATCTGTCAAAAAATAATGATAAGAAAAGTTTACTATAGTAAAAAAATACGGGAATATGGAACCCAACGAACTAACGTAAGACTTTTGAAACAAAGGCAATGTTGATGAGATGTAAACTATAAGAAACATCATCGAAACATCAAAAGCTAATTAAATTCTAAATCTATCTGAAAACAAAAAATCAAGAGCCTTTAGATATGCATAAAACTGAATAGAATTGACTAACTACAAGGCATGAAAGTAACGATGGTTCAAATTCGATTAGTAATGTGATCGAGCAGCTGAATAGAACTACTTCAAAAACCGAAATCAAGATCTATGTAAGACATTTTTACTTTGTCGTGTTTTATTGTTATTTTTTGTATTCCAATTGTAGAAAAAATTTTACATCCCGGTAAAAATTTTAATAATTTAATCTGTTTCAAGGTCTTTTGATCACAGATCTCGTCCGCAAATACTTTCTTAGGGTTGAACAGTAGATTAAGAATTGATCTGGATATTTTACAAACTCCCTAACTTCCTAAAAGATACCAAAATTTCCTACCAACAAAATAATTTTGTTAAATCACCAGATTTTTAATGAAAACGGTTTTCGCCTATCCCTAAATTCCGAGGCAAGCCGTTCAACTTAAGCCAAGAACGAGTTCGAGGGTCTGGTCGAAACATATTTTAGAGAATTAATTTTCATTCATGATCCATCCATCTTCCAAACTACTCTTGAAGATTATCGATAACTCGCAATAGTGCTTTATTCTATGTGAGGCTCATCTTTGCTTTGGAGAAAAAGGTTACATTAGAGTGATTCACACCCGCGACTGAATCCTTCAAAGCTACTTATGAGGTGTGATGTATTGAGTTTCTCGCTATACCGTGCTTCTTAAAGAAGATTTGAATGCCAAGCGCCATCACTTGAGATTAGAGCAACAACCTTTTGTTCAGTTACTGTAAAAGAGTGAGATAAGAAGTTCCTCTACACCTGTAGCAAATAGGAACGTAAACGGAAAGTGCAAATTCATGCAAAAATATGCAGGTGTGGCTCAAATTCGAGAATTCATAGGCGTCGTCTGAGAGGCTGAACAGCCACAGCCACGGGGCGTCAGCGACGTCATCAGCGCGTCCCAACCGTCTCACATTTGGTGCATGCGCGAACCGTCGAGTACGCAACAACGTTCGCTTGTAGAACCATGCCGGTGATCTCACCAGCGCTCGTGGTAGCGCTATGCGTTATGTTCATCCTGACGCGTGTGCACACGATTCGGTACACGTTCGAGCATCTGTTCTTTTTCGGGCTTCGCTTCTGCGTCGAGCCATCAAAGCAACAGCTCGCTTCGCTAGTCACGAAGAAAGGCGCCTCCATCTCGTCGCTTCCCGTCGCACGAGTGCCGCTCACGCCCGCCTTCTTCGCCACTGAAGCGGAAATTCCGCATCTTCAATCGTTCGACCATCTTCTCGCCATTCTCGTCGGTTACGTGTGCGGTGTGATATTCGAGGAAGTCACCACCTGCCTATGGCCATTCGCATTTCGAGACTCGCATGTGTGGTGGTTGGCAGTCGCGGCGGTGGTGTTCTCTTGCTCGGAGGCGATTCGCGTTTGCATTCGATTAGAATCCTCCGTCGCCCCTCTCGTCGCTGGTGCCGCTTCCACACTCGCCGCTCTCGCCGTCGTGGTTCGTCACGATAGCGCATTCGACGCATTCTCGGGCGCCGCGAATAAATTCCTGCAGGACCGAATCGAGATGCCTGCTGACGAGGCGTTGCTATTTTCGGGCCGTCTCACATTACTCACGCAAATCGCAGTCGCAGTTCTTGCCGGCGTTCTATCGGCCGCTGCGGTATTCCCTGCATTGCATTTCGCACGACTCGATGCTCAAATGATTGCAGAACAAAGACGTGACACACTGGAGCGCAAGTCCGATCCATTCGCATTGAATCTGCGGGGGATGTTAACGATTGTCCTCGTCGCAGCAGACTATGCATTACCACTTGCTTATCTCACCGCTCGAGTGGCTGGATTCCGACCTGTCGGGTCACCGTTAGTATTGCTCTTCTTGGGAGCTCTCGTGCGTTTAGTGGCGACCCGAGTGCGACTTCAGTTACATCTTGACGGCGCGGTCGAAGCGTTTCGCGCATTCTGGGTTGAACGCCCAGCTATTGGTCTTATCCAAGCAGGCGAGCGACTCCGATTCAAAGTATGGCACAAGGCATGGACGCTGACAGCCGTAGCGTTCGCAGCTATCGCAAATCCAGTTGCAGTGCTAGCACTGGTATTGGCTACGAAACGCAACGGTGGATTGGGATTGGGACTCAGAATTTGTTCGGCAGGTGCTTCGAATGAAATTACAGACGGACAACTATTCATTCGTGAGATAGGTACCTTTTTGGTCACATTCGCCTCATCCGCGTACTTGTTATATTCGGTGTTGGGGGCGACTTACATGGCTGTGTCGAGCTTGTTTGAAGGGAAAATCCCTAAAGATGGGAAGACGGTTCGTCCTCTGAGCAGCTCTGAGAAACGAAAACAACGACGAAATATGAGGAGTACATGGACGCCCACAAGAGCGACGGGTTAGTTGAATGTCGCTGGGTATGGTGTGCCGATTTTGTCGACTTGTATGTAAAAGATGGGCAATTTTGGGATATGTGTTTCGTATGTGCACGTACAGGGTACATTGTCAACAGCCATGCTTGCTTGGTTCTGAGTATGCGCAGTGGAGAAACTTGGGTTTGAGAATTTGATCGTTCCAACAATTCGCACTGCTAATGGAAATCACATTACATCAGCGCTTGGGCGTCCATGGCATTGGACAACGAGGTCGAATGAATAGTGTGAGTAAATTTACGCGCGACTGCCCCTTTAAACACAATTGCCTACATGTTCTTGAATACTGTACAGAGCTGAAGAGCAGTACAGCAGGAGGTAACGCAATGAGTTGAAGCAACTTAATTCCATGCCCGCAAACTCATGCGTTGGTTAGAATCGCAGCAACTAAAACAAGAGCGCGCAATAGAGTAGAAATCAGGCCAGATTAGCTTGCGCAATATGGTACGGCAGTAAGGTAAACTTATTGCGCAGCAATGTACTGTACTGTACTACAATGTAAAGTACTGTTCTGAAACAATAATTGCATGTGTGAAGTTCAAAAACAAACAAGAAGCACGAAACAGAAAAAACAAATTCTAAGGTAAGATGATCACGCTGTTCAGAGTCACCCATACGAAGTCCAGCACTTAACGTGACTGGGTACATTTCAAGTCAATTCACCACAAGACGGATATTTACAAGAGGAGGTCACTTACTGTATGCCGATCGCTCAACAAAACATGTGTAATGATGCCGCGGTACAGAGTTTCTACGCCTGTCGGGCAAATGGTCCTCGAAAGAATTTTGATTTTCACAACAATGACTTTCCAGACTTCTCAAAAAAAAACGGTACATGCAGCGTGTAGCGCAATTCTCGGTCTGCTCTACAGACTCATTCACAACTGTACTGTTCGGCACATCCCGGTATCGATACTGTTCGCAAGAAAATGTGATTGGATGTAAGCATGGTACAGTAAGAATGTCTCATCGATGCGATGCGATTTCGTAATGCATAAGCAAATCCCGTTTCTGTACAGTACTGATATTTGCCAAACAATGGTGTCTTTATGGAACCTGATCGTGCCGCTGAGCTGTGAAATTTAGATCAGCGTATCGCTCGTCTTGAGATGGACCCTTCATTAGATACGAAGGGTTGAAGGATTCTTTCTCACCATAATTGTGCTTCCCATGCAGCTGTGCTACACCTGCCTACCGCTATTCTACGCCTGCGGACCTTATAACTCTATACCTCAAAGTGTTGCAGGCCTCATCATCCTCTTCTCTTCTCGTATTCTTTCTTTTCCTGTTCTGGTGGTTCATGTTGATGAATCTATCTCTACACTATGGCCATGGCGTGGAGGAGGTACCATACCTGTTCAATCCTTGCCCTTCTCGTCTGCTGCTCGGCACACGTTGAACCGAAACGTGAATGCCTACCATCATTCAAAACGCACCCTGAACGTTTTAACATGTGCAAGACTGAAATATGTGTAATCTTCCGTGTTGAGAAGCCTTTCGTTTTTCTCGATCCCGGGATGACATCGTCCGACCATGAACGCCCTTTTCGTTGTCGGCTACGAAAAAAAGCGTATCCGAAATTAGAGGGCATCTTCTTCGACACACTCGGCAGTGTGGACACACTCAGCGATGCGTGGTGTATGTGGGCCGGTCCCAACTGCCCTTTCGATGGCCTCATCTCCTTCCTGCGCGATACTTCCGAGGCGGGTCCGCACCAATTTCTTGCGGGTGGCCTACTGTTCAACCTTGAGTATCGGATGCGTAACACAAGCATCCCCACGGTCCCTCTTGTCCACGACGAAATTCAAGTTGTAGGACGGAACGTGGGGTCACAGGTGAACCTCAGTTCTGCATGGAAAGTAGTGTTGTCACCGTTTACGAAAGCGGTGTGGATTTTTCTTGTGTGCTGTTTGATAGCCATGGGCATTTTACGTGTTTTAATCTCGTTCATGTTCGGTCGCGAGCGATTAATACGCCACATCTTTGGCGAGTATGACGATGATGAAACCAGCCCAGATGTGAAGAGGTGCAATCGATATTGGATGAACGGTTTGAGGTTGTTCTTCATTATCACAATCCTGTTTTATGAGCTTGCATTAGTGAGTGTCGTTCTGGACCAACGGGAGAAGACACCCATCGCTCAGCTCGACCCGATAAATTTTGCACGAATTCGCAATACCACAGAAGATTACATCTTCCGGAAGCTCATGCCGAAAGCACCACCCGCAGCTGGCATCCTTGTCGATGACCTTGACGAATTGTATGACAAGCTGGGTGACAAATCCAACGACTACTACCTAACCGTGTCGTATCGCTTGTTCAACAGGTACATGTTCCAGGTGAATTCCACATTATGCCGAAACCTCCAAGTGTACGACACCGACAAGCGCCTGCCGACACTCGATGGAGTGTGGTTCATGTCATCCAACATTCCCCCGGCAACTCGCGACAAAATCAATAGGGAAATCATAGTGCTGCGCGAGAACGGCACCATGTTCAAACTCATCCGTGGTTGGGTGCAGCCACAGGAACCCAATTGTCGGTCGGAGGTAGGCATGCCCATCGCCGTCATCGCCCTGCCCATGCTGGTCCTCCCCGGGGTCATATTCATGTTCCTTGCCTGTTTCATGATCGGCAAGTTCGCCTGGCTTGAGATACATCGGCGAAGGAAGCTGGCTGCGGTGCAGGGAAAAGCAGCGACGGGGACTGAAGAGGAAATGTTGGAGATTTTAGAGGAGAATCCAACAGCTGCGGCGGAGAAGAACGCATAAACTTGATGGTGCAATAAATTGTACAGTAATCGCTCGAGATTTCGACCTTGTTGGTGCAATCAGTTCGAGAGACGGACGATACTGATTTATTTCTTTTGGTTTTTTGTTATCGAGTGATAAACCAGCACGGCGGAGAGCGATTCTGCGCCATTTCTTTGTTTCTTTCAGCGTGTACGCTAGATTTGTTTTTTTTACCTAGCGCGAAGAACTGGCGCCTCATGCAGAGAAGTGACACTCAAGTTTTGGGGACGAGAACAAGAAGAGGAGGTCGATGGTTGTGGGTAGCAGTGGGAGGTTGATAGCTGCGTAAGGAGACGGAGGATTTCGCTAGAAATGTTGAGACAGCACGCGGGAACAAAGATGAGAGTGAATGAACTATAGACGGACTAAGTGCGAACCCTATACAAGTGAGCAGATTACCGTACGGTACTGTACTGAGCGGTTCGCAAGAGAGTGAGGTTGACGTACAAGCATCGTAATAATGTCTCATCAACGCAATTTCGTAATGCACAATAAAACCCTGTTGTTGCTACGTGTACTTGACCAGCGCATTGTGGCACTCGGCTGCACCACCATTTTTGCCAACCTGTGTAATTTCATCAGCGTATCGCTGGTCTCGGTGTGGATCCTTGATTAGATAAGAAAGATAAAAAACTCGTTTCTACCATGATTTGTGCTTCTCATGCAGCTGTGCTACACCTGCTTCTGTCACTCTGCGCTTATGGACCTTTTAAACCTACCTCCATGTGCCGCAGGCCTTATCCTTCCCCTCCACCAACTCTTTCTTTTCCCGTTCTAGTGGTACATGTTGATGTATCTATCTCTACACTACGGCGATGGCGTGGAGCAGGTATCGTATCTGTTTACTCCTAGTCCTTCTCGTCTGCTGCTCGGCACACGTTGAACCAAAACTCGAATGCTTGCCATCATTCAAAACGCACCCTGAACGTTTCGAAATCTGCAAGACCGAAATATGCATAGTCTTTCGTACCGAGAAACCATTTGTTTTTCTCGACCCCAGGATGACGTCCACCGACCAGGAACGTCCTTTTCGTTGTCGGCTACGAAAAAAAACGTATCCAAGATTAAAGGGCATCTTTTTTCGTACTCTCGATGAAATGGAAACACTCACCGATGCGTGGTGTATGTGGGCGGGTCCCAACTGTCCTTTCGACGGCCTCATAACGTTCCTGCATAATACTACCGAGGCGGGACCACACCAATTTCTCGCAGGTGGCTTGCTATTCAACCTTGTGTACCGCATGCGCAACACCACTATCCCAACGGTGCCTATTGTCCACGACCAAATTGTAGTTTTAGGACGCAACATGGTGGCCCAGATGAACATCCGTTCAGCATGGAAAATAGTATTGTCGCCGTTTACGAAAGCGGTGTGGATTTTTCTTGTGTGCTGTTTGATAGCCATGGCCGTTTTACGTGTTTTAATTTCGTTCATGTTCGGTCGCCGGCGGTTGATACGCCACATCTTCGGCGAGTATAACACTGAAACGAGCGAAGATGTGGAGAGGTTCAATCGATATTGGATGAACGGTTTGAGCTTGTTCTTCATTCTCGGAATCCTGTATTACGAGCTTGCATTAGTGAGTGTTGTTCTGGGCGAGCGGGAGAAGACACCCATCGCAAAGCTAGATCCGACGAAATTTGCAATAATTCGGAACACCACCGAAGATTACATGTTTCGGAAGCTCATGCCCAACGCACCGCCCGGAGCTGGCCTGCTTGTCGATGATGGCGACGGATTGTTCAACGCACTTACACAAAAGAACGGCTACCGCTTCACCGTGTATTACCGGCTCTTCCAAAATTACTTCTTCCAGAAGAATTCTACGGTATGCCGCGATTTCCAGGTTTACGACACCGATCAGAGTTTGCCGACACTCGATGGCGTCTGGTTCATGTCATCCAACATTCCTGAGGTGACTCGAGACAAAATCAACACGGAAATCATAGACTTGCGCGAGAACGGCCGCATTTCCGAGCTCATTGGTACTGAGGTTCGTGCACCGAAGTCGGATTGTGGGTCCGAGGTAGGCATGCACATCGCCGTCATCGGCCTGCCCATGCTCACCATCCCCGGCGTCATATTCATTTGTCTCATTTGTTGCATGATCGGCAGGTTTGCCTTCATCCACATATATCCTCGAGTGATGCCGGCAGCGGCGCCAGCTCCAGCGACGACGGCGGAAGACGAGGATGTTCCAATAGCTGCGGCGGAGATGAACCCATGAAGTTGCTCGAGATTTCGACCTGGTTGGTGAAATCAGTTCGAGACACCGTGGATACTGAATGTATTTATTTATTGTGTGTTTATTGTCGGTATCAAAAGATAAAGTACCACGGCGGATAGCAAGCCTCCACCATTTCTTTGCTGCTTTCAGCGTATAAGCTGGATTTTTTTCTTGACCTAGCGCGAAGGACTGGCACTTCACTAGAAGAAGCGAAACTCAAGTGTTGAGGCCAAGAACAAGAAGAAGAGGTCCCTAGTTGTGTGTAGGAGTGGGAGGTTGCTAGCTGCGTAGGGAGACAGATTTCTCCATACATGGCTAAACAGAACGTGGGAACAGGGATGAGAGTGAATGAACTACAAACAACCAAGTGTGGACCCTATACAAGCGAGCAGATTACCGTAGTTTGCTTGGTCTTCCCCCCCACCGTCGGCAGTTTGCAGCACACATAGCGTATCTCGCTCTCCTTCGCTTATGGAACAAATGGTCTGGTTGCACAAAAGCAAGCTGAAGAACGTGCCCATGCACGATTATACTCTGCATCCCTTGCGCTATGCTTGATAGGGAGACTAATTGCCAGCGACGTTACTTATCCCAACGCGTTTCTCTTGTTTTGTGATACCGCCTCAGATAACACTTCCGTTCATGCACTTGTCCGAGTTGTGTATTCTGCGCTCGAATTATGGGCATCGTACTTCACCACGGCAGGGGTGAGTAGTACTTGGCGCTCTGGTGACATTTGCCATTGTTGACACTGCGAATAAGGTTGTATCTGTTTCTGATGCTTCAGGTTCCTGTAAACACTCTGTTGCACAACGGAGGTTCCCACATTTAGTACATCAACGGAAGTGAGAGGAACAGGAGCATGGGTGAATCCACCAAACTTATCTGCTCCTGGTAGCATTGCTGTATGTTATGTCAGTCTAGTAAACCCCCGTGCCAAAAGATTATGGTCGGTATAACCCTAACAGTTGAGCCGTTCCAATTCCGTAAAACAAATCTTTAGCGCGGTAACAGGTAGTGCATCAGAAAGCGGTCCGGCAGCCTAACTCGTCAGTAGTAAGTACATTCTTCAAAAACGAATGTAGAACGCAGGAATACTGAAATTTGTGATTACAGTCGTTTTATCGCACGACAAAAGTTTACGGTCGATGAAGCAATTGATCAACTTAGACTGTTTGGTTATTCTAGTAACTCGTTGTGCGTCCGCCCTCGACTTGACACTCACGGACGCGGTTCTGCATGGATTCAATTTTCTTCCTCACGTACTGCATGTGAAGTTTATCTCACACATAGTTTAGTGCTTCTGGCAAATCTTCAACAGTATCAAACTGTCTCCTCCCATTGTATAGACGGCGCGTCAGCTCTCCCCATGCATTCTCTATGCAGTTTAGGTCAGGCGACTTTGCTGGCCAGCCTAAGTCCGTCACTTCCATCTCCATATAAAAGTCACGAGTGTGACGACCAAAATGGACAGACGCTTTGTCTTGCTGCAGAACGCAGACGTTAGGGTAGTATTCGTTCATGAAAGGGAAGAAAAATTCTTCCAACATTGATTTGTACGCAACAGCGTTCATCGTTCACTCCACCACCGCGAGCTGGAACTTCCCTTCCCAAGAAATTCCAGCCCACACCATTATACTTCCACCACCACGCGCGCACTTAGCGAAGATGTCCGGAAGTAGCCTGCAGTCTGCTCAAATTGACATGACAGTCTGGGCCGTCCAAGCAAGACCTCTTTTCGTCAGTAAATATCACACGCCTCTACTTTTCCATGGTCATCTTGCTCTCTTCTCGGCACCATTTAAAACGGTCTTTGATGTGTTCGTTTGTCAAATATGGGTAGACTTTTAAGAGCCCCAAAGCAAGATTATTGTGCTCTGGTAAGACCCGTTGTACAGTTCTTAGAGATACTTGTACAGGTATTCAGCTCATCGCTTTTCTGGACGTCATACGACCCATCTTCGAAATGTTTGTAAGAGCTCGTTGAGCTCGTTCAGACAAAACTTTTGATCTCCCGATAGTTTGGGTTTCTTCTTATCCTTCTTCTTTGCCAAATACCCATTCACCGCACTTTTACACATCCCAATAATGTCCGTAATCTTCTGTCCGCTGTAGTTCTAACTGTGAAGCAGGTTTATCTTCGCCTTTTCTTCATCCGTCAATCGACTATGCATACTCATCTTTGCACGCACTTTCTTGGATATTAAGTTGATAGCCACGGCCGTCGTCGTGTGTTAAAGACAAATACAGCAAGAATATACACTAGCTACATTATGATCGCCCCGAAAAACGAGTGAATATACATCGACCGTATACTTTTGTCGCGCGATGAAACGACCGTAATCGTAGATTTTAGATTGGTAGCGCTATGGAGTTATGGCGCAGAAACATGCGGACCGCTATCGTATTAGGCTGCTCGTCCGCTTTCTGGTGCACTATATGGCTACGCGCGAAAGACTTGTTCTATTGCATTGTAACTAAAAAACTATTAGGGTTACTGCCGACCGTAATTTTTTGACAGGGGGTTTACTTGGAACAAGTTTCTAGCGTTCTGCTGCCCGGCGCTTCGCGGCTAAACTTGAAATTTCAAACAAAACGTAGGGTTTCCGCAGACTATGTAAATTCGTCTAGTATTTTGTCTCTATTTTAAGGCGGAAGACGTGTACGGTAGAGAACAAAAAGATGGAATTTTAGTGTAAAGTGACATTTTGGGTCGGAATCGAAATTTAGGCACTAAACCAAGTCCAAGTGAACTAGTGCCTCTGTTTTTTGACAGACCACGTTCTGAAACTGGCCTCCTTTATTCAAAGACAGAATAAACAGTCAATGCTTTGGCTTCGCCACGTAAGATGGCGCATTCCAGTCGATTGCAGTTTTCATGGGCTGAAAACTGATCGCTACAATTATACTGCCATCGGCTGGACATAAACATAGGAACTATTATTCAAAATATTTATTTGTGGTCGTTCATAGAAATATAACTTATTAAAAACAGGGATATCGAACCATGCAAAGAATCCTAGCATATTCAAGCTAATTACGGCAAGCGTGTGTGACTGCTGAAGCGACGGGAAACGAAATCGAAGTGAAAAATATGCAGGTTGAACACAATTACCCGGATTTGAAAATGGTAGTACCTTGAATATACTCTCCCCGAAATAAGAATAGGCGGAATGTGAAATTTAGCTGTGATTAGACGAGGGTCGAACCTACTACAGTTTCTCGAAGCTGATTCGAAGCCTACAAGGGGTAACTATCATCTGCTTATTTATACACTGTACGGAGTGCCCCAGCGATGCTAGTAGAATCCCCAAGACTGATAGGCGTATTTATTTCGTGCGAAATTAAAATAGGTTCTCCGAGCTTCGTTGATCCTTGAGTCAATACAAAAGACACCTAGTAATTAGTTTCATTACCATTTTTTGTTACAAATTCAATGAAACGCTTCCGCATAGATCGAGCTAAAGTACGGCACTTTTCCACTGAGATACTGCTCCAACACTTTCTAACAGCTTCGGTTAAGTCCACAACATTATCGTACATAGATGTCTCTGATCTTTAGAGAACGATCATGATGTCACGGACACTGTCACCTTTCTGTTTCATTCAACGGGCGATCGTTTTTCTTCTTTACTCAGGTGCTTTCCGTCCCCATGTCGTGGGTGTTGAATGCTAGATAGCGAATCTACAGTAGTCTAGAGTATAGGAACACATTAGTGCAGTTCTGAATCATGACCTGTTTCGGTTACTGTGCCAAATTCCCGCAAACCACCTATTTTTACATCGTACAAAATAAATGCGCCTATTTCTTGAAACTACCTTGTTGAGGCTTAGCGATATAACTTCAGTACTGTACTGGCATGGATCGATGTGTACGTTTACTGTTAATTAAAATATGAACAGAAACTTGAGAAGTTCGTGTCTGGTTCACAACGCATACATATTTCACTTTCCATCTATTTTTATTTCGGAGAATAATAGAGAACAATATTCTTCGAAATCATTGAGTCAAGACAGGATTGCTAATTAAAAACCAACACCGTAAACTTGCTTTGGAACGCTCCCGATTTTAGTCCTCCCAACTGTTGGGCTCTTAATATTAAAGTGCACTAGCTCACTTCGGGTCGATTTAGTGCGTGATTCAGCATTTCAGCTCAAACCCTCACTTTACATTAAAATTCCAACTGCACCTTATGTACAGGTAAAGAAATTAATTGTGTAAACTTCCTAATCTGTAATACAATTGGTATTGAATGAACCGATTGAAAATCAACTGATAATTACGGTTTTCGACAGAAAATCTCACATGGAACCGCTCAAGAAAACGTCAGAAAGAAAGATCTCTAGTCAAATGCCTGTTGTCGAAGTTTACGATCCCCGAAAAAAGCTTTTTTTGAGGCTACTGTACACATAGACTCTTCTCTAGCGGACAAACGTTTATTTAGGAGCCGAAAAATTTTATTCAACTCGACGAGGCTCGTTTGCTTGAGCGGTTCCATGTGACCATATCTGTCAAAAAACCTAATTATCAGTTAATTTTCAATCGATTCTGTCAAGACCAATTGTATCACAGATTTGGAAGCTGACGCAAATATTTCCCCCTACCTGTACACGTCGTGCGCCTTCAGAAGAGGGTGAAATGTAATAAGAGAATGGTTCTTGTGCAATGATAAACTGCCCAAAATTCAAAACATACAGAATGTATACAGTAAATTGGGAAGCTTGAAGAACCCTATACAGAACGTTATCTTGGCAGAAGGGAGTGCCGATTCAGTAGACTTTAACGACGTTCGCAACATCTACTTCACGACGAGATGACTCTAAGAGGGGTGCATGTTGGTGATTTTATTGGGTTTCGATCGAAATGACATCAAGATTCCTCGATATTGACATATAACCGACATGGACTGTGCACGTGATCTAATCACCGAAGAGCAAACTGCAGTTCTAACGCACTATAACGAAAGACTGCCAATAAGCACGATTGCCACGAAAGTGGAACGGTCACTAAGCACTGTTTGTATCGTTGTCAAGCGAGGCTGCGTGCGGCAGATGTCGAAGAGTAAAAGAGGACCAAGAAAATATCTAGAATTCTACATCGGCTGGTGCAGCGCCGGGACCGTACAGGAAGTACTCGGCTCAGCAGCTGCGAGTTACCTACGCAGCGAACGTCTCGGTGCGTAGGCTGCAGCAGCTGCTGGACGATGCACTTGCCATGCGATGGGGGCGCATGCAACGCGCCCCAAATTTGACGGAAGCACACTAGGTGCTCGGTCTAGATTGGGAGAACGAGCATCTTGCCCGTGGAGCCGCTTTCTGCAAGCGCTCTTTCTTCTCTGACGAGAAGAGGTGGACGCTAGACGGCCCCGACGGGTTGTCATATTACTGATAGGGCGATGCGCGCTCTCTGCGCTGGTTTTATCAGCACCAGCGAGGAGGCGGTAGAGGAATGGTGTGGGCAGGATTCTTCACCCAAGGGATGTTAAAATTGGAGTCTGTGTTTGGGGGCTTGAACGGCCCCGTTACGAGGACCTTCTCTATCGCCGGCTGCTGCCATTCTCGGAGGAGTACATGGTGAAGGATGTTATCTTACAACGCGATAATGCTCCTGCGCATACTTCTTAAGTGGCTACTGAGTGAATTTATGAACAAAATCTGGGTATTCTAGACTCGCCTGCAAGGTCGGAAGACATGAAACCTATGTAAAACGTATGGAGAATGCGATAGCTCCCAGTATATCGAGATGGTAAGCAGTACAACTTCTATGGAGAACTATTGGACGCCATTACCCATGCATGATAGAACTCGGACATGACGACTCTCAAAAATTTGTCAAAAGGTATGCACCGTTGTTTAATTGAACTACTCGAGAAGAAGCGAGGTGTGACTAGCTACGCGTGATTTGTATTGTACATGTTTCGCTCGAATCCGCATATTTCTCTTCGTACGAGATTTGATGAGTTAGTGAGTATTGATAAATAGACACTTAGCATTCTTCGCATTGAATCATCTGTTACTTTGCAGATGTTTCTAAACACATGCTTGTTACAGTTCAACTCACTTCCTGCCTGTAGAGATACTTGTTCCGGCTATACAATACGAAATGGTACTGTACATTTTTTGATTGCGAGCAGTTTAGTTTACACGATTCCAGTAAATGAAATACTCCCTGAAAAAGAGAATTCAGCTACAGGGTGACTTCGTTTCAAGCCACCTTCGCTAGTATGCAGACCTCGACACAAGGCAATTTCACGGTTGTGATAACAATGCCTTAAGACGAGAAAGGCACGTCACGCAAAAGAGCACAACTCATCAGGAGAATGCGAAACCCAAAATTTGTAATGAACGTTATTTGTTGTTTATCCAACGATGTATTGGAAATAGAGGTTCCTCTTCCAAAAGAAGTGCTGAGATGTTCAAAGCAGAGAAAAAATAGTGCACGTGCTTTACGACGTTGTGACGGAATTTGTAGACAGCACTGAAAAATACTTCAGTCGACGATTCGCGGGTTCACGACGCGGGCGAGCTGCAGCATAATTTCTCACTTGCGATGTTTAGTCGTTGGCGGACTCACCAATTTTGAGTTGATGTACCCAGCATCCGCTAATACAAACTCAGATGTGCATTATAGCGAGCTTATCCCGGCTCGAAAAATACGAATATCGCTGTGTGAGCCAGCAGACCAACACAATAGCCCATACAATACACCCAGAACCCACTGTGACTGCCACTTCATATCTAACACCAGCACTAATAAATTTCGGGCTAAACCATATTGTGGAAAATGGTGATAGTTCATTGATTGGGCAATCGGTTCCTTCAACGGGAACAAAGAATTGTGAAAGAGGTGTTTCCAAGAGTCGAGATGTCCATGAAATCTACACCATATTGGAATTATGGTGAATGTAAAAAGAGAAGTCAACTTTCGAAATTCAAGTCTGAGATTAATTGAACAGCAAGTCAAGCCCACTTTTGGAATGTTTTTCATCGAGCTTCCACATAGCTGAGAAAATATTTTCTGTAGGATAAAACTTCAAAAGCATTAGTGCTCACAATAAATGCTCAGAATTTAATTTTTTTCTTTCTTTCTTAGAAAATTGGGCCATAATTTTTCGGATACCATAGGAGTCGCACCGAATGTTGCCCATAATCAACGAAACGCAGTCTTCGAAAAAACACTACTCCTAAAATTGAGTAGTGGCATTCTTTGTAGTAGAAAATAATTAGCATCGAACTCGCAAGATCTGATTGTCATTGAGATAAGCTATTTAATATTCTTGATCATCATTCTAGGTATTTAACTAAACCTGATAGTTTGACTATCTCTTGAAATATATTCTGTATTTATGATGAAGCCAAAAAGTACTATCGTATTAAAATTTATGAAATAAAAATTTGAAAGTACCTGCTTCAATTTTAACGCTTCTATCAAAACTCTCACGTGCACTCGAGAGCAACGATTGTTTACCGTTGATAGCCAGTGAACGACTCGATTTAAAAAGGTTCAAAAGTTACTACGTTGGTTGATCGTGCAACAAATAAACTAGCTAAAGCAACTATAAAAGCTTAATGTTCATAGTTACATTGAAAGTAATGAAATCAATGGTTTTATGAAAAAATTTGAACCATGTATTGATTCAGAACTCAGCCGATTGTTCAAAAAAGGGATTTAAATGGTATTTCAAAAAGTTCTACAGTAGGTTCATCAATTCATACTCTTTTATGTTCTATAATCAAGCACTTTGTTGTATATTCTGTTATTATTCTATATTTGATTTCTGTTGAGTTTTTCTCATTGCTGAGGCCTATTGTTCTGCTAGTTGCTTTGGCACACCGTCTTGTGCCGGTATTTCACTACAACAATGCTGTAGACGTTATAAAATAGTTCT
>JAAUYH010070941.1_pt1 | contig 22901 bp, 16 predicted proteins | sample 7278061 | NCBI WGS metagenome assembly JAAUYH01 (sample SAMN14350203, study PRJNA611818) | marine sediment metagenome | isolation source: surface marine sediment (0.6m) | place: French Polynesia: Moorea | collected 2018-08 | reverse complement strand
TGGTGGGCGATACTGGGCTTGAACCAGTGACCTCTGCAATGTGACTGCAGCGCTCTCCCAACTGAGCTAATCGCCCGCCCGGTGTGGGTCGCACATTCTACACATTTTGGCATCAGGCGCCAGTCGCGGCGCGTGGAACTGACGCCGCCAGATCCGATCTCCCACTGGCAAAGCGTAGTTGTACGTTCGCAAACCATCCGGGTGAATCACCTCCCAACGGGGGCCGTCGGCGTGCCGGACGTGGCCACGGGATTGCACAGAGGCTCTATTTCAATGTCGTCTACAAAGGTGTGGTCGGTGATGGGCGCCGCCGTGCGGACGCTCCAAGAGTCAACGGCGATTCCGCCGGAGACGTTTTGCAGCACCGCCGTGGCGTCCAGGTGACTGACCTGCCACCCGGGTGGCTCTGGATCTCCGACGGGCCACATCTTGGCCTGCAGCCGGGTGTTTTCTGCGTCTTCCTGGTGGACGCGCAATCGCACGCGGTAATTCACGCTCTGTTGCGGCGGCGGAACGGTATTGGTCCCGTTTTGGAGTTCCTGTTCCCTGCCGTTTTCCTCTTTCCACACGCTGATGCCCGGCCGGCCGCGAAACGTACCTTCAAGAAACACCGCGTACCCTTCGCCCGCCGGTAGAGTCTCATCCAGGTATCCGCCGTTGGACCGGACGTAGAAGCCCACGCCCTGGGTGGTGGCGTCTTCGAGGCGGAAGGTAAAGCTCAGTTCCACATCCTGGGTATCCACCGGTGCATACATGCGGGCCAGGGAATAGCCGCCGGGAGTCGGACGAAGCCGCGCGCCGCCGCCCTGGACATCTGCGACGTCGACGCTCCCCACGGCAACCCAGGGCTCGGGCCACGGATCCCCGTCGTCAAGCGCAAAATTCTCCTGATAGCCGACCTGGCCACAGCGGCTCTCGAAGCCGTCGGCGAAAATCGGCGGATCGACGCCGGCCTGGACGGCGGACGCCGCGGCCAGAATGAACAGGTGAATCAGTCCTTGGTTCTTCATGAATGTCTCCTGATCCCCAGTACGAACGGCAAGTCTGGCCTCGGTGTCCGGGGGTGAGTACAGAATTTCACCGGGTGGCCCAGAGGGTTGTTGTGTACCCAAAATTTCAGTCAGCCCGGCCATCGCCCATTGCGGACTCCCGTCGGGTTCAGAATGGGCTGACGCCCTCGAAGCCCGACTTGAAGATCTCGCCGGTGGTGATGGCGATGTCGCCCAGGTCGGTGGTCTGCCCTGCGGTGACGCTGGTACGAATGGGGTTCAGATTCAGGCTGGACCCCATGGCATAGACGTCGTAGTCGCCGGGCACCAGGTCGTCCCACATGAGGCTGCCGTCTGCTGCTGGATAGGCGGTGAGTTCCTTGCAGTGGGTCAGCGGCACGTCCGCAGCGCAGGCCTGCACCATGGCTTGCGAGGTGCTGCTACCCTTGGCGGGCGTCCCATCTGGGTTGAACAGCGTCAGCCTGAGCGAAATACCGCCGGTGCTCTGGGGCGGCATGAGGGTAATGGTTTCGGTGACCACCAGTTCCTCGTCGGCCGGGGGGGTGGCGCCCAGGGCGGACTTGAAGAATCCGACACTGATGGTCATCTCGGTGGGTTCGGTCGCCGCCGGTAGCTGAAGCTGATGGTTGGTGGCGAACGGAATGCCGTTGCCGGAAGGCAATGTGTTGATGCCGAACCGCATGCTGATGTCTGCGGGATCCTTGTTGTACATGGTGAGAGCCAGATCGATCAGCGGGTTGCTGGTGCGGGGCGCGCCGTCGTTGATGATGACGTCACCCCAGGGCAGTTCCGGATCCGCGCTGGCCACCTTGCAGAAGATGCGGGTGGGGCGTCCGGCAATGCCGCGCGCTCCGAACGGTTCCAGTCGATAGCAGTATTCCTGGCCGGCCGTCAGTCCGCGATCGAAGTATTCGCCGGCGGCAATCTCGCTGGCATCCAGATTGGCAATGGTCGACAGGGGTCCGCCGCGCGGCCCCCGTTTCAGGGTCAGGCTGTCGTATCCGCTGCTGCGCGGGAGTTTGATCAGGATGCTGTTGGGGGACAGATCCCCCTGCTGGATCGCGTGGGTGATTTCGTGATCCACCAGTGACAGCTCTGCAGCCTTCACTGCGTCGTCCCGGCCGAAAAGCGGATCGCGCCCGCCCAGTACCTCGGAACCGTCGAGCTCGCCGCCGCCGTCGGTGTCGTTGTCGCAGGGGTCGGTGTTTCGCTCATACTCCTGGAAGTTGAACAACTGGTCCTCATCGGCGTCCAGGGTGGCGTCCTGGATGCCGGCATCCAGGCATTCGTGCCGATCCTCGTAGCGATTGGGCATGCCGTCGAAATCGGTGTCCAGGGGCAATTGTCCGGCTACGCTGTCGGCCACGGCCGCGGACTGGTGGCCGATCAGCTCAAATTCCAGGGTGGACTGGCCATCTTCGCTGAGCTGACTCAGTTTTACGCGCTGCTCGAAGTTGTAGCTGCCGCGTTGGCCAACAGAGAACTCATCGGAGAACCCGGTGGAACTGCCGGTGGGCGACGCAAAGTCAATGAGGACATAGTTCAATGTAAACGATTCGGTGATCATTCCTTTTTCCCGGTCCTGCTTGTTGCCGGTCGTGCGTTCATTGAAGCCGCCCACTTCGACAAAGTCGATCTCCGCTGTGCTGGTCTGGTTGGCGGCATCATTGATCCGCAGCGTCCCTTCGAGTTGCTCGGTTTCGGTCAGCGCGCCCAATTGAGCGGCCCGGTGGATCTGGCCGTCGAATTCAAACGGGTCGCCAGCGACAAAATTCGAAATAACCTCGCCCTCGACCTCTGGCAGGTTCAGCCCGGTTTCCAGCCAGGGACCCTGGGGCAGATGGGTAAAGGCCTGCAGAATCAATTCGCCGCTGGCCTTTTCGTTGGTGTCCAGTTCGATGGTCCAGCGGCCCGCGCTGAGGTCGTTGGGGTTGTCCAGCGTAATCACGCGGCCGTCGAAGGTCGCGGGGACCGGCTGATCCAACTCGTTGATGACCCTGAGGGCGTCTATCGCTGATACGGTCCGGGCTGCTTCCCGCGCCGCCTGCACGGCCGGCAACAGCATGCCAACGGCCTGCCTGGGCACGTCAATGGTGAAGCTGACCGTGCTGCTGGGCAGAAATGGGGTGGTGGATTCACCGATCTGCTGACGATCCCGACCGCCGCCCAGCTTCAGCATGGCCCGGGCCAGGGCAGCCTGATCCAGGCCATCGGTGGGGTCGTCCGGGATGTAGCGATAGGTGCCGCCGGTTTCCCGGGCGATTCGCGCCAGCAGGGGTTGGTCGGCGGTCTGGCCCAGCGCAATGGTGTGAATGGTAATGCCGTCATCGATGACGCCCTGGGATATGGCGTCCCAGCTCTGGCCGAAGCTCAACGGGCCGTCGCTGAACAGCAGGATTTCCTTGATGGCCGGGCGCTCAACGGGCTCGTCTTCGGAAAAGCTGGCAAAGGACGTCCGCGCCAGTTCGATGGCGTCGCCCGGGGCGCTTTCCGGCCCCAGCGGCGTCAGTGCGGCCAGCGCTCCCTCGATGGCGTTCACGTGTGGAGGATTACTCGGCGCCAGGAGTATCGGCAGCCGCGCCTCGAGGGCGTGGGTAATTAAACCCACACGAAAATCCGGGCCGGCGTTGTATTGGCGCAGGTAATCCATGGCGGCCGCGGTGGCGTCCGCCAGTTTTGGGTTCCCGGCGGGATTACCCATGCTGAGCGACTCGTCCATCAAGATGTAAACCCAGCGGTTGTCCCGGGGGTTGCGGTGGTATACCGCGTCGGTTACCACGGTTCGGCGATCGCCGATGCTCACCTCCAGATCGTGGGGGCCGGGGTTCGTCTGGGGCGGATATTCGACGAACAGCATATAGCCATCGCTTGTATTCAGACCGCCCGTTACCGTCGCGGCCTCCCGGCCCACCGCCACCTCGAACTGGAACGGGTCCAGGTTCTTGATGGGTATGGAACCGCGATTGGGCGGCAGGGTGACCGGTCCAACCGTGCCATAGCTGATGGTCTGGGGCGGTCCGGGGGTAAACGGGTCCAGCGGGTTCACCAGGGGCAGGTCGGGCCCCAGGGTGTCCAGGCTGTTGCACTCGACGGTCAACTCGCCGACCACTGGGCCCTGGACGCCGGTGGTGGTGACATAGACATTCTCGTAGGGGTTGGGCGGCTGGAAAAACTCCACCGACCATTCTTCATCGACCTTCTTGTAGAACTTGGCCGGACGCTGGCTGCCGATGTCGCTGCCGCCCTGGCCGGCCACCACGCCCCAGGCCCCGAGCTTCGAAATGCTGACGCCAAAAAACGTCGACGACGGATCGAAATTGACCTTGATCATCCGGTTGGACGGACATCCCGACACGTCAAAATTGAAGTACTGGACCGCGTAGTGGTCGGTGAGAAAGGTGACCTGGCCGTCCTCGCCGCCGGTGACCGTGTCGCTGTCGGCAAAACCCACCTCGGCGTACTGGGCCTGGGGGTTGTCGGCCACCTGCTCTTCGTCGCGGTATGAGTAGCGCAGCCGAAACGCGTCGGAGACCGTGCTCAGGTCCATGTCCTTGATCAGGTTGGCCAGCACGAAGCTGCGAAACTCGCCCAGCAGGGTGCGGCTGGGATCATATTCCTGGATGGTGGCTTCGGTGATCTCCATGGAGTCGGCGCTGTCGTCCACGGCCAGTGACTGTTCCCACCAGATCACCAGAAAATCGATTCCCCGGATCGGCTCGGCGGTGATGATGCCCAGCTGTTCCATCAGGTAGGTCCAGAACAGGGCTGCGTCGTAGCTCAGCGTCCACAGGGGTTTATTGGTGTCGGGGAGGACGTCCTTGGACGGGTCGCCATAAAGATAGCCCTTCACCTGACCCAGGTAGGTCGCCACGCAGCTGGCCTCCGGGTCGGTGTCCAGGTCCAGGTAGATCTTGTCCTGCAGGGCGCGGGCCTGGCCTTCGGTGACCCATTTACCCAGTCCGCTGGGCGCTCCGGCAACACTGTAGGCCCGCTGCCATTTGTGCGCGATTTCGTGGCCCAGGATGCCGCGCACACAGGAGTTGCTCTTGGTGCGGTAGGTGGGGGCCGGCATGTGGATGGCGTTGGCCCGTGCTGCGCCGTTGTCACAGTCGTCGCCCTCCAGGTTGGCGCAGTCCCAGTACCAGATGTTGCGGTCACCACCGTTGAAATCCGATTCCAGGAAGCCAAAGGGGGTGCCGACGATCTCGGTATAGCCGTGGTGGTATCCGCGCGGATTGCCAACGCTGCTGGGTCCGAGGCGGTCCACCGCCAGGGCGTCGATCAGCAGCTTGACGTTGGGGTAATAGTCACCAATCCTGGTGCCTTCGTCGTCCACGCCCTGGTTGGTGGGGTCGTCATCGTTGCGCAGGATGTAGCCGGCGCCGCCGGGGCTGAAGAAGAAATGATCGATATTGGCCGGTGGCGGATCAAGCTGTGCCGCTGCTGCCGTGGCCAGCAGCACACCTGGAAAAAACGCGATCCATCGTCTCATGGCGGCCTCCCTCGCGAATGTTGCTCTCCTACCTCTACGAAATTCGGCGGGAAAAACGACAAAGGGGACACAAATCCAGCAGCGCTGGAACTCAGGTCAAGAGTTTACTGCCGGTATGGCTCGATCAATCTGGCGCGCATGCCGTCAATGCCGGGGCCTGGCGGGGCGGCCGATTCGCACTCTCCTTCCACCTGGTGATAAACCCAGCAGATGTTCCGGGCCAGTGAGCTGGTGGGCGCCACGAGGCGGGTGCGAATATCCAGGGCTTGCCTGATATGTTCACGAGCCAGGGACTGGTCTCCCCGGGCCGCTGCAATGATGCCCCGCCCAAGCAGCGGTTCACTCAATCGGAAGTGCAAGCCGGACTGGCCCTCACGCAGTACCTTCTCGGCCAGCATAAACGCCGACTCGGCCTCTGCCAGCTTGTTCTGTGCAAGCAGTGTCCAGCCCAGATCACTGTTGGCGTAGCCATAAAGCTGGCTGCCTGTCGTTACGATCCGCGCATAGTCTTCAACCGTCCGGCGCAGAATGCGCTCGCTGTTGCCAAGGCGGCCCTGTGCGAAGCTAAGCGTGCCCAGCCAATGCTGAGTCCAGTTATGGCTGCTCCCATACTTCTGGCGCAGGGCGACTGCCCGGTCGAGGGACGCTTCCGCCGCCATGAGATCTCCGTTCAGCAGGTAGAGCTGACCCAGGTGCTCGAAGGACATCGCGTATTCCGGGAGGTTGGCAAGGTCGTCTTCCCGGCCAAGCTGAGCCGCCATGAGCAGGCTCTGCTCGGACTCGTCATAGCGGCCCAATTCCCGGTCAATCATCCCGGCCGTTTGCGAAATCAAGACGTGCGATCCCACCTGATTCATCAGTGGCTCGAATGCCGCCTTGGCCATCGAGTAGCGCCCGAGGCTGTGGTAGACATCGGCGAGCATGATCCGGGCGCTAACTGCCTTCGGAGCTTCGGGTGGTAAAACAGCCAATGCGCCTCTGAGCAGGGCGGCCGCTTCTTCATGGGAGCCCGAAAGATTGGCCGCGCGGGCCAGGGTCAGCACCGCGGCCAGGTGTTCTTCCATAGGCCGCGACTGGTACGCCAGCGCGGCCGCTTTCGGTACCTGGGTAAAGGTGACCTCAAGCACCTTGTCGGCCAGAAAGATGGACGCCAGCAGGTTGAGGACTCGCGCCTGAGCAACCGGCTGATCGGCCAATTCGGAAGTCGCGCGGGCTACTGCCTCGTCAATGAGGCTAGGCACCGAACGGCTGGGTGAGTCGCCGGAATTCATGGGCCCCTCTTTCAGCAGGGCCTCCATGAAGTCTCCAACCACGCGGTTTAACGCCGATTCCTCCGCCAGGCGCCGGCTTTGCACCGATACCAGCAGGGAGTATCCGATCACAGCGACCAGCAGGGCAGCCGCCAGGGCGCTCGCTGACCGGTGGCGGTTGATGAATTTGTACAGGCGATACAGCAACCCAGGCGCGCGCGCCGACACCGGCAGACCCGCTCGATAGTTGCGCAAATCGTCCACCAGTTGCTCTACGCTGCCGTAGCGATGGTCCGGGTGCTGGGCCAGCGCCTTGGTCACAATGGCGTGGATTTCTTTGGGAAGCCGATCGCGCACGCCGCTGGGACCCGTGGAACGTGGGGCGTAGCGTGGCGGTTGCGCGCAAACGATGGCCTGCTGTCGCTGGGTGTTGCTCATCCCATCGTCAATCAGCGGGTGGGTGCCCCAGATCAACTGGTAAAGCAGTATCCCCAGCTGAAAAACATCGGAGCGGGTATCCACCTGGGCGCCTTCAAGCTGCTCGGGGCTGGAGTAGTCCGGCGTCAAAAAGCGATCGGCCTCGCCGGTCAGGGCTCCGGATCCTTCCGTTGCCAGCCGTTTGGCGATGCCGAAATCCAGCAGCCTGGCCTGTCCCTCGTCGTCAACCAGGATGTTGGCCGGCTTGATGTCGCGGTGGACCACCAGCTGGCGATGGGCGTGGGCCACCGCCGCGGCAACCGTTTCGAACAGGCGCAGGCGTTGTTCCAGGGAAAGGTTTTCTCGAGTGCAGTACTCGTCGATGGGTACCCCATCTACCAGCTCCGTTGCCAGCCAGGGTCGGCCATCGTCGGCGACACCCCCGTCCAGCATGCGGGCAATGTTGGGGTGTGTGAGCTTGGCAAGGATTTCGCGCTCCAGTTCAAACCGGGTCTGAACAGTGGGGCTCATCATTCCGGGCCACAGGATTTTCACCGCCGCTTCCTGGCGCACTACGCCGTCGCTGCGTTGCGCTCGAAACACCTCGGCCATGCCGCCGTGGCCGATGGCCTCCAGCAGCCGCCATCGCGGCACGGAATCAGCCGCAGGCTTTGCCGTCAGGACAGAATGCATCAGGTGGTCGATGGTGTCCTTGACCTTGACCTCGCTCTCGGTGTCTTCGGCCAACACCAGCAGACGATTCACGGCTCGGCGTTGTGTATCGGGCAGCGCGTCGAGCCAGGCTTGCCGCTCATCATTGGCCATCTCCATCGCCGTGGCCAGCAACCCCATGAGTTCGGCGGCATCGCCGCTGTTGGGGCCGTTATTGGCTTGATTCATTCGATACCCCTTTCCAGGGACATACGAAATTGGCGCGGAGTTGCGTCACGGAGCATGAGTTGCTCATCCCATCAGTCCGCTGACCCGGAGTCGATCTCAAGCTCATATAGAAACAGGGCACGAACGCGCTTCATGTCACGCTGCACCGTACGCAGCGATACACCTAAAGCGTCGGCGACCTCTTTGGGCTCCTGGCCCACCAGGTGAACCAGTTCAAATGCCTGCACCGCCCGGGGATCTTCCACCTCTATACGCTCCAGGAATTCGCCCAGCTTAAGCAGTGCGGCGTCATCGTCCGGCCCTGGAAGGTCCTGGTCCTGCAGGGAGAAATGAAGATCCAGCCCACCTCGCTTCTGCGCCGCAGATCGACGGGAAAGGTCAATCAGATGATGGCGCATCGCCTTGGCACAGAGCGCATAAAAATGATGGCGGCTCTCGGCATTCATGCCGCTGGCCAGCAGGCGCTCGTACAGGCTGTGCACCAATGCCGTGGTCTGCATGCCCGCCGCGTTGCCACCGCGCTTGAGCTGCCGGCTGGCAATGCGTTTAAGCTCCGCGTACACCAGCGGAATCAGATGATTCCAGGCCTGGGGTTCGCCTTCGCTGACGGCATTGACTAGCTGGGTGATGGATCGCTGGTCCGACAGATCAAAAACTCCATAGTTAGTGCTGATGATAAGCCATCATTTTGGGGTTTGCGCGGTGACGGGCAGGACCTCTGTCACTTGCCGGCCCACGGTCCGGCTGCTGCAATCCCGACTTTTTGTGGATGACTGCAAATGCGACTGGTATTGGGGTTGGGTCTGATGCTGCTGCCTGTCCTTGCCGCGACGGCCAATGAGGGCCTGGTCGGGCTGTGGGAAGGCAAGCGGATTGCCGGGCCCGAGGTCCAGGGCAGACTGATCATCAGTCGCAGTGGCGACCAGTGGTCGGCCGACATCTCGGGATACCGGTTGCCGGTGGAGATGCGTGACGGCCGACTGTCGTTCGAAGCTCCGGGCGGGCGCGGTGGCTTTGCCGGCCGGCTGCGGGGTCTGCAGATCGTGGGGCACTGGACCCAGCCCGGCACCATCAACAACGGTATGCCCCATTCGTCGCCGGTGGTGCTGGAGGCTGAGGGTGATGCCACCTGGCGTGGCGCAGTGGTGCCGCTGCTGGACGAGTTTTCCATCTATCTGCCGGTATGGGAGAACGACGATGGGTCGCTGGCGGCATTCCTGCGCAATCCCGATCGCGGCTTCGGGGTTTTCTATAACGTCCGCCGGGTAGAGCTGCACGGCGACCGGGTACACTGGATCGGGCCGTTCTTCCGGAACGAGGACGAACAGGTGCTGACCGAAGCGACCTACGAGCCGGGTCGCATGGCCGTGAACATTCGCGGGAATCTCTACGACCTGCGCAAGGGCAATGAGCACAGCGGGTTTTACGCCCGGGGGAAGGCTCCGCTGCCCTATCGCTATCAGGCGCCGCCGGCATTGGACGACGGTTGGAAGACCGGCACCCTGGCCGAAGCAGGCATCGATCAGGCGGCCGTCGGCCGGTTTATTGAGCAGGTCATCCTGCCGCCGGCCGACTCCATCGACGACCCGTATGTCCACGGGTTTCTGATGGCGCGGTCCGGCAAGCTGATACTGGAGGAGTATTTCCACGGATTTCACCGTGACAAGGCTCACGACACCCGGTCCGCCAGCAAGAGCATGGCTTCGGTGCTGGCCGGCGCGGTAGTGCATGCTGAACTGGGCCTTGAGGAACACACACCGGTTTACGCCACGCTTGATCCGGTTCATACCACCGGCCTGGAGACACCGCTTGACCCGAGACGGACCCGGATGACTCTCAGGCACCTGGTGACCATGTCCTCTGGCCTGGAGTGTGACGACGGTGACTCCAACTCCAGGGGCAACGAGGACCGGATGCAATCTCAGCAGGAGCAGCCCGACTGGTATCGCTGGACGGCCACCCTGGACATGGTGCGGGAGCCCGGCGAAAAAGCGGTTTACTGCACCGGCGGAACGAATCTGATCGGAGCAGTGATCAGGGGCGCCACCGGTCGGACACTGGCCGAGCTCTTCCACGAACTGATCGCGGAGCCGCTGGATATCGACAACTACCACCTCAACCTGGCGCCCACCGGTGTTCCTTACCTGGGCGGCGGGGTCTATTGGAAACCCAGAGATTTCATGAAGCTGGGCCAGGTGATGCTGGATGGGGGCCGCTGGAATGGTCACCGCATTATCAGTGAAGGCTGGGCTGAGCGTTCTATCTCAACCCAGCTGGAAATGCAGAACATGGGCTACGGCTACGCCTGGTGGATCATCGAGTACCCGTATCGGGACGGTAAGGTCCAGGCATTTTTTGCGGCGGGCAATGGCGGTCAGATCGTGATGGGGATTCCTGAGCTGGAGCTCCTGATTGCCTTTTACGCAGGCAATTACAGTCATCCTACCCTGTACCAGATCCAGCGCCGCTTGGTGCCGGAGTATATTCTCCCGGCGGTGACGCCGGTCGGGCCCTAGTACACGATTCCAGCGCCGAGCCGGGCTTTCCAGGCGAATCCGGCGGAAACAACCCCGGGGCCGCCATATTTCCTTGAATTCTTTTGCATTTTTCTTCACCCTGCCGAAGGAACAACAACTGCCAGCCCGATCGCCCGGCGGTGTGCCCGGTTCGCCAAACCGGACACCCAGGCGTCCGGCTGTACCGTTCCTGCATGCAGCGGGCTCGGCGAATCAGGGAAGAATGTGACTTCAGAAAGCAGTGAATCACCCGGCGGCTACGGACTGGACGAGCGGGATGTGGCCAACGGGCTGTTCTCGGACGGTTATCAGGCGCTGCTGTCGATCGCACGCACCAAGCGGCGCCGGGCGGGTTTCGGAGACACCATGCAGACCAGCGATGTCCTGCACGAAAGTTTCCTGAAGCTCACCGGAAAATCCTTTTGGCAATCACAGGAACACTTCATGCGCACGGCCGCCCTGGCCATGCGACAGGTCATTGTCGACCATGCGCGGGCCCGGTTGACCGAAAAACGGGGTGAAGGCGTGAAACCCCTGCCCATCGACGAAGTCGAGCGTTTCGTGGCCGAGTTTGGTGAAACGCCAGAGCAGATCGTCGAGATCGCGGCCTTGATCGAGGATCTGGAGCAAACCAATCCACGCTGGACGCGTATTGTCGATGCACGCTATTTCGCCGGCATGACCGAGGTGGAGACCGCCCAGGTTTTGGGATTGTCAGACCGAACGGTCCGCAGGGAGTGGATCAAGGCGCGGGACTGGCTTGCTCACAAAATGGGCGTTACCGGCAGCTAGCCCCGGTCCCGGGTCACCGGATTACCGGGTTCACGCCGACATTCTCGACCACTATTCGCTGATTTGTGCGTATTGTTCCTGAATGACGTTCTATGCATTGAGAGGCAATGAAGGATCGTAGGATGCGTATTTGGATAATCATATTGGCCGTGGCTGTCGCAGCGCCGCTGCAGGCCCAGACCGATCTCCGGTGGGTGAATCGGATTGGCTCGAACGGGTTTGACGGCGGCTTTGCGGTGGCCGTGGACTCGACTGATGCGATCTACGCGGGCGGACATTTCGTGGGGACCACGGACTTCGATCCCGGGCCCGGGGTGGCCGAGTTGACCGCGACCATCGAGGATCCATTCCTGGTGCGATACGACAGCGGCGGCGGTCTCATCTGGGCCAAGCACCTGGTGGGACGCGGGACGGTTACTGACATCGCTGTCGACAGTAACGATGACGTGCTGGTGGTTGGGGACTTTGTCGGCTCGCTGGTGGTGGACGCCATGCTGACTCTGACCGCTACGAACCAGAACCGGGACCTGTTTGTCATCAAGTTTGACAGCAGCGGTAATCGAATCTGGGGATTTGCCCTGGGCGGAGACGGCGTGGACGTCCCCCAGGACATTGCGCTGGATTCCACTGACGCCTTGATCCTCTCGGGGACCATTGGTGTCTCCGCCGACCTGGATCCGGGGATCGGCGTGTTCGAAGTGGAGGCCGATATCGACGAGGACTCCTTCGTTGCCAAGTACACCAGCAATGGCGACTTTGCCTGGGGTGAACTGTTCGAGCAGATGACACCCAGCGGTCTTTCTCAGTCCGATTCGGCCCGGGGCCTGGCGGTGGACGCCATGGATGCCGTGTTTGTGTCCGGGCTGTTTGAGGGGCAGGTGGATTTCGGCGGCACGGTGCTGGATGCGGGCGGCACCGATGCCTACATCGCCAAGCTGAATTCCGCCGGGGTGGTGCAGTGGGTGATCGCCACGGAGAGCGCGGGCCTGAGGACGGAACACTTTTCTCTGGGTATCGACCAGGTGGGCAACCTCTATGCCGCCGGAATGTTTTTTGGCGAGCCGGATTTCGACCCCGATCCGGTGGACCAGGCCCTGGCCAATTCCAACAGCACCCTGGACGTGTACCTGGTGAGCTATGACGCCACGGGAGATTTCCGCTGGGTCAGCCATCTGAGCACGCCCGGCACCTTGGAAGTGTTTGACCTGCTGGTCCGGGCAGACGGCAGCTCGACTGTCGCCGGCCAGTTTTCCGGCACCGCCGACTTTGATCCCGGGCCGGGTACCGAGCTGCGCACCGCGTCACCCAGTGATGCCTACTTTGCCCACTACGACAGCAGTGGTGCACTGATCAGCGCTCAGCACCTGGAGCGAATCTCCGGCGGCAGCTTTTTGACCAACGGCATTCAGTCGCTGGCCCCCGCCGCTGGCGGCCAAATGGTTGCGGTCGGCAGCTTCAGAACCAACGTGGACTTCGATCCGGGTCCCGGTGTCGTGAGCGTGCTGCCCACGGCCGGGAGCCCGGACGTATTTGTTGCGCGGTACGGGGATCCATTGCCTCCGGAAATCTTCAAGGACGGTTTCGAGCAGCCGCAGATTCGATAGGCCCTGATCCGGGGGCGGCTGCTCCCCGGAAGCAGATCAGACCGCAACTTCCTGGGGTACGGGTTCCACCTTGACGATTTTCCGGCGGGCTGCCTTGGCACCCAGCTTGTGCGCCTGGGCCAGCCACCTCTGAATTTTTTCCTCGTCTGCCAGCTTGACCGACCCAAACTGCACTGCGTTGTGGGTCTTGATACCGCAGAAGCCCAGAATCTGGTTTTTCAGAATCCTCCGGGCCGCTCGGCGGTAAAGCAGTGTATCGATGATGGGCGGCGTGTCCGCGGTGATGATGGCATCAGCGGTCTTGCCCAGCAGCAGCTTGTCCCAGGCGACGCCGCGGGCGTGGTACTTGTAGGCAAATCCGGGCGTCAGGGCGCGGTCGAACAGCGCCTTGGTCTTGGCCGGCATGGTGCCCCACCAGCAGGGGTGGACCAGCATCAGGTGGTCGGACCAGTTGACGGCGTCCTGCCAGGCCAGGATATCGGGCTCCGCCGCCGGCATATCGCCGTAGCTCTCGAACGACATTTCAAAATTCATATCGCCCAGGTCCATGCGGCGCACTTGCGCACCCGCATCGATTGCGCCCCGCTGATAGGCATCCGCAATGGCGCCGCTCAGGCTGTCGACTTTGGGGTGGCCGGAAAAAACGAAGATGTTTTTGGTCATGGTTGGCTCCTGTTGGCTTGACATTTTGTCAATTGACATGGTGTAAAGTTACCTGGCAATTGACACAGTGTCAAGCATATTGTTCTGCGCGCAGACGGCGCACCCTTTTGACGTCATCTTCCCCCAGCCGACATCCTCCCCAAGCCGTCGTCCTTCCCCGGCCGTCATCCTCCCGCATCCGCCGTCCTCTCCCGGCCGACATCCTTCCCCAGCCGTTGTCTTTCCCCGGCCGTCGTTGTTCCCCGGCCGTCATCCTCCCGCAACCGCCGTCCTCTCCCGGCCGACATCCTCGCCCAGCCGTCGTCCTTCCCCGGCCGTCGACCTTCCCCGGCCGTCATCCTCCCGCAGCCGCCGTCCCCTCCCGGCCGACATCCTCGCCCAGCCGTCGTCCTTGCCCAGCCGTTGTCCTCCCCCAGCCGTCGTCCTTCCCCAGCCGCGGTCCTCCCCCAGCCGTCATCCTCGCCCAGCCGTCGTCCTTCCCCGACCGTCTTCCTCCCGCAGCCGCGGTCCTCCCCCCGACGTCATCCTGAACTTGATTCAGGATCCATCTGAAATTCCGGGGTCGCTCTCTCTGAACGGTGCAGTGGGGTGAACCGGAGTCATCGTCTTTCACCGCAGGATCCATCTGAGAGGTGGGTCAACAAATCTTCGGTCCCGGCAGTGGTTTGATCGGGGGGCTTCGGTCCAGCACGTCGGCTGCGGGGAAGGGTCACTGACGATGGCTTTGTCGCGGTGGAGTGCAGGCGTCGGCTAAGGCGGCTTCGGAACCTCAGATGGATCCTGAATCAAGTTCAGGATGACGTTATTAGGATGCGCCCTCTGGGCGCAGGTCGTTGGAGTATCAGCTACCATTAGCACTGGTTTTTTCAGGGGGTCCCCATGGTCAACAAAGTCTGCGTCTACTGCGCCTCCAGCGATCAGGCCCATCCGGACTACTACGCCGCGGCCCGGCGGCTGGGTGAGCTGCTGGCTGAGGACGGCATTGAGCTGGTGTATGGAGGCGGTGCGCGGGGGTCCATGGGGGCGGTTGCCAATGGAGCCCTTTCGCGGGGCGGCCGTGTCACCGGCATCCTGCCTAAATTCATGGACGACCTGGAGTGGGGCCATCCGTCCATTACTGACCTGCAGCTGGTGGAGGACATGCACGAGCGCAAGCACCAGATGCTCACCCAGTCCGAAGCGGTGGTGGCGCTGCCGGGCGGCGCGGGAACCTTCGAGGAGCTGTTTGAAGCCATCAGCTTCAAGAAGCTGGCCCTGTTCCTGGGCCCAATCATCCTGCTCAATACCCGGGGATTTTATGACCCCTGCGCGGCGCTGCTGGAAAAATCCGTGACTGAGCGTTTCATGGGGGATGTGCACAACGACATCTGGACCATGGTGGATACCCCGGAGGACGTGATTCCGGCTATCCACGCCTCGCCCACCTGGACCGAGAGCCACCGCGAGCACGCGGTGGTGAAGCCGGATGAGTAACAGCCGACCAAGGTTCCTGCTGGGGGCGGTTGGCGTACTGCTGGCTGTGCTGGCGTGGCTGCCCTGGCTGGATCACTCCGCTGACGGCCACTACGAAGCGGCATTTCAGCGTGCCCTGATCACCTTCGGCCTGGCCCGGGCACTCAACGGCGTGGTGTCGGTGGTGCAGGGCACGGAGTTTTCCGTGCACCCCGCCGGGGTGGGGCTGACCCTGGCCCCGGGAGAGGTTGTCGACCCCATCAACGATCTGATCGAGCGGTTTTCCTGGCTGATGCTGGCCAGTACCACTTCCCTGGGGATGCAGAAGATCCTGATGGACATCAGTGCCTGGTGGGGTATTTCCCTGATTCTCACCCTGGCGGTACTGCTCTACCTGAGGTTTACCGCAGCCGGCGCACCCTCACCCGCCTGGCAGGCGGCCGCGGGACGGTTTCTGCTGCTGGCGCTGTTTCTACGATTTGCGATGCCCCTGATGGTGGTGATGAACCACGCGGTCTATCAGGTGTTCATGGATGAGGATTACCAGCAGTCCACTCAGATGATCGAAAAGACCACGGAAGAGATCGAAGGCATGACCCGGGAGGAAACCGAGCCCGCCGAAGACGAAGGCCTGCTGGACTCCATAAGCGACTGGTTCTCTGAAACGGCGGACGCGCTGGACGTCAGGGAACGCATGGCGGAGTACAGCGACAAGCTGGCTGCCGCCACCGAGCACCTGCTCAAACTGGCGGCGGTGTTTCTGATGCAGACCGTGGTGTTTCCGCTGCTGTTCCTGTGGCTGCTGCTGGCAGGCGTTCGCAACCTGTCTGGTTTGCTGATGCCTCACCGCGGCAACACATGAGTCCGGTTGAGTGCAATAATCCAGGGGCAATAAAGGCAAAGGAGGACATCATGAGCTGGCTGTGGCTTTCACTACTGCCTCTGCTGCTCTCGTCGGAAGCCGACGCCGACGTGCGCGAGCAGGCGCGCTGCGCTGAAATTGCCTTCTCAAACAGCGCCGAACGGCGGGACCTGGCCGCATTCAAAAGCTTTCTGGACCCCGATGCCCGGTTCGTGGCCGGACAGATCTCTCGCGGTCCGGATGAGGTGGCAGCCGGCTGGGCACCGTTTTTTGCCGAGGGCGGCCCCAGCATCCGCTGGCGCCCCGCCGTGGTGGAAGTCACCCGGGACGGCCGCATGGCGCTGATCCGCGGACCCTACCGTGTCACCACCGGCAGCCCTGACAACCCGGAGGTCTGGGGTCACTTCATTTCAACCTGGCGCTTGAACGGGGAGCGCTGGCAGGTGTTGTTCGATTCCGGTGGGGACAACGGTATGACGCCCACCGAGGAAGAACGGGCACTGTTGGAAATGCCCGATGGGTGCCCGCCATGAGTGCCTGGCACCTGGCCCAGGTCAACGTGGCGCGGATGCGATATCAGCTGGAAGATCCGTTGATGGCAGGGTTTACCGATAGGCTGGATGAGATCAACAGCCTGGCCGAATCCAGTCCGGGATTCGTCTGGCGCTTCCAGGACGAGTCCGGCAACGCCACCGACACTCAGCTGTTCAGCGATCCGGATATCCTGTTCAACATGTCGGTGTGGGAGTCGGTGGAAGCCTTGAAGGACTTCACCTACCGGTCTGATCACCTGCAGCTGGTCAGGAATCGAAAGGACTGGTTCTTCCCCAACCAGGGGCCCATTATGGCCCTGTGGTGGGTGCCCGCCGGACACATTCCGGCGCCGGACGAGGGCCTGGAACGGCTGGAGCTGATCCGCAGGGAGGGTCCGGGCCCCAGAGCTTTCATGTTCAGCCGGGTGTTCGACCCGGAATAGGGTCCTGCCAGATCAGGCCTTGGGCGATCGCCGAAACCGGATGAAGCAGAACAGCGCCGAGGCAAACAGCCCCCAGCGCAGCCCGTCCAGCCACAGGTGGTCCGGCATCTGCTCCAGTCTCAGGGACAACACCAGGTAGACGAAAGACACCAGCAGGGTGGCCATCATCCAGCGGCCGCGGTCTTTCAGGGTGTAGTGCAGGGCCAGGCAGATTACGCCGGCACAGACCAGCCCCACCAGGGCGTGCTCCCAGCTGGGCATCATGGACAAGCCAGTGACTGCAGACGCCGGGCTACCGAGTCGGCGATCTGTGCCACCCAGCGGCGATACAGCTCGGCGGATGGGTGCAGGCCGTCTTCCGCCACCAGGCTCGGATCATTGGTCATGTCCAGCGTAGACGGGGTAATGTCCAGCCAGTCGACGCCCCTGGCCCGGGTTTCCTCCGCCATGGCCCTGTTGAATGCGCGCATGCCGGCGGCCTCGGCCGCGAGGTCCCTGTCCGTGGTGCGGGCAAAGGGGCTGGCGCTCCAGTCAGGAATGGACAGGACCAGTACCCGCCGAACGTCACCATCCGCCAGGCCGATAGCGCGGCTGAGCAGGTCCCGGTACTGTCCGCGATACTCCTCCACGGACCGCCCCCGAAACTGGTTGTTCACCCCCACGGACAGGGAGACCAGGTCGTAGCAGCCGCCCAGTTCCGCCTGGTCCATGGCGGCGGCCAGCTCGTCGGTGGTCCAGCCGGTACGGGCGATGATGCGTACGGGGTCGAACCGAAATCCCGCCGACCCAAGCGCAGCGGCCAGCTGTCGCGGCCAGGCGCCCTCGGGCGGCACCGCCTCACCGATGGTGTAGGAATCTCCCAGTGCCAGGAATCGCAGCGCCCCGGTTTTCTGATCGCCGGATCCCCGAGACGCCGTGGGGGCGGGCTGGCAGGCCATCAGCAGCAGGCTAAGAAGCGTAATCGGCCAGCAGCGAGTCAATCCGGGACAGCGCATCGGACAGCATGTCGTGGTCGGGGAGGATGGTCATTCGAAAGTGATTGGTGCCCGGAAAATGGAAGCTGCTGCCCGGCACCAGCAGAACGTGTTTCTGTTCCAGCAGATCCAGGGCGAACCTGTGGTCATCGACTTCTTCCAGGTTGATGGACGGAAAGGCGTAAAGTGCACCGTCGGGTTGGACCATGGACAGGTAGGGGCTTTTCTCCACCGCTTCGATGGTCAGCCGGCGGCTCTCGTGCAGCCGACCGCCAGGGTCGGTCAGGCCGCGAATGCTCTGGTGGCCGCCCAGGGCGGTCTGCACCGCCCACTGGCCGGGTACGTTGCTGCAGAGCCGCAGGGAGGCCAGCAGTTCCACCGCGATCAGGTAGTCCTCGGCGCCCCGGCGTTCACCGCTGAACGCCACCCAGCCCACCCGGTATCCGCAGGCGCGGTAGACCTTGGACAGGCCGCTGAAGGTGGCGCACACCGTGTCCTGCACCAGGGTGGCCATGGGTATGAAATCGGCATCGTCGTAAAGGATCTGGTCGTAGATCTCGTCACTGAACACCATCAGCTGGTGCTGGTGTGCCAGCTCGGCGATGGCCTCCAGGGTTTCCCGGGAATATACCGCCCCGGTGGGGTTGTTGGGATTGATGACAACAATCGCCCGGGTGCGGTCCGTGATCAGCTCCTTGATGCCCTCCAGGTCGGGTTCAAACCCGGCCGACTCGGGGCAGGGATAATGCACGGCGGTGCCGCCGTTGAGCACCACCGCGGCCGTCCACAGGGGGTAGTCCGGCGACGGGATCAGCACTTCATCGCCGGGATTGAGCATGGCCCGCAGGCACAGGTCGATAAGCTCGCTGACACCGTTGCCCATCATGACGTCGTCCACGGTGACACCCATTACGCCACGGTCCTGCTGCTGCATGACGACGGCTTCCCGGGCCGGGAATACCCCTTTTTGGTGACAGTACGCCTCGCTCTGGTGGAGGTTCTCGATCATCGCCAGGCGCATGGTTTCCGGGGTGCGAAAGCCAAAGCGACCGGGGTTGCCGATGTTGAGATGGATGATCTCGTATCCCTGGCGCTCCAGTTCGTGGGCGCGGCGGGACAGGGTGCCGCGAATTTCGTAGCGGACGTCGGCCAGCTGATCGCTGGTTTTGATGGTAGGGATGCTCACATCGGGGTCCTGCAGTGAAGAGTGCAATGGAGATTACCGCTCGGGTCGAAACTTCAGCGCGATCAGCGCGGCGATGGCCAGGCCCAGTTCGGTGCCCAGTGCGGCCCAGAATGTCGGACTGGCGTAGCCTTCGGTCAACATCCCCGCCAGGCGCACCACGCCGATGGTGCCGAAGGCGGCTGCGGTCAGCCACAGGCCGGTATTGATGCGGGAGGGGTGCCCCAGGCAGCCCAGCAGAAACAGCCCGAGCCCGATTTCCAGTCCGCCATAGAAAGATCGCAGTTCGATCCGGATCGAGGCCTCGTCCGGCATGGCCAGGTTCATATTTTGAAAGGCGCCGATGGGATCAACCAGCACCCACGTGCCGAATCCGATGAAGCCGAGCCCGGAAACCAGCAGGACGATTCGAGAAAATACCGACATTCTAAATTGTAAATCTTTGATTATTGGGGCTAACCATCAAGGTCAAGGCCGAATAATATACAGGTAGAAAGGTCTGTTTTGACGCCATGCAACGAGTTTTTTGTAAATCGCCGTTCATCGCGCTGCTGTTTGGCCTGCTGCTGGGAACAATGCGAGTGGCCAGCGCCGGCGTGGAAACCTTTGACTGGGATGATACGGACTGGCCCAGTAATGCCACTGACGTGGACTACGGGCTGGGCACCGTCAACCTGGATTTTGACATCACCGGAACCATGCCCAGCGGGCGTCCCAATGACCTCACGACCTACAGCGCCAGCGGCGGATTTGGTGACGGTGACAGCCTGATCCTGGGGCGCAGTTCCGGCACGGTGACCCTGCAGTTTCAGACCAGCGCCGCAGTTACCGACCTGCAGTTCTCACTGTACGACGTGGACAACAGCGACTCGGTGACCATACGCGCGTTCAACGGCGCCACCGAGATCAGCCTGACCGGCACGGAGATCACCCAGGAGGACGCCGCCAACGCCACCTACTCGGTCAATACCGCGAGCCAGACCGGTTCTGTGCTCACGGGCGGCGGTACCAACTCGGGAGGTAACAGCGACAACGGGACGGTGAACGTGGATATTGCCGGGCCGGTGACCCGGGTCACCGTGGACGGCACAACCACCGGCAGCACCAGTTTTCTGTTTGCGCTGTCCGATGTGACCCTGACCGCTGACGACCCGCCGGCCAGTACCTGTCCCGGGGACCTGGTTCGATTGGATTGGGACAACCAGAGCTATCCGGCCGGCAGCCTGTCCGAAACTTTCAGCGTGGCTGATGTCGCGCCGTTCCCGGACGTGGATTTTGATTTCAGCTACAGCGGCAACACCGGGGATTTTGTCGGCAGCCCCAATGAAGTGACGACCTTCACCGAAACCGCCGGCGGGTTCATCGACAGCCCTACGCTCAATTTCCTGCATGATCCGTCGCCGGACACCACCAGCCCCAGGGTGACCATAACCATCGATCTAAGCGACTCGCTGCAGGACGTCAGGTTCACCCTGGCGGATATCGACGCAGCCACGCCGGGCGATTTCATCGACCAGGTCACCGTCCTCGGCAGCGACAACGGCACCGCTCGCACACCGGTGCTGGAGGCGCTGTCCGAGGGTTCAACTTACTCCTTCCCGTCGGCCACCGAGATACGCGCCCACGGCTTCAGTGACAACACGGAGAACAACGCGCGAAGCTCGGTCAACGTGTACTTCGAGGACCCGGTGGACCAGATCCAGCTCATCTACGACGATCCCGGCGGCGACGGTGGCGACCGTAAAGTGATCCTGTCCGACATCCTGTTCTGTCCGCCGTCTTCGCTGCCGGTGACTTTGAGTCACCTGGTGAGCCGCCGGACCAGCGAAGGCGTCGAGGTGTCCTGGCAGACCGCGACCCAGACCCTGCATGCCGGGTTCGAGCTGCAGCTGCTGGACGGCAACGGGTCCCTGGTGGCGGCAAAGCGGCTGCCCACCAGCAAGAGCTGGTCGGTGAAGCCCCGCTCCTATTCGGTCACCCTGGGAGATGCCCGGCACGCCAGCCAGGTGATGTTGATCAGTCACGACGTGACCGGGCGCAGTGAGTCATTCGGGCCGTTTTCCATCGGCAGCGAGCAGGGGTCGCTGATGGCGCATCGTGGCATTGCCTGGGCCGATATCAATCGGGAAGTGGCTGAGCGCCTGAAACTGCGTGGACTGAAGAACACTGAACATGGGCTCATTCGGCAAAAGGGCAGCGCCTCGGCGGCTTACGTTGAGGTGGACCGGGAGGGCATTTACCGGGTGACCCACGGCGACCTGCTCAGTGCGGGTATCGATCTGACCGGTGCCGCTGCGGACCGGCTGGCGGTGAGCTTCCGGGGACGGCCCGTATCCCGGCTGGTCAACATGGCTGGGCCCGGCTTCGGTCCCGGCGACAGCATCGACTTTCATGGCAGCGGTCCCGAGGGAGAAGACGCCATCTACCTGTCGGCCTATCGCTATCGAATCGACCTCGACCCGGCCAGGGTACGTGCCGGCACAGTCAGTATCGCGGTGGCCAACGGTGCCGAGCCAACCCAATACACCGCCACGGTGCGCGTGGAAAATGACCGCAACTACGACTTTGCCATGCCCAACGGCGACCCCTTCTTTGACCGGCAGCTGCTGGCCTTCGGCAGTCCGGTCAGCACGGACGTCAGCCTGGACCTGAGCCACATCGTGCCAGGCGGCACGGCCCGCATTCAGCTGGAGATGATCGGCGTCAACGACTGGCCGGGAAGTCCGGACCATCACCTGCTGGCGTACCTCAACGGATCGGCAGCCCCGTTCGTGGATGCCCGCACGGACGGACTGACCAGCTGGCCGGTCAATGCCGTCGTCAGTACCGATAGCCTGGTGGAGGGCAGCAACACCATTCGCATCGAGGTGCCCGGAGATACCGGCTTTGACTTCGATATTGTGTACCTGGATGCCTACGGGATCAGTTACCCCCGGGCTTTCGTTGCGGTGGATGACCAGATCCGGTTCGACGGCAGCAGCGCCGCTTATGCCATCGACGGTTTCTCCAGCGGCGACCTGTTGGCTTATGGACTGACCGAGGCCGGCGACCTGGTCTCCCTGGCGGTGGCGGCGGAACCCGGATCCCTGGGTATGCTGGCACGTCTGGCCGGTGTGGGCGTAGACGGCGACGGCCTCTTCGGCAGCGGTTTCGAGGACGACACCAACACGGCGGACAACAGCAGTCCCCAGCAGGCCAGCTACTTTGTCATGACCGGAAGCGAGCTGCTGCGGCCCAACCTGTCGGCAGCCGGCAGCGGCAGCCTGAGCGTGCCGGCGGCCACGGATTATCTGATCATCACGCACCCGGCGTTTATGGGGCCGGACCTGAGCGGCTATGCTTCGGCGCGTTCCGGCGAAGGGTATTCACCCCGGATCGTTGACGTGCTGGAGGTCTACGATGCTTACAGCTTCGGCATGGCGCTGCCCCAGGCCATCACCGATTTCCTGTCCGATGCGGTGGCCACTTCGGCAGTGGATCACGTCCTGCTGGTTGGCGCCGACAGCTACGACTACCGGGATTTCCTGGGCCTGGGCTCAGTGAGCTATATCCCAACCCGCTACGCCCAGACTTACGGCCTGATCAATTTTACCCCCTCGGACGGCCTGCTGACCGATCTGGACGGCGACGAAGTGTCGGACCTGGCCATTGGCCGGTGGCCGGTGCGTACCCTGGGCGACCTGCAGGCCACCATCAGCAAAACCCTGGAGTTTGCCACCTCCGGACTGGCGTCGGCGCGCAGCGCCCTGCTGGTGGCGGATATCCGCGCCGACGGCGTGCCGCCGTTTGGTGAACAGTCAGACCGGATCG
>JAAUYH010003752.1_pt1 | contig 22911 bp, 24 predicted proteins | sample 7278061 | NCBI WGS metagenome assembly JAAUYH01 (sample SAMN14350203, study PRJNA611818) | marine sediment metagenome | isolation source: surface marine sediment (0.6m) | place: French Polynesia: Moorea | collected 2018-08 | reverse complement strand
CTGTTGCTCGGTATCAGCCACGAGCTACGAACCCCTTTGTCGCGTATGCGCCTCGGGCTCGAGTTCATCGACGACGATGAACACCGCGAGAAACTGCGCGCCGAGATCATCGAGATGGACAAGATCGTTGTCGCATTGCTCGAAGCCGAGCGCCTGAACGAGCGTCACGCGCGATTGACGCGCCGCCCCGTCGTTGTCGCCGACATGCTCGACGAGCTGATCGAAGATTTCTTCGACAGGCACAGGGACCGAATCGTTATCGAGCAGCGCGATCCAGCGATCGAAGTTGATGTCGACGAGGCAAGGGTCAAGCTGCTGCTCAAAAACCTCATCGGTAATGCACTTCGCTATTCGGCCGTCGATTCCGGGCCTGTGACGGTTACCGTCGAGCTCGGCGAGGGTGAGCTCGTCATCGAGGTTCGCGACAATGGTCCGGGAATTCCGGTGGATGAGGCCGAGCACATCGGCGAGCCGTTTTTCCGGGCCGATCCGTCTCGCACGCGCGAAACAGGCGGTACCGGCCTCGGGCTCTACCTCGCGACCCTGGTTGCCCGTGCCCATCGCGGCACCCTCAAGCTTCTCAACCCGGGCGGGCCGGGCGCCTGCTTCGAGGTTCGCCTGCGCGTCTAATCGGCGTTTTTCTGTATTTCCCTACCCCCTGCCTTGACAACTCGGCCCACAGATATCAAAATGATATCAAAATGATACAGGAGAGGAGAGAAATATGATTCACGAAAAAACCAGAACAGTTTCATCAGGTTACCTGATGCTGGTAATCCTGACCGTGGCCCAGCTGGGCTTCGGATACCTGGTATTCCTGCAGATAAAGGCGATGTCGCCGGGCGGCATAATCGCCGGGATCCTGGCCTCGATCATCGTTCTCATCCTGTGGGCCGGCCTGTTCATGATTCATCCGAACGAGGCCAAGGTGCTGCAGCTGTTCGGCAAGTACGTCGGTACGGCGCACGATCCCGGTCTCAAGTGGGCCAATCCGTTTTATGCCAAGACGGCCGTGTCGACGCGCGTGCGTAACTTCGAGAGCGGGAAGCTCAAGGTCAATGATTCCCGAGGCAGCCCGATCGAGATCGCCGCCGTCGTCGTATGGAAGGTGTTCGATACGGCCGAGGCGCTGTTCGAAGTCGACGATTACGAAGAATTCGTAACGATCCAGAGCGAGTCGGCGCTGCGAAACCTGTCGACGACCTACCCGTACGAGCCGCACGAGGGCGAGGGTATTGCGCTCAGAAGTCACCCTGCGGACATCGCGCAGGCGCTGCGCGAGGAGATCCAGGAGCGGCTGGAAAAGGCCGGTGTCACGGTAATCGAAGCGCGCATAAGCCACCTGGCGTATGCGCCCGAGATCGCCAACGCGATGCTAAGGCGCCAGCAGGCCTCCGCCATCATCGCAGCGCGAACGAAGATCGTGGCTGGCGCCGTCAGCATGGTCGAAATGGCGCTCGAGCAGCTCTCCGACAAACACGTAGTAGAGCTCGACGAGGAACGCAAGGCGTCGATGATCAGCAATCTGCTCGTCGTGCTTTGCGGAGAAGAGGCCGCGACGCCCGTGGTCAATACCGGGACGCTGTACAACTAGCGAGTACGCAGCCGGAGCGATTCAATGGCCGCACGCAAGGCATTTGCATTGCGAATAGACGAGAAGACCCTGCGTGCGATGCAGCGCTGGGCGAACGACGATCTGCGCAGTCTCAATGCGCAGATCGAATTCGTCTTGCGGGAAGCGCTGCGCAAGTCCGGCCGACTGCCGAAGCCGCGGCCCGAACCGGACTAGCGTTTATACCGCGAGCCGCTCGGCTGGCCTCTCGTTCGCTTCGCTGAGCCACCCTCACTCTTCACGGACTTGCGAGCCTGTTGCGCTGCCGGCGCAGAACGCGTCTGCCGCGGCGGCGGAGCGGCACGTGATTGCCTGGGCGCCGGCGCAGCGCGGGTTTGTCGGGGCGCCGGTGCAACGCGTGTCTGGCGCTGGGCGGGCGCAGCTCGTGTCTGGCGCGGCACGGTCGCGGCCCGAGTTTGCCGCTTTGTGCTTGTCCGCCATTCCTGACGTTCGCGATCCGGAGCAACACGACGTTCAGACCTCACGCCTGCACGTGTCTCGTTTCTTGCGGGCTGCCGCGTTACCGTCCGCTGCTCGGGGCGCGCACGGAACTTGATTGCCTCGCGCTCTTCCCTGAACTCGCGGCGAGCCTGTTTTGTTCGCTTTTCGGCCCGCGCCGGCACGACATGGGTAGAGCGCACGCGACGCTCGTAGTCGGTTCGCGGCGGCGCACCCGGCGGCCGATAGTCATTGCGAGTAACGCGACGCACGATCCCGCTTCTCGGGGTCGGACGCCAAACATTGTTTATGTAAGTGTTGCGATACACGTTGATCGTCGGTCGGCGGTACCACCAGCGATCCCAGTAGGAGTGCCCGTAGAACGGGTGACGGTGATAGCTCGGGTGATAGACGGTCAGGTGGTCGTGCGTCCAGCCGATCGTGAATGCTGTCGTGACGCCCCAGAAGAAACCGCTGTGAAAGGCATACGTATCCGGGTAAGGATAGTAGTAAACGGGTCGCGGCCGCGGGTAGTAGTAATAGACCGGGCGCGGCTGGTGAACGACGACTCGCGTCGGTTCGTAGTAGGGCACGTAGATTACGTCGTCGGCGGCAGGCTCGATCGATACCACCCCGTCGCTGCGGCTGACGGTCTGGTAGTCGTCCGACTTGAGATTGCCAGCGGCATAGGCACGATCCCGAAACTTCTCGACTGCAGCGATCACGTCGGCCTGCTGCGAAACGACGGCCTCGCCGAGGCGCCATGTCCAGTCGAGGTCGTCGTTGAGGAGTTCAACGACTTCCGGGTAGTTGATCAGCGCGACGACGGAATCATCCCATTCCTCGTTCGGCTCGAGATCGGGGTTCGTTTCGAGTTCCTCGAGGAAGCGGCCCGCCTCGATGACTTGCAGCGGGTAAGTGGATGCCGGCAAGACGACCGCGAGCAGGTCGTCGGGATACAGCGCGATGGGCCCTACGAGCTCCTGGAGCTCGAAGCTGGACAACCGCGGAATGTCTTCCCCGCCGAGCTCCTCGATCGCGGCGCCGTACTCGCGGCCGTTTTCGTCTACAGGCACCTGCGCCAGGCCAACGGCCGGCAGCAGTACCAGGAGGGTCCAAAGTGTGCGCGTCATGTCCTGACCTCCGGATCCGCATGCGGATCTCCTCATCCTGGGGTCAAGACTAGCGCCGCTTAGCTGAACCGGCGCTTAATCAGCCTATTCGTCGTCGCCGCCGTGCCAGGCGAGGAACTTCCAGCCGTCTTCGGTGCGCACCAGGACGTCGCTGTAACGGCCATTCGAGAGCTCCACTTTGCCTTCCTTGTCTTCGAATGCCGTCGTGTACAGATAGTGAGCGACGGCAACGTCACCGTGCACGATTATCGCCAGCGGATAGAGTTCGTGAGCAACCGAGCGGCCCTGCGAGTCGTTGAAGCGATCCCACATGATCGTCGAGCCCTTGTCGCGCGGCGCCGGCGAATTCTTGCCCCAACCGGCAAAGTCCTCGGTCAGCATCCGCGTGGCCCATTTCTTGTCGCCTTTTTCGTCTGCGTCCCACTGCTTCTCGACGACTGCCCAGACGTCGACCTGGTCGTCCGAATCTTCCTGTGCATTTGCGGCCCCGAACGATAGCAGCGCGCCTGTCAAAATGGACAGGAATAACGTCGATTTCCTAAGCATTTCACGTCCCTTCTCGTGTGATTCAAGCACGGCCCGATTTTAGTCGTTTTCACTATCCGTTACGAGTGAAACCAGCGCAGATAATTGATTTTCGGAAAAAAATGTGGAGTCGCTCACAGGATAGGTGTCGCGCAGGGCTGCGATATCGAGGTACTCGGGATGGTGCGCTTCGACGATCGTCGCGTAGTTTATCGATACGTCCTGTTTTTCGATCACGAGCCGGTAGACGTGCAGGGCAAGAACGGTGCCGATGTCGACGTGCATGAGTCGCGCAACCTCCGCATCGGCGTCGCTGACCGAGAGATCACCGATGTGCAGGGTCTGCTTGTAAATCCTCCAGCCATGCGACTTGAACACTTCGCCGATCGAGCCGCCGCTGACGATTCTCGCGTGCTCTTCGACGGTGCGGTCATCGGGTGTTTCGAGGAATTGCACGACCGCGAAGGTCCGGCAGGTTCGGACGCCGTCCGCGATGCTGTACAGGTTCGACCTTCGCAGCTGGACGTCGTTCTTCAGGATCTCGATTCCGTAGTTACCGAAGGTCGCTTCGATTCGCTCGCTGTTGAGCAGCTCGGGCTCAGCGGTGCATGCGTGCAGCGCGACGGCGAGTACGGGAATCGGAACAGTGGTGGTGCGCATGAAAACCGGTGCTGGTCAAACGTGGCTGCACCATATACTTTGCAGTTGACCGGGTAAAGGAGTCGGAGAATGCGGGCCATGGTCCTGCAAACCCTGGGTGGTCTGGACGAGCCGGGTGGCCCGCTGGATCTCGTCGACGTGGCGCGACCGGAGCCCGCCGTCGGCGAAATACTGATCGAAGTATCGGCCTGCGGCGTCTGTCATACCGAACTCGACATAATCGAGGGCCGCACACCGCCGCCGCGTCTGCCGATCATTCCGGGGCACGAGATCGTCGGACGCGTCGCGGAACTGGGGTCTGGCGTGAGCCGATTCTCGGTTGGTGACCGGGTCGGCGTCGGCTGGATTCACTCATCCGATGGCAGCGAACACGAAAACGTGTCCAGGTCGTTTCGAGCAACGGGGCGAGACGCCGATGGCGGCTATGCCGAATTCACTACCGTGCCAGCCGATTACGCATACCCGATTCCGGAGGCCTTCGACGACGTCACTGCGGCGCCATTGCTTTGCGCAGGCGGCGTCGGGTATCGAGCCCTGCGTCTCGCGAAGCTGGAAGATGGCGAGGTGCTCGGCCTCACTGGATTCGGCGGCTCGGGCCACCTGGTGCTGCAACTGGCGAGGCACCTTTACCCGTCCAGTCCCGTCTACGTGTTTGCGCGAAGCCCCAGAGAGCGCGCTTTTGCACTCGAGCTGGGCGCGGCCTGGAGTGGCGACACGCTCGACGATCCGCCGCAGCTCGCTCACGCGATCATCGACACCACCCCGGTGTGGAAGACGGTGCTGGCGGCTCTGGAGCGGCTGCGCCCGGCCGGCAGGCTGGTAATCAACGCCATTCGCAAGGAAGATGCGGATCGTGATCTGCTGGCGGGTTTACGTTATGAAGATCACCTGTGGCTCGAGAAAGAGGTCAAGACGGTAGCCAATGTGACACATCGCGATATCGGCGAATTCCTGCCGGTTGCGGCACAGGCCGCATTGCGGGTCGAAACCACCTGTCTTCCGCTGGAACGGGCGAACGAGGCTTTGCAGGCACTGCGTGAAGGACACCTTCGCGGTGCCTATGTGCTGAAGATCGGCCGCCGATGACGAGCCGTCGCACGTTTCTCGCCCTGTCAGGCGCCACGCTCGCTGCGCAAGCTGTTGGCGGATGCGGTGGCGGCGAACATGCTTATCCCGCCGAAGGTGTGCCGCGCAGCTCGTTCAGCGAGGAATCCACGGCCGAGGACGTTACGGAGGGCATCGATCTGACCGGCAAGATCGCGGTGGTTACGGGTTGTACGTCCGGTATCGGCTACGAGACCATGCGCGTGCTTGCAAGTCGTGGCTGTTATGTCATTGGTACCGGGCGTTCGATCGAGCGCACGAAGGAGGCTTGCCGAACCGTCGTCGGGCTGACGACGCCTGTGCAGCTGGAGCTGTCCGATTTCGATTCCGTCGCGGAATGCGCCGAGAGTATCCGCTCGCTGAACTCGCCGATAGACATTCTCGTGTGCAATGCCGGCTATCGCGGTGGCGGCAACAAGCTCGAACTCGTCAACGGCATCGAGAAGCACTTCATCGTCAACCATCTCGGCCATTTCATACTCGTCAACCGTTTGCTCGAGAGGTTGTTCTACGCGTGGCAAGGGAGGATCGTCGTCGTTGCGAGCCGCACGGCTTACCGCGACGTGCCGCCCGAAGGCATCCGTCTGGACGACCTGGGACTGTCGGGCGACTACAGCGACCGACTCGCTTACGGCCAGTCGAAACTCGCAAACGTATTGTTCTCATACCGACTCGGTCAGCTGCTCAAAGGCACGCGTATAACGAGCAACGCGCTGCATCCCGGTGTCATCAACACCGATATCGACCGCAACCTGAGTGCGTTGACGCGATTCGGCTTTGGCCTCCTGACACGTTTCTCGGGAAAGACGATCGAGCAGGGCGCTGCGACCAGCTGTTACGTCGCGACCAGCCCCGACCTCGGCGCGATCAGCGGCCAATACTTCGAGGACTGCAACGCCGTTACGATCGCCGGCGACAACTTCATGCGCGACCAGGCGCTGGCCGAAAGCTTGTTCGATGTTTCGACCGAGCTCACGGCCGATTATCTCGTTGAGCAAAAGCGTCCTGACTGGGACTCGTTCGAAAACGGTCTGCCGCAGAGGCACGAGCAAGACTGAAATGACGGACATGACGCAGAAAGCACTGGTCGTACTGTCGGGCGGACAGGATTCCACGACCTGCCTGTACTGGGCGCTGGATCGCTTCGGCAAAGGATCGGTTTCGTCCTTGACGTTCGACTACGGACAGCGTCATCGCATCGAGCTCGACTCTGCTCGCCGCGTCGCCTCGCATGCCGGCGTACCGATCGTGCGACTTCCCATTGACACGTTTGCCGCGCTTGGTGGCGACGCGCTGACGGATGCGTCGATCGGCGTGGAGTCGGAAGTGGATGAGGGCAGTGGACTGCCGAGCACTTTCGTGCCCGGTCGCAACATCATCTTCCTGACCTTTGCTGCGGCATACGCGTGGCGGCACGACATCGGTAACCTCGTTACCGGTGTCGCGCAAACCGATTACAGCGGATACCCCGACTGTCGCGAGAATACGATTCGGTCACTCGAACAGACACTTCGTCTGGGCATGGAAAGCGATATCCGGATTCACGCACCGCTCATGCGACTTTCGAAGAAGGAAACGGTAGAGCTGGCGGTTCGCCTCGGCGCGCTCGATGCTATGGCCCTGACGCACACCTGTTACAACGGCGTTCGGCCGCCGTGCGGCGAGTGTCCGGCCTGCATACTGCGCGCGCGCGGCTTCAAAGAAGCCGGCGTCGAGGATCCGCTGCTGACAGCTTCATGACGTACTCGGTCAATGAGATCTATTTCACGTTGCAGGGCGAAGGTGCGCGCACCGGGCGGCCTGCCGTGTTCCTGCGATTTGCCGGCTGTAACCTCTGGTCCGGCAGGGAGCAGGATCGTGCGAGTGCGGTGTGCCGCTTCTGCGATACCGAATTCGTCGGCACGGACGGGCCCGGAGGCGGCAAGTTCCAGTCCGCCAGCGATCTGGCGGCCGCGGTTGCGTCGTACTGGCCCGTACCGGCCGGGCCGTCTCGTCGCTATGTCGTCTGCACCGGCGGCGAACCGTTGCTGCAGCTCGATGTTGCTGCGATCGAGGCATTGCATGACCTGGGTTTCGAGATTGGCGTGGAGAGCAATGGCACGATCGCGGCGCCCGATGGTATCGATTGGTTGTGCATCAGCCCCAAGGGCAACGCGCCGCTGAAGCAGCGGAGCGGCGACGAGCTCAAACTCGTCTATCCGCAAGTAGAGGCCGAGGCACAGCCCGAACGATTCGAGAATTTGAGCTTTCGTCACTTCTTTTTGCAGCCGCTCGACGACGCCAGCAGGGACGAGCATACGTCAGCGGCCGTGCGATATTGCCTGCGGCATCCGCAATGGCAATTGAGCCTGCAGACGCACAAGTTGCTGGGGATCCCCTAGGCGGCCGGTAACGCTTGCTCTTCGCGGATTTCCTGGCGCCACTCGATCACGTTCATTTCAATGAAGAAGAACGCCACGAGCCACAGGAAGGCGTCCCAGAAATCGACGAAGTCGCCTTTCAGCCCCCAATAGACGGCAGCCAGGAACAGGATCGCATACAACAGGAACTTCGCTGCATTGCTTGTCTTGAGAATGCGACCTTCGAATTGCCCACGCTCCTGCAGGAAGACGTCAATCTCGAGAGCAATGACGACGAGGATCCAGACAGATGCATTGATCACGTCGACCCATGCGAGCAGCCGAATGTCGGTTAGACCCGCCTGATCGGCGACAATGGCAAGGTCGCCGAGACGGAGGAACTGGCTTGCCTCACTCAGCGTCGAGCAGTTGGCAGCTGTGACCAATTCATACTCGTCCAGCGTAGTCGCAAACGACCACTCTCCGGTCGGAAGTGCGCATAGGTTGCTCAACCCGGAAAGGATCGCTGTGTCCGCCAGGAACACGACGTTGGCAATGTAGCCCCAGAGCGAATAGACGATGAGCGCATAGCAAAGCGCGCGCATTATGCGCAGCGAGACCGTAACCGTCGGCGTGAAATGGCGGTCGTCGAGGATGCAGGTCTCGAGCTCGAACAGCAACAGCAGGACGACCCAGTTGGCCGTGTCGATCGTCGACGCATAGGCGCCGATCCATTGGAACAACGTTATGCCGTCGGGAAACTCGACACTGGCAGCAGCGTACTCATCGACGAAGAACAGGTAAACGTTGGTCGTGAGAAGCAGGTATACGGCGTATTTGAAAAACTGGAAGAGCCTCCAGTTGTCAATCTTCAACAGCGTGCTCCACCGCGGCGCTGCGGTGATTCTAGCATCGCGTTATACAGGGTTCTGCATGTTGACCGTATCGCTGGCGCCAACGGTTTCAGCACCGGAGTAATAGACCCAGACGTTCTCCTCGCCGGTCAGCAACTCTATGTACTTCGGGTGCACGAAGATGTTCTCGCGGCCCGACTTGATTTCCTTGAGAATACCGAGTTCGCAAAGCTGCTTGAGATACACCGACGCCGTCTGTCGCTTCGCGATGCCCGCATCCACGAGATTGCCGATGCGGCAATACGGTTGCTTGAAAAGCACCTCGTTCAATTCCCAGGAGTAGATCTTGGGCACGTTCTGCTGCATGAACTCGGCTGTATGCTCCATGAGCTCACGTATCGCCTTGATCTTGTCGGTCGTCCACGTGCAGGTTTCCTCGACGCCCTCGAGGATGAACACGATCCATGTCGTCCAGTCACCTTCGTCGGTGACGTTCTGCAACAACCGATAATAGGCTGCCTTGTTGCGGATGATGTAGCGACTCAGGTACAGGATCGGCGAATCGAGCAATCCCAGCTGTACCAGGAACAGGATGTTGAGTATGCGACCGGTTCGGCCGTTGCCATCCGCAAACGGGTGAATGGCTTCGAACTGGTAGTGCTGCACGGCCATACGCACGAGCGGGTCGATTTCGGTTTCCGTGTGCATGAAATCCGCCCAGTTGTCGAGCAGCGACAGCAGCAGTTTCTGGCCGACAGGGGGCGTGTAGATCGTCTCGCCGCTCATACGGTTCTTGAGCGTCGTGCCCGGTTCTGCGCGCACATCCAGCTCCATACCCTTGACCGTGCTGCAGATGTGAATGGCCATGTCCGTCGTCAGCATGCCGCGGCGGACCATTTTGGAGCCCTCGTACAGTGCCGTACGGTAGCGCAGGGCTTCCTTGGTTGCCGCGTCGGCCTTGTCTTCCGCGATATCGGCGAACTCGAACAGCTTGTCCGTCGTCGTGACGATGTTCTCGATTTCCGAGCTTGCCCGGGCCTCGAGCAGGGGTAGCGCATTCACGAGAACGGCGGAATTCGGGATCAACTCGGCCGCCTGCTTGAGCTCTGCCAGCGCGACCCTGGCATTGATGCAGATCTTCAGAATTTCGGTGGTTTCGACGACTTCGAGCGGCGGCGGCAGCATAGGGAGTCCGTTGAAGGGAACTTTCGGATCAAAATCAACCACTTATGCTTGCTCCTGCGTTCGTGTCGACGGCATCGTCATATTTTGCCGATATGTCGATGAAACGGCGAAAAATCGACATATTCCGGGTGCATGTCGATTCTATCGACATGTCGGGCGGTCATGTCGATTTTTCCGCGAATTTTCGACAGGTTCGCAGTATATGTACATTCTATCGACATGAACGTGAACGGCGTCTGAAACCCGGGAAAAACCACCAGGCAGGCGTCGCGAACCGCCATGCACTAGAATTCCCGGCCATGAAGACGGATATCGAGATTGCGCAGGCTGCAGAAAAACTGCCAATTGCGGAAATCGGAGAAAAGCTCGGCATTCCCGCAACTGCGTTGATTCCCTACGGTCGCGATAAGGCCAAGATCAGCGCCGATTTCATCGCCGGCAATCACAACCGCGCCGACGGTAAGCTGATCCTCGTCACCGCGGTGTCGCCGACGCCCGCGGGCGAGGGCAAGACGACGACTACGGTCGGCCTTGGCGACGGCCTGAACCGGATCGGCAAGAACGCCGCCATTTGCCTCAGGGAACCCAGCCTCGGGCCGTGTTTCGGTATGAAAGGCGGCGCCGCCGGCGGTGGCTATGCGCAGGTCGTGCCGATGACCGATATCAACCTGCATTTCACAGGTGATTTTCACGCCATCGGCGCGGCCCACAACCTGCTGGCCGCGCTCATCGATAATCACATGCATTGGGACAACGATCTCAACATCGACCCGCGCCGCGTGACCTGGCGGCGTGTCGTCGATATGAATGATCGCGCATTGCGTTCGGTGACGACCGGACTGGGCGGGTATCACAACGGCGTCGTTCGTGAAGCCGGGTTCGACATCACGGTCGCGTCAGAGATCATGGCGATCTTCTGCCTTGCCGACGATCTCGCGGATCTCGAGGCGCGGCTTGCGCGCATCGTGATTGGTTACACGCGCGACAACGATCCGGTCACCGTGGCCGACCTGAATGCGCAAGGCGCGATGACGGCACTGCTGCGCGATGCCATTCAGCCTAACCTCGTGCAAACCATGGAGAACAACCCGGCGCTGATGCACGGCGGCCCGTTCGCAAATATTGCGCACGGCTGTAACTCGGTCATTGCGACGAAAACCGCGCTGAAGCTCGCCGACTATGTCGTCACCGAGGCAGGTTTCGGCGCGGATCTCGGCGCCGAGAAGTTTTTCAACATCAAGTGCCGAAAAGCCGGCCTGAAACCCGATACCGTGGTGCTCGTCGCGACGGTCAAGGCGCTGAAGATGCAGGGCGGCGTTCCGAAGGACCGGCTCGCCACCGGCGACGTCGAGGCACTGAGGTCAGGCTGCAAGAATCTGGGTCGCCACATCCGCAATCTGGGCCACTTCGGCGTGCCTGTCGTCGTCGGCATTAACCGGTACACGGCCGACACCGATGAAGAAATCGAGATCGTGCGCGCGTACTGCGAGAACCTCGGCGTACCGGCGCTCGATTGCACGCACTGGGCCAATGGCGGTGCGGGTGCGACCGAGCTTGCCGAAAAGGTCGTGCAACTTTGCGACAGCGGCGCATCGCAGTTCCGTACCCTGTACGGCGACGACGTATCGCTCTGGGACAAAGCCCAGCGCATCGCGCGCGAGTTGTATGGCGCGGATGAGATCATTGCCGACAAGAAGGTCCGGCGGCAGTTTGCGGAGTTCGAGCGCCAGGGCTACGGGCAGTATCCAATCTGCATGGCGAAGACGCAGTACAGCTTCTCCACGGACCCGAACCTGCTGGGGGCTCCATCCGGACATGTCGTGCCGATCCGCGAGATCCGACTCGCGGCCGGCGCAGAATTCATCGTCGTCATCTGCGGCGCCATCATGACGCTGCCCGGCCTGCCGAGAAAACCTGCCGCGAATGATATTCGCGTCAACAGTGAAGGCCGGATAGAGGGGCTGTTCTAGGCGGCCACGGCGTCGGGTAATACGAACGATTGCCGCGCGCGATCGGATTGCAACGTCGCCGGTCGGTAGTACCGCGTCAGCACATTTGCGCTGCGGTCGAACAGGTCGTTGTTGTGACGACGGAACGCACCCCAGTCCTCGTTTTCGCCCCGACGTTCAGCGATCAACAGCAGGTAAAACCAGGTGATCGTCTCATGGTATTTCTCCGGTACACCCAGTTGCCGGGTAAGCGACTTGAGAGCGCCCGAGAATCGCTCGATCGCAGCGGTCACCGGGTACCTGTTCATGTACGACCAGGCCACGTAGATGTGCGCTTCGTGATCGAACTCGGCGGCGTCAATCGTGCCACGTTCGAACGCGTCGAGCGAGAAAGCCGAAAAATCCCTGGTGGTCATTACGCGGACTCCGTCAGTTTGTGGCTGTCGGCCGCGGTGAGTTCGCAGCCGTACACCGACTTCAGCTGGGTGATGATGGCTTGCGTGTCTTTCGAGAACGGCGCTTTGCCCTCGAAGGCGTGCAGGACGATGCCCTCTATGAGGTCACCCAGCGAGATATCCGCATACTCGGCCAGGCCCTTGAGGACCTTGAGCAAGGTCGTTTCGATGCGTACGCCGGTCTGGGTGCGCTGAACGGTCTTCGCCATGAGCCAGTCCTCCAATTGTTACCAAGGTAACAATATAACACACGACGGTCCGACGTCCAAGCCGGTAAGATTGCGCGAAACGACAAGCGGGGACACCGAGTGCCGACCAGGGAGGACTTACAAAACGGTTTCTATATCGGCGACTTCGAGGTACTCCCGGCAAGGCGCGTGATCCGGCGCGGAGACGAGGAGACCTCGCCCGAGCCCAAGGTCTTCGACGTCCTGATGTCACTCGCGATGCGGGACGGCGCGGTCGTCAGTCGCGACGAACTCATCGACGAGGTCTGGGATGGACGCGCGACGGCAGACGGGCCGATCAATCGTGCCGCGACCCAGCTGCGTGGCCATTTCAACGACAAACACACCCCCTATCGCTATATAGCGGCCAAGCACCGAGTCGGTTATTGCCTGCAGCAACCCGTCCGACTGAAAGTGGAGCCGCAGCAGCCGGTCGCTGACGCCGGCGACAGCACTGTGCCGACGCAAGGACTGTGGTTCGCCGTGGCTGTTGTCGCTGTCGTCGCAGCCGTAATCATCGGCGCCATCGGCGGTCGTATGTCGGTCCCGGTACCGACCGACGGTATTGAGGCGATCGGCATCCAACCGTTCGAAGTGGCAAGCGACGCGCCCGAAGATGACTACATTGCAACGGGCCTGAAGGCGGAGTTGATCAGCGCGCTGGTGCAGGTGTCCGACATAACGATCAAGAACGGCAGTGTCGACTACCCGGGCACGCCGGTTGCAACGATCGCGAAACGGCTCGGCGTCGATGTCGTCGTCACCGCGATGATCGTGCGCATCGGCCAGGACCTCAAACTGGCCTGGAAAGCCGAACGCGGTGTCGACGGCAAGGTGCTCAAATCGGATTCGGTGACTGGCAGCGTCGACGATATCCTGGGATTGCAGCAGAAGTTCATCGCGTCGGTGCGCGGCAACCTGTTCCCGGGCACGGAACAGCGCCTGATCACCGGTGGCCGTGCGACCGGGGCGGGAACCGAAAGCTATTACCTGGGTTTGTATGCCATGGAGCGTCGTGGCGAACCAGGCAACCTTTCGAACGCCATCGAACATCTGCAGACGGCAATCCGACTCGACCCTGACTTCGGGCCTGCCTACCTCTCGCTGGCCACGGCGTATGCTTTGCTGCCCGATCTCGCGGGCGCCCCTGTCGAGGAGGCCCACCGGCTTGCGATCCGGACGGTTCAGACCGGAATCGATGTCGACGACAGCATCACGGACGCCGCCGGTGCGATTCACGGTTTCGTCTATCACAAACAGAAACGCTGGCAGGAAGCCGAGCAAGCTTACGTGCGCGCGGTTAACGCCCCGGTTGTCGATTCGAACGCCTTTAACTGGTACTCACGCATGCTCGCGAGCGTCGGACGCCTGGACGCTGCACTGGAGCAGGCGATAAAAGCTCAACAGATCGACCCGGATTCCGGAATAATCAACAGCAGGCTCGCGATTGCCTACACCTGGTTGGGCGACAGGGAAAACGCCGGCAAGTTTTTCGAGCGTTCGAGAGAGCTCCAGGTCGGCGGAGCAACGCACTTGCTTGCCAACGCACTGTTTTTGTATCGCGAAGGAGACCTCGATGCTGCAAAAGCGCTCACGCTGATGGGCGCTCGACAGCTCGGCACCTCCGACGGGTGGATCGAACCGGTTTTCACGGCTCTCGCGGACCCTTCCGAAGCGGAGAGAGCGCTGGATGCGACCTCGGTCGCAGTCGCCAATGAGCAGATGTCGCCCCAGGTCGAGATCATCGTACGAACCTTGCTGGGCGATACCGATGGCGCGATCGACATCGCGAGACAACTGGAGGCGCCGGGCGAGGTGTTCGAGATGGACCTGCTGTTCATCCCCGAGATGCAGCCCCTGCGCGAGCACCCGGATTTCGAAACGCTCCTCGAGGCCCTGAATATTCGGGGGTACTGGGAGTCGTCCGGCTGCACCTATGCCGATTACCAGGTCAGCTGCCCGCCGGCCTGAAATGCGCAATCGCAATCTCACAGTGCTGACAGCCTGTCAGTTGATCTCTGCGACGGGGTCTATCGTTATGGTTACGCTCGGCGGCATCGTAGGCGCAAGCCTGGCGCCCAGCCCGGCGCTGTCAACGCTGCCCGTGTCGTTAATGGTGGTGGCAGTTGCCGCAACGACGATTCCGGCATCGCTGCTGATGCAACGTATTGGCCGAGCCCGGGGTTTCGCCATCGGCTCGCTCTGTGCGGCGACGGGTTCGATCGTTGCGATACTGGCACTGCGTCACTCGAGCTTCGGTCTGTTTATTGCCGCGGCGGCACTTTTCGGCGTCAACATGGCGTTTACGCAACAGTACCGCTACGCGGCAGCCGAAAGCGTCGAGTCGAGATTCGTGCCACGTGCAATTTCGCTGGTTCTGCTCGGGTCGATCGGCGGAGCGTTCATCGGACCGGAGCTCGTCACCCGCGGCAGTGGTTTCGGTTTCCAGGTGCCTTACGCAGGAACCATGGCCGCGCTCGCCGTCGTGTTTGCGGTACAGGCTGCGTTGTTCCATTTCGGGCTGCAGACGATCGGTCATCGTGACGCGGGCAGCGTGAACGTTTCGGACAGAGCAATCAGGGAAATCGTTTTACAGCCGGTGTTTCTCGTCGCCGTGCTCGGCGCGACGATAGGCTACGGCCTCATGACCCTCGTCATGACCGCCACACCGTTGAGCATGCATCTCAACGATGGCCATTCAATGGAGCACACCGCTTCCGTCATTCGCGCGCACGTTCTGGGGATGTACGTGCCGTCGCTGTTCTCGGGGTTCCTGATCGAGAGAATGGGCGTCATCCGACTGATGCTCGCGGGCGCCGTCATACTCCTGGGCACATCGATCGTTGGCTTGCAGGGCCAGTCGGTACTGCACTACTGGTGGGCACTGGTGCTGCTCGGCGTCGGCTGGAATTTCCTGTACGTTGGCGGAACGACGATGTTGACCTATACCTATTCGATGAGTGAACGGTTTCGGGCGCAGGCTGTGAACGAATTTCTCGTGTTCGGCACGTCGGCAACAGCGTCGATGCTGGCCGGTACAGTCATGCATTACTTCGGATGGCTCCGCCTGATGTTGATACCGATACCCATCCTGGTCGTCATTTGCCTCGCATTGCTCTTGGTGCGCAGGGACCCGCTGCTTCACAGGGCACATGGAGTAAGTTGATATGAGCGAACTGAAGACACTGCTCGCCTACGCCGCCGAACGGGGGATGTTCTATCGTGAGGCAATCGATGAGCGTGCAATCGCACCGACAAAGGCAGCGCTTGCAGCGATAGAGGGCTTCGTCGAGGAATTGCCCGACGCCGGTCTGGACGACGCCGAAGTCCTGGCGAAACTCGACAAGATCGGTGCGCCGGCGTCCGTCGGCATGACCAATCCGAGATACTTCGGTTTCGTCATCGGCGGTTCGCTGCCCGTAACGGTCGCCACCAACTGGTTGACCACCGCCTGGGACCAGAACGTCGGCATGCACGAGATTACGCCGGCGGCCTCGACGATCGAGCGCGTTGCCGGCGACTGGCTTGTCGACCTTCTCGGCCTGCCCGAGGGGACGGCACCCGCGTTCGTGACGGGCGCGACCGTCGCCAACTTCTCCGCGCTCGCGGCGGCCAGGAATCGCGTATACGGCGATATCGGCTGGGACGTCGAGGCCGACGGCCTGTTCGGTGCGCCGCCGGTCAACGTAATCATCAGTGCGGAGGCGCATCCCACGCTGACGAAATCGCTCGGCATGCTGGGCTTCGGTCGGGAACGTCTTACACGCGTTGCCGTCGACGGCCAGGGCCGCATGATGGCATCGGAGCTGCCGCCAGTCGAAGGTCCAACCATCGTTTGCGCCCAGGCCGGCAACATCAACACGGGAAGTTTCGATCCGATCGGGGAGATCTGTGACATCGTTCGGCCGCAAGGCGCGTGGGTACACGTCGACGGCGCGTTCGGACTGTGGGCCGCGGTATCGGCGAAACGCCAACCGCATATTGACGGATTCGAAAAGGCAGACTCGTGGGCGACCGACGGTCACAAGTGGCTGAATGTACCGTATGACAGCGGCCTGGCTTTCGTGCGTGATCCTCAGTCGTTGCGCGCCGCAATGTCGATCAAGGCCGAGTACCTGGTCACGGAAACGGAACACCGCAACCCGTCCGACTACACGCCGGAACTGTCACGCCGCGCGCGCGGCATCGACGTGTGGGCGGCGCTGTCGTCACTCGGCCGTAACGGTGTCGAAGAGATGATCGATCGCTGCTGCGACAACGCAATGCGGTTTGCCGACGGGCTGCGTAAAGCCGGCTACGAGATTCTCAACGACGTCGTGCTCAACCAGGTGCTGGTGTCGTTCGGTCCGCCGGACAAGACGCTCAAGGTCATCGAGGGTATTCAGCGCGATGGCACGTGCTGGTGTGGGAGCACCGTATGGCAGCGCCGCACGGCCATGCGCATCAGCGTCTGCAACTGGGCGACGACCGCGGAAGATGTCGATCGCAGCCTCGAGGTCATGACCCGAATCGCAAGAGGGGTGGTTTGAAGCGCCAGTGCGACGACACCCTGTACCGGTTCGATACGCCGCCCGATGCCCGTCATCAGCGCGATCGTCAAGGGGTTGGGCAAACGTTATCCGTTTCCGCCCCTGCGACCCGCCTGCCTCAGGTTGACAATGGCGGTTGCCGGCTGGATCGACGAGCGCGGTTGATCAGAGGAAGTTGTAGACGAAGCCAAGGGTGACCACGGGCCAGGCCTTGAAGTCGCTCATCTCGTCCTCGAGCTCGAGCCGTTCCGATTCCAGGGCGTTGAGGAACGTCGGGTCATTTGCCAGCAGCCCGTCCGCTGTCAGCGTGACGTCCGGTTCGCCTTGCCACAGGACGCCGAGGTCGAAGTTCATGCCGACCTTGCCGAACAGGCTGAAGTCATAGCCGAAGCCGACGTACGGTGACGTTCCCGAAAACGAGGTCCCGGCCCGCAGCGTGCCAACTTCTGCCGACGTGAAATTCGTGCCACCGATGTTGAACGTCGCCTGGTCGACGCTCTGCATGTTGAGTTCGTTGCCGTTGGAATAAAGGCCGGCCGTGACGCGGAAAGGGCTCAGCGGGAAACGGAAGTTGCCCGTAAGGTGATAGGTATCCAGATCCAGTGTCGCATCGTAGTTGACGCCTGCCTGTGTGCCGTTGTCGTCGTACTCGTACTGGCTCGCGCCAAAGCGTACGTCGAGATACGGCAGCGGCCGCCAGGTACCTTCGACGCCGATGCCGAGTGTCCCGGCTTTGACGCCAATGCCAAAGTTGTTGTCCGCGCTGGCAGTACCGGCGGCGAGAATCAGCAGCAGCGATGCCGCCTTGAATGACAGAGATTTCATATTGGTACCCGTTTGCCCAAACGAATGACGTGTCCGCAGGTTAGACGTAGCTTGCACTGGCGTCTGTGCGGTGCATCACAACCACCAGACTTGCTGAATATGGGAAAAATACCGCATTTATGTCGCTGCAAACCCGCCAGCGCATAGAATACCGTGAACTGGCGCAGGAAGCGCGCAGTAACGTCAATAAGGAGATTGAATCATGCGTGAACTGACCACGAACGAAATCGCCATGGTCGCTGGTGGCGTCGGCGTGTGCCGGATACCCGAAGGCAACAATATCGGCGGGGTTTCGGATTCCGCGGGCCTGGGCCAGGACCTCATCAATATCTACGAGGGCCTTGTCGAAGCCACCTCGCACATCATCGAGCGAGTCGCCAACGCGATGTGAGCAACGCTGGCCGGGAGGCTTCTGCCTCCCGGTCAGGCTATGCAAAACCGGCCGAGTTGAACCAGCCCGTTATAGGTCAGATGTGTCACCAGTGAGAGCCAGACGGCTCCCGTGTGCAGGTACTGCAGGGCCAGAATGAGGCCCGCAAAGAAGGCGAAGGCAGCCCCCGTAGGCGAGTGCATCACGGCGAACAGTATCGAGGACACCAGAACGGCCGGCCACGTCCCGAAGTGGAGCAGGGCCGAGGTCAGCAGCCCGCGATTAATGACTTCTTCGATCAGCGGGGTGATCAGGACCATGACGACGAGACCGAGGAAGAGTTGCCATGCGTCGGTGCAATCGAGCCGGACGGGCGCTGCGCTTACCCCCCTTAGCACTGCAGCCTGAGTCCACCACGTAGCCTGAAGCAGCGCACCAGCCAGCACTCCGCAGGCGACGATGCGCCACGTCAGCGCATCGCGCCGGAGTACGTGGCGAAGGTGCGCGCTTTGCTGCTTCAGGATCGGCCACATCAGGGTGCCGAGAACGACGGGCACGACCAGGTAGCTCAGGTCTTTCGCAGAACCGCCTCCGATCCCGATCGCGCCGAGCCGCAGCCGCAGGAATTCGCGTGCGATTAATGCCGCGACCTGGAAAAGCAGGATGGCAAGAATCGATACGCGGATAGTACGAGCTGCGATCACGGGCTGCCCCGGCGGCCAGGATAGCCGCGAGTCTGAGTCATGCCCGGTCGAGCACCAATGGACTAATCAGGGTGTACTGCGCAGATTCTGTCGTTGCAGTAACAGGATGGCGAACGCGTACAAAATCGCCGGAGTTGCGTTCTCAGCCGATCGTTGGCTCAGCCATCTTTTGCTGGCCGTACCTGAGGAAAATCGCCGCCCGCGCTCCGGGGTCGATGTTGACCTTCTCCAGGTCGCCACCAATGTGCGGAAGCGCGAGCAACCGCCTGTCCATGACGCGAAACCAGAGCTGCGGGAACAGGGCGAGGACAAAGCAGCCGAAATAGCCATTGGGCAGTGTCGGCAGGTCGTCGAAATTTCGTAACGACTGGTACCGGCGCAGCGGATTGGTGTGATGGTCCGAATGGCGCTGCAGGTGAAAAAGCGCGAGGTTGCTGACGATATGGTTGGTGTTCCAGGAATGATGGGGGCGGCAGCGCTCGTACCTGCCGTTATCGCCTTTCAGGCGAAGCAGCCCGTAATGCTCGATGTAGTTGGCGCTGGTCAGTTGCCAGTACGCAACGAAGTGGTGCAGTAGCAGGAACGGAATCATCACGAGGCCCAGCGTTGCAACAAGCACTATGGCGATGATCGCCGACAGGGCGTACGACTGCAGTATCTGGTTATCGGGATGCCAGGCGGACTTGCCCCGGTTTCCCAGTCGCTCCGATTCCATCTGCCAGGCCCGCCAGAACGCGCCCGGTATTTCCCGCAACGCGAAGCGGTAGATGCTTTCGCCCATGCGCGCACTCGCGGGATCTTCCGGCGTCGAGACATCGCGATGGTGGCCGCGATTGTGTTCGAGCGCGAAATGTCCGTAGGCAGGAATCGCCAACACGATCTTCGCAAGCTGTTTCTCCAGCACGGAGTTCTTGTGGCCGAGCTCGTGGCCCGTATTGATCGCGAGACCCGACGACAGGCCGATACCTGTCGTAAGTAACACGAAGCCCACGATGCCAAGCCCCTGCGTCGAGGCATACCACGCGCCGACAAGCAGCATAACGAAGTGCACTGGCACGACCGCATACGTCAGGTAGCGATAGTACTTGTCGCGATTGAGCTGCATCACGACTTCCTCGGGTGGGTTGTTCGGGTCCTGGCCGGTAACGGCGTCGAGTAAGGGAACAAGCGCGTATGTCAGTAGCAGCGGCACAGCGAATACCCATTCCACCCCGTATTTCGCATGGAGAGCGATGCCGATGAACGGCTGCAGCGGGAACAGCACCGACAGCAGCCAGAGGTAGCGCTTGCCGTCGACATAATGTACGGCTTCGCCGGTTCGCGTTGTTGCGGTGTAGCCTTTCATGCGCCGCATTATACGCCTGGTGCCGCGTCGCGCTGCCGGGAGTGTCGGCTTTCTATACAAATCCGTTCGCCCGGTGGCCCGATTCCAGCGGAAACACCGAAAAAAATACGGTGATGAGCCTTTGGTACACAAATTGCTTTATAGTCATAAGCCTTCGAGTAAGGTGACAGATATACGCCGGATGCAGGGAGCGAAAAGCACAGGTTTGGTGATTTTCTCGGCACTGGTCGCGGCTTGCGGCGGGGGCAGCAGCAGCGACGCCACGGATGGGGCTCTTGGACCCCAGGCTCCGACTGCGGCTACGTTAGGCGAGCAAACAGTGCTGGCGAACGCCGAATACCTCGCGGCCGACCCTTATGCCGGCGCCGATGCCGAGAACGGCAAGCGACTCGCCGTGCTGTGCCTGGCGTGCCACAGCGTGGAGCCGGGCGGGTCGCACATGATCGGGCCGAATCTCTACGGCTTCTTCGGATCGAAGGCCGGCCGCCGCGACGGCTATGACTATTCCCCGGCATTGGATAGCGCTGAATTCGTGTGGACACCGCGAGCCCTCGACGCATGGATGGCGCAGCCTGCGGACTTCCTGCCGGGTAACCGCATGACTTTTGCCGGCGTCAACCGGTCGTCGGACCGTGCAGACATCATTGCCTACCTGCTCGATGTGACGGACAAAAATCAAGAATAAAAAGATCAAGAATAAAAGGACTGACTCAACCATGAGCGAAGCAATAGCAGAACGTCGTCTTACCGATCGCCGTATATTTTCCTGGCGGACGGTCTTTTACGGTTTCTTTCGCTCGCGCCGACACGCGCATCGACGTGACGAGGATGCGGAAGTGCTTTTCATCGATTGGCACCACCCATGGCTTTTCTTCCTCGCCGTAGGGACGATGCTCCTCAGCTGCACCGATGCGTTCCTGACACTGTTGCTCATCGACAACGGGATGATCGAGGCTAACCCGTTGATGGCCAGTGCGATGCGCCGGGGCACGGATTTTTTTGCGGCCAGCAAACTGGCGATGACGGGCATCGGGATTCTCATGCTCGTCTACCTGGCCAGGTCCAGGTTCCTGGACCGTATTCGCACCGGCCTGTTCCTGACCGTCTTCTTCAGCGCGTACGCGTGCCTCGTGTGCTACGAGCTCGTCAACCTGTTCCGGATTTTGTGACCGGGTCGCCTTTCGTCTGATTTCCAAAATCAATGGCTTAGGCTAAACTAGCCGCCCTTTGCGGAGGCTTGTCGCAGGTTTGTCCACGGCTTCCGCTGGCTGACCGTAACATATTGATATTATGAGCAATTCCCTGAAGGAGCAGTACGCCTCCACGCCGCTCTTCGGCGCCAACGCGACGGCGGTCGAGGCGCTCTACGAACAGTACCTCGCGGACCCGGCATCTGTTCCATCGGCGTGGCGTGACTACTTCGAGTCGCTCGGTGACTCCGAGACCGAAATTGCGCACTCGGTCATTCGCGAGGATTTGCTCGAGCAGGCACAGGGCGGACGCAGGAAAGCAGCTCGCCGTGCCGGCAAATCCGGCGCCGTGATCGCGTCCGGGCAGAGGCAGGCGGCGGTCTCCCGAATGATCCAGGTGTACAGTCTTCGTGGTCACCAGATCGCGGACATCGATCCATTGGGGTTGATGGAGAGACCGGTGCCGGGCGTCCTCAAACTCGACTATCTCGGCCTCAGCGAAGCCGACATGGACGACGAGTTCTACACTGGCGGCCTTGCCGGGACCGGCAATACACGCATGAAGTTGCGCGACATCCTGGCGCTCCTGAAACGCATTTACTGCGGAAAAGTCACCGTGGAAGTGGCGCACATCTCCCGCGCCAGGGAACGTCTCTGGATTCGCAAGCGCTTCGAGCAGGGGCTGGCAAGCGACTGGTTGCGAGATGAAGAACGCAGGACGATTCTGGACCAGCTGACACACGCCGAGGGGATCGAGCGCTACCTGCACACGCGTTATGTCGGTCAGAAGCGCTTTTCGCTCGAGGGCGGCGAAAGCCTGATTCCGATGGTCGACGACCTGATCCAGCAGGGCGGCGCAGCCGGCATCAAGGAAATCGTCCTCGGCATGGCGCACCGCGGCCGAATCAATGTGCTCGTCAACATTCTCGGCAAATCGCCCGAAGAGCTGTTCGAGGAATTCGAGGGCAACTACGACCTGGAGGAACTCAAGGGATCGGGCGACGTCAAGTACCACAAGGGTTTTTCCGCCGATATGAGAACCGCGGGCGGTCCGGTTCACATCGCGTTGGCGTTCAATCCCTCGCATCTCGAGATCGTCAATCCGGTCGTCGAGGGCTCGGTGCGTGCTCGCCAGCAGCGGCGTGGCGACGACGAAAGGAACGAGGTGCTGCCGATCCTGATTCATGGCGATGCCGCGTTCGCCGGCCAGGGCGTCGTGCCGGAGACGTTTCAGATGTCGCAGACCAATGGTTTCCGTACGGGCGGCACCGTGCACATCGTCGTCAATAACCAGATCGGGTTCACGACGAGTCGGCCTTCCGATGCACGCTCCACCGAATATTGCAGCGACGTCGCGAAGATGATCGAAGCGCCCGTTTTCCATGTAAACGGTGACGACCCCGAAGCGGTTATTTTCGTCACGCGGCTGGCGCTGCAATACCGGCAGAAGTTCAAGAAAGACGTCGT
>JAAUYH010126780.1_pt1 | contig 22922 bp, 22 predicted proteins | sample 7278061 | NCBI WGS metagenome assembly JAAUYH01 (sample SAMN14350203, study PRJNA611818) | marine sediment metagenome | isolation source: surface marine sediment (0.6m) | place: French Polynesia: Moorea | collected 2018-08 | reverse complement strand
CTCCTTGCCTGTATGGATGGGCAGGCAAGGATGCCTACCCCACAATATGGGATAATTTATTTCTTGGTATTCTCTTAGTACTCCCCATTCCCCATTCCCCATTCCCTGTTCCCTGTTCCCTATTCCCTATTCCCTATTCCCCATTCCCTGTTCCCTGTTCCCTATTCCCTATTCCCTATTCCCCATTCCCTATTCCCTGTTCCCCATTCCCTATTCCCTCCTTGCCTGTATGGATGGGCAGGCAAGGATGCCTACCCCACAATATGGGATAATTTATTTCTTGGTATTCTCTTAGTACTCCCCATTCCCCATTCCCTATTCCCTATTCCCTGTTCCCCATTCCCTATTCCCTGTTCCCCATTCCCTATTCCCGACCTCACCCAAAAAAAATTACAAAAAAAATTGTCCAAAAAGTTAGGAATGCTTCCTTGAAGGGAAGAATAAACACGGGAGCTTTTTACCAATTTATAAAGTCTTTATCTTTACCATCCAACTAAATTGGTTAACTTCCAGTAGCAAGAGTGTATATTTGAACAATCAGTTATAAAATATACACATTATATTGTTGTGCTATTTTTCACCTTTGATGGTGGGTTTGTTATATATTTCCAACGTGCATTTGAGACATTAAAAGTTAAAATTATGAAAGCAATTATGGTAGTGGGAACAACATCCCACGCAGGTAAATCACTGGTAACCGCAGCTATTTGTCGGATTTTAGCACGACGAGGTTGGCGGGTGGCTCCCTTTAAAGGTCAAAATATGGCTTTAAATGCTTATGTGACTCCTAATGGTGGAGAAATAGGCTATGCACAAGCGGTACAAGCTTGGGCAGCTGGAGTGTTACCTTGGGTAGAAATGAACCCAATTTTACTCAAACCCCAAGGTGATATGACTTCCCAGGTAATTATTAAGGGTAGACCAGTGGGTAAAGTTAGTGCCGCAGATTACTACGAACAGTATTTTGATTTGGGGTGGAAAGCAATTGAAGAGTCTTTAAACCACCTGGGAACAGAATTTGATGTTTTGGTTTGCGAAGGTGCGGGAAGTCCTGCGGAAATTAACCTCAAACATCGCGATTTAACTAATATGCGGGTAGCTAAACACTTGAATGCCCCAACTATGTTAGTAGTAGATATTGACCGGGGTGGTGCTTTTGCCCATGTGGTGGGAACCTTAGAATTATTGGAACCAGAAGAACGGGCTTTGATTCGCGGTATTATAATTAATAAGTTTCGCGGACAGCGTTCGCTATTAGAACCGGGTATCACATGGTTAGAAAAACGGACTGGTATTCCTGTTGTCGGTGTGATTCCTTACTTAAATAAACTGTTTCCAGCGGAAGACTCCCTAGATTTGTTGGAGAGAAATTCTCATAAAAAAAATAGCGAACTCAATATTGCTGTGATTCGCTTACCTAGAATTGCCAATTTCACTGACTTTGACCCCCTAGAAGCAGAACCCACAGTTTCAGTAAAATACTTAAGCCCGAAGCAAGATTTGGGACGTCCAGATGCAGTAATTATACCGGGAACTAAAACTACTATCCCTGACTTGCTATTGTTGCAAAAAACTGGCATGGCAGAAGCAATTCAAAATTATGCCGCTGCTGGAGGTACGGTGTTGGGTATTTGCGGTGGTTACCAAATCATGGGTCAAATAATCGCCGACACCGAAGGTATCGAAGGACATGCAGGCAGATATGAAGGGTTAAAACTGTTCCCCTTAAAAACCGTGATTACAGGACAAAAAATAGCCCGTCAGCGTCAAGTAACCTCAAACTATCCCCAAGTGGGTTTACCAGTAAATGGGTTTGAAATTCACCAAGGGCGATCGCGGGTAGAAATGGCTGCATTGGAGTCCGAATCTTACCGACCCCTATTTGATGATGCTAACTTAGGATTAGTAGATAACTGTGAATCCGTGTGGGGTACGTACCTCCATGGTATTTTTGACAACGGTCCTTGGCGTCGTGCCTGGTTAAATCGTCTACGTCAACAGCGGGGTTTGCACTCCCTACCTACTGGTGTTGCCAACTTCCGAGAACAGCGAGAGAAGCTTTTAGACTCCCTTGCAGTTGAAGTAGAACGTCATATAGATTTAACTCCGTTTTTATCATAATTAAATTGGAAATCATGACTATTTGTGTTTGTTTTTTACCAGATAATGTGACAGTGGATGCCGAAGTGGGAGAATCACTGTTAGATGTAGCGGATCGCGCAGGGGTGTCAATCCCCACTGGTTGTCTGATGGGTTCTTGTCACGCTTGCACTGTGGAATTAGAAGATGGAGAAGTTATTCGCGCTTGTATTTCGGCAGTACCCCCAGAATCCCAAAAGTTAACCATCAATCTGTTTAGCGATCCTACATGGTAAATAATCGTAAAAATGGGCGAAATATGCTGACTTGGGAGGGGTGAATGGGTAATATAGTGGGGATTGATTTGGGTACAACAAATTCTGTTGCTGCGTTTAAATTTGCCGAAATCGAGGTGGTGGTGGCTGATGATAATACACCACCCGATCGCAAATTGACGCGCTCTGTAGTGGCTTGGGCTAAAGATAAACTAGTAGTAGGTCAACAGGCTTATAATCAACTACGGGCTGAACCAGAAAACACCATTGTCTCGATTAAACGTTTGATGGGACGTGGGTTTTCCGATCCAGAAGTGCAAGAACAATTGTCCCGCTTGAGTTATAAAATTACCCAGACTACCCACGGTACTGAGAATAGCCTCGCTGTTTGGCTAGGAAATCAGGAATACCAACCAGAAGATATATCCGCCGAAATTTTGGGCAAAGTTGTCCAAAATGCCCAGGCTTTCCAAGAGAAAAAAGGACAAAGAAGTGTTATTAATGAAGCAGTAATCACGATTCCTGCTTACTTTAACGATAAGCAAAGACACGCAACCCGCACAGCAGCATTGAGGTCTGGTTTAAATCCCCGGGAACTACTCCCTGAACCCACCGCTGCCGCAATTTCCTATGGGTTTACACCAGACGATGACGGTGATGTGAAAACGATTCTGGTGTACGATTTTGGTGGAGGTACTTTTGATAGCTGTTTGTTGACCACTAGTGGGAATCAATTTATTGAACTAGGTAAAGCTGGTAACCTCTGGTTGGGAGGGGATGATATTGACCAACAGATTATTCAGTTTGTCAAAGCACAGGTGGCAGAAACAGAAAGTCTGGAAGATGTGGATGCTTTAATTGCCCAGATGCCTACTTTTCAAAGAATGCGGTTTCTAGCAGATTTGAAAATTACGGTGGAATGGGCAAAAATCGCCTTAACTAATACCCCTTCTGTGCATATTATTCCCCCAACACCCCTACTCAATGATTTGGGAATGCCCATCTTGATTGATGTGGAATTAACCCGAGAAAAGTTTGAGGAATTGATTTTACCTCTGGTAGAGTCCACTATCCCTATTTGCCATGATGCAATTCGTTATTCAGAATATACAACGGATTTAGTAGATATGGTGCTAATGGTTGGTGGTTCCTCACAGATTCCCTTAGTGCAGCAGAAGTTAAAAGAGGCTTTTGGGGAAGATAGGGTTGTGGTTCATCCCCGTCCCATGTACGCAGTCGCAGAGGGAGCAGCGATTGTCGCAGCAGGATTGACAGAGAATGTAGGTACGGTATCCCGGGACTATTATATTCAATTAGTGGATGGACCATACAAAGTTATTAGTCGTGGAGAAGTTCTTCCCTTTGCTACAGCACAGACGTTTAAAACAGTGGTGGATGGACAACGACTGATTTGTTTGGATTTCTTGAATTATGATAGCGAAGGCAATCAGATGGAGCCAATTGGGAAAATGTGGCTACCACTTTACCAACGTTATCCCCAAGGAACGGAGATTTTGGTAACTCTGGAACTTGATGAATATATGGGGGATTTACAAATCACTGCTGTGTTGAAAAATGACCCCTCTGTGAAAGTCAGCAGCTTGTTGTCTCGGGGTGGTAGCGATGAAAAAATCAACGATGATGTAGATAAAATTATTCAAGATATTAATAACAGAGGATTTTCTCCAGATACTATTGAAAAATTTAGTCAGCAAGTAATGGGGGTAATTCAAGTCAGCAATCAAATTGTTGACCCCACAACCAAAAAAGAACGGGAAGATTTACGCCAACAAGCTGTGCAAAAATATGAAGAGTTAAAAAAATATATCTCTGAAGACCGGAGTACAGCCTCTTTTTGGGCATATGAATGTGATTTTGTCCTCAATAATTATGGGTTTTTAATCCCTGCTAGTCAACAGGAAAGGTTGCGTAATATTGCTGTGCAACTTAGAGATGCAATTTTTAGGAATAACATCTCAGCCATGCAAATGGGTGTGGAACAAGCAGTCAGAGAAATGGATTTGCTTGCCAATGAAATCAAAAACATTCAACTGTGTCGAGAAGCCATCTACAGAGCAAATCTGACTTCCCCCATGCAAGCAGCAACCATGAATGATAAAAAAGATTCCATGGTTAGTGCACTGCAGCGTGGAGAGACTCAACAAGCAAACCAGATTTGGTTGGAACTGCAACCAGAAATTCAATACTGGTTGTATCAGAAACCAGAAACAGCAACGATTCAGACGGAGTTAAGCAAATGATTCTCAAGCTAACCTGTCCAGTGTGCGATCGCCCCAATATTGAAGGTAACATTTGCCCCAATTGCGAAACAGACCTCTTATCATTGCGAATGCTGGGAGAATTACCCAGTTATCACCCTCGAATTTCATTCTGGTTAATGGTTGCCATCGCTGTGGTGTTTCTGTTCCTAGGGATTAGTTTAGGAATTGTTTTGGATGTATTCTGGCTCAAACAACCACACCCAGCAATTATGGCACTGTAAGCACAAATATAGAAAATCGTCAACTATCCTCCTAGGTAAAGTTGCCCATGAAAACTGCTATCAACTGGATTAACACCCTCAGCCGTACTATCTTCAGAGTAGGAATTATTGACCTATGTCGCAAGGCTCAATCTTCTAGGTTAGCAGTTCAAGAAGCTGAGACTTTGGCTAGCAATCATGAGTACATGGATGCACTTTATCTAGGAGAAGGAATTATTGATCGCTGGTATCCTAGTGATACGATGATAGAAAGGCAATTCCGTCGTTGGTTTATGAGTGGTCTGCTTGATCGTATTAGCCAGCAATTGGGGGACTGGGAATCTCAGGCTCAAAACCAATATGATGCAGCTGAACAACGAGGTCATTGGCTAGCAACAGAGGGACGATTTGCAGAAGCACTGATGCTGTTAGAACCAGTTAATCAGAAATTTTACAACCCCAAAGGTCAAGAATTTCTCGATAAATTGCGTCAAATAATTGCAGGTAGAAATTCCTTTCAATTGGCTGTACTAGCAGAGCAAGGGGGGGATTTTGCGGTTGCGAGGAATCATTATGAAAATGCGACTACCCTATCACCAGAATGGGCTATGGAATGTCGCATACGCTTGGGTATAATTGCCATTAAAACTCAAAATTGGGCAGCAGCTATTGACCGGGTAGCAGGAATCAACAATCAACAAGCAGCATATATCAGAGCGGTTGCTTACACCCAACAAAGAAACTATGAACTAGCCCAGTCAGAGTGGGATTTTCTGGCTGATGGAGAACTTCTTCCCCAGGAGTATCTCCAGCAAATTGATCAAAACTCTCGCAACTTTGCCAAGGAAAGAATTCAGCAATTGGTTGATGCTGGAAATTTCCCAGAGGCTAAATTAGCAAGTGAGGAATTTCTGCAACAATTTGGTGATGATACTTTAGTACAAGCAAATTTGACTAACCACATTCTACCTCATCTCCAAGTTAACAACCTTTATGAGGAACAGTGGTTAGAGCAGATGGACATCACCAGTTTACATAATTGGGCATTAGGAGCTTACCATAAAGCTTTAGCCAATTCTAGCCCAACAGAAGAATTAATTGTTGCTTGGTCTACCGCTCTGGCGAATCTACATCTCAATCCCCGCCTTCAAACTGTACCATGGCTGGGGGATAAATCCATAGATTTGGCTGAAGTTTACATACAACTAAAGCAACGGCTAGAAAATTTGGTGAATGATTTTGATGCAGGTGATGGGGAAGAACATCAGCGATTGCAAGAATTATATCGCCTAGAGGTACTAGCCTTAGATTTGATGGGTAGTCCTCCCACCTCAGGTTTGCGAGTAAGGGGCTTGTTTTTAACCCCTGGATGTTATTGGCGTTATCGTCATAACTTGGCAGTTCCTGCCTTTCCTAGTAAGCTCTGGGGAACTTTATATACTGATTGGTGGCAAGCCATAGTAGCTTTTGAAAAAAATGGAGATATTTTAAAGGCTATGCGACTCGAACCTCAGCGGCAACCATCATCTGCTGCGGAGGAATTCGCCCATAACTTTTTATCCTACCATCAAGGCTGTTACTATCTGCAGATTACACCGGGAGGTTATCCCCGTTGGCGTTCAGCAGTAGACCACCTCAAACAAGCACAGTCAGAAATTAGGGCTTCAGTTCAATGGTCTGCCGAAATAGACCGACTCTGTCAACAACATTATCAAGCTTTGTGGGATGAGAGCGATCGCCGTGAATTTACCCAATTTTGGTACGAACTTGTAGGTAGTCAAACCGCTAGGAATTATATGAATTCATGAGGAGGTCAAAAATCCATGGAAATAAATCCCTACGATGTCCTAGAAATTTCTGCAGATGCTACCAATAAGGATATTTCTAAAGCTTTCGCCATGGCAATGAAACGGCGCAAATATCCTCCAGAGGAAATAGCAAAAGCCCGCAGAAGTTTGATGAACCCCCAAGAGCGGATCTTAGCCGACTATTTACGTCCCATTGTACCAGAAATTGCCGAGTTTCAACGTCAGGAATTTGCAAACAGGGAAGTATTAGCAGATACCATTGACTTATTGCCAGAATTTGATGGATTAGAGGGGGCGATCGCTCACGAGAATGAAGTCACGGAAGTAGACCGGAGGATAGGATTAAGTTTAATCGATTTTTTCAAGCAATAAAATGGCTCAAAAATCTCCAATATTCCAATTAAGTGCACAACAGAGGCAACTACTGCAACAGACCATTAGCACCCTTTTAAAAGAAAAAGTTGTTCTTCAACAAGCTGTACGAGAACAGCAGGAAACCGCAGCTGCTGAAGCTGAAGAATTGTTCTTGGAAATCCTAGAAATTTTAGATTCCCTAGAGTTTCTAGTCAAATATCTGAACAACAATTCGCACTCGGTTCCTCAATCCTGGAGTTCTTTACCCAAGTCTCTTGCCACCCTGGAGAAAAAACTCCTGGGAATCATGGCAAGACGACAAGTTAATTGTATAGACTTCCAGGGAACCCAGCCAGATTTTACTATGTGCAGGGTTGTAGACAAAGAAGTCCGCAATGACATGGAAAACCAGACAATTACCCAGGTTGTCCGTAGGGGGTTTCGCTGGGGTGATAAGTTACTTAGACCAGTGGAAGTAATCGTATCTAAAACTGATTGACACTCCCACCCATTAAAAGTCTCACCCAGATTTGTGGTTTAAGGCATAATCCCGAAACCTGTCCATATCGGCTTGGATAGTTGATTCTACTATCCTTCCCAAAAATAAATTATCCATGATTTTACCGAGAATTCCAGGAATGGCATAGGCAACGCTAAGTTTAACAATGCTACTATTGTGGCGATCGTAAAAACGAATTGCTCCCTTATTAGGTAAGCCATCAATGGATTGCCATTGGATAATTTGATTGGGGATAACCTTGAGAATTTGAGATTTCCAAGTAAATTCAAAAGCACCACTCTTGAGTGTCCACAGGGACATTTCGGGATTATCTTCTGGTATTTTTACCGAATCAATCCACTTCATCCAGTGGGGCATTTTTTCCAAGTCAGACCAAAGATTCCAGATAAAATCTATGGGGGCTTCTACTTCAACCTGTACCGTATGTTCTAGCCAATCAGACATGTGATTTTAGATTTTAGATTTTAGATTCACCAATTACCTAAACACCTATTTTCAACAATTAAAAATTAAAAATTAAAAATTGGTAATTCCTAACTTTTAACTGTTAACTCTTAGAGGATGTTTGTCAACTCTAAAAGCTTACTTAAAACCTCTGTGGGTAAACCTCTCTCCTACTAGTCCAGAGGGTTTCTCCCAGAGGTTTTAATGTTAATAAGAATACTTTTCAAACATCCTCTTAACTCTTAACTTTTAACTCATAACTCCTAACTATTAACTTCTAACTCCTATTTTTTTATATTCTCCAAAATAACCTTTGCTGCCCGTCTCCCGGAAATTGTTGCCCCTTCCATACTATCAATGTAGTCTTGTTGAGTATAGCTACCTGCAAGGAAGAAATTAGGTACAGGAGTTTGTTGACGAGGACGATAAATATCCATTCCTGGTGCTTCCCGGTATAAAGACTGAGCCAGTTTAACTACACTATACCAGGTCATATTCAGTTCCTTTGATGAGGGGAATAGCTCATGTACTTGTTTGAGGACATGTTGAGCAATTTCTTCATTACTTTGTTTAATAAACGGATCTCCCGGTGTCAGTACCAATTGCAATAGAGAACCTTGCCCTTCTCGGTAATAATCCCCAGGACTAGTTAAAGCCAAATCTGCAAAACATGAAAAGTCAGCATCAGGAGTATACAGTAAATTATCCAACCCCGCAGGATGATCTAATTGTTGGCGCTTTTGGGAGTCTTGGAGTTCTGTTACCCAGCCATCAAACCGCAATTGTACTGTGGCTACAGGCACCGCATCCAGCTTATATATATTGTCAAATTCCGACCACTTGCGCCATTCCTGGGGCAATAGACGCTGAATTCCCGGGACATCACAGGCTGCAACGTAGGCATCAGCGGTAATAGTTTCTTCTATATCCCCATTTGCCACCACAATTCCCGTAACCTGGGTTTGTTCCCCTTGCTGATTAAATTGTATTTCCCGTACTCGTCGACGGGTGTAAACTTGTGTACCCCTTGCTTCTAAGTATTTTAAGATTGGCTGATGCAGGTATTCATCAGGGGAACCTTCCAACATCCGTAGAACAGAAGCTTCAGTTCTAGCTGCAAATAACTGGAAAATTGTTAACATACAGCGGGCAGACATGTTTTCGCAATCGATAAAGCCTAAAGCATAAGCAATGGGGTTCCACATCCGCTTAATACTGCCATTATTACCCCCATGACTGCGGAACCAATCAGCAAAGCTAATTTGATCCAAGTCCCGGATAGTTTTCATTGCCCCATCAAAGTCCACCAAGCCACGCACCACGGGACTAGTAGCCAAAGCTAGGGCATTTTGGATTTTATCTGGTAATGACAGTTGGGAGGTAGTAAAAAATGCCTTTAAACCATTAAAAGGGGCACCCGTGAAGAAACGAAAATCTAAAGCACCAGTCCGTCCACCCTGATTGATAAAGGTGTGGGTGTGTTCCTTCAGACGTAAATTATCTAACGCACCTACCTTTTTCATTAACTCAAATAATTGGTAGTAGCAACCAAAAAATACATGCAACCCCATTTCAATGTGGTTGCCCTCGTTATCTACCCAACTGCTAACTTTACCACCTACAAACGGACGGGACTCGAAAATCTGGACTTCACAGCCAGCATCAGCTAAATCCACAGCAGTTGCTAGCCCAGATAATCCCGCACCTACAATTGCAACCCGCATTCCGTCTTTCCTTATCAGTTTTCTTTACAAATTGTAACTGGGTTGGTGTCGGAATTTGCCAATCATATTCAGTTTCAGTTCTAGGTTGGGATTCTAAAGTTATACACAGAAATTTGGCGTTGCATAATTGAAGTATGAATCTGGCTGTTCCAGAAGTTGCACTGCCAATCTCTACAAGAGTTTGGACATAACGCAACATTGTGCATCATACATGGATATGGCTAACGCCAAGCTGCGCTAACAGCAATGCCAGAAATTTTGCCTCCATTGTTAGTTTTCTATTTCCCTACCGTTTAAATCACTAGTGTCTTTAGATACTGGTAAGCCGCGAATTAATTCCCGAATTACATCAGTAGCTGGTCTACCTGTTTGTTGACAATATTTTTCTAGTTTGTCAGCTTCCTGTGCGGCTAGATTCACAGTGATACGTTTTACAGCCCATTTTTTATTTGTCATTGTAGTTTGTTATTTGTTGTGTATTTAGATGACTATCCAATTGTCGGTTGTGGATCAAAGATAAAAATTATCAGTTTTTTACTGTGACTCTGTTCTTTTTTTGTGAATAGACTTATAACTTCATGGTTAATCAAAAATGAAATCTATTAAATCTGATTCATGTACCAATAGAACTATAAAAAGGAAGATCAATTGATTTAGATTGTGACAGACAAAATAGATCACACTCATTATTCACACAAAAATACTTAGTAGCAGGGATGCTAAATTATGAAAGTAAGATTATATGATCATTCAGGTGGTTTCTGTCAACAAAATAAAGATTTGCAAAATTCTTCGGGATTTAATTTCAAAGAATTGTCTGTTCAAAGCAACCTCAAGTAGATTATCTGGAGATATTAGTTGCAGCAACAATTAAAACTGGGTTGGTGAATAACCTGTTATTGTTAGCTATCTAAAACTTCCCAAGTAGCTGCAATATATAAGGTCTCTCATGTATAAGAGGCTATTTATTGCACTATATTTTCCTTGTAATATCAAGTTATATAGCTTTGAGATATACATGTTGGTCTAAATGTCTGTCAACTGCTATTTTTCATAAATTTTGGGTTTTTAATTTCCGCAATTCACAGCACTAGGACAGAAGTTTTTAGATTGTTCACTAATTCAAATTAGAAAAGCCTGTACATACCATTATTCTATTTTGAATCTTGAATATTTTAATTTCATTTTGCCTAATTGAAAATATCCAATTTGGTGATGACAAATATTCATTAAGAAATCGATTAAAAATCAATCCAGATTATTTTTTTCTGCCTTATTTGCAGAAAAAATGGATGAGAATCAATGATAATTGAGAAAATCGCCATTTCTGATTATTTAAATTCATTTATAAACATGGTCTGATTGTTTCACTGATTTTTCTCCATAGTTGCTATTTATTGTTTAATAGCCAAAATTGAATTAACATTTTTATATTCACTTCCACTATAATTAAGTTGTTCGGAAAAATTTATGTTTTAATTATACCGATTCTTAAACATAAACCAATCATTTTTCTTCAAAGAATATATAATAAATCTTTGAATTTTTTGTAAAATAAAACTTCAGAAAATTTTACAAATATAAAAACTTAATTTAATGCTTAGTATTGTAAACAATCAAACATATAAGTCCCCAGTCTAACATCTTGTATCTCCTCAATAAGGGGACGGTGGGCAATAGGTAGGTTAGGAAACAATAAGCTTTTTAGCCTATGATTTTCTCAATAAAATGGTGGTGGAAGATATAAACAACCGTCGAACTTGATTAGGGTGCTATATTTTACCCGTGCATAAAAAATTACGGATTTGAAGTTCTGCATTCAAAGCAGTCTACAAGACATTGGGAACATCCCATTTTCTCAAAAATTCCCAACCCCTGTAGGGGCAGGGTTTCCCTGCCCTTACTCTGGGTTTCCCTGCCCTTACTCTGGGTTATCCTGCCCTTACTCTGGGTTTCCCTGCCCTTACTCTGGGTTATCCTGCCCTTACTCTGGGTTTCCCTGCCCTTACTCTGGGTTTCCCTGCCCTTACTCTGGGTTTCCCTGCCCTTACTCTGGGTTATCCTGCCCTTACTCTGGCTTTCCCTACCCTTACTCTGGGTTTCCCTACCCTTACTCTGGGTTTTCCTAATGCTATAGTTCTGCATTAGACATCTGGTGAAAAAGAATGTTCCAGACGTAAAATTTTACGTCTGGAACAAGGGTTGTAGCTGACCCATATTTAATTTTCACGTCTAGGTCTATTGAAAGCAGTCTCAAAGACATTGGGAGCATCCCATTTTCTCAAAAATTACCAACGCATGTAGGGCAGGGTTTCCCTGCCCCTACTCTGGATTATCCTGCCCTTACTCTGGGTTTTCCTACCTTATTATGGGTTATGCTAATGCTATAGTTCTGCATTGAAAGCAGTCTAAAAGACATTGAGAGCATCCCATTTTCTCAAAAATTACCAACGCATGTAGGGCAGGGAAACCCTGCCCCTACTCTGGGTAATCCTGCCCCTTTCATTGTTCAAATTGCAGTTGGGGCATCAGTTGCAGGGTGCCGAGTCCTAAATCCTTTGGTGAAAGCGATCGCGTTTCAAACAAAGCCATCATATCCCGCAGTTGGGGGTTACCACGGGAAGCACCAGCGAATCCCCTGGCAATAATTAAGCCACAGTAGCCGTGAGTATTGTGACAGCGCTGCTTCCATTTTTTACGGGCTTCAATATGAACTGGATCGTCATCAGCAAATTCCCCAAACAGGAACAATTCGTCATTGTGAGTTTGTAGTAAACCCAAATCGTAGCGATCGCCAGCAAAAGGATCTGTGCCTGGATTAAAGCAAATCCCTTTTAGTCCCCCAGCTTGTTCGAGATTTTCAATGACTTTCTTTGCCTTGGGTCGGGAAGTTTGAATTAAAATCACAGGTAAGCCGTCACCAGCTTGGGTAATCTCTCCTATTGGTTGATATTTAACTTGCTGACGTAGGTGCTCTAACATTTCCCAAGATATCACTCCCAAGCTCAGGAAAGAGTCCTCAGGAATCAAATCATCCCGCAAGGAAGAAAACATCGGTGAATCTTCAAATTCGAGTTGATCCTCATCCTCAAAATCTGACATTTCCTCTAACTCTGCTGCCAATTTTGGCATAGTAGAGACCTTAACTGTGAGTGATTTACTTTCTTGATATGATTGCGGTAAAGAAATACGATAGCGATTACTGAGGCTGGGGAAGGGGTGATCGCAAAGAGAACGGCGTTGATCCCGAAAAAAACGTTGTAAGGCTGATAAAGCAACAAAGACTACCAATGCTTCTTCATCATACAAAACCGAACGCAGTCCTTCCAGGGGATGAATATTGCCGAAAGTGGGGTGGATTTCCTCTGGGGGTAACTCAGCTAAATCGTCAAATTCATTATAATTTTCATCATTGTTGATGTCAGCACCCTCAAAAGTGAGAAACAAACAATCTTGCTTGAGAAAAGCCTCTTCTAAATTTTCTTGTGATTCCTCTTCTCTTAAAACAGTGGCACGAAAACGCTTGAGGGATTCTTCAGAACGATACAACAAAACCCCATACTCGATCCCTAGCATTCCCATTACCGAAGCGTAGAGTGTTTCTACATCCCACTTATTAATCTCAATTGATATAATTTGTTGTTCTTCTAAAAATTCCCAAGGAGCTGCCTTCCAAATGGCAAAAGCCCCCTCTTGTAAAGCCTGGGCATATTCTGGCGGTAAATCTGGGACTTGTTGATGGAGAATTTCGGCAAAAGAGCGAAATAGTTCATCAATTAAAGGTAATTCCGGTACGTAGTCAATGGCAATATCCAAATCTTGCAGTACCCCCCGCAAATAGAATTGAATCTCCCTATCTCTAACCACGATTTTTTGGGGACGAGCTGGTTTTGCAGGACTGTGGGGACTCTCCATCGCTCGCATTAAAGTACGGACAATCGCTTCTGGACCAGAGTTGATGGGTACAACATCCATCCCTCGCACAATTCCTTGGGAGCCATCTACCCAAAGAATACATTCCCCCTTGGTGTCTGAATCTGGATGCTGGTTTTGCAATGATGACAACGGACGGCGATCGCCCTCCCATATGGAAGGAATTTGGGTTAATTTCTTCAGCCGACGACTGGTAGAGCGATTAAAACTTGTCATAAAATTTCTTTTTTTAGAAGCAATCTGCACGTATGGTTCAAGATCAGCCCAGGAGCAAAATCCCCAAGGCTGGTGGCGAACAGTAGTTGCGACTGGTAGTTACCACAGAGCAAGAACTGCAAAAATACCAAATCTCCTTTCCACACTGAGTCTCTCAATTCTAGAATAAAAAGCTTTGGGTACTATTAAACAAAGTATTTACAATTTGCCAATTTATGGCATTAACATCGCTAGAATAAATAAAAAACTATCAAAGTAACCACCGGAGCAAAGCAAAGAGTTTGCGAATCCCGGCTTCTTCCCTATAATAGGAGTTTAACCAGCAGATGACACAAGCAACTCAATCTCAACAAAAAGGAATTTTACTCAGCGCAGCAGCCCTGCAACAGGTAAAATCACTGCAAGAAAAGCAAGGAAAAGACCTCTGCTTACGGGTAGGAGTGCGTCAAGGTGGCTGTTCCGGGATGTCTTACATGATGGATTTTGAAGATCCCAGTAAGATTACCCCTGAAGATCAAGTTTTTGATTATGACGGCTTTAAAATCGTTTGCGATCGTAAAAGTCTATTATACCTCTATGGCTTAATGCTTGATTACAGTGATGCTATGATTGGCGGTGGTTTCCAATTTACTAACCCCAATGCTAGCCAAACTTGCGGTTGCGGCAAGTCATTTGGAGTCTAATATTAGTAAATGGTAAATGGTAAATCTTTAGACATCTGGTGGAAAAGAATGTTCCAGACGTAAAATTTTACGTCTGGAACAAGGGTTGTAGCTGACCCATATTTAATTTTCACGTCTAGGTCTTTTAAGCTATTACCAATTACCAATGATAAATGACTAATGACCAATGACCAATGACTGATACTGTTGAATCTCTATTTGATACAGGCTTAGAACGCTATAAAGCCGGAGAACCTGTAGCTGATTTAATCCCCGTATTTAAACAAGTGTGCGATCGCGCTCCCAAAAGCAGTGCTGCTTGGACTTGTTTGGCTTGGTTATATTTACTTGACAATAAAGCTAGTTTAGCTTCTAAAGCCGCACAAAAGGCAGTCAAGTTAAATCCCCAAGATCCCCAAGCAAGAATTAACCTCGCTGTCGCTATGCTGGAAACTGGACAAAAGGGACTGCGGGAACATGTAGAATTTGCCAGCCAGTTAATATTTGTTAACCAAGAATGGGAACAGGAAATTAAAAATAGTATCGCAGATGGATTAAATCGCAAACCTGATTGGCAAAGCTTACTCAAAGTCAAAAAATGGATTTTTGAGGAATAATAAATTGATAATTGGTAATGGGTAATTGGGAATTGCTGTTATCCATTTACCATTTACTATTTACCATTTCAACCATGAAAGATAAATTTCTCAACTTCCTCAACTTGGTTTTGGTAGCCGATGTATTTCTGGTTTTGTTCGGCTTTGGCTGGTTTGCGATCGCAGTTGCTGGTGAAAGTGCAGGAGTTCCCCTAGGCTTGGATTTATGGCACCAACTCTGGCAACCTGTTTTTAACCCCGCTATTGGTATTTTAATGGCTGGTGCCATCCTTAGCGGTGCGATCAATTGGATTTCTCGGAAATTCTCCAAGACGCAGAATACCTAAATCAACCACGTCTATTTTTGTTCCCTGTTAAGAGTTCCCTGAGGAGCATCCCAATTTTTGGAAAACACCCAAACCCTAGAAGGGTAGGCAGGCAAGCGTCCGTGTACCGATACCCTTCTAGGGTATTGCAAAAAAATGGGATGCTCCTGTTCCCTGCTAAGAGTTCCCTGTTAAGAGTTCCCTTATTTCAGTATTTCTGCCAATGCAGATTGCAAATTGGGATACTGGTAATTAAACCCAGTTTCTAAGGTGCGCTTGGGTAAGACTTGTTGTCCTTCTAACACCACAACCGAGCCATCCCCTAAAAGAGCTTCAATGGCAAAGCTAGGGACGGGCAACCAAGAAGGGCGATTCATCACCCCTCCCATGGTATTGGAGAGTTCTTGCATACGCACGGGGTTAGGCGCAGTAGCATTATACACTCCTGACATTTCAGACAAGCTTAAGGCTTGCAGTATCAAATTTATCAAGTCTTCTCTGTGAATCCACGAAAACCACTGGCGACCATTGCCAATGGGACCACCAGCGAAGAGTTTGAAGGGAGTAATCATTTTTGCCAATGCGCCTCCGTTACCGAGGACGATGCCAAAGCGGAGGATGACTAATCTGACACCAGTATTTGTAACTTTTTGTGCTTCTGCTTCCCAAGCTTGGCATACTTGTGCTAAAAAATCGTTACTTGGGGGGCTATTTTCATCAAAGGTAGCGGTTTCGCTGGTGCCATAATAGCCAATTGCAGAAGCATTGACCAACACATTGGGCTTGGGATCAGCCTGTGCGATGGCTTCTACTACTTTTCGTGTACCTAATTGACGACTGTTAAGAATTTCTTGCTTGCGTTCTGATGTCCAACGTCCTTCGCCAATCGGTTCTCCTGCAAGATTAACTACCCCATCACAACCAGAAATTGCACCTTGCCAAACACCGGATACTGTCGGTGTATAGTTGACAATTTCTATATTGGGAAAAGCACTTGTGGGAAAAACCTTGCGAGCATGGCTGGTATTACGGGTTAATACCAGCACTGTGTCCTTTTGTTTCTGGAGTCTTTCTACCAGACGAGTGCCAATAAATCCTGTTGCTCCAGTTATTGCTACTTTCATTTATACCTCAAACCCATAGGAGACACCCTGTAGTCATTCAAACATACATACAAGAAGTTGCATCAGGTTGAAAGACAAAGAAACTTGTTATTTTTCCTTGTTTTTTTCCAATGATTGCAAAAAACCATTTTACCAGGAAAATTCAATGGTCAAAACCTTCTGAGTGAGGCAATTAAAAGTATCCAGGCTATGCAAACTCATGGTTTGGCGATATTAGTCTCCTCAAGATTAAACAGAGTTCAAAACCTCGAAATTTTCTCCTTCTCTAAGGGTTTAAGGTTTTTTACTTAAGTAAAGACAAGTTGGATAAAATCAGCACCAAATCATACCCCCTTTACTTGGTCTTTAGTCTTCAAACTCGTCGTTCATTGCTGGATTAATTAGGGTAATATCATACTCACTAATGTCAGTATAAATACTGGGTAAACTATCCTCCTTTAACACGTAATAAACAGCACGTACTTGGGGTCCAAAGACGATTTCATCCTCATTTTTAAGGTCATGGGTGGCGACTTTGCGACCATTAATCATCAAACCATTGGCACTTACCTTGCCTTTGCCATCTCCGTCTACAATCTGATAATAATACTTGTGTTGATTATCTTGCTGTGATCGCTTGACTAATGTAGCATGACGACGGGAAACAAATTGCGATATTAAGCGGATATTGCAATTTCGGTCTCTACCAATGGAATACAGGGAATTTTCTAGAATCAATTCTTTTCTTCCTTGATCGTCTTCTATGATTAGTAGATGACTTTCATTGGTTTGTACTGCCATTGATAAATCGTTGCTACAATCGTTGGAATTGTCACTAATCAAGATTTGTTGGATATTTTGACCTGCCATTGTCTACACCAAAATCTGTGGAATTTTTCTGAACAAAGATGCATTAAAATTGCCCAGATGAATCTGTGGACATATTTAAACTTCACTTAAGTAAGGATCTGATGGGTAATTGGTAATCCAATTCCTGTTTTTACGATCCTCATAAGTCAAGTTTATTTCTACTCACCTATGCATTGACTACAGTAAAACTACACCATTCTGCATTTAACAAGACAGAAGGTAGATGAGCCACTCTGTATCTACCCCGATAGTAGCAGTGCGGCAGAATAATTCCTATTCTTCACTTATTTTCTCATCAACTCTACTGTATGCAGTTGATGACGATTATATAAAATGGCATTGACTACGGATTTAGTTTAACCTGAGATTTGTGCTGGTAAATATTACCCCTGAAGAAAGATTGATCAACCAAAAATTATTTTTGAGTCCGGTTGATTAGCCACTTATTATTGGGTGAGTTTTGATATTTTGTAGATGACGAATTTATTACCCATTAAGTCTTTAAGCATTTTTAACACTTTATCAAAATTTTACCACTATTTTAGCGGACATGAACAAAATAATTGGGGTTTGTGTTCAATACGTAGTACTTTGTCCCATTAATTTTTAGGGGTTGTGGCACAGGCATCCTGCCTGTGCAGTAGTCAGGCAAGGATGCCTGACCCACAAGTTATTATTTTTACGAACAAAATTAATGGGACAGAACACTAGTGCTTTGTCCCATTAATTTTGTCAGTTTGTCTGAATCCTGAATGCTATATAAATTAAGGGTTTTAACGATATAAAAACCCAAGAGAACTAATGGGACAGACCACTAGGGGTGAGGGTAGAAACCGGGTTTGTTTTTGAAGAATTAGGAAAATTTGGGTATTTTAAGTAGACAAACCCGGTTTCTTTGGAGAGTTTACCTCAACAAACTCAGTTTCTAAGGAAAGCGTCGCAATAACAATGAGTTACTAACTACACTCACAGAACTAAAAGCCATTAATGCAGCAGCACCACCTGGGGTAAGGACAAAACCCAGGCTAGGTAATAGTACTCCCGCAGCTAAGGGAATACCTACAGTATTATACACAAATGCCCAGAATAAATTCTGACGGATTTTGTTGAAGGTGGCGCGACTGAGTTGAATAGATTGGGCTACATCAGTTAAACGATTCCGCATTAAGACAATTTCAGCGGTTTCCATTGCTACTTCTGTGCCGGAGTGTAAAGCAATTCCCACATTAGCTTGAGATAAAGCCGGTGCATCGTTAATGCCGTCCCCTACCATGGCAATAGTAGCTTGCTGTTGCTGTAATTCTTGAATCACAGCGGCTTTCTTGGCTGGAGGAACACCCGCCATAATATCAGTGTTATCGAGTCCTAGTTCTTTGGCGATCGCATTTACTGCTTCTGGGCGATCGCCAGAGATTACCATTACCCGTAAACCCATCTGGCGTAATTGTTCTACTGTAGCCTTTGCATCGTCTCTGAGGGTATCTCTAACGGCAATGATTCCGGCTAGTTGTTCCTCAACCGCTACCCCAACGACGGTTTTTCCTGCTGTTGCCAGGGTTGCTGCCTGTTGCTGTACATCTTCGCTGATGAGGATACCGTGCCATTGTAGCCACTCCCAGTTACCCAATAGTACTAAATCACCATTTACCCTGGCAGACACCCCTAAACCGGCTTCTGTGCGGAAATCTACCCCTATCGGAATAGATAACTGTTGCCGTTGTGCTTCCTGTTGAATTGCCGTTGCTAGGGGATGAATAGTACCGTTTTCTACTGCTGCTGCTAGCTGTAGTAGGTTATAGGAATTGGGGAGTAGGGAGTGGGAAATCCTCAAGCAATCGGTAACTTGGGGATTGCCGGTGGTGAGAGTACCAGTCTTATCAAACACGACGGTGTTTAACTGGTGTACTTCCTCCAATACATCGCCACCTTTGATTAACAAGCCCTTTTCTGCCCCCAAACCAGTACCTACGAGAATCGCTGTGGGGGTGGCAAGTCCTAAAGCACAGGGACAAGCCACTACCATGACTGCGATCGCTAATTTTAAGCTTAAAAGCAGTTCAGAGTAATGGGTTGGACTTTCCCTGTGGGCATATTGGGTCATATTCATCACACCAGAAACTGTGACATTTGACCAGATGTGGGTGCCGAAAAAGTACCAAAAGATAAATGTCAAGGCTGCTGCGGTTAACACTCCATAGGTAAAGTAACCAGCTACCGTATCTGCTAACTTCTGTACTGGTGCTTTCCTGGTTTGTGCTGCTTCCACAAGGGCAATAATTTGTGCCAGAGTGGTGTCGCTACCGGTGCGGGTTGCTTGAATGGCGATCGCCCCGGATTGGTTGAGGGTTCCTGCTGTGACTTCACCTCCAACTCGCTTAATTACAGGAACTGATTCCCCAGTCAGCATCGATTCATCTACGGTGGTTTGTCCAGCCATTACTTCCCCATCCACGGGGATTTTTTCTCCTGGCAAAACTTGTAACCACTCTCCCACATGTACTTGTGAAGCTGGGATTTCTACAACTTCTCCTGTTAATGGTGAAGAGTTAGTATCCTTGGGTTTGGGGATTAATCGCGCTACAGGGGGTTGCAGTGCCAATAATTGGTGGAAAGCGCTAGCAGCGCGACTCCTGGCTTGTTCTTCGAGGGTTTTTCCCAGGAGGATAAAGCCTAAGATCATCACTGGTTCATCAAAGAAGCACTCCCAACCCAGTTGAGGAAATAGTAGCGCTATAGAACTAGCAATGTATGCTGTGACGGTACCCAATCCCACTAGAGTATTCATATTGGGGGTACCTCTTTGCCAACCTAACCAGCCATCAACTAAAATAGGACGACCGGGGATTAGTATTGCTAGGGTTGCTAATCCAAAGTGGAACCAGATGTTATTTAAAAATCCTAGCCCTGGAATACCAATATGACCAAAATGTCCGATTGCCGATAGCACCAATAGCATCCCAGCAATTACCAATTGCTGAAATGCAGACTGGATTTTTTGGTCTTTTTGGGCATGGTTAGCTTGATGGGTAAATATATCATTTCCTTGACGGGGTTGACTAGGGAAACCCACTGCTGTTAGTTGTTTTGCCAGGGCATTTGCATCTACCAAACCTGCTTCTGATTCTATAACAGCAACTTCTGTTGCCAAGTTCACACAAGCGGTTTTAACTCCTGGATATTGAGTTAATTGCTTTTCTACGGCTTTCACACAGCCAGCACACTTCATACCCCCAACATCGAGAGTTATTTTCTCTGTGGTTGAGTGCGGGATCGTTTCGGTGGATATCTCTGTTTTGGGGACAATTTGCATGGAAAATTTGAGATTTGCTGCAAGAACTTCAACGCTTGATGAAAAGCGTCTCTATTTCGAGAGTAGGCTAAATCTGGAATTACGACATGCATCCCTAGACATTAAATTTTGTTAAAGTACTTTAATCAACGGAGTTTTTAAAGGCGATTCCAGCGTCCATAAGTGAAGTAACTGATCCCCAAAAGTTGCAAAAGGATCAAAATCATCTCGCTTTTCCAAAAATCATTGATTTCTAAACTGGAGATAGCAATAAAATATGCCAAACTCAAAGTAGTAAAAAAAACAAGATAAATATGTTTTGTTTTCATCTGTGCCATAGGATAGTTATCTTTTCTGTGTTGAAACTTTATAACTATAGAAATCTGGTTTGATTTGTTTATAGCTAATAGGGAATAGGGAACTCTTAACAGGGAACTCTTAACATAATTGTACTGATACTTTAATATTTTGATATATTCAGAACTTACGATATAAGTAAGTAGGTGGAAATAAACACAACTATATTAGGAAAGGTAAATAAAGAGTGAAACCTTTACCAATGACATAGATGGGTTAGCGGCTACTTTCTCCAAGCCACGACCTGTCTACCCGCAGGGTATGAAAAATGATAGATGACGACCCTAAAAGCATTCGCTTTATTTGTACCCAGCTACTTGGCAAATTTCAGTTGGATGCAATACAAACAGAATTGGTGGAGTTCGGACGGGCAGGGATGCCCATCCCACAAGAATGTATTCTACACCCTGCGGGAAGGCTCCGCCTACAACCCAAAACCGCTATATTGTCACAATTGGTGGTCGGTGCGTGACACTACAAACCCTAATTTATCCTACAGTATTTATCATCCTTGTCACACACACTAAGGTGATAAATCTGCCAGTTGCGTAAGTTCTAATATTGATATGTATAACTTCATTTATTAATAATAAATCATGTGTTTGGCTTGTTTTTTTGTAATTCCAAATCAGAAAAATATTTGCAAATTTCTACCATTTTCAGGGCGCAGAAACCGCGCCCATACGAATCATGTATCGCATTGTTTTGTTTTCAACAAATAGTCTTAATCTATCAAATTAAGACTATTTATTCCTTATTATAACTCTTGCACTCATTATTTTTCCAATTATTTTACATTACCCCTTCTCTATTCCCTATTCCCTGTTTCCTCCTCCCAATTGATAGTTTATATTAAAACCAACTTTGTTTATTCACAAAGTAAGTTTCTACAAAATCTTCATAGGTTTTATTCAAATAAATCATCCCTTCAATTAAACCTACAAATTGCATAACCAATAATAAAAAACCATAGGTAAAATAACCACCTACTATAGAAATACTCAACATCACAAAGCCTTCTATGTTGTAGCCAAGAATAAACTTATGAATGCCAAAACTACCAACAATAATACCGCAGTAACCAGCTAGAAGTTGTTTGGTGGCGTGACTCTGGTTAAGTTTTGCCATGAAGCGCTCCTATTTAGTGTATACAAAATCTACTTTTTTGAGATGTGAAAATAAAACCTAGTTACTTAGTAAATAGATTTTATTGGTCTGTTATTAAACGCAAATAAATGATAATTAACGAATAAAAACAGATGATTATTTTGTGTTTGCTACTGCCAATATCTCAATAGTAAAATAATGTAGATATCCCTGAAATTATCTGATTATTTTAATATTAAATCTCACTATCCCAAGACAGCTTTGTCACAAATATGGTGAAATATTCCCTTGAGGAAAGTATTATGCAACCACAGGCAAAAAAGACCCCTATGTTACTTTTTACAAGTAACAAATTATATTTCCGGATTTTTAGCTGCCAGATTTGTCAAAATTTTAGATGGCTAAGCTTAATTAAAATCTTACCACCAGAGAATATTATTTTGTTAATTCTATTAATAATTAGTAATACTCATGAATACAAGATTGCAACACATGGCTTTGTAGAGAGGTAGTAATCCTACTCTCATCAAAGAATTTATCCCATTATTAATTTTTCTAGGAATCTTAATATAGACACAGGAAGTTAATAACTTAATGTGAAATATTTATGAGTCTTTACCAATCATAGAAAAATACTATTTTCCCCTGATGGCTAAAGTTATCCAGCTAAGAGGATGTTTGAAAAGTATTATGTTTAACATCACAACCCTAAAAACCTAACCCCTAACCCCTGGGGGAAACCCTCTCCTACCCTCACCCCTAACCCCTCTCCCATTG